>Ga0302267_10000260_pt1 | contig 69573 bp, 62 predicted proteins | sample III_Bog_E1_3_FD_194555 | JGI IMG/M metagenome (GOLD analysis project Ga0302267, IMG submission 194555) | Peat permafrost microbial communities from Stordalen Mire near Abisko, Sweden - III_Bog_E1_3 | ecosystem: Environmental > Terrestrial > Soil > Wetlands > Peat | place: Sweden: Abisko...
CCTGTCACGAACATTTAGCTGATGGACAAGCACTTGCCATCCACGCCGTACTGCACCTTGAGAAGATTGCAAGTACGGCGATTTGCCTACATGAATTGGAAGGAGATTCTATGTGGACTGTGCTGATCGCTGGTTCCCGCGGCGCTGCCCGATGAGGATATATCTAAATGTAAGTGACTGATTACATGCACTAAATCTGAAGGAACTTACTGCGCATTTATAAGCCTTTCGCTGCCCAATCCTGTTGCGTAAGAAGCATGGAATCAAGGGAAGACTTGGAATACCGCCATCGCCTCTGAAAATTCTTGTCGAACGTCTTATTAAATAAATAAATAAGGGCAACCCCGCAGAGAGATGCCCTGTCTATTAATAAATCGGTGCGCTTCCCCGCGCTACACATAACCATGGCTGCCCGCGCTCGATGAGGTGGTTAAGATGCTCACGCGTACTTTTGGTAGTACAGGAATTTTTGCAGCGCTGTTTTTCGTTTCGATGGTTGGATGCGGTAGGGAAACAGTCAATGCCCCACCCCCCTCAGTATTGGCCTCCACCCCTGTTAGCGGATCTACTGCTGTGCCCATCAACCAACCTGTCACTGTGACCTTCAGTCAGGCGATGAATCCGGCAACGATCAGCGCTGCAGACTTTACGCTGACCGGTCCAGGTGGCGCTGCTGTTGCTGGTACTGTCACCTACGCTGCGACGGGTTCCATGGCAACGTTCACGCCGAGTGCGAATCTCTCCTATAACACCCTCTACACCGCCACAATCACAACCGGATCTGCAAATACCATCGGCATAGAGCCGGCCAGCCCCTATGTGTGGTCCTTTACCACGGCGATTCAGCCGACCGTGCTATCTACAGTGCCAGTGACTGGCACCACCGGTGTGCCTATTAATCAAGTGCTTAGCGTGACCTTTAGTAAGGCCATGAACTGCGCGACTCTGTCCTCGACAAGCTTTAAAGTTACTGGTCCAGGCGCAACCGCGGTTGCTGGAACTGTCAACTGTACCGGCGCCGTCGCAACGTTTACCCCAACCGGCGGTACGTTTGCAACGAACACGTTGTTTACTGCCACTGTTACAACTGTGGCTACAGACTCAGCAGGCGATCCATTAGCCAACAACTACGTCTGGACCTTCAGAACTGTCCCAGCCCCCACGCTGCCAACGGTCATCTCTACAACTCCTGCCAGTGGGGCTACGAGTGTGCCTATCAATCAGGCGATCACTGCCACCTTCAGCGAGGCGATGAACGCGGCCACCATCAATTCCTCCACCTTTACCGTGAAAACAACCTCGGGTGGAGTTGCAGTAAACGGAACTGTCACGGATGTTGCTCCCGGTTCAGTCGCTACATTCACACCAACGGCCAGCCTTGCAGTCAGCACGCAATACACGGCCACTATCACTACTGGTGCCATGGATCTGGCGGGCAATGCACTGGCCAGCAATTACATCTGGACGTTCACCACGGCTGCTGCTCCCGATACCACAAAGCCAACGGTAATTTCGACGATTCCCGCAAACTTGGCGACAGGTGTACCCATCAATCAGTTGGTCAGTGCCACTTTTAGTAAGCCGATGAGTGCTGCCACCATCAACTCGACAACGTTCACCCTTGCAGGTCCAGGCACAACTACCGTAGCTGGGCTGGTTACCTACGCAAGCATTGGAAATACGGCTACATTTACCCCTACAGTCAATCTCACATCCAGCACACTGTATACCGCCACCATCACAACTGGGTCTACAGATTTGTCAGGCAATACATTGGCGGCCAATTACGTGTGGACGTTCACAACCAGCGCGGCTGTAGATACCACCAAGCCGCAAATAGTTTCGACGGTTCCCATCAACGGTGCCACAGGCGTTGCTGTCAATCAGGCAGTCAGCGCAACCTTCACCAAGGCGATGAATCCGCTGACGATCAGCACGGCAACCTTCCTGCTGACACCACCGAGCGGGCCTGCAATAGCCGGAACCGTGGCCTATGACCCAATCAACTTTATTGCCACGCTCACTCCTACTGCCTCGCTCACCGGTAGCACCATCTATACCGCGACCGTCACAACGGGAGCAATGGACCTGGCAGGCAACCTGTTGGGATCAACCGGTGCGCCGAATCCGTGGAGTTTTACAACCGGTGTAGTCTTGGTCCCGCCGCCAATCAACCTCGGAACGGCAGCCCTCTTTGGTGCTTATGGTGGTACCGCTGGAATCACCAACTCGGGGTCTTCCACGGTCATTAATGGAGACATCGGGACAACGGCGGTCTCTACCAAAGTAGTTGATTTTCACGATACTGCAGCGTGCTCCTATGGGGAAACGCCAGTCAATACTGGTGGCCTCGTCAACGGAACAATCGAAACGGCTGCACCGCCTCCTACACTTCAATGCACACCCAATGAAGGTACTGCTGCTACATATGCCATTGCGGCTCAGGCTGCAGCAGATGCTCTAGCCGCTTACAACACGCTGGTTGCATTCCCGAATGGTCTGGATGTTTCGGTCTGTCCGGGATGCGGAGGCGGCTCCGCCGGTGAGTTAGGTAATCGAGTTCTGCCTCCAGGCATTTATAAGTCAGCGCCGGGCAGTTACAGCATCACTGCAGGGCCTCTTACCCTTGATGCTCAGGGCAACCCTAACGCCTACTGGGTATTCCAGATGGCAACATCACTCACTGTTGGCACTCCGACAGCCAATCAAAGCGTCAAGCTGGTCAATGGTGCTCAGGCTTCCAACGTCTTCTGGCAGGTGGGAAGTGCTGCGACGATCAACGGAATTCTGGGCGGTGGAACGATGGTCGGAACCATTATCGCTCAGTCGGGTGTCACTATTTCAACTGCCGGAGTCGCTGCAATAACGACAATTAACGGCAGAGCGCTGTCTTTGGGTGCATCGGTAACCATGGTGAACACCGTCATTAACGCTCCTGCTGTTCCGTAAGTGCATGCTGCGGCCATCCGCATCAGGGGGATGGCCGCAGACAATATGAAAATGCGGTGTGGACCATTATCACCATGTAAAGCTTTGGGAGAAAGACAATGAATGTACGGACTAGGTTGTTTGTCACCGTTGCAGTTGCGATATTCACAGCGCCAGTGTTTTTGCTCCATGCTCAGAACGCGTCAGCGCCCTCATCATACGCAGAGCATAATTATAACTACACTCCGCGGGTGGAACTCTTCCTTGGCTACTCGCACTTTGGCACGGATTCCACCGATGCGACTACAGGCAATCGAATGGTCGGTTTGAACGGCGGCAGCACATCCGTTGCTTTCAATATGGGGCGTTACTTCGGACTGGTTGTAGACTTTGGTGGCTATGATGTGAATCGCCTGCAACTCACTGGTACAGGAGCCAATCAGCCCTTCGTTTCAGACGCAAGCGGCACGGTCTACTCCTACCTCGCTGGCCCGCGTCTTTCTTTCCGCAACTCCAGCCGCTTCACGCCCTTCGCCCAGGCACTCTTTGGTACGGTACGTGCTGGTGAGGTAACCGTCTCCAACTGTTCAGGCTCGAGTTGTGCGCCGTTGCCTGCTCAGGATTCCTTTTCTATGACGGCCGGCGGCGGTCTGGACATTGCCTTGAGCCGCCACCTCTCTATCCGCGCCGTGCAGGCGGAGTACATGATGACGCGATTCCCGGATATCAACACAGGTGCAGGCGCCAGCCAGAATGATCTGCGTCTTTCATCGGGCTTGGTCTTCCGTTTCGGAGATATCACGCCTCCGCCCGATGTACAGCTTGCCTGCTCCCTGCAGACTTCGATCGCTTTTCCTGGGGATCCTCTCACCGTTATCGCGACTGCGACGAATCTCAACTCAAGGCGCAAAGTTATTTATACCTGGAACACAAACGGCGGCGCCATCACTGGAACAGATAGCACAGTAACCATCAATACTCTAGGCATTGCTCCCGGTACCTACGCTGTCAATGGCCATGTTGCTCAGGGTAGCCATGGGACGCAACAGGCTAATTGCACCGCGAGCTTCACGCTCCAATCACCAGCGCCCCCCACTATCACATGCTCGGCGAATCCTTCTTCTGTGAATCCTGGCGATACAGCTACTATCACGGCACAGGCGGTCAGCCTGCAGAATCGTACACTGACCTACTCTTACTCCACTACTGCAGGCACCGTTACGGGCAGCACACCCACGGCAACGCTCGCCACCAATGGTGTTGCACCGGGAGCCGTCACCGTCAGTTGCAATGTGGTCGATGATCTCGGCAAGCAAGCATCAGCTACTACAAATGTGACCGTGCTGGCGCCACCGCCGCTTGCCGCACCGGCGACGCGTAATCTCTGCTCGCTCACATTCGACCGCGATGCCAGGCATCCCGTGCGTGTGGACAATGAAGCTAAGGGCTGCCTGGACGATGTTGCGTTGGAACTGCAGCGTGAATCTGCCGGGCGGCTCGTGATTGTAGGCAACTACGCAGCCGATGAAAAGCCTGAAGCAGGTGCTGATCGTGCACTGAATGTCCGTCACTATCTGACCGTGGAAAAAGGAATTGATGCTTCACGCATTGGCCTACGCGTCGGCTCAGACAGCGGCCGCACGGTGAACAATGTCTTTGTTCCCTCCGGTGCAACATTTATTCAAGAGGGCACTACGCCGGTCGATGAGACCGTTCATCAGTAGCTTTGACGCACTTGCCAGCCAGCTTATGTAGTCGTTGTTCTATTGGCGGTCAGCATTTTTTGACGTGATCTCCTTGCTGTCGGTTGGTTAATAGCTGGGAGACGGAACGACTCGGTGCGGCATCCAATGATTCAGGAGGGTACGATGCCTCAAAGTACTCACGATCGAGTTGCTGAACTCCACAATCTTGCCGCCCACTCCCATGCTGCTGCCGCCACCGCTCATGGCAAAGGAGATCACTTAACCGCTCACGAACTCTCCAAGAAGGCACACGATGCCTCGATAAAAGCTCATAATCACTCCGAAGATCTCGCTGCGGAAATTGCGAAGTCAAGCTAAACATAAAAGCAAGAATACTCAGCCTTTATTGACTTCATGTGTAAGCTGTGGGCGGTTTGTGCATTCACGGGTCATTCACCCAAACCAAGGAAAGGGAACCATATGTCAAGTACATCTGAACTTGTAGAACGCCGGAAAGCGCCATTGGATACGCCGTCGGATATAACCCCCAAAGCGATAAAGGATGTTACCGGGGCGCTCAATGCACTACTTGCCGATGTTTTCTGCTTATATCTCAAGACCAAGAACTTTCATTGGCATATGAGCGGGCCTCATTTTCGCGACTATCATCTGCTACTCGACGACCATGCAGGTCAGCTTCTCGCCATTACAGACGACATCGCAGAGCGCGTTCGTAAGATAGGCGGCACGACGATTCACTCTATCGGGCATGTTGCCCGACTACAGCGCATCTCTGACAATAATGCTGAGTATGTCACGCCAGCGGATATGCTGAGTGAACTCCATGAGGATGAAAAAGCCCTGGTTCTGAGCATGCGCGCAGTTCATGCACTCTGCGATGATGCAGGCGACGTAGCTACAACCAGTTTGCTCGAAGTCTGGATCGATCAGTCACAGCGCCGCAGCTGGTTCCTTTTCGAAATCACTCGCGCATAGAGTCGTTGATGATTTGTCCTCCGCCTGTTCAAAGCAAACTGTTTTGTGCAGGCGGAGTCATTTGGAATGCCCGGCATTTTCTGTACCAGTTCTGATGAGAGAGACTGCTCATCACAGGTGACGGGAAGGTGCGTCCACTAGCCACCGGTAGTGTGAGGGAACGTCGTACACCCAGGTATGAGGTGGACATAGCTCCTGGCTGCCAGAATCTTCCATATCGGCATCGCGTAAAATACTGGCATGCGTCACGTAGCCGGGCACACCGCCGATTAGACCAATAGCTTCATTGGTCTTTCCCCCCAACCCCCGCACAGCTAACCACTGAGTCGATACCGAAATGTGTGACGTAAGTACCGGTATTGGGGCATCCGAACTCAATCGCAGCGCAAGTATGCGGGTTTGCATTCGTTGAGTGAAGCTTGTCAGATAGGTATCCCAGTCCTTGAATACACTGACCGTGCCGGTCAGATTCCGCGGGCGTTACGGTGGATACATCTCTGTAGGGTCCGCACTGCCTGTCAGTTGCCGTCTGTATAGCTGCATGACAATCGGCCTGCGTGAAGCCGTTGGGTCGGATTTCCTGGAACAAGGCGTCCTCTACCGCGTTAGTGACTGTCACTGCACCGTCACTATGGGTATATCGGTGGCGGGAAAATGGGTCTCATGGTGAGAAGGTCCGGCGTAAGCAGATTGTTGGGACAAAGCTGCAGTTCCCGACGAGAAAAGCCGCCGCTATGGAAGTGGATGGTTTGCGACTCGACATCAATAGCAAGTCATCGGCAGTAGGCTCCACGCCGGTTACAGTTTCAGAACTTGTGGCGCACTACAAGACTGTGGAGCTTGCAGCGGACGGACCGAAGACTCGCTGCACGCGGGATGTCTACAAGCATCACCTAGATGCCATAATCGTTCCTAGATGGGGAGACTATCGATTAGGCGATGTGAAAGCAGTAGCGGTAGAAGCATGGCTTAAAGGATTGGACTTCGCTCCTACAACAAAATCCAAAACTAGAAACATCATGAGTGCGCTGTATCAGCACGCCATGCGTTATGAATGGGCAATGTCTAACCCAATTCGCCTGGTTCGGCAGAGCGGAAAGCGCTTGAAGGAGCCGGACATTCTCACGCCTCAAGAGATAAGGGCACTGTTGGCAGAACTCCAGGAGCCTTGTCGAACGCTTGTTTTCGTCGCAGCCGCAACGGGCTTGCGTCGGGGAGAGTTGTTCGGCTTGAAGTGGGAAGACGTGGATTTCAAGCGAGGTGAAATTCGAATCGTGCGTTCGATAGTGCATCAGGTCGAAGGCGCTACGAAAACAGCAGGGTCGCGGAGGCCACTTCCGATGATGGGAGAGATAAGCAAAACTCTTCGCAGTTGGAAAACGGTGACCAAGTACAGCAAAGATGGTGATTGGGTATTTGCCAGTCCGCAGTCTTTGGGCAGAAAACCGTACTGGCCTGACATGCTACTCAAGAGGCACATAAAGCCTGCGGCTGAATTTGCCGGAATTACCAAAGTAGTTGGCTGGCATACGTTCCGCAGAACCCTCGCAACGTTACTGCAGTATTCAGGCGCAAGTGTGAAGACAACGCAAGAACTGATGCGGCACTCGTCACCTGTGATGACGCTTGGCACATACGCTCAAGCGGTCACCTCAGACAAGCGTGAAGCGCAGAGCAATGTAGCGGCGCTTTTCGTGGTGAAGAGTAGTGGTAGGAAGAAGAGAAAAGCAGCATAGAGCCTTATTGGACCCTCATGGACCCATGCTTTTCTTATTGGACCCAGATTTGAGGGCTAAGTGATTGAAAGAAATGGTAGGCACGAGGAGACTCGAACTCCTGACCTCTACCGTGTCAAGGTAGCGCTCTAACCAACTGAGCTACGCGCCTGCGCTACGCCGGGAAGGCGTTGAATGCAGCTTTTTTAGTCTAAATTGACTTCATCGCCAGTGCAAACTGAGCCATCAGCTTCTGTCGTATCAAGGAGATAACAGGGCAGCGTTCTTTCGTGCAGGATTATTGCCAATTTAATGGGTGAAAAAGCGCAAAAAATGCGTATAAAAGCTTGAAGAGCGCGTTCGATGCTGCTCCCCTTCGGACTCAACAAGGATCTGGGGCCAGAGTTACAGGAGATTTCCCATGGCATTCTTCCGTCCCTTTTCCATCATGCTCGCAACCTGCACGGCCATTGTGGCGGTGTGCTGCACGGGCTGCTCCGGCACGCCGGGCGCGTTAGCTCCCGGGCAACAGCAGGTGACGGCCACGCCGACCTTATCGCTGGCGAGCGGAAGTTATACCGGAGCGCAGAGCCTGACGATTTCAGACCAAACGGCTGGCGCTGTGATCTATTACGCCTTTGACGCCGCACCGACTACGGCTTCGACGGTCTATTCCTCTACGATCTCTGTACCGGCCAGCGCGACGATTGAAGCGGTGGCGATCGCTCCCGGCATGACGCAGAGCGCAGTGGCTACAGTGGCCCTCGCAATCAACTATCCGCCGGCCACGTCGGGTATATGGACGTGGATGGGCGGCAGTAATGTGCCACTGGCCATTGGCGTGTATGGCACACAGGGGACGGCTGCGGCTGCGAATATTCCGGGGGCACGCACGTCACCGGCGGCCTGGAAGGACAAGAGCGGCAACTTCTGGTTGTTTGGCGGCCTGGGCACGGATGCGAATGGTTCTCAAGGCGTGATGAATGACCTGTGGGAGTACACCCCGACGACGAAGCAGTGGACGTGGGTGACGGGCAGCAATACGGTTCGCGCAGCGGGTGTCTACGGCACACAGGGAGCCGGTGCTGCGGGCAATACTCCCGGGGCAAGGCAGGAGCCTGCTACGTGGACCGACGCCAGCGGTAATCTCTGGCTGTTTGGGGGATCGCAGCGTGACTTCTCTATCAGTGGTATTGGGTATTACGACTTCAACGACCTCTGGAAGTTCGATGTCACCACGAAGCAGTGGACGTGGGTAAGCGGAAGCAACACGCTGAACTCGCTGGGCACGTTTGGGACGCAGGGGGTTGGCTCCGCAAGCAACATTCCGTCTGCTCGTCTTGACGCAATGAACTGGGTCGACGGCAGCGGCAACTTCTGGCTCTTTGGAGGGAGTGGTCTTGATTCAGCCGGGAGTCCGGACAACGTCGCGCATGGAGTGCTGAACGATCTTTGGGAGTACAGCCCAACAACGGGTGTATGGACATGGGTAAGCGGGAGCAAGATTGGCGGCTCGAGCGGTGTCTATGGCACGATGGGCACAGCTTCTGCCGGCACGATGCCGGGTGCTCGAAGCTATGGAACCGGGTGGATCGACGGCAACGGCAATTTCTGGGTGTTTGGTGGCGTGTCGATGGACTCAGCGGGAAACCAGGGATTTGGAAATGATCTCTGGGAGTACGCTCCATCGACCAAACAGTGGACATGGGTGGCTGGCAGCAACCTGGATATTGAATCTCCGACAGGCACAGGGGCCGTGTTTGGAACTCCGGGAGTGGCGGCTGCCGGAAACACTCCGGGGCAACAGGTCGGGGCTGCCGGATGGGTGGACAGCAGCGGCAACCTGTGGCTGTTTGGCGGATTTGGCTACGCGGCGACGGGAGCCAACACCTATGTCAATGCCGAGCATAACGACCTCTGGAAGTTCAATCCAACGAGCAAGCAGTGGGCATGGATGGGCGGCAGCAATAGTACCGCGAATCTAACGGGTGTGTATGGCACGCTGGGTGTCGGTTCGGCGACGAACAATCCCGGTGCGCGCGAGGGCTCGGCCACCTGGGTGGATGGCAGCGGCAACCTGTGGCTTTTCGGCGGCGTGGAGTATGCGACAGGAGTGATCACGCCCCCAACGCCACTGCCGCTGTACAACGACCTGTGGCAATACCAGCCATAGTTGAGTGGGGCAGGGTTGCATTGGTGGAGAGAAGCCATGCGTGGCCGGGGCGTGGAGTGCGGTAGGATGTTTCTGGCACACTTTGCCGGAATCAAGCTCGTTCGACAACGCAAATGCCCATCCTTCGCCAGTTCCGCGCTGCACCGAATCTGCTGACGCTGCTTCGCCTCTTCATCATTCCGTTTCTGGTCATCGCCATTCTGGACGGGCACTTTGCCACGGCCTTTGCGCTGTTTCTGCTGGCGGGCGTGAGCGACGGGCTGGATGGTCTGCTGGCGCGCTGGCTGAAACAGCAGACGGCGCTCGGGCTCTACCTCGATCCCATTGCCGACAAGCTGCTGATGTCCACGCTCTTCCTGGTCTTCACCCATGTAGGACTGGTCCCGCGGTATGTGACGGTGCTGGTCTTCAGCCGCGACCTGGGCATCATTCTGATCGCCACACTGCTGTTCATGACGCATACGCTGCGCGAGTTCCGGCCCAGCAAATTCGGCAAGCTGAATACCTGCATCCAAATATTTACGCTGGTGCTGGTCATGGCAGACCCGATCTTCAGCGTGCCTGCGGTCCATACGTTGCGCGGGTGGATGCTTCACGCAACGGGTTACTGCGCCATTGCATCGGCAGCCGAGTATGCGTGGATCGTGATGCGGCGGATCAGCGCACCATCATCCGTGAACCAGATGCCAGCAGCATAATTGCATTACGGGAGGGGTCGCACCATGCAAATGACCGGCAACACTATCCTCATCACCGGCGGAACTACCGGCATTGGGCGCGCGCTCGCTGAGGCATTTCACGCGCTGGGCAATCAGGTCATCATCACGGGCCGCAGGCAGAAGCTGCTGGAAGAGGTTGCAGCCGCCAGTCCGGGCATGAAGTGGGCCGTGCTGGATGTGCAGGATGCCGCGGCGATCCGCAGTTTTGCGGCGAAGCTGGCAAAGGATTTTCCCGCGCTGAATGTGCTCATCAACAACGCCGGCATCATGCGCGCGGAGAATGTGAAGCAGCAGCCGGACGACCTGGCCGATGCGGAGGCCACGGTGACGACCAATCTGCTGGGCCCCATCCGGCTGACCGCGGCGCTGCTGCCGCTGCTGCAGAAGCAGACGCGCGCGGCGATTGTGAATGTGTCGTCCGGGCTGGCCTTTCTTCCCCTGGCTATCACGCCCACCTACTGCGCCACGAAGGCCGCCATCCATTCCTATACGCAATCACTGCGCTACCAGCTGAAAGACACCACGGTCAGCGTGGTGGAGATTGTGCCTCCGTATGTGCAGACTGAGCTGATGGGCGGCGCGGAAGATCCGCGGGCCATGCCGCTGCAGGAGTTCATTGCAGAGACCATGGAGATTCTGGGCGGCCAGCGCGATGTGGCGGAGGTATGCGTGGAGCGGGTGAAGCCGCTGCGCTACGCCGCCGAAAGCGGGAAGTATGCGCAGACCTTCAAGGGCTTCAATGACGCGATGGCGGGCGGTCACTAGTATCGGCAAGACCAGGAACGCTCGATCGGAAGGATGGCAATGGCTAAGCTGCAGGAGCGCCAATTCGGTTTGATTTCCCGGGCCCTGGCCGATCCGCGGCGCTATGAGATCCTGCGGGAGATTGGACAGTCCACGGAAACCTGCCCCTGTTGCCAGCTGCTGGCCAGCCATCCTATCTCGCCCGCCACGCTCTCGCACCACATGAAAGAGCTTGAAACGGCAGGGCTGATTGACGCGGTGCGCGAGGGCAAGAATGTGCGCTACCAGCTTCGGCGCGATGTGCTGAAGGCCTACACCGACCAACTCACCAAAATTTAAATCAGAAATCTGCACCTTTCCTCCGGCTGGCTCCATCTATTCGATGGTTGTCAAATTGTCGTAACAACGGAGCGTAGAGAGATGAGCGATCTAAAGGGCAAAGTAGCGGTGGTAACGGGTGCATCCAAGGGCATTGGTGCGTCGATTGCAAAGCATCTGGCGGCAGCGGGCGCATCCGTTGTGGTGAATTATGCAACCAGCAAACAGGGGGCAGACGATGTTGTTGCAGAGATTAAGGCAAAAGGCGGCCAGGCGGTCGCAGTGGGCGGCAGCGTGGCGAAGGCTGCTGACATTCCGGGTATTGTCGGCGCGGCGAAGAAAGAGTTTGGGCGGCTCGACATCCTGGTGAACAACGCGGGCGTGTATGAGTTCGGCGCGCTGGAAGATGTTACCGCGGAGAAGTTTCACCGGCAGTTTGATACCAATGTGCTGGGCCTGCTGCTGACCACGCAGGAAGCGGTGAAGAACTTTGGGCCCGAGGGCGGCAATGTGATTAACATCAGCTCGATCGTCTCGCGCCTGGCGATGCCCGGTTCCAGCATCTATGCTGCGACCAAGGCATCGGTCGACCTGATTACCGGCGTGCTTTCCAAGGAACTGGGGCAGCGCAAGATCCGCGTGAACGCGGTGAATCCTGGCCTGGTGGCGACAGAGGGCACGGTTGCTGCGGGCTTCACCGAGGGCGCTTTCGCAGAGGACTATGCGAAGAATGCTCCGCTGGGCCGCGTGGGACAGCCGCAGGACATCGCGCGGGTGGTCACCTTCCTGGCGTCAGACGATGCCGCATGGATTACCGGCGAGACGCTGGACGCATCCGGCGGTCACTGAGTTCTGCGCGCCAATTGAAATTGCACAAGATGAAGGGCGGTCTGAGAGATTTCAGGCCGCCCTTTTGCATTTAAGCGCATGCGCCCATGTGCATTTCGACCGCGTCGTTCACGGATATCGGTGCGCGCAGGCTGCAGGCGTATGATTTGACCGTACTGTCGGTTATCATAAGTGCAGTATTCTTCACCCGGAGAAGGAGCATGGAACTGATGTCAAAGAAAAGGGTACTGGTTGCAGGCGCAGGCGGATTCATTGGCGGCCATCTGGTCCGCAGGCTAAAAGCTGAGGGCTTCTGGGTTCGCGGAGCCGACATCAAGCGCCATGAGTTCGGCGATACCGGTGCTGACGAGTTCCTGCTGGGCGACCTGACTGACGTGAACAACGCGCGCGCGACCGTCGACGGTGTGGAAGAGGTCTACCAGCTGGCGGCAGACATGGGCGGCGCAGGCTATATCTTTACCGGCGCGCACGACTCCTCCGTCATGCACGACTCGGCCATGATCAACCTCCATATTCTGGAGGAGGGACGCAAGGCCGGAGTGAAGAAGTTCTTCTATTCGTCATCCGCCTGCATGTACCCCGAGTACAACCAGCTCGACCCGGATAATCCCAAGTGCTCTGAAGACTCTGCCTATCCGGCTGCTCCTGACAGTGAGTATGGATGGGAGAAGCTCTTCTCGGAGCGGCTCTACTTCGCCTATCACCGCAACTACAAGGTGGATGTGCGCGTGGCCCGCTTCCACAACATCTTTGGCACGCTGGGCACCTGGCGCGGCGGCAAGGAAAAGGCGCCGGCGGCGATGTGCCGCAAGATCGCGGAAGCGCCGGACGGCGGCGAGATCGAGATCTGGGGCGACGGCAAGCAGACCCGCTCATTCCTCATCGTGGAAGAGTGCGTGGAAGGCATTCGCCGCCTGATGGAATCGGACTTTACCGGCCCGGTGAACATCGGTTCAGAAGAGATGGTCACCATCAATAAGCTGGCAGAGATGGTGATGGAGATCGCCGGCAAGAAGCTGAAGATGAAGCACATTGACGGACCCCTGGGGGTGCGCGGCCGCAACTCTGACAACAAGCTGATCCGCGAAAAGCTGGGCTGGGAGCCGCATGCGCCGCTGCATGACGGGCTGGCCAAGACCTATGCGTGGATCTCGCAGCAGGCAGAGGCCGCCAAGCTGGAACCCGCAACCAAGTAGCAGAAGCGAAATTCCTGAAGCGCCGGTGAAATCGTTCACCGGCGCTTTGTTCTGCCCCGAACATTACCGCCGGTAAGCGGAATCGAGCTCGGCACACTGCTGCGCACGAATTCACTGCTTTCACATCAGAGGGTGCGGCGGCCTGATTTACCATGACAGCATGTCACTGCTTCAGGTCATTATTCTCGCCTTCGTCCAGGGGCTGGCTGAACTACTGCCGGTCTCCAGCTCCGCTCATGTTGTGGTTGCAGAGAAGCTGATGGGGCTGGATCCATCGTCACCGGAGATGTCGCTGCTGCTGGTGCTGTTGCATACCGGCACCATGTTCGCCGTGATTCTGTATTTCTGGAAGCAGTGGAAGCAGAGCTTCTTCACCAGCGCGCACACCTTCTGGCGCATTGCGATGCGGCTGGTCGTGGCGACGGTGGTGACGTTCATCGTGGGCGAAGGCCTGATGAAGATAATTGAAAAAATATTCGGGCATGGGCAGAAGATTGAGCCGGAACAGTTCTTCGGCCGCCTGGACCTGATCGCTCCCGCGCTGCTGGCCGCGGGCCTGCTGATCCTGATCGCGGGCTGGCGCAATAACGAAGGCGCGGAGAGCAGCGCGTATGAGCCCGATGGTACGCCGCGTCCGTGCCTGAAGCAGGCAAGCATCATCGGCGCGGTGCAGGGAATGTGCCTGCCGTTCCGCGGTTTTTCGCGTTCCGGAGCGACCATCTCCACCGGTCTGCTGATGGGCGTGGCCCGGCAGCAGGCTGAGGCGTTCAGTTTTGCGCTCGCCGTGCTGCTTACGCCGCCGGTGGTAGCGCGCGAGATTCTGCGGCTCATGAAGATGCGTCACATCGAAGGCGGCGCGGCGCTGGGCGCGGCGTTTGTGCCCGGGATGATTGGGATGGTGCTGGCATTTCTGGCCGGTCTGCTGGCGCTGAAGTGGCTGAGCAAGTGGCTGGAGAGCGGCAAGTGGTATCTCTTCGGCATTTACTGCATCGCGGCGTCAATCGGCGTGGGCGTGCTGCACCACATGGGCTATTAGTCGCGGTATCTGCAACCAGTGATAAGGCTTCAGCGTTTCGAGCAATCGCTGCAGGCGCAGAGTTCGCGGCGGCTGACGTTGCCGGCAGCGAATGGTTTGCGCAAAAAAATAATTTAATTTTTTGCAATCCACTGTTCCAAAGTGCATTCGGTTGCGTACTCTAAGCAACACAGTCAGGGTGGAACCCGGCGGCGCTTGTCCAGGCCATCTTCCCCAGCCTGAACTTCACGGAGGAACACAATGACTCATTCAATGAAAGCACTCATGGTTACTGCTGCCATCTCCGGCTTGATGGGCGGCTCGGCAACGATGTTCGCCGCACCCGCGCCTTCGGCCAATGGCACCAGCATGGTCTCCGCCGGAACGCAGGCGACGACCGGCGCCTTCTTCGCTGACAAGCACGCCTGTAAGGGCGCAAACAGCTGCAAGGGCCAGGGCGGCTGCAAGGCTGGCGACAACGGCTGCAAGGGCAAGAACAGCTGCAAGGGCAAGGGTGGATGCGCCACCGACGGCACCAAGCCGCCAGCCGCTTAATCGCATCGCAGCACAATGCAGAGGGCAGCGGCTGGAGCATTTTCCGGAATACTTATGAACCGGATGGAGTAGAGAATGCCATTTTCCTTGATAGAAAATGGCGTTTGCGCTCTCGGATTCGGTCTATACCTTTCCGGAAAATGCTCCGATGGCTCTGCCCTCTCTATTTTTAGAACTCTCATCCCCGGAGCTCGCGCACCTGTATGGCAGCCAACCGCTTCAACGGATTCACGGACTATGGCGTGGGCATCGGCCTGCGCATACCGCACTACGTCCACATCCTGGAGAACAAGCCGGTCTGCGACTGGTTTGAGATCATTTCAGAAAATTACATGATTGACGGCGGTCGCCCGCTGCAGGTGCTGGACTCGATTCTGGAGCAGTACAAGGTGGTGCAGCACGGCGTGTCCATGTACTTCGGCTCTGCGGGAAAGATGGATGCCGAGCACCTGAAGCGGCTGAAGGAATTAACCCGGCGGACGAAGACGCCGTGGCTCTCTGACCATCTCTGCTGGGGATCGGTCGATGGACGCTACACGCACGATCTGCTGCCCATGCCGTATACGTGGGAGGCGGTGAAGACAACCGCCGAAAAGATTCGCCAGGTGCAGGACTACTGCGAGATTCCCGTGGTCGTGGAAAATGTTTCCAGTTACGCCGAGTTCCATGCTTCCGAGATGAATGAGTGGGAGTTTCTCAACGAGGTGGTGGAGCGCGCGGACTGCGGCATTTTGCTGGACGTGAATAACATCTATGTCTCGTCGCAGAATCACAGCTTCAATCCTATGGATTATGTGAATGCAGTGGCGGCGGAGCGTATTGCGCAGATCCACATCGCCGGCCACTCGAAGTATGAGAAGTACATTCTGGACACGCATGACCATGCGCCGATTGAGCCGGTGTGGCAGCTCTACGCGCGCACCATTGAGCGTGCAGGCCCAACGGCGACGCTGCTGGAGTGGGACGACAAGATTCCTTCGTTCGACGAGGTACACGGCGAAGCGATGAAGGCGCAGAAGTTTCTGGAAGCAGCGCGCGCTCAAGCGAATGCTGACACGCTGGCGGTGCAGTAGTGGCCGCGTCCCTGCAGCAAGATTCTCCCCTGCTCACACTGCAGCGCCGCATGGCTCGCGCCGTGATGCAGCCCATTACACGCAATGAGACCATGCGCCTGCGGAATGCCGACGGCGTGGCCATGGAAGAGGAGGCCGCAGCCTTCATCAAGCCGAATGACCGGCTGACGTCGTTTGATCGTCTGGAGATTTACAACCGGCAGTACTGGTTCCGTCTCTTCGCTGCATTTGAAGAAGATTTTCCCGGCTTGCAGGCGATCGCCGGAAAGAAAAAATTTGAGACGCTGATGCGCGCGTATCTTGAGGAGTGTCCGTCCACATCGTTTACGCTGCGCAATCTCGGATTGAGGCTGGAGGCGTGGCTCGCAGCGCATCCGGAGCACGTTGCAGGCAGGGAGGCGCTGGCGCTGGACATGGTGCGGCTGGAGTGGGCGCATATTGAGAGCTTCGATTCCGCGGAGCTGCCTGCGCTCGCGCCGGAGCAGCTTGCCATGGTCGGCCCGCACAGCATCTTTCGCCTGCAACCGCACATCCGCCTGCTGGCGCTGGGTTATCCGGTGGACGATCTTTTGCTTGCCGTGCGCAACGAAGCCGGCTCCAGCGATACCAGCTCCAATAATGCGACCGCAGTGCGCAAGAGCAAGGCCGTGCGCCAGGTGGCGGCGTTGGCGGCTGAGCCGATCTACCTCGCAGTACATCGCCACGAGCATTCGGTTTACTACAAGCGGCTGGCACAGGAAGAGTTTGACATTCTGAGCGCGCTGCAGGCGGGGCACACGCTGGAGGCGGCCATTGAGCGCGGGTGTGCAGGGAGCAAGCTGGAGGCGAATGAGGCCAGCGCTCTGCTGCAGAGCGTATTCACGACATGGTCTATGCTGCGCGGATTCTGCGCGGCGGCGCGCTGATAGGCTATTCCTCTGAAACCTTCGCGCCGTAGGTCTGCCCGGAGACTTGCGCTTTGCGGCGCAGCAGAAATGTGACAGCCACCAGGGCGGCGGCGAAGTCCGCCACTGCAGCCATACCGAGTGACCAGCGTGGTCCGAAGTGGTTCGCCACCCAGCCGATGATCGGACCACCCAGCGCCATCCCGCCCAGTGCGAAGCCGACACGCAGGGCCATGACTCTTCCCCGCATCGACGGCTCGGTCGAGAGCTGCATGAGACTGTTGGTGCCATTGGTGAACGTCATGATAGACGCACCTGCAATGACCAGTGCTATTGCAAACCACCAGTATCCCGGAGCAAGCGCGGCCAGAGTGCATCCCACGCCGAAGGCAGTAGCGCCCGCCAGCAGTGAGGCAAACCTTGGCCTCTCCTGCCGGGCGGCAAACAGCGCGCCTGAGATGGTTCCTACGGCCATGATGGACGAGAGCAGGCCGAAGCCGCGTGCATCAGAATGGAAGACGCTCACCGCCATGGTGGAGATGAAGATGGGAAAGTTGAAACTGAAGGTACCGATCAAAAGCAGCATGACCAGAATGGTTCGAAGTTCGCGACGTCTCCATGCGTAGCGAAGACCTTCCCGGAATCCTGAGGCCGAGCGATGCGCTCTGATGCTGGTGCGGAGTTCAGAGAGCCGGAAGAACGTCATGGACATCAGGACCGCGCCGAAGGAGATGCCGTTGAGCACAATGGCCCATCCGGTGCCGACCTTTGCAATCAGCAATCCTGCTGCGGCGGGACCCATCATCTGCGCGGCGGTGAAGGAGGTGGAGTTCAGGGCGACGGCATTGGGCAGATCGCCATCACCCACCATCTCTGCCACAAAGGTCTGCCGGACGGGCGCATCCAGCGCCGCAGCCGATCCAGACAGAAATGCGAACACGTAGACGTGCCACAGCCGAACGATTCCCTCGACCGTGAGAACTCCGAGCGCAAGCGCCAGCAGCCCCATGGTTGCCTGCGTAAACATCAGGAGCTTGCGTTGGTTCAGGCGGTCCGCTGCCGAACCCGTCCATGGCAGCAGCAGAAGCTGCGGCGCAAACTGCAGGCCAGTCACAATGCCCAGCGCTGACGCATTGTGATGGGTCAACTGCGTGAGTACGAGCCAGTCCTGTGCGATGCGCTGCATCCAGGTTCCGAAGTTGGAGACGAGCGCACCCGCCGTCCATAAACGGAAATTGAAGCTCTTCAGCGAACGAAATGTGCCGGTCTTCGGATGCATCAGGCGCGCGTGGATGTGTTGCCTCCGTGAAACCGCCCGAAGTGCCGCGCGCTGAATACGCTGATGAGGAGTGCCCCCAGTCCAAACGCGAGGCTATGTGTCCACGAACGCAGGTGGAAATCGCCCACATGGGCCACCAGCAGATACGCGATCACAGCGTTGGCGAATCCCCAGACAGCATTGACCGTGGAAGAGGAGAGTCCTTCGCCGGGCGGATTGGCAAAGGGAGTTTGAAACGCGCGCCCCATCAGGCCGGAGACAACGTGCGGGACCGCGTTTGCGGCGAATGCTCCACCGAATAAGTATGAGATGAGAGAAAGCCGGTTCATCGGGCTGCGCTCCTTTGCTTCAGCAACGAAAGTATCTCCTGCGTAGTCCCTGTCTCTCCCAGGCGAGGAAAAACATTTTTGATGCTGTACTCATGCGCCTCGGCGCGCAGGTCGGCCATCGCATCGAGAGCGAGCGTCACATGGTAGCCAAGTTCGTAGGCCTGACGCGCTGTGGCCTCGACGCCAACGGACGTCGCCACGCCGGTTACGACAACCTGAGTGACACCCTTTGCCTTGAGCTGGGCTTCGAGGTCAGTCATTGCAAATGCGCCCCAGCTTTGCTTGGTGACAAGGATGTCGCCCGGTTGCTGCTCCAGTTCAGGCAGCAGTTCAGCCCAGTCCGGGGCTAAGGTGGAGGTTGCACGCGGCCCCTGCTCGGTCCGCCCCGGCGGACGCCCGGTTACATTCACCAGCACAACCGGCAGTCCCTTTGCGCGAAAAGCGTCAAGCAACTCGCGGGTACGATCCAGAATGCCGGAGAGAGGCGGTGCTGACGGAAGATTGGCTATGCCTCTCTGCAGGTCAATGACAATGAGGGCAGTCGTGAGATCGATGGCGGTAAGCGGCAATGCTGTTCTCCTGGAGCGGGATGGAAAAGGTGCGTGAGGCAGACGAATTAGCCTTCCACAAGCTTCGTCAGCAGTTCCAGAGCAGACTGAAGTTGCTTCTGCTCGGCGGCGGATAGTTTTTGCGCAATTCTTCCGGTGAGCCAGTCTTGTCGTGCGGCGCGTCCTTCCTCCAGCAACTTGAAGCATTTGGGCGTGAGGCCCATCAGTGTCTGCCGCCCGTCGCTGGGATCGGCCGTGCCCCGCACCAGGCCCGACTGCTGCAGCGGCGCCATCACCGCGCTCATCGATTGCGGACGCATGCCTTCAGCCCGCGCCAGGCTGGAGACCGTAGCCAATCCGTCCTTCTCCAGCCGCAGCACAACGGATATTTGCGCGGCCGAGAGACCGCTCTGTCCGCCTTGTTCGTGAACATGCCGCTTGAGTGTGCGGAAAAACATGCGGATATTCAGGGCGAGCGAGAAAGCGAGTTCAGTTTCTGACGCGACCACCGGAGAGCTCATAAATCGAGTATGTCATATATACAGCTTAGCTGTAAAGTTTACCTGTAGATTAGTAATGGGTCAGTTTGGTTTGCCTTGAAAGGGACGAGCTTTAGCTCGTCCGAAAATCAGACCACCACATTGCGGGCTTTAGCCCCGGAAGAGATGGCCTCCGGGGCTAAAGCCCCCTTGTCTATGAGAGACACCCGGCGCGGCTCAAGCCGCGCCCTTTCAAAGCCAAACTGACCCACGACCTGTAAATATCAGTCATACTCCCCCACTGCTTCACCAAATAACTTTCCGCGCCGATAGATACAGGACATGCGGCGTGGTCTGTGCCTCGCACCGCCCGCATGACTCGAATTCTGCCTGGAGCCTGCCGTGAAAACGCGCGCTGTCCGATTTATGTCCACCGATTCCGGAATCCTGGGCCTGCTGGCCGTGATGACGATTCTGCTCGCGATTGGCGGAGCCAGGCTCAGCCGCATGGTCGCGGCCAACATGCTCAGCGCCGACGCGCAATCGGCGTCGCTCGCCTGGGCCTCGGCGCTGGCAGAGCGCGCGGATATTCCTGCGCTCATCGCACATCCTCACACCGCAGCGACGCGCAAGACGCTGGAGACGGCGGCAGCCACGGGCAGCATCTACAGCTATGCCATCTGGAGCCGCAGCGGCGACCTTGTCTTCGCTTCGTCGCGCGGCACATCGCCCATCACTCCGGTCAGCCCGGTGCGGCTCTACGGAGAAAAGCTGGGCGACGGCATCCTCTCCGGCTGGGCGCACACTGAGACGCATCGCAGTAAATCGCCGGACCAACCGGCGTACTATGCCGATTCGTATCTTCCCATCCGGCGCGGCGACGCGACCGTGGGCGTACTGCAGACCACCATCGATCTGACTGCGGCAGAGCGGCTGTATGAGCGGTCATTCCTCTTCACGGAAGCCATCATCGCGCTGGGCGTTCTGCTGGCAGGCGGAATTCCCGGCCTGCTGGTCTGGCGCAAGATGCACGCGCACCGCGCGGCGCAGGCTGAGGCGCTCTTTCTGGCGGAGCATGACAGCCTGACTGGAATTGACAATCGCAAATCGCTGGAAGACCGCGCCGAGAGTGCGCTGGCGTGGACGCAGCGCAACCAGAGCGACGTAGCGGCGCTGCTGATTGATATGGATCGCTTCAAGGAAGTGAATGACAACTTCGGCCATGCGGTGGGCGACGAGGTGCTGAAGGCATTCTCGCAGCGCTTGAAATCCGCGATTCGCACCGGTGATATCGTGGCACGGCTGGGCGGCGATGAGTTTGTGATTCTGCAGGTGGGCACGGCGCAGCCCGCGGGTGCTCGCTCGCTCGCCGGACGGCTGGTGGAGATGCTGGCTACACCGTATCAGATCGGCGACCTGCAACTGCTGTGCGGCGCCAGCATCGGCGTAGCCATTTCGCCCACTGACGCGGAAGACTGGGAGGCGCTGCTGGTATGTGCCGATGTGGCGCTCTATAACGCCAAGGCAGAGCGGGGAAACGCCGTTGCTTTTTTTCAGGCAGGGATGGACGCCAGCTTTCGCGAGCGCCGCCAGCTGGAGCAGGACCTGCGCCGCGCGCTGGCGACCGATGCATTCGAGCTGGCGTACCAGCCGCTCTTCAGCTTTCACGATCAGAGCCTGCTCGGCTTTGAAGCGCTGCTGCGCTGGCCGCGCGGCTGGGCCCCGCAATCGCCGGCGAGTTTTATTCCGGTGGCGGAAGAGTCCGGCCTGATCATTCCCATCGGCGCGTGGGTGCTTCACGCTGCCTGCCGCACCGCCGCCTCGTGGACGCGACCGCTGAAGATCGCGGTGAATCTATCGCCCGTGCAATTTCGCAATGGCGATATTGTGCGTGTGGTGGAAGAGGCGCTGCTGGACTCCGGCCTGGCGCCGGAGCGGCTGGAGCTTGAGGTCACGGAGACGCTGTGGATACAGAATGCAGAGTCGGTGCTGGAGCAGCTCGCGCGTCTGCGCTCCATGGGCATCACCATCGCGCTGGATGATTTTGGCACCGGCTACTCCAGCCTGACCTATCTCTGGAAGTTTCCATTCGATGTGGTGAAGATTGACCGCACGTTTGTCTCCGGCATGAAGCTCGATCCCAAGGCAAACGCGATTGTGAATACCATTGTGGCGCTGGGCCGCACGCTGGATGTGACCGTAACCGCGGAAGGCGTAGAGACCACCGCGCAGGCGCAGGCGTTGAAAGAGGTGGGCTGCGATCAGGTGCAGGGCTTCCTGTATGGCCGCCCGGTCAGCGGCGTCTCCGCCAGCGCGCTGGTGGATGCCGACGCCCGCTCTGCTCCACTGGCTGCAGCGGGGTAAGCGCGGGCCTTTCCCGGTAGACAGGGGTTGCGGCGCGCGCATATCGTAAAGCGTACGCAGCAAATCCGCGCAGGAGTTGATCCCGATGGCGACACACGCTCAGCACTGGTACGCCCGCATGAATGATGAGTTTTCGCAGATGGCGTCGTGGTTGCAGGCGCCCTTCCTGCTTGCTGTACGCCTCTACTGGGGCTGGCAGTTTGCCCAGGCAGGGTGGGGGAAGCTGGGCAACATTGCGCGCGTTACGGATTACTTCACCAGCCTGGGCATCGCAGCGCCTGGCATCATGGCGCACTTTGTCGCTGGGCTGGAGTTCGTCGGCGGCATCCTGCTCATCCTGGGGCTCGCCAGCCGCTTCGTCAGCCTGCTGCTGGTCGGCAACATGGTAGTGGCCTACTACACGGCAGAGCGCGAAGCGCTCTTCTCCATCTTTCATGATCCCGGGAAGTTTTACACAGCGGATGCCTATACTTTCCTCTTTGCAGCGCTGCTGATCCTTATTTTCGGTGCCGGAGCCATCTCCGTGGACCATCTTTTGCGCCATCATTTCGAAAAAAAGCGCCGTGCGCGTGCTGAAGAATCCGCGACAACAGCCTGAAAGAGCCGGACAAAACCGGTACCAAAAGGGGAAATTCGGCGAATGGTGTCTGTGATGGTTATCACAAAATTTGCAAAAAATGCGATTTTTCCACAAGAAACTTGACGGATGTGCTAACCTATGTTCACCGTTCGAAACAAATACGGTTTCTGCACAAACATGCTGAACCCCCGTTTTGGATCTAGCGTCAAATCAAAATAAGCAAGGAACAAGCACAATGGAACAGGGAACAGTGAAGTGGTTTAACGATGCCAAGGGGTTTGGCTTCATCAGCCGTCAGAACGGCGAAGATGTATTTGTACATTACTCCGCCATCAACTCGAACGGATTCAAGAGCCTCCAAGAGGGTCAGGCCGTTCAATTCAACGTCGTGAAGGGCCCCAAGGGCTGGCAGGCTTCGGACGTGCAGCCTCTCTAATCGAGGGTTGCCTTACAAGTTCGGCGGAAGGGATGGCTTCAGGCTGTCCCTTTTCGCATTTAATCTGCTGCCTCTCACTCACTTCGGTGGCGCCGGCGGAACGGCTGGTGCGCTCGCTGGCGGAGCTGCGTTCTCAGCGGGCTCAATGCTGACGGTGGAGCCGAACTTGCGGTAGTTCCCGGCCTGGACGCTCAGGTGGCCGTCAATCAGGCTGTCGACCAGGAAGAGCCGCAGGTGCCCCTGGCCTTCAATGGCGCCGGGCAGCCACACCTCATCGCGCACCTTGGTCATCTCCGCCGTCACGGTGCTGCCTTTGCTCACATTGGCCACCAGGCCCCAGCCCACGCGGAATGTCTCCGGAAGGGTAGCTGTGATCTTTGCCAGTTGGCGGTCCTGCTCGTCAATCCAGGCTGTTCCGTCAATGGATTTAATCAGCGACTCCGCAATGCTGTGCGTCTTCGCATCGCGTTTGCCGGTGAAATCAAACACGATCATGCTGCGGCCATGCAGCATCTCGCGGCGTTCGTTGGAAACGGTGGAGAGTTGCAGCAGCCGGTCGACCGTGACCAGCTTGTAGCCCGCCGGGTCGGTCTCCGCGTCGCCGGCTTTGGCTTTGCGCTCGTTCGCTTTCGCAAGGGCTTTATCGATCCGCTCTTTTTCCTTGGCGGCATCCTCCGGCGGCAGCGGTTTGCCGTCGCGCTCCAGCACCCGCCGCAGCGGCACTCCGCCGGCAAAGAGGTATTCCACGACCTCGACCTTGGTGTGGCCGTGAGGATCCGTTACCGTGCTTTTGGCGGTATAGATATAGTTCTGCTTGACTTCGTCATTGTGCTGCTGGTTGATCTCCACCTGGTGCAGCAGCGCGGGGATGGGGGGCAGGGGAGCGTCTGCCGCGGGTACTGGAACCGTCTGTGCCCATAGGCCGCAGCCTGCGGCCAGCAACATCGAAATGGCACAAATTCTCTTCATCGCATCCCGGGTTCGCAGTATTATCCTACCTGTATGATTCATCTTCTAATCACATGGCTACTCAGCGCGGTTGCACTTCTGCTGGTCACATATATTGTGCCGGGCTTTGAGGTGGCGGACTTCTCCACGGCTCTGATTGCTTCCCTTGTGATCGGCCTGCTCAACATGACCCTCGGACTGGTGATGCGGTTCCTGACCTGGCCGCTGAACTGGCTCACGCTTGGCCTGGTCTACCTGGTAGTAGACGCAATTATTCTCTACTTCGCGAGCAAGCTGGTAAGCGGATTCCGCATCCGCAGCTTCTTCTCGGCGTTTCTGGGCGCGCTGGTTCTGGCCATCGTGCATGCGCTGATTGGCCCGCGCTGGTAGAGCATTACGGCAAAGAAAAGGCGCAGCCTAAGCTGCGCCTTTTCTGTTTTCATTCGGCTTACTGTGCTGCTGCGCCGGTGTCGCCACCGTTCAGACGCTGTGCGGCCACTTCGCCGGCTGCACCCTTGGCGTCTTTGTCTTTCAGTTCAGCGTAGATCTTCTTGGCTTCGTCCGCGCGGCCGGTGGATTCATACAGCGTGGCCAGTTGCAGCTTGGCCATGCCTTCCGTCTCGGTCTCGCTGGGCTTGGCGATGAGCTGCTTGTAGAGCTCAATGGCCTGTGCATCGCGTCCGCTCTGGTGGTAGAGAGAAGCCAGGGCAACCTTGGCCAGCGCTGCCAGGTTCCTGTCCATGCTGCCGGTCAGCTTCTGCAGCTCGCTCTCGGCAGAGGCAGTCTGGCCCAGTTCAATGTCAGTCAATCCGGCGAAGTAGAGCGCATTGTGACCCGCGGGGGTAAAGCTGTAGCTGCTGGCCGCCGCGGCAAACAGCTCGTGCGCCGCCTTGGCGCGCTCGGCGGCAGAGGCGAAGGTCTTGGTGCCGGAAGGAACTGGCTCGCCCGGCGCGGCAATCGCGGTGGTGTACACCTGCATCGCAGAGCCGAAGGCATTGGCGGCCGCGTCTGACCGGTAGTTATAGGTGGCTGCGCCGCCTACCAGCAGCACAATGACAGCCAGCAGGATGACGACGGTGGTGATGACGGAACGGCGATTCTCGCCCGCCCAATGAAGGCCGTGCGTCGTTGCTGCAACAAAATGATCCTGCTTCAACTTATGGCGGGTCTGATTGTCCACGGGTGCTTTTTCCTTGCCTGCGATCGTCGTTAGAAGATGGGTTGCGGTGTTCTGCCTGCATATGCCGCTGCTACAAGTTTAGCAGCGCGGGCACAGGCTGTCATGCGCCGCGCTGCTTTAGGAATTCCGCTGATTCAGCGGTGCTTATTGGGCTGCCGGTGGGGTCGCCGGCGCGTCAGCCGGGGCCGCTGGAGCATCAGCCGGCGCCGCATCGGGTGCTGGCAGCTTCTTGGCCAGGGTGCGGATATAGATCACCAGGTTCCAGATGTCGTCATTTTTCGCGCGGTCGGGCGCTTCGGCGGGCATCTTGTCAGAGCCTTTGCGGATGAGGGCAAAGATCTCGGCGTCGGAGCGGCTGCCCAGCGTCTTGGGATCGCCCCAGTCCGCCAGGTTCAACTTCATATCTTTGGCCAGATCGGTTTTGCCGTCACCATTGGCGTTGTGGCACATCGCGCACTCCATGGTGTAGAGCCTTTTCGCCCGGGCCTGAGACTCAAGGGTCGGCTTCACCGGATTCTGCTGGGCGGAGTCAGCGTGCGGCACCGGAGAGGTGGCCGCGTCTTGCAGCATGGATCCGGAGAGCGGCGTAAAGATGAGTGCGGATAGAACAAAAGGCGATACAAAAAGCAGTGGTTTAAGCATGGAACCTCCTCAGCCGCAGGTGTTGGGGAAAGAGGATCTGGCACCTGAATTTCTGAGCGAATTATATGCTTCCGCGCTGCCCGTCTGCACATTGCGCCGGGTCTTTCCATGCGGCTACGCCTGAATAAGAGAAGGCCAAGAGCGATTCAGCAATCCGCAACTTGAATAGGCTAAAGCAATTCCTGATTCTCCCATTGCTCATGATTTTCCGGCCAGACTAGATTGGCGCTCGCTGTCAATCTACGGACTTCTTCGTGACGAATACCACGAGACTTCCCTTTCTGGAGAGAACTAATGCGAAGCAATATCTGGATGAGCCTCACTCTATGGATGATGGTCGCGTACACCCTGTGCACTGGCGCGCTGCTGGCCGATACAAGCGGCAATCAGCCGCATGGCACGGCTGGCGGAACCTGCACCCTGACGCAACAGCGCACCGAGCAGACCCAGCTGATTAATTCTCTGCAGACACTGGTTAGCGGCGTGAATCCGTCCAGTGCCAATACGCGCGATCTCACCAATGGTTCGCTGGCCAACTTCATCATCAACGGCACGGGCAGCACCATCACGACGCAGTCGCTTGACTGGGTTGAGACGGCCTTCAAATCGCTGGATAACAATAACAACGTCTGGTTCAACGTGACCAACACCGTCACTGCAACGAACGATCCGAACGCTACCGAGTTTGCCATGCTCGGAATGGGCGTGATGCTCAGCAGCGGCAAACTGACGCTGACGCAGATCAACACAGACAACACGCTTGGCGTAGGCGCCGGCGCCACGGCAAAGGGAAATATTCTGCTTGCCATGGGCGCGCTCATCACGCATACCGCGGGCAGCACGCCTACCATTCCTGTGACCTATACCAATATGTATCTGATGAATACCACGGCCCGCGTTCTGACCGACCAGGCGCTCATCAGCCAGGGCTGGGGCTCCGCAGTTTTTGATACCGCCGGAGATGACGCCGCCACGGATTTACCCAATGCTGAGGCCCAGATCGTGACTTGGCTGAATGAAGTGCAAGCCCACGGCGTACACGAATTCGATTCGCCCACCTACTCCGGCACGCAATTTGAATCGCTGGTTGAGGGGTATCGCCTGGCGTCAGACAGCAATGTGAAGGCAGACTACAAGACCGCGCTCGACTACCTGTGGCTCGATCTTGCCGCCAATTTTTTCCCCGGCAACATCCGCATCGGCGGTCCATTTGCGCGCGATTATGACTTCCGCGCAGGGCAGGGCGCGCTGCAGCCATGGATTGAGGTGGTGGGCTGTTGGACTACGGGCGACGCCACGACCGGCGCTACCTATCCGGGTACGGCGCTGCTCTCTCCGCAGGGCATCAATCTGGAGCACGCCGAATTGCTGGACATTGTGAGCGATGCCACCGGCTACCAGTTGCAGAATTCGACCTATGCGCTGGCCGTGACCCACGGCAGCACAACCACCATGCCGCCGACGCCCCTGCAGCGCAGCAATTATCAGACGTGGGGTACGCCGACGAATGGCACGAATCCATCCCCTGCTCCCATTCGTGCGAACGCGGTCTTTGACAACGTGCAGATCGGTTGCACCAGCGGCAACTATGGTCCGCAGGACAAGCTCTTTGCCGCCGCGCTGAAAGGCTCTACCAGCAGCGGCAAGACCAACCGCAGCCTCGCGCTGGTCAGCAACGTGCTGGACTCTTCCGGCAATCCCTACGGCACTACAACGTCGCTCGATCACGATGGCGAAGCCAAGCCGGAGCATCTGCAGGAGAATATGGGCTGCGCGTATTCCACCGGAGCGGCGCTGCTCACCATGTTCGTCGATCCCAACCAGCGCGACTCAACGGACAACGGTCTCTCTACGAACATCCTCTTTCCGTTTGACACGGCATACTCCGGCCTGGGCTTGACGCCGCCCGTTACGAATGCAAGCTATCCCACCGTCGCTGTGGATGGTGTGCCGGTCGCCACCATGTTGACCAATGGCACATGTAGTGCCCATGCAACGGCGCACGTCATTCTGTGCCCCCTCACGATGAATCACAGTGTCGTCACCTATACCGGGGCGAATGGCGGCGGCGTGATCGGCGTGAAGTTTGCAGAATCAAACTGGACTGACAGCAATATGAACTACACCACGCTGCTGGGCTCTACCTACCAGTTGGAGATTGACCAGAACGGCTCGGTCGCAAACCCTGCCGGAGGTTCCAACGCAGCCAGCCGCATCGTGGTCACGCACACCAATATCCCTCTGAGTTCTGAGCCGGGCTCCAGCCTGCCTCTGCCAACCTTCCGCATTGGGGCAATTGTAGTAACGGGCGACGCCGATACCACCCCGACCCGCGTGCTCGGCATTCTGCAGAACGCGTCGTACCACGATGACAATGTGAGCGGTTCCAGCCCGGCACAGCGCGCGGTGAAGGTCACCTTCGCCACGGGCTATCAGCCTACTGACACACTGGGGAATCTGCTCAGCACGCTGCAGGTGGTGCGCTCCACGGCCACGCTGACGGATACCGGCGTGCCGACAGACATCATCGGCACCAATCCATCCACATCCACCTGGCCCGCGCCGCCGGGTTGCTCTACTGCCCTGATCGGCATCGACGGAACCGGGGCCGTCACCTGCTACGCCACCACCTTCTGGAGCACACACTCCATTCTGGCCCCATAAACGGCGCAGCGGGGAGCCGTCCGGCAGGGCTCCCCGCTTGCTCCGCAGCCGCGCAGCCTTTACGCTAGAGATATGTATGAGAACTTCACCGTTGCCGACCGCTGGACCGCCGAGCCGCTGACCTGCAAGTGGACGGCGAACGTGGTGGCCATCGCCACCCGCCACGCTGACGCGGTGGATGTCGGTTTCAGTGTGAATGGCCGCCGGGTCTGGATCGCGCTGCCCTGCACGGCCTGGGTGGAGCAGAAGCGCCGCACCGGCAACGTGATCACCGACCGTCTGGCCGCGCAGATCGCCGGACACTACCTGAAGCAGAGCATCGAGAACGGCTATGACAATGGCCGCGAGATGTATACCATGACGCTGGATGAGGTCTTCGAGCACATGGATGCCGTCATCAAGGAAGCCGGGCGGACGGATTTTCTGCCCAGCCTGCCGGTCATTGCGGACTAGCTGAATTAGGGCTTCCTTTCTTATCTTCAGCGAAAACAATCGTGATCGTTGTATCGACTGCTATCGGTTCACCGTTGAGCAAGTACGGTCGATAGGTCCACTGCTGAACAGCTTTGAGTGCCGATTTGCTCAGTATCTTGTGTGGCGAACTCACAACGACAAGATTGGCAATTTTGCCTTCCTTCGTGATCGTAGCGTGCAGGATCACGGTTCCCTGAATATGCGCAGCCCTGGCCAGCCCTGGATACTTCGGTGCGACTTTTTTCAACATGGCGCCGGGAGTGACTATCCCTGCCTTCGTGGGAATTTCATCGGTTTGCATGGGTGATGTAACAACCGTATCTTGTGCAGGATCCACCGGCGGAATAGCAGCTATAGCCGCATGTGCGACGGTTATAGCGGAAGCAATCAGCGCTATCCCTGCATATTTTTTCCCGTTGTGCATTGTGTGCTCGATTTCGCGCAGGAGTAAGACACGGCCAGTCTATACCCGTCTCATCTCTGCACTGACAAAAAAATGCGCAGCCGGGGCCGTCGGTGATTGCGGATTAGAGTAGGACTGCTTCACGACTCCTGCTAGCTCTCATAGTCAGCGCCTGAAGTTGACGGTGATGGTTGTATCCACTTCGGTAGGTTCACCATTGATCAGATAAGGTTTGTATGTCCATTGGCGAACGGCTGCGATGGCTGAAATGGTCAGTTCGGTCGAGGATGGAGTGTCGATGCGCAGGGAATGGATACGGCCTTCGCGGCCGATGATCGCGTGAAGTATGACGGTGCCCTCCATTCGCGCTTGCACCGCCAAAGCAGGGTAGATGGGAACCACTTTCTTGATGATAGAACCGGCTGCGATATGGGGTTCTATCTGCACAGGATGCATATTGATATGCATTGCCTCTGGAGGTGGGGTGAAGAGTCCGCTATCGAGGGTTGGAATGGTCTTCAGTTCGTCAATCGCGCCCGTAGCCAGGGTAAGCTTATCGACGATAATGGAGACTTTGAGCGAAATGTAGCGTGACTGGAACATGCCCGTTGCGCCCGACAGAAACGCAGTATCACCGAACTCATAGCCGACTTCATAGATGGTCTTGTCCATGTCAAAGCAGTAGGTAGGGAAGAGCCCGATGAGAGGTTCGTGAACACCTTTAAGCGGCTGCGACAGCATGAGGCAGTTCAGATCTATCTTGCCAAGATGCGTCTTCTGCATCACCAGCTCGGTTCCCGCAATATCATCCTGAGAGGGCATGGGATGCACGATGGCACGGCGAGCCCGTTCCAGCGCCATCGGAGGGTCGCTGGTTGTGCCGCTTCGGAAGGTGCCGTCGTGATTCACAACCTCTATCTGATTAAATGATGTGCTGCTCCAGGTGCGTCTCTGTTGTTCGGGTCCGCCCCAAATTTCATCGAGAGAGACAGTTTCCGTGGGCTCGCCCTTTGTGTCGAAGAGTTGAAAGGTGGCCTTGAGATGCCACGGCTTCAATCCCGCAATGTCCACATCGTTGTGGGCAAGCGCAAGCTGAAGAAATTGCGCGGGATCGGTCGGCAGGGGAGCCGTGGCAGGAGGAGCGGATTGTGCTGAGAGCTTTACAACGGCATAGAGCAGAAAGATAGCGAGAGGGCAGGTTCTGCGTATCATGGATGCGATTTTATCGCAGGTGAATTCTGAGTCATCAAAAGAATGCGCAGCCGAAGCTGCGCATTTTGCAAAGATTTCGCTGTCTCTGCTGCCTACTCTTCGTAGTGCAGCAGGCTGAAGACGTCGTACTCGGGGAACTTGGCGCGGCCCTTCAGGAAGTCCAGTTCCACCACGAAGGCCAGTCCGGCAATGTGGCCGCCCAGGCGCTGCACCAGTTGTACCGTGGCCTGCATGGTGCCGCCCGTGGCCAGCAGATCGTCTACGATGATGACGCGCTGGCCCGGTTCGATTGCGTCCAGGTGAATCTCTACCGCGTCGGTGCCGTACTCCAGGTCATAGCTCACGCGTGCCGTGGGCGCAGGCAGCTTCTTCGGCTTGCGCACGGGCACAAAGCCGGCGTTCAGGCGGTAGGCGAGCGCCGGGCCAAAGATGAAACCGCGCGCTTCAATGCCGAGCACCAGGTCAATCTTCTTGTCAATGTAGTACGCCGCCAGCGCGTCAATAAGCTGCGCGAAACCGGCCTTGTCCTTCAGCAGCGTGGTGATGTCGTAAAACAGGATGCCGGGCTTGGGAAAATCCGGTACGGTACGCACCAGGTGCTTCAGCGGTTCGCAGTTGATGATCTTTGTTGCCATAATTACCAGGCTCCTTCAATCTGAAATGGGCCGAGCGCATCGCCTTCGCTCTCAGCCAGTTCGTGTTCTATCACCACATCCACGCGGCTGCCGCGCGATCCCTTGTGCAGCGCCGTGCTCAGTTCGCGCAGCTTGCCGGCCTCACCGGCGGCTACGATCTCCACGTCCGCGTTGTCGGTGTTGCGCACCCAGCCGCGCAGCCCGCCGATGGCGTCCGCTTCGCGATGCACAAACCAGCGGAACCCAACACCCTGCACCCGGCCGCGAACCAGATAATGATGCACCATACCACTACCTTCCGAGCAACGTTGGGAATGATATTGCTATCCGCGGACCGCGCGAAGCGCTCTTCGCCGTCCGCGCAGGACTATGCGCGTCCCAGATACGAGCCGTCGCTCGTATCCACGCGGATCTTCTCGCCCTCGTTGATGAACGGCGGCACGTAGACCACCAGGCCCGTCTCCGTCTTCGCGGGCTTCTGCACGCTGGATGCGGTGGCCGACTTGATGCCCGGCTCCGTCTCCACTACGGTCAGTTCAATGGTGCCCGGCAGCTCAATGCCCACGGCCACACCGTCAAAGAAGCTCACGTTGATGGAAAGATTCGGGATCAGGTACTCCACTGCATCGCCCAGAGTGGAGTGCTTGAGCATGGTCTGCTCGTAGTTCTCAGTGTTCATGAAGTAGTAGTCGTCGCCGTCGGCGTAGAGGAAGTCCATCGGCACTTCGTCTACGATCACGCGGTCAATGGGGTCGGGCGAGCGGAAGCGGTGCTCGAAGATCGCATTGGTGCGGATGTTGCGCAGCTTGGCCTGGATGAACGCGCGCAGGTTGCCCGGCGTGCGGTGTTCGACGGAGAAGACCAGGTGCAGCTCATTGTTGTGCTTGATGATCATGCCCGGACGCATCTGTGTGGCGTTGATCGCCATAAAAAAACTCCTCGTTGCTTAGGTGGATTGGTGTCGGCAGGAGACGGACGGAGCCGTTACTTCAACCCCTTAATTGTAGCTTAGTACGGGGTGTCCGGCTGCCGCGCCGGGTGGTTACTTGCGGCGGAAGAGCCAGCGGCAGAAGCGCTTCACCGCGTGGACCATATCCTCTGGCGGCGGCGGTGGCGGCGGAGCCTGCGCCGTTACCGGCTGCTGCGCCGCTGCCGGCGGCGGGGTTGCAGTCATCTCGGCCACGCTCTTGTCCGCGGCAATCAGCGCGCTGCCCGCGGAGCCGGTGCCGGCTTCTGAGCCCCCTGCTGCGGGCGGCTGAGCTGCCCTCGGCTTGCCGCCGTCGTAGGCCAGGGTCAGTCCCAGCTCGGCGTGCGTCTGCCCCGCAGCCTGCTGTGGCGGAGCCTGTGCCGGGGCCAGCCCTTCGCTCACCGCCTCAGGGAACGGATGCGCCGCCGCGACGGCATCGCCGGGCTTCGCCGTCGTGCCTCCGCTCACGCCGCTCTCGGCCACGGATTGCACCGGAGGCGGGCAGCCGCAGGGGGACGATTCGTTGTCCACCACCTGCTTCAGGCTGCCGTGTTCAAAGAGCACATGCTGCCGCGCATGCACGATGTAGCTGGATTCGCCGAAGGTGTCAGAGATCATCAGCGCGGGGGCGGATGCGCCGCGGTTCTCCACGCAGGTATCGCCGTTGCTCACCACGCGGATGCGCAGATCGAGCGGGCCCGGCGCGGACGGCTGAATTCGCATATCCGGCGTGATCACCGCATCGCCGCCGTTGGCGTGAAGCGCCAGCTCCAGCGCGCCGCGGTCCAGCCCCACCAGCAGCGGGCCGCCCGCAGTGGAAGCATTCTGCGAAAGATGCACCACGCTGGTGGCGCACACGCTGACCGTGCCACCGCGCGCCAGCAAGACCTGCGCTGTGTGGTCATGCGCGGTTACCGTGCCGCTGTTCACAATGGTAGCTTTGTCCCCGGCAATCTTCAGCACACCGCCGATGCCGGCGTCCTGCGTAGAAATTGTGCCGATGGGCTGCTGCGCGTACGCGCAACCCGCCGCGAGCAGAAAGGAGATCAGAGCGGCTCGGCGGTGGATGAAGTGGAGTGGCATGAACTTCCGATAGTTACAGCTTGAGAAAATTCGCGATCAGCCGCTTGCCTTCGACCGTCAGTACGCTCTCCGGGTGAAACTGCACGCCCTCAATCGGGTACTCGCGATGGCGCAGCGCCATGATGATCTCTCCGCTCTCATCCTGCGTGCGGGCGGAGATCTCCAGTTCGGGCGGCAGCTCTTTCTCTGAAACGATGAGAGAGTGATAGCGCGTGCAGGTCATGGGGCTTTCGATGCCGCTGAAGATCGTCTTGCCATCGTGCTCCACCACGGAGGTCTTGCCGTGCATCAGCCTGGGCGCGCGGATCACGTTGCCGCCAAATGCCGCGCCAATGGATTGGTGCCCCAGGCAGACGCCCAGCACCGGCACTCGCCGTTTGGCTGTGCCCGCGAAGTGCTTCACCAGCGCAATGGAGATGCCCGCATCCTGCGGCGTACACGGCCCCGGCGAGATCACAATGCGCTCAGGGTTCAGCGCCTCTACCTCGGCGGGCGTCAGCTCGTCGTTGCGCCTGATCACCATCTCCGCGCCCAGCTCACCCATGTATTGCACCAGGTTGTAGGTGAAGGAATCGTAGTTGTCGAGAACGAAGATCATGGCTGTACTTTCAGTTTATCTCTTCAGCAAAAAGGCTTAACAGCGATGACGGTGATAAAGACTGATTTCAATGATTAAAACGAAAAACTTTAATAAAGGTCTTTGTCGTATCACGGTTATCAGCCTTTATCGCTGTCATCCCCGTTAAGTTTCTTCAGGCAAGCCCACGCGCCCGCTCAATCGCACGTACCACGGCGCGCGCCTTGTTGCCGCACTCGGCAAACTCTTTCTCCGGCACCGAATCCGCCACAATGCCTGCGCCGGATTGAATATGTGCTTTCTCGCCGTGCATAAACATGGTGCGGATGGCGATGCAGCTGTCCAGGTTGCCGCTGAAATCCGCGTAGAAGATGCTGCCGCCGTAGACGCCGCGGCGTGTGGGCTCCATCTCTTCAATGATCTCCATGGCGCGAATCTTGGGTGCGCCGCTCAGCGTGCCGGCGGGGAAGCAGGCGCGAAAGGCGTCCAGTGGAGCCAGCTCCTGGCGCAGTGTGCCTTCAATCGCGCTCACCAGATGCATGATGTGTGAGTAGCGCTCCACGAACATCAGGTCCTTCACGCGCACGCTGCCGTACTCGCTCACGCGGCCCACGTCGTTGCGGCCAAGGTCCACCAGCATAATGTGCTCGGCCACTTCCTTGGCGTCCGTGCGCATGTGGTGCTCGTTGGCCAGGTCCGTGGCTTCATCTTCTGAGCGCGGCATGGAGCCCGCAATCGGTTTGTACTCCACCGTGCGGCCCTGCACCCGCACCAGCAGCTCCGGCGACGAGCCCACGATGTGCGCAGGCACGGTGCGCTTTCCTTCCGCCAGCGGGAAGCGCAGAAAATACATATACGGCGACGGATTCACGATGCGCAGGGCGCGGTAGATGTCGAACGCATCCACCCCCGGCACGCAATCAAATCGCTGCGAGAGCACGCACTGGAAGACGTCGCCCGAGGCAATGTACTCCTTGGTGCGCTCCACCGAGTTCAGGAACTTTGCCTTCGGCGTCACCGCTTTGAGCTTCAGCGGACCCTTCACCGTGCGGCGCTTCGCCTTCGGCAAAGGCGTTGCCAGTCTGCGCTCCAGGCTGTTCAGCCGCTTCACTGCGCCGGCATACGCAGTGGCCTTCTTCTGCCGCGTCAGGTCAGCGGTCACGATCAGGTGAATCTCTTTCTTCACATGGTCGAAGGCCATGACTTCATCAAAGAACATCAGGCAGGCATCGGGCACATGCAGATCGTCTTTTGCAATCTCCGGCAGCTTCTCAATCTGCCGCACCACGTCGTAGGCGAAGTATCCGACTGCGCCCGCGGTAAACGGGGGCAGCCCGGGCAGACGCGCTGGAGTATGCTCGCTCAGCGCGCGCTTAAGTTCGGCAAAGATGTCGCCGGTAAAGCTGCGGCTGCGCTTGCCCTCCTGCACCGTGATGCGGTCGCCATGCGCCAGCATGGTGCGGTAAGGGCGCAGGCCGATGAAGGTGTAGCGGCCCACGCGCTCGCCGCCCTCCACGGATTCCAGCAGAAACGCCTGCGGCTCGCTCGCCGCCACGCGCAGAAACGCTGAGACCGGAGTCTCCAGATCGGCGGTCACCGTGCGATAAACGGGCACCAAGGTGTGCGTCTTCGCCAGGCGGAGAAAATCATGCGGCACGGGAGTGGTCAGTCCAGGGGGCATCTTGTTCATCATAAATGCACTTCGCTCTGCCGCGAAAACACTGGAGAGTCTTCTGCCCCTGGGAGTACACTTTGACGCTGTGCTGCGCGACCAGGCAGCGGATTGTGCATCTAAGCAGACAGGCCGGACGGACTGGCCAGGAGATTGTCCCCGCATGACGGCAACCAGGCTCGACCCCATCAGCACCTTTTCCCACAAGACCGCATCCGCCACCATTAATGAAGCCATGCAGCAGGAGACGAATCCCTGGATGGCGCAGGCTGCCCGCTTTGATTTTGCCGCGCGCAAGCTGAATCTCGATCCCGGCATCTGGCGCGTACTTAGCCTGCCCTCGCGCGAGATCATCGTGCACATTCCGGTGAACATGGATAACGGCCAGATTGAGGTCTTCACCGGCTACCGTGTGCAGCATTCCATCGCGCGCGGCCCGGCCAAGGGCGGCATTCGCTACGCGCCCGACGTCTCGCTGGATGAGGTGCGCGCGCTGGCCGCATGGATGACGTGGAAGTGCGCCGTGGTCAATATTCCCTTCGGCGGTGCCAAGGGCGGCGTCATCTGCGACCCGCACAAAATGTCGCAGGGCGAACTGGAGCGTATGACGCGCCGCTACACCGCCTCACTGATTGAGTTCATCGGGCCGGAAAAAGACGTTCCCGCGCCCGACGTGAATACCAACGAGCAGACCATGGCGTGGATCATGGATACCTACTCCATGCACATGGGGCAGACCGTCACCGGCGTGGTGACCGGCAAGCCGCTTGACCTGGGCGGCTCCCGTGGGCGCAGGGAAGCCACCGGCCGCGGCGTAAGCGTGATGTGCGACAAGGCGCTGCAATATCTCGGCCTGCATTCTGACGGCTGCAGGGTGATCGTGCAGGGATTCGGCAACGTGGGCAGCCATGCCGCCGGCATTCTCTCGCAGAAGGGCTACAAGGTGATCGGCATCGCCGAATATAACGGCGGCCTCTACAATCCCAACGGCATTAATATTCCGGAGCTGCTCAAGTATCGCGCCGACACAGGAACCACGCTGGAGTTTCCCGGCGCCGATGCCATTTCCTCCGCCGAACTCATCACTGCCGAGTGCGATATTCTCATCCCGGCGGCGACCGAGAATGTGATTACCAGCGCCAACGCGGGCCAGGTGAAGGCGCGCATTCTGTGCGAAGGCGCGAATGGCCCGACAACGGTTGCGGCCGATGAGATTCTCGCAGCCAACGGCGTCTTCGTGGTGCCGGATATTCTGGCGAACTCCGGCGGCGTCACCACCAGTTACTTTGAGTGGGTGCAGGATCGCCAGGGCTACTTCTGGGCTGAGATGGATGTGAACGACCGCCTGGACCGCATCATGCGCGAGAGCTTTGACGCTGTGCTGTCTTACGCCGTCACCCACAACGTGAACAATCGCATCGCCGCCTACATGCTGGCGATTGACCGCGTCGCCTTCACCATCAAACAACGCGGCATATACGCATAAGGAATGCCGTCATAACTTCACTTCGACCTGCAGATTCACGGTGTGGCTGGTTGTCGTTCCCACGCCGGTCCCTGTAATGGGGATGCTGTAGGTTCCCGGTCGTGTGCCCAGGTCAGTGCAATTGCCCGCGCAGCCTGCGATGCCTGGCAGCACGCAGAGCAGAGCCAGCAGCAGCGCCTTCAGCAGTCGTTTTCTGCGCGGGATGACGAGCATCACCAGCCCCGCCAGTGCCGCCGCTCCCATGCGCAGCTCTAGTTGCGCCGTACCGGTAAAGTACGGCGGATTATTGCCGCAGTTGTGCGGAGCCACCGTCGTAAGCGTCAGCGTGGTATTGCCGTTTCCGCCTGCGATGGTGCTCTGCTGCAGCGTGCAGGTGAAGTCATACGGCAACTGTGCCGGGCAGGCGAGCGCAACATCGCTGGTCCAGCCGTTGGTCGCCACCACGGTTACGGCCACGGAGCTTGTAAGCCCCACGCCCACGGGGAATGGATTCTGCGCGATGGTCAGCGTGAAATCCGCCGGCCCGGTGTAGACCACGTGGATGATCTCAATCAGCAGGTTTGAAGTCGCGCCCAGATAGTTGGCGTCGCCCGCATAGACGGTGGTCATGTTGTGTCCGCCGACCGCAAGCGTTGCCGTGTTGAATGTGGCCGCGCCGCTGCTGTTCACCGCGGATGTGCCCAGCAGGATCGCGCCGTCATAGAACGAGACTGTTCCCGTAGGCGGCGCAGGGATCGGCGGAGTCACGCCGCCCACAGGCGCAAGCGCAATGGCCGCAGTGAACGTCACCGTCTGCCCATAGCCCGCCGGATTCAGCGAGCTGGTAAGCGTAAGGCTGGAAGCATACGGCCCCGCTGCAAATATCACTTCCGGATATGCCGTTGAACTGGAGCTCTGGAAGTCGGTTGAGGCATTCAGTGTGGCCGTCACCGGGTGCGTGCCCACGGTCAGCGTCGACGTGGTAAGCACGGCCACCGCCGCCAGACCGCTGCCGGTGGGTATGAGGGTGCCGGTGCCCAGAGTCACTACCGTTCCGCCGAGGGTATCGGTGAACGTCACCATCCCCGTCGGCACGGCGTAGTTGCCCGTCACCACGGCGGTGAACGTAACGGCCGAGCCGAACACTGCCGGATTTGCCGCTCCCGTGAGCGTGGTCGTCGTGATATCCGGCAGGATGGTCTCAGGAAACGGTGGCGACACGGAGCGGTCGAAGTCCTGCATATTCGGCGTATTCGCGCTGATGATGTGTGTGCCGACTGCCAGCGTTGAGCTGATGACCGTCGCCGAGGAGGTATTGCCCGTCGTATTCGGCGCCAGCGTGGCCGCGCCCACCAGTTGCGCCAATGTTCCGCTCAGGTTATCGGCCACATCGGTTATGCCCGTTGGCGAAGCATAGTTGCCGGTGGAGAGCACGCTGAACGTGACCGGCTGGCCGTAGTATGCAGGATTCGGCGTTCCCACGACCGAGGTGGTGGTGATGTCCGGCAATATCGTCAGCACTGCGGCGGGTGATGTGCTGGGCGCGTTGTAAGCGTCGCCGCTGTAGGCTGCCGTCATGGAATGCACGCCCGCATCGAAGCTGTCATTCACCGTGGCGCAGGTGCTGATGGTCATGGGCAGCGTGCAGATCAGCGCTGTGTTGTCGTAAAACAGAATGTTGCCCGTCAGGGCACTGCTGCCGGTCGGCGCGACCGACCCTTGCGCATTGAAGTCCTGCCCGTAGTACACCGTCTCCGGATCCGGGCTGAAGACGGTGCTGGGCGGCACATTCAGCGTCAGCAGACTGGCGGTCGGATCCAGCGCAATCGTATGTGTGCCCGTCGCCGTACTCCCGCTGAAGTTCGTATCCCCGCTGTAAACCGCCGTCAGGGTGTGCGCTCTGACCGCGTAAGCATTGCCTGCGGGCACCACATAGGTGGCGACATCGCCGCTCATCGGTACGTTGGAAGCGACGAGCGTGGTATCCACATAGAAAGTGACTGTGCCAGTGGGCGTGCCGGTGCCAGAGCTGCTGGGATCGATCGTTGCGGTGAGCGTAAAGGCGTCGTTCCAGTTGCTCGGCTCCGGGGATGCGGTAACGGTGCTGATCACGCTGGGAAGCGGTTCAACTGTGTGCGAGCCAGACTGCGAGACTGTGCTGAAGTTTGTGTCACCGCTATAGGAAGCGGAGAGCGTGTGTATTCCAGTCGCGTATGTATTTCCTGTGGCAACCGTGTAACTGGCTGTTCCTGCGTTGAGTGCCACACTGGAGGCAACCAACGCACTATCAATAGAGAAATTGATGCTGCCTGTAGGTGTGGTCGTACCTGAGGCCGGAGTCACGGTTGCTGTAAGGGTAAAGGTGTTGCCGTACAGACTCGGCTCTGGCGCTGTGGCCAGGTTCAGCGTGGGTACTGGATTCCCGGTCGCCAGCACATAAAACTTTACCGAGACCGCAGGCGGGAAGGCGAGATTCCCCGAATAGGTGGCAACATAAGCGTGAATCCCGGGAGTTGGAATGTTGTACTGAAAAGTTGCGTGCCCTGTGGCGTCGACAGGCACCGTGCCGATGGCTACGCCATCCTGAACAATGGTTACGGTACCAGTAGGAATGCCGGCAATGGAGGTGAGTACAGCCGTAAATGTAATTGGGCTGCCAGTGACGGGTGTGTAGGTGGACGGGCTAAGGCTCAGGATGGTGGGCGCAGCGTCTTGATTGCCAGCCAGTTCGTATGCGCCCATATCGACAACGGGGTAGCCCAGGCCGCTCACATCCTGTAAGCGTGGGTTGCCCGCGATATCTGTTGCAAGCATCAAGGGTGCACTATTGTTTCCGGCATCCACCGTTGGCGAATTCGCTGGTAATTGATAGTTGTTGCTGGATGAATTGACAAAGAGCGGGTCGGAGAAGATGTTGCCATAACTATTGGACGCGAAGCATCCGCTGCTTGGCAAGATGCCCTGGGTGCTATAGATGTCGTTGTGATCGACAACTGCCGGCGCAGACAAAGGGTAGCCATAGTCTCCGCAGACTAAAGCGGCATAGAACGTACTCGTGGAGTAAAGAATGTTATTTATTAAATCGATTTGTGAAGGGAAATAGTCGAGATCCACCTGGATGTCTGTGTTGTTAGCGATTGTATTGCTGGAGATTTCTATCCCGGAACCGGTGGGCGCTGAATATGTGTAGGGGATGATGGCATTGATTCCGGTGCTGTTTCCGTATATCAAATTATTGGTTACGAAAAACGCGGTGGTGTTCGTGAAATATATGCCGTCGCTCTTATTATTGCGGATAGTGTTGTTCTCAATTACCACACCGGTGACATCGTCGATACTTAAGCCGGCACGGTTTTGTTCGATCGTGTTTGAGCCGATTGTGCCGCTTCCAAAATTGATCGATATGCCCTCGCCATATGCATTGGTGCTGCAATACACGCCGGGACTTGTCGTATAGCTAATTTCATTGTTCAGAATTGTAGGGCTACCGTAAAGGCTGTATATGCCACTACATACATTTTGAGTAATCACGTTTTTCTGAATAATTGGCGAAGCTCCATCGATGAAGATGGCTCCACTGGGTTGATAGGCCCCTACTTGAGCTGTGGGGCCGTCGTTTTGTACGGTGAAGCCAGATAGAACCGACTTGGCGGTTTCACCTCTATGGAAGAGAACGATAGGATTGGCCGTGCCACTGCCGTCGATGATGGTGACAGACGCTCCGCCGGAGCTGGTTACGGTGATCGCCTTGCCCTGGAAATCGATGCTCTCGTAGTAGGTTCCCGGCGCTACCAGCACGGTATCGCCCGGGCTGGCTGCGTTGATGCCTGCCTGGATCGTCGGCTGGTTCCCCGGCACGGTAATGGTGCTCGCCGCAGCCCCTGTTGACAGCGATAGCAGCGCCATCGTGGCCCAGCGGCTAAGTGTTCTCAGGCTTCTCAAAACGCCACCTGTCCGGGGAAAAATGCTCGCTTGCTGTGTGCCTCTTATTATGCACCGCGGCCCTCCGGCGGGCTAGGCCACAGACGGCTGCCGTCGCCTTGTGGCAGAATGGCAGTGTCACCAGATTGTCATGAACCTGCCGAATTCCATCACGATGAGCCGGATCGCATGCGTTCCCGTGCTGATCTGGCTGCTCTCTCCGCACGCCCCCGTGCATGCCGTTCCGGGGATGCCGGACAATGGGGCACAAGAGCTTATCGCCTCTGGAGTCTTCATCCTGGCGTCGATTACCGACGGGCTGGATGGCTATCTCGCCCGCCGCCGCCACCAGATCACCACCATGGGAATGCTGCTCGATCCGCTGGCCGATAAGCTGATGGTCACGGCCGCCTACATCTGCCTGGTGCTCTTCAATCCGCAGATCGTGCCGGCGTGGATCGCAGTGGTCATCATCGGGCGGGAGTTCCTGGTGAGCGGGCTGCGCTCCATCGCAACGGCAGAGGGCTTCACCATTGAAGCCTCAGAGATCGGCAAGCTGAAGACCGTCATCCAGATCGTCTCCGTCGTGGCCGCCATCCTGGCGCATCGCTGGGACTACTGGCACTTCGGCCCCGTCATCGTCGCCGTGCATACCATCGCGCTGACGGCGATCTATTGGATGACCATCGTCTCCATCATCTCCGCGGTGGATTATTTCATCGGCTTCTGGAACAAGATTGACCACGTTGCTGAGGGCCGCCGCAAACGCCGCGCCAGCTTCGTCCTGAGCCGCCGCAAGAAGCAGGAAGCCACCGTCCCACCCACTTCCCACACCTAGAGCATTTTCGGAAAGGTATAGACCGAATCCGAGGGTGCAAGCGCCATTTTCTATCAAGGAAAATGGCATTCTCTACTTCATCCGGTTCACAATATTCCGCAAAATGCTCTAAACAGCTTGTCATTCTGACCCTGAGCGAAGCCGAAGGGGAAGAATCTCAATGCTCCTCAAGCCGCGTATCGCTGCGCCCCGCCAAGCAAAGACAAAGGCGTGGCCGAAGCCACGCCTTTGTCTTTGCTTGGATGCATCGCCTACGGTGTGTAGTTCACCTGCTGCGTTGCCGAATCGCCGTAGGTATCGTTGGTTTGAATCTGCCAGCTGTAGGTGTTCCCAAGGGTAAGGGATGTAACGGTGGGCGTGTTGCCACTGTTCCCGAGCACGTCGTTGCCGGAGGTAATCCACGGAATGGATGCGCCCGGAACCTGTGCACTGGTGAATCCTCCATTGCTATGCGAATTATTTCCCGGGAGCTGCCAGATATTGCTGTTGCTGGAGCAGCAGAGCGAGAAGTAATACGTGTAATTAGCGGCGTTGGTTGGATAGGTCCAGGTGAACGTGGGAGTAACGCTCGTGCTGGAGGAGAGCGACGGGGAGAGAGATGTGGCGAGCGCCGATGGGCCGAGCAATCCTTGCGTGGTCGCGGTTGCAGTCCCGGTGGTCGCGTCGCTGTAGGTCACGCTGAAGCCGTAGGAATCGCCAACGGTCGGCGCAATGTTATTGGTGGTAAAGAATGCCTCAAACCCCGACGATCCGCAGCTGGTGCAGATGCCGAGATCCTGCGGGACCACGGCATTCGCACCGTCTGAGTTGGATGCAGAAGTGAGCACCACCGCCACCGGCTGTTTGATAAGCGATGACAGCCCTGCCGTGATGCTGTAATTGTGGCTCGATCCGGAGGAGCTCGTAGAGACGTAATAGTTGGTCGTTGCGAGCGCGTATGCCGACGAGGTGGGAAGCACAAGGCTGGCTCCAGCCAGTGGTACTGTGGTGAGCGTCTTGAGGTTGTTGGTGTTGGAGACGTCACCGGCATCGAGAATGCCGTTGTTGTTCTGATCCATCACGCCGACGAAGTAGTAAGTGCTTGCAGCCGGCACATTCACGCTGAAGGCCTGCGTGGCTGCCGGGCTGGCAATGTATTCACCATAGAAGACGCCGGTGCTGGTGTTGTAGAAGCCCACATACAGCGGGCCGGACGAGGTGGAGCCCAGCGTGACTGTGCCGGTCTGGGTTACTCCGCCGGTGGGCGCAGCCAGAGAGACCAGTGCAGCGCTGCTGCCGCTGCCGTTATAGGTTCCGTAGGGGCTGACAGATGTGCCGGCGGAAGTGCCATATACGCGGAAGTAGTAGCTGCTGGTATTGGTGAGTGAGGCATGCGACGCGGTATTCAGGAACCAGATATTGGTCCCGTTGACGCCGGTCGCGGGGAATGTCTGACTGTCAGTAATGGTGGCAAAGGTAGACGACGTGCTCCACTGCACCGTGTAGCTGGTCGCCATCTCTATGTTGTTGCTGTTGGAGATGCCGCTGAACTGGAGCAAGACTCCAACGGCAGTGCCGCCTGCGCTGCTGGGCATCGGGCTGACGCCCTGCAGGGAAGGAGCAGTGGTCAGGGTGGTGGTGCCAGGATCGGTCAGCGCGAAATTGGCATTCGTCACTGCGGCAGTGCCCAGCGTGACGCTGCCTGTGCCCGAAGGATCAGCGGTATTCGGCGCGCCATGGCCCGGGGTGTCCATCCATGTGGTCACGCTGTAGGAGCCGGGCGAAACACCGCGGATGCTATAGCTGCTGCCCGATGAGCTGACGCTTGCCAGGCTGGTACCGGGGTATGCATTGCCGCCGCAGTTGTTGTTCGAGAGAGAGATGTATACGCGGCCGGTCTTCGCGCCGGTATAGGTCAGGGTGCCGCCGACCGTATAGCCGAGGGCCATGCCGAAGTTATTGTTGACGCTGTTGCCGCTGCTCACCGTCACGCTGGACGTTGCGGGATACAGCACTGCCGTAGCGCCTGAGACCGTGGTTGAAGGCGTAATGGTGTACGTGCCTGGGGCGATGCCTGTAAAGGTGTAAGAACCGTTGGTTGCCGTCTGTGTCTGAATCGTGGTGCTGCCCTGGCTCAGGACCATCGTCACGTTGGGAATGGTGATGGACGTGCTGCTGCAATAGTTGTTCAGGCTGATGCCGCCGCTGATGTTGTACGCGGTATAGATGGTGACGTTGGAAGTGGACGAGGTGCTGGTGGCATTGATCGAGTCACCGTTGTACACCGCATACACGCCGTCTGTACCCACCGGCAGGGTAGTGACCTGCACGCTGGCGATGCCGGACGCGACGGTACCGTTTCCGAGGAAGGTGCCGCTGCCGTAGTAGAAGCTGACGGTTCCGGTGATGGCGGTGCTCACGGAGTTGGTGGTCGTCGCCGTCAAGGTCACGGTTGCGCCCACCGCAGCAGTGGTTGGCGAGGCCACCATGGTGGTGGTCGTCGTCGCCAGGTTGACAGTGATGTTGCTGGTGGAGGAAGTGCTGGTCGCATTTGTCGAGCTGCCGTTGTAGACAGCCTTCACGCTGTCTGTACCCACCGGCAAGGCGGTAGTGGGCAGCGTGGCTACGCCAGAGCTGAGACTGGAAGTTCCCAGCAGCGTAGAAGCGCCGACGTAGAAGCTGACCGTTCCCGTGGGAGTGACGCTACCCGATGAGGGCGAAACCGTAGCCGTCAGTGTAATGCTGGTACCGGCGGTGATCGTGCTGGTACCAGGGGACAGGGTCGTTGAGGTCCCAATCAGTGGATTGATAGTCAGCGTAGGCGTAATGCTCTTCGTCTGCTGCTGGTTGGTCGCGCTGTCAGTTGCGGTGATGGTTACGGTGGAGGTGTAAGTGCCTGTCGGCGTGCCGGAGAGAAGGCCGGTCGTGCTCATCGTCAATCCGACGACGTTCGTGGGACTCATCGTCCAGGTCACCGTGCCTGTGCCGCCGGTAGAGGTCATCTGCGTGCTATACGGCCCACCTACACCGCCGGTCGGCAACGTGGTGGAAGTAATGGCGAGCGTCACCGGGTTCACAAGCAGGTTGGCGCTGCCGGTGATGGTAGTGACCGGGGTGGGGGTTGCGCTGTCTGTCACCTTGAAGGTCAACGGAGTGCCCGGGGTGGCTACCGTCGGTGCTGTTGGCGTACCAGAGAGGACGCCGGTCGCGCTGTTCAGCGTCAAGCCATAGAGCGAGAGCGGGCCGCCGCTGTTGACCGAATAAGTGAGCGCACCGGTGCCGCCAGTGGCTGTCAGCGTGGTGCTATAGGGTGTGCCAACGACGCCGGCTGGCAGCGTGGGTGTGCTGAAGACCAACGGAGCGGCCGTAACTACGATGGTGAATGTTCCGGAGAGAATCGATGGGTTGCTGGATTGGTCGGTGACACGCACCCCGAAGATGTATGTGCCCGCAGCACCCGTCTCCGTGCCGGTGATGGCGCCGGCCGTACTCAGGCTCAGTCCGGTGGGAAGCGCGCCGCTGACTACGGTATAGCTCTTCGTTCCGGTGCCGCCCGATGTGGCGAGCGTGTAGCTGTAGGTGGTGTTGGTCGTTGCTCCAGTCAGCGTTGCGGTATTGCTGCTTGGCGTAGTCCAGGCCATGGCCGGGTTCAGGGTGACGGTGAATACGGCGGTCTTCGTCGGATCCTTCACGCTGGACGCGGTAATCGTCGTGGTGGTCTGAGAGGACACGGTTGCAGGGGTGTAGTAGATAGGCGTAGCGGGCGAAGTCGTAACGGTCGTGGTGGTAGTGGAGCTGGCGCCTACAAAGCCGCCGCCCGACGCGACGGTAAAGAGAATGCCCGAGTTGCTGCCATCGTTAGAGAGGGTGGCTGATAGGCCGCCGTACTGCTGCCCGGCATCGAGCGTGGCGGATGTGGTCGAACCGTAGGAGACCGAGATCGGCGTGAGGGTCACTGTCGCCGTCGCTGTCTTCGTCGTGTCCTTCACGCTGGTTGCGGTGATGGTGGCCGAAAGCGTCGAGCCGATCACGGCCGGAGCAGTGTAGACGCCGCCCGTGGTGATGGTGCCGGTGGTCGCGGACCAGGTGACGCCGGAACTGGAGCCGTCAGCCGTGACGGTGGGTACAAAGGTCTGCGTCGCGCCGCCAATGAGTGTCGCGGTTGTGGGAGAGACGGAGACTGAGATCGGCGTGAGGGTCACTGTCGCCGTCGCTGTCTTCGTCGTGTCCTTCACGCTGGTCGCCGTGATGGTTGCGGAAAGTGTTGAGCCGATCACAGCCGGAGCAGTGTAGACGCCGCCCGTGGTGATGGTGCCGGTGGTCGCGGACCAGGTCACGCCCGAGCTGGAGCCGTCGCCCGTAACTGTGGCCGTGAAGGTCTGGGTTCCGCCGCCCAGCAGCGTGGCGGTTCCGGGCAGTACGCTTACGGAGATCGGCGTTAGCGTGACCGTTGCCGTGCCTGTCTTTGTGGTGTCTGTCTTGCTCGTCGCGGTGATGGTGGCTGAGAGCGTGGATCCGATGACCGCAGGTGCTGTGTAGACGCCGCCGCTGGTGATGGTGCCGGTGGAAGCTGTCCACGTGACGCCCTGGTTCAGCGTGGCATCGCCGGTCACGGTGGCGGTGAAGGTCTGGGTGCCGCCGCCGACCAGCGTCACGGTTCCGGGCAGCACGCTGACCGAAATCGGCGTCAGCGTGACGGTTGCCGTGCCGATCTTGGTGGTGTCTGTCTTGCTGGTTGCGGTGATGGTCGCCGAGGTGGTGGTCACCGGCGAGGGCGCAGTGTACACGCCGGCGGAGGTAATGGAGCCTATGCTGGCGGTCCACGTCACGCCTGCACTCGCGGAATCATTCGAGACGGTCGCTGTAAACGTCTGCGTCGCGCCTGCCACTAACGTAGCAGAGCCGGGAACAACCGCCACGCTGATCGCGGGGGGAGCAGCAGGACCGCCGCAGCCGGCTAAGAAAAGAGTGAGTACTCCAAGAGCAGCAAAAACACGCGACGGAAACTGCATGAAGTTCGTCATAATCGCCTCGAGTAATCTCAAATAACCAGGACAGCCCACTGTCCTTTATTGAAAGAGTGCGTCCCAAACTAGACGAACTGTGCACCAAGTGCAACACATTTCCTGCAATTTACTGCAATTTTTTCCAATCTCCCCTCCATATCTCCCCCCATCCGCTGGTTTACACCATCGCCCGCAAGTAAAAAGCCCCTCTGCGGCATCCGCAAAGGGGCTTTCAGTTTCGAAATTGGGTTGGGCTTTAGCTCGCCTGGGAGTGCGTGTGCCGCTGGACAAAATGATATGGCGGCCACGGGCCTGAGAGCTGCATGGAGCAGTCCTTCATCTCCAGCGTGGCGGTCGAATACTTGTTCTGATAACGCTCAATCGTCTTGTTATCAATCAGATGTGCGATATCGAGAAGCATCTTGCCGGATTCCGTCCGACGGCAGGTAATCTCCTCAGCGATGGGCAGGAACATGCGGTGCATCTGCACGGAAAGTGCCCGTGCGCGCGATTGCCGCTCGCGCTGGCGGCTCGCGCTCTCGCGCAGGCTGGTCAGGTACTCCTTGCCCACGCAGTCGCGCATCACGCCCGGCAGCTTGCCGGGGCAGGTATCGTCTACCAAAAGCTTGATGTGCATCTCTGCCTTGCCGCGCAGCCGCTCCACATTAGCCTGGAAGTGGCGCTGGTTTGAGCGCACGGAGCGCCGCAGCGCGTCGTCATCCTGAAAGACAGTGTTGAAACGGAAGGGCAGAACCGTGGACAGCTTAAAGCACTCAGAGATCACGCGCGCATGATCCCGCTGAGCCGTCTGGTTCATCTTTTCTGGAGTGGCTTCGGCCGGATCATGCTCAGAAACAATGACGGCAAGATCGCTGGCGGGGAAGAGAAATACCTGGTTACCCAGAACGCCTGTTACCTGGCTTAGCGGAACGGGTCTGCGGTGCCTGTCCAGTTCCGGAAAAGCTGCTTTCTCTGCAATACAGTAGGCATACCATGCCATAGGACTTACGCTCCACGATCGCCGGCGGTTCAGACCACTCGGCCTATTCTTAGTCCCTGTTACTTACGACTGGCCTTGAAAAATGACCGGGGAGAGAGCCTTTATAACAATGCTTATCCACCCAGCCGATGCAGATAGTAATCCCGCGAAGATACGATTGGCAAGACGATTTAACGGTTTCTTTACTTGCAATTGGCTGCAGCTGTGCTTGCACACTGCATCAGGTGATCGTGGTCACAAAAACCAGCTGGATTTCTTCGCCGCTCAAGCCTTCTTGTTCAGCGAGAAGATGAAGTAGGTCGCCGGCACGGTGCCTGCGTTGCGGAAGCCGTGCATCTCGTTGGGGGCGGTGTAGCCTACGCTGCCCGGGGTGAGCGTGGTGTGCCGGTCGCCCACGATGAAATCAATGGTCCCCTCGCGCACCAGGATGAACTCCACATGCGGATGCTGGTGCGCTGCATGCGGCATGGCCCCGGGCGCGATGGTGGTCTCATGCAGCTCCACCAGTTCACCGCCGTTCACCGGCACGGTGCCCTGCAGAATGTCGTGCGTGGGCGCGCCGCCGTCAGAGTAGCGCAGCGGCATCTGCTCAAAGACGAACGCCTTGCAGTGGTCCAGCGGCGTCTGTAAATGGTTCTGGCTCTTGCCCGGCGTGGTGGCGCCGCTCTGCGCGGCCGCACTGCCGGAGACGCCCAGCGCGGCCAGCGCGAGTCCAAGATCGAGGCATACGGTGCGGCGGGTGATATCGCTCATAGCCAGCCATGCTACTACGGCGCCATGATCGCATGAAAGCAGGCCTGCCGGCTGGTAGTGGGTCAGTTTGGTTTGCTTTGAAAGGGATGAGCTTTAGCTCGTCCGAAAATCAAACCTAAATATTGCGGGCTAAAGCCCCTTTCCTATGGGAGACACCCGGCGCGGCTCAAGCCGCGCCCTTTCAAAGCCAAACTGACCCACTACTACCTGCGGGCTGCAGAATTCAAACCGGCAACTAAAGGTCGTAGCTGTGTACGGCGCGGGTCCGCCAGCCAAAGCGGATGCTGAGCAGCCGCATCAGGAATCCGACGAGCACGCCGATGGGGCTGGCCACGCGCGCCTCGACCCCGAAGTGCAGCATCAGGAGGAACACCGTCGCCGAAGCAGCCGCCGCCGTGGCATAGGGTTCGCCGCGTTCGAAGACGCTGGGCGTGCGGCCGCTGAAGACGTCGCGCAGGGAGCCGCCGCCCACTGCCGTCATCACGCCCAGCAGAAGGCACGGCAGAAAGCCCAGTCCCGCGGCCTGCGCTCGCAGCGCACCGGCGATAGCGAAGAAGCCAAGGCCGAGCGCGTCAATCACCAGGATGGCGCGATTCATCTTCGGCCCCACGCTGGAGCCGAACAGCAGTGCCGCCAGCGCGCCGAAGAGCGCCAGGTACAGGTACCGCGGATAGGCTAGTGCCAGCGGCAAACCACGCTGCAGCAGCGTGTCGCGCGCCAGGCCGCCGCCTACGCCGGAGATCATGCCCAGGCCGATGATGCCCACGTAATCGAAGTTGAAGCGGGTATCGCGGCGCGAAGCCAGCGCACCGCCCAGCGCGCCAACGAACACGCCCGTGGAGTCAATCAGCGGGAAGAGCGAGGTCGTAATGGCCGCTGGCGGTGGCAGTATCATGCTGGGCTTTCGTGTTGTGCGTGGATTGGGCTTCCGCCGTTGCCGAAAGAGATTGCTAAGGCCGGGGCGTTAGCCCTGAGGCAGCTGTTCTTCCGGATACTGAGTTTCTTTGCAGCACGCTCTATGCGGCCCGGGCGCGCAGTACCAGGATCATCACGCCGATGGCGACCAGCAGAAGAGCGATCATGATGCCGCCCAGTGCCTTCACCCAGAGGGTAACCGAGGCCAGTTCGCGTTCCACGCCTTCTACGCGGCGCTCACTATGCTCCACTGCCATGCGCAGGCGCTTCACTTCCTCTTCCACGCCGGCGATCTGCACGGTCTGGTCCTGCATCTGGCGCAGCAGGTTGGTGTAGGAGCGGCTCACGCCGCTGATGTCATCGCGCAGGCGCAGCATATCGTTTGACGGCGCGGCCGGGACCAGCGCCCCGGAGAAGTTTGTGCCGGTCACGCCGTGCTCCACCGCCTGCAGCAGCCGCACCAGGTTGGGCCCGTTCCTCTTCAGCAGATTGAAGACGTCCTTGATAGCCATAGATTGCAGTTTACGCCAGAGCGTATTGACCTATAGGAATCTTTTCACCGGGCGCTACGGTAGAAATTCTCAGGCCAGGCGGTTCTGCCGCCGGCTCTGCACCACGACATTGAGGATGCCCAGCAGCACCATGGCCGCCACCACCGATTGCGACCACACGCAGTAGATGCACCACTTCTGCAGGACTGCCTCTTCGGTGTACGAGAGGTACATGGCGAAGCCGCAGCCCGCCAGCGCCATCAGCAGAAACAGCCTGTCGCGTCCGCAGGCGATCAGCAGCAGCATGACGGCGTAGCCGCCGATGCCCAGCGCGGCCACCGGCACATGCACTCCGCTGACGTCGGGATTGGGATTGTCCCATGTCGGTTTGGGCGTGGGCGGAAAGACGGAGAAGCGCGAATGATTCACCACGCCACAATCCCATTTCTCCGTCACCTGGCAGGGCGGCGCCTGGCTGGGGTCTTGCCGGTGGATGCGGAGAGCCAGGGTGGAAATAACAATACCGGCAACGGCCAGCAGGGCGAGCAACGTACGCAGTGCGATTCGCATGGGCAATATTCTACTCACTCTGCCGCATCCGCACACCGTGTCTGCCGTCACAGGTCTGTTGTTTGTTATTCCGCCAGCCGTCTCTTTGTAATTCCGTCAATCTTTTTTGTCATTCCGTCGCGCAGCGGAGGAATCTGCTGTTACCGCTTCATGCCCGTATACAGCCCGGCCACGCCGAAGGTGTACGCGGTCCACCTGGCGTCGGCGAATCCGGCCTGGGCCATCTTCGCCTTCATCTCCGGCGGTTGGGGAAAGCGCGCGACGCTGGCGGGCAGGTAGCTGTAGGCTCCGCTGTCGCCGGAGACCATACGGCCGATGCGCGGCAGTACGTGGTCAAAGTAGACGCCATAGAGCGAGCCCAGCAGACCCTGCGGGCGGTTCGCTTCCAGAATGCCCAGCCTGCCGCCCGGTTTCAGTACGCGATAGAGTTCGCGCAGCGCGCCATCGTAGTTGGAGAGATTGCGGAAGCCGAAGGCCGACACCACCAGGTCCAGCGAGCCGTCAGCCAGCGGCAGATGCATCGCGTCTGCCTGCACCGGTTCCACCAGATCGTCGTATCCGGCGGCTTCAAACTTCTGAATGCCGCGCTCCAGCATCGCGGGAGAAAAATCTACGGCGATCACGGGTTCCGCAATGGAGGGACGGAACTTGAGCAGCGCCAGCGTCATGTCGCCGGTGCCGCAGCAGAGGTCCAGCACGCGTGAGTCAGGATTCTGCAGCGTCTTGCTGAAAGTGCGCGCCGTGCGCCGCCACCATACGCGATCCATGTTGCCGCTCAGCACATGGTTCAGCAGGTCATATTTGGGGGCAATGCTGTTGAACATCTCGCGCACGGCGTCGGCAGTCTCTGTCTCGCTGTGCGTGCCTTCGACCTGGGCGCCTTCTGCCATTACCGGTATTGTCTCAACGTTCATGCGGGCCTCTGCAGGGGGAAGTTCTGCGGGTCACCGGGTCGATGATTTCTGAGAGTTGTGCGATGCGTCCGCTCGTCCCACCAGGGTCATCTCTTCGATGCCGCGCAGCAGTTCAGCTTCAGTCACGTTCGTGACTGTCACGGTTGCGCCAATTTTTACTGGGAGGATGAAGCGTCTCACGCCGCTGCGATTCTTTTTGTCGCCGCTGGTGAGTTGCGCCAGCTTTTGTGCGGAGGCCTTGAAGAAAGGTAGTGAACCGTAGGCTAACACGAGTGCGGCAATTCTCTGCGCATCTTTTTTTCCCACCACGCCGCGATTGACCGCGATGCGCAATGCAGCAATCATGCCCCAGCCCACGGCTTCGCCGTGTAACAGCTGGTTAAAATTCGTGGCGGCCTCAATCGCGTGGCCTACGGTGTGCCCGTAGTTCAGGATCATGCGCAGGCCGTTCTCGCGCTCATCCAGCGCCACCACCTCAGCCTTCATGCGGACAGAGGCGGCCACCACGCGCTCCAGCGCGGCCGGTTCTCCACCGAGCACGGCGGCGGAATTTCTCTCTAAATAATTGAAAAGCTTTGCATCGCGAATGATGCCGGCCTTCACGCTCTCCTGCAGCCCGGCGCGCAGCTCGCGGGCGGGCAGGGTGCCCAGGATATCGATATCAGCGAAGACGGCCAGCGGATGATTGAAGCTGCCCACCAGATTTTTTCCGTGCGCCAGGTTCACGCCGGTCTTGCCGCCAACGGAGGAATCGACCTGCGCCAGCAGCGTGGTGGGCACCTGCACGTAGCGGATGCCGCGCATGTAGATCGCCGCCAGAAAGCCGGTGATATCGCCCACGATGCCGCCGCCAAAGGCGATGAGCAGGGAATCGCGATCCGCGCCCGCGGCAGCCAGCTCTTCACATAGGCGCTCCAGGGTGCGCAGGCGTTTGTGGCGTTCGCCCGGCGGAACAAAGAGCACCGTCGGCTTTTCCTGGAACGAGGCGCAGAGCTGCTTGCCCCACAGCCCCCATATCGCCGGCGACGTGACCACAAAGACCCGCGGCAGCTTGCGCCCGGTGTGCGCGGCGCAGCGCGCGGAGAAATTCTTCAGCAGTCCCCGGCCAATCACCACGGGATAGTTTGCACTCGGCGTCTTGACTTGGATTGTGGGCACATCTCATCGTATCGCAAGCATAGTTGTCAGTTGTCAGTTGTCAGTTGTTAGTTGTCAGTTTTCAGGAAAGACGGAAGCCCGCTGCGGCTCTTGGTGGTCTGGTATTTTTTGACACCTGAAAACTGACACCTGAAAACTGACAACTGAGAACTGAGAACTGACACTTGACACCTGTGTATCCTTAAACCCATGTCGAACGCAGCATCGCACGCCGGTACCACCCCTGTTCCAGAGGCAGTCGATTACCTCGTGATTGGCGGCGGCGTTGCCGGTCTTCGCGCCGCGCTTACGCTGGCCGCAGCGGGCAGGGTGCTGGTCATCACCAAGGAAGAGCTTGCCGAATCCAATACCGCCTACGCGCAGGGCGGTATCGCCGTGGCGCTGGGCGGCGAAGAAGATATCGCGCTGCACATGAAAGACACGCAGGAGGCGGGCGACGGGTTGGTGAATGCGCTGGCCGCCGCGGTGCTGGTCGAGCAGGGCCCGCTGCGGGTGCGCGAGCTTCTGCAGTGGGGCACCGCGTTTGACCGCGAAGGCGGCGAGCTGATGCGAACCCGTGAAGGCGCGCATTCGCTGCCGCGCATTCTGCACGCGCACGGCGACGCCACCGGGCGCGAGATCGCGGAATCGCTGCTGCGTACCGTGCGCAGCCAGCCCGGCATCACCCTGGCCGAGTGGACCACCTGCATCGACCTGATCGTGCGCGACCGGCGCGTCATCGGCGTGACGGCGCTCGACCGCGAAGGCCGCATCCGCAATATCTACGCGTGCGCCACCCTCATCGCGTCCGGTGGCGCGGGGCAGGTGTTTGCTGACACCACGAATCCCGCGGTCGCAACTGCAGACGGCATCGCCATGGCCTACCGCGCGGGTGCTGCGGTGGCAGACATGGAGTTCTACCAGTTCCATCCCACGGCGTTTGCGCTGCCCGGCGCTCCGCGCTTTTTGCTGTCAGAAGCGTTGCGCGGCGAAGGCGCGTATCTGCTGAATGCGCGCCATGAACGCTTCATGCCGAAGTACCATCCGCTGCTGGAGCTCGCGCCGCGCGATGTGGTGGCCCGCGCTATCACCCGCGAAGCCATGCCCGCCGGCGGCAAGGAGCACCTGCCGGTTTACCTGGATATGCGCCACGTCACCGGCATCGATCTGGCACAGCGCTTTCCCGGCATCTCGGCGTTTCTGGCGAAGTACGATCTGGCGCTCGCGAAGGATCTCATCCCCGTGCGACCCGCCGCGCACTACCTGATGGGCGGCGTGCTGACGGATGTGGAGGGCCGCACGTCGCTGCAGGGGCTCTACGCGGCGGGCGAGGCCGCGTGTACAGGAGTGCACGGCGCGAACCGGCTGGCAAGTAATTCGCTGCTTGAGGGCCTGGTATTCGGCGCTGCTGCCGGCGATGCCATGTTGCACGATGAGAATGATCCGGCGATGGCCGAAGCTGCCGCGCCGCCGCGTTCGCCCGCGACCACGCATACGCCGGAGCAGACGGAGAAGTGGATCGCGAACCTGCGCGCGCTGATGTGGAAACATGCCGGGCTGCTGCGCGGCTTTCAGGGGCTGGAACGCGCGCATCTGGCGCTGGAAGAGATGGCCTTTGACATTCCGCGCGGCCACACCCGCCGGGCCGTGGAGGCGCGCAATCTTCACCAGGCGGCCATGCTGATGGTGGAATCGGCGCTGGCGCGCACGGAGAGCCGCGGAGCCCACTTCCGCAACGACTATCCTGCCCGCGACGACGCGAATTTCAAAAAGCATTCTGTGCTGGAACGTGGCCAGCTCAGCTTCGTCGAGCTGTAGCGCGCCCGCCGACGCCGTCATTCAGCGCCGCGAAGGCCCCTGTCTTTGGGTGCTGCTGCGAATCACACCGTCTTCGGCGGCCCCACGATCACAGAAGCCGCCACGGTCACAGCCAGCACCGCCACAATCACCAGCAGCGACACGCCCGCTGAGATCGTCACGGTGCGCTCCAGCAGCATCTTTACGCTTACAAACGCCAGCACCGCGGCCAGGCCATAGTGCAGCAGACGCAGCCGTGCCAGCGCTCCGGCCAGCACAAAGTAGAGCGAACGCAGCCCCATGACCGCCATGATGTTTGAGGTATACGCGATGAACGGATGGTGCGTCACGCTGAGCACGGCGGGAATGGAATCCAGCGCGAAGACGATGTCTGCCACTTCAATGGAGACCAGCGCCAGCAGCATAACGGTGATCATGCGGCGGCCGTTCTCGCGCACGAAGAATGCATCCTGCCGCAGGCTGACCGGCTGCACCCGCTGCAGCCACAGCAGCCAGCGCGGAGTCTCGCTGTCATGCCCCGGAAGCAGCAGCCGCACCGCCGCGATCAGGATGATGACCGCAAAAAAAATCCGCATCCAGTCAAAGCGCGCCAGCAGTTGAATGCCCGCGGCAACGAACGCCGCGCGCATCAGCACCGCACCCAGCACGCCCCAGAAAAGCACGCTGCGCCGCCGCTCCGGCAGTATCTTGAACGCGCCAAAGAGCAGAAGGAAGACAAACAAATTGTCGATGCTCATCGACTCTTCCAGCACATAGCCTGCGGCAAACTGCGTGGCTGGGGTCGCACCCATGGCGCGCCACACAAAACAGCCAAAGGCCGCTGCCACCAGCACCCAGAGCAGTGACCACACAGCCGCCTGAGGCATCGGCATGGTGTCTTCGCGCCCACGCGAGCACAGCAGCTCCACCGCCAGCATCACGGCCAGCAGCAGATGAAATCCGACCCAGTAGGAAAGCGGTGTGCTCACAACTCTAGTGTGTCACGCGTGGCATGGGTTTGGCATAAAGTGCATGGCGGAGCTATCTCGAGTTCAGCAGCTTCAGGCACTCGGTCAGTACATCGCCGGAGGTTTGCAGGCTGTTCACGCTCAGCTTGTCCACCGTGTCCTCGGGCGTGTGGTGCCAGCCATCAGGATGCGAACTGTCGTGCGGGCCGTAGTCCATATCAATGATGTCGGCCGTCGGCACGCCGCGTTGCACAAACGGCAACTGATCATCCTCAATGTAGTTTTTTGACTTGAAGAAATTGCCCGCGTGTCCCGTATTTTTCGCCGCCTGGTAGACGAGATCCTCCACCCATGGCGTGGAATACTGCTCGCGCAGAACGTTCAGGTCGCGGTCGCCGATCATGTCTGCCAGCAGAAAGGCTTTGATGCCGCCCAGCGTTCCATTGGCCTGCCACTTTGCCGCCAGATGCCGCGAGCCGTAGAGCGAATCGGCGTGCGACCACTCCTCCACCGCCTCTTCGCCGTCAAAGAAGACCAGCCACACGCTGTAGCCCGGCAGCTTGCCGTTCACCAGGTGCGAGCGCAGCACGTTCGCTGTCTCCATCAGGATGGCGCTGGTGCAGGCGCCGTCATTCGCGCCCACAAAGCTGGTGTTGCGCAGCGGATAATTCGTCTCATAGTGCGATCCCAGTACGATGGCGCCGGGTCTGGTGCCGGGGAAGCGCACGATATAGTTGCGCATGGATTGCCCGCCCGCCGGTGTGCCGGAGAAGAAACTGTCCGTCTCCAGCCAGCCCTTGGCCGCCTCCGGCGCAAAGAACTTCTTCAGGTAGCTTTCCACCTGCGTTTTGCCGGCGCTGCCGTTGTAGCGCGGCCCGTAAGCCACAATCTGCCGCGTGTACTGCATGGCCTGCGCGCCGTTGAAGCGCTGCGCCTGCGCCGCCAGCGTGCATGCCAGCAACAGGGCGATGGCTGCGGGCCTGAAGGCTCCGGGGAATTGTTTGTGTGCCTGCATTCAGCCCTCCAGCGCTATGCTTCGGTTTTTTTCTTCCTGCTCTTCGGATTGAAGATGTATGCCACGCCGATGCTCACCGCGTACAGGATCAGCAGCGGCGAAGCGAAGATGCACATGCTGATGGGGTCCGGCAGCGGGCAGATGACGGCCGAGATCAGGAAGATCAGCAGAATGGCGTAGCGCGCCTGCCGAATCATGAATCCGGCATCCACGATGCCGAAGATGGCCAGAAAGAAGACCAGCACCGGCAGCTCAAACGTCACGCCCAGACCAAGGATCACAGCCATGAAGAACTGCATGTAATCGTCGATGGTGATCATCTGCGTGAAGTTCCTGCCGAACTGGAACAGCAGTACCGGCATGGCCGCGGGCAGCACAAAGTGATACGCGATATACAGCCCGGTCAGGAACAGCCCGACCGTGGACAGCATGAACGGAATCACATAGCGCTTTTCCTTGGTGTACAGGCCGGGCGAGATGAACTTCCACACCTGGTACAGAATGTAAGGCGAAGCGATGATGGCGCCGCCGTAGAGCGATATCTTCACCGCGAAGTTCACCGCGTCCGTGGGATGCAGCTGGGTCAGGTGCAGGCCCAGCCGGGTGATGGGCGCGGCGATGATCTGCTCAATGCGGCTGTAGAAGCCCCACGCGATGCCCATGCCCACAACCAGGCCGATCACGGAGTGGATCAGCATCCTGCGCAGTTCTTCCAGGTGCTGCATCAGGCTCATGCCCGGCAGTTCGGCGCGATCGTTCACCGCATTGCGCGCGCGGTCGATCAGGTCCATGTCAGCCATTCGCCGTGTGCCCTTCTTTCGCTGCCGGAATCGAATCGGCCAGCGCATTGATCGCCGCCGATGCCGCTTCTTCTGCCTTCGCGGGGGAGCCCTGGGCGACCGGCAGGCCGGTCTCTGGCGGTCGCATCGTCAGCTCGCCCGCGGTGGCAATCGCCGGCGTCTCCGCCTGCGCTTCCGGATAATCCGGCAGCGTAGCGGAGACATCTTCTTCCCACTTCGTCTCACTCTCAGGTGAGGGCAGGGCGGGCGGTGCAATCACCGGCGCGGGAGCCGCGGCTTCCAGCGCGGCGATCTTCTTCTCCTGATCCGCGCGCTCACTGATCCGCAGCTCCTCTTCCATCTGCATCTTGAATTCATTGCTGGCGCGGCGGAATTCGCCCATCAGTTTGCCCAGCTGGCGCGCAAGCTCCGGCAGCTTCTTCGGCCCGAAGAGGATCAGGGCCAGCACAAAGATGAAAATGTAATCGCCGAAGCCGGACATAGGAGTCAATCATAGCGGCTTAAGAGCCGCACTCACAAACGCAGCACGGCGATGGTTTTACTGGCCTGCTGCCGCTGCTGTCGCGCGCAGCAGAACCACCGGCCGCTGATCGTCGTTCGCCATGCCAGTGAAGAAGGCGTGTACGTCCGGATACTCCGCCGGCGCGAAGAAGGGCGATCCCAGATCGTACGTCCGGCGCAACAGGATCTGGCCCGGCTGCGACTCCGCCTTCACCTGGTAGACGGCAAACTTCAGCAGCGCCAGGTGATCGTCCTTGGGCGCGGACTCCAGCGTCATGTCTGCCGGATACTTCACCCGCACCGCATCCACGATGCGCGCACCGTGGTTGAAGTAGACCGGGATACTGCGGGTCTCTTCCGGGAAGAGCGACCTGGAGCGGCTCTCAAAGAGCGCGCCCGGCAGCAGCACGCGCTTCGCGGTCATCGTCGCCAGGGTTCCGCGCACATCAAACTTCACCACCAGCGGCTTCTCGTAATCCGCCAGATTCTCCACGTGCCCGGCACGGACTTCCATGCCCTCAGGCAACCGCGCATGCACCCAGGCGCGCAGGTGATTCGTCACGGAGGTCTCATCCCGCAGCAGGCCGAGCTGCCGCCAGCTCAGCGCCGGCGAACCCAGCAGCGTGATCGTCACCGTTCCCTGTGCCGTGCCGTCTTCTGCCAGCGTCAGGTCGGCCACACGCTGAGTCTGCGATTGCAGATACGGCGGCGTCGGTGTGGTTGCCAGCGCCGCTCCGCCGTCCGTCTCGCGCAGGCCGCCGGTGCCGGTGTGTTTCCACGCCAGTTGGCCAAACGGACAGTAGCGCTGCCCGGGATCAAAGAACTGTTCCTTGCCATCCACTACCGCGATGGCCACAATGCCATTGAACTGCTCCAGCGTAAGCCAGGCCGGCGAAAAGATATCCGTATTGCGGTCAGTCACCGCCATCAGGTAGGCCTTGATGCCGGCGGAGCGCGCCAGTGCCACAAACAAGCCGGCCATCTCCATCGGACGCCCGCGCTTGCGCTGCCAGATATCCTGCGCGGTACGAACCTTGCTCAGCCCCTGCGCCTTATCCTCGCGTTCGCTGTGCCCGCGGGAAAAGGCGGTGTTGTCCATCGCCATGATGGCGGCGTAGATCTTCTGCAGCTTGGCGGTGTCGCTGTCGCCCGGGGCCACCAGCGTCTGCACCTGTGCGGCCATGCTCTGCGGGGGGCCAATGAAGTGCTCCATGTCTTTCGCCCACAGCTTGCCCTTTTCGCGCCAGAACTCATCCTGCGTCCGGTAGGCTGCGCGATAGAAGTTCACCCGGTAGCTCAGGCTGCGCATGGGCGGCATATAAGCGGCGCGCACAATCGGAGGAACATCGTGCACCTCCAGCTCCACCAGGTGGTAAGCGTGCGCGGTGGTGGTCTGGGGGGTCGCCGAGCTCTTGACCGCCGCACCCGGCGGCAGCACGCTGCTCCATGCCAGCCCGCGCGTTGGGCTGTCTTCGGTAAAGATGTCACTCGCCTTCCAGCGGTAGTAAGCCTTGCGCACATACAGGTGCTGCTGCACCAGCCACTGCGGCGTCTCATACAGTTCATCGCTGGTGCGCAGCTTGAAGCGGTACTCCAGGATGCTGCCCACCTGAACATCCGGCAGCGAGAAGACCTTCTCTGAGATCTTCGTCCCGCTCTCCTTCTCCACCGTCCGCTCAAACGGCTGGCCAGTGAAGGGAATGACGGTGCCGTCGCTGTGAATGGTGCGGCCCGCAATGTCTGTCACATCCTCTGAGAGGTCGTTGAGATCGGGATCGTCCAATGCCAGATCGCTCAGGAAGGTTAGCCGCACATCGCCCAGTGCCTTGCCCGCCTCGGTCAGTATCTTCAGCCGCACGTAGACACTGCGCACATGCAGCAGGTCATCGGTCTCTTCTTCGCGATACAGGTAGACTGCGGCGGCTCCGGGCACCTGCGGTTGTGAGGTCATCTTCAGCTCTTCGTCCGTAGGCTGCGTCCACTTGGTCTGCGCTCGCGCCGGCAGCGCGCTCAGGCACACGCCCAGCAGGGCCAATCCACACCACGCCGCATAGTTCTTTCCACGCATTCCAATCCTCCGGCAGCACTCCACCCGCGCTATACCCCGCAGCGGCAAAGCTGTTTTCTGATATCAGTCAATATACGCGCGGTCGTGGGTCAGTTTGGTTTGCTTTGAAAGGGACGAGCTTGAGCTCGTCCGAAAAAGCAGGCCAAAATATCGCGGGCTTCAGCCCCGGAGGGATTGCCTTAGCGGCTGAAGCCGCCTTCCGTATGCGAGACTTCCGGCGTGGCTCAAGCCGCGCCCTTTCAAAGCCAAACTGACCCACGACCTATACGCGCGGTCACTACCTGATTCATTCCTGCGCGGTGTAAAATGGTCTTTGTGGACAGGTTATTGCTCCGGCTTGAAATGTCCATGAATTTGCGACCTTTGCCCCCGGCAAATCGTCCAATTCTTAGCTGTACCTGGCCCCCGCAGCGTGCCCGGGCCGGTGGAAAAGAGTGAACTGCAACACCCCCGCGGATTGGGCGCTCCGGCGCAGTGAATCCGCTGCAGTTCCGCAATCGCTTCAATGCTTTCAACATCCCCGTTTCAGGGTTGCGTCGGCCAACGCCGCTGCCGCCGCTGAAACTGAAGGCGGAAATTAGGATTATGAGCGTACTACTGGAAGAAGCCCTCTTCGCGGAGAATGAAGCCTGCTCACTGGATCATTACCTCGCCCTGCCCGACCATTCCATGGACGCGCGCATTGCCGCAGCCCGCGCCAAACTCGGCAAGGAAGCCGTCATCTTCGGCCACCACTACCAGCGCGACGAGGTCATCCAGTTCGCTGACCACACCGGCGACAGCTACAAGCTCTCGCGCATCGCCGCCGAATCGGCCGCGAAGTACATCCTCTTCTGCGGCGTTCACTTCATGGCAGAGAGCGCCGACGTTCTGGGCCACGATTACCAGCAGGTCATTCTGCCGGACCTCAACGCCGGCTGCTCCATGGCCGACATGGCGGCCATTGACCAGGTAGAAGATTGCTGGGCGGCGCTCCAGCACGCGGGCATTACCGCGTCGGTCGACGGTGGCCTGCTGCCACTCACCTATATGAACTCTTCCGCCGCTATCAAAGCCTTCTGCGGCGAACGCGGCGGCCTGGTCTGCACCTCATCCAACGCACAAAAGGCGTTCGAATGGGCCTATGCCCGTGCGCGCCGCATCCTGTTTCTGCCGGACCAGCATCTGGGCCGAAATACCGCCTTCGCCATGGGCATTCCCCTGAGCGAGATGGTGGTGTGGGACCCGTACCAGATCAACGGCGGCATCTCGCCCGAGCGCCTGAAGACGGCGCGCATCATCCTGTGGAAGGGGCACTGCTCCGTGCACCAGCGCTTCCTGCCCGAACACGTTGATACTGTGCGCGCCCGGTATCCCGGCATCCAGGTCATCGTGCATCCCGAATGCCGCTGGGAGGTCTGCCAGAAGGCTGACGCGCTGGGCAGTACGGAGCGCATCATTGCGGTGATTGAGGCCGCGCCCGCCGGTTCCAGCTTCGCCGTCGGCACGGAGATTCACCTGGTCAACCGCCTCAGCAAGCGCTTCGCCCCGCTCGGCAAGCAGATTATTTCTCTGGACGACGCCGGCTGCCTCTGCACCACCATGTACCGCATCTCACCGCAGCATCTGGCCTGGGCGCTGGAGAATCTAGTGGAGGGTCGCGTCGTTAACCGCATCAAAGTAAAAGAGGACGTCAAGCGCTGGGCCAGGGTGGCCCTGGACCGCATGCTCGAAGTCCGTTAGCGGTTTGCCGGAGGGAGTTTCACCCATGATGCATTTTGAACGGCACGGCACGATCTACAAGGTTCTCCTCGTCGTCTTCATCGCGATTCTTGCGGTCGCTTTTGTGAAGCTGGTGTGGGGCATTCACGTGCGATAGTTTCACAGTGGAAGCGGGTGCTCCAGGTCTCGCTTCTGAGGCCCGGGTTTCCTTCGCGCCACCATAACCGCTGCGCTTACCGCCGAAGAGCATCGACGTTACTTCGCTGGACATACAACAGGGATACTATTTCACCATGCGCACCTTCACACTTTCAGAAGCGCAGACACTGCTCCCCGTACTGGAGTCGCTGCTGCGCCGCGCCATCGCCGCCAACGCCAAGGCGGTGACGCTGGAGGACGAGATGCAGCAACTGAACCAGCGCATCTTCATGTCCGGTGGCATGCATGTGGACGTGCCGTACGTCGCCCGGCGGCGCGGCGAGCGCCATATCGCCATCCGCGAAGCCAAAGACACGCTGAACGAGATTGATTCCATCGGCGTGCAGGTGAAAGACCTGGACACCGGCCTGCTGGATTTCCCCTGCATGATGGATGGGGAAGTGGTGCTGCTCTGCTGGCGTCTGGGTGAAAAGAGTATCGACTACTGGCATACGGTCGAATCCGGTTTCGCCGGTCGCCAGCTGCTCGACGCCCGCTTCAAAGACGACAAGCCGCAGTAATTGTTCTTCAAACGCAACCGATCAGCGTAAATTATTCAATCATGCAAAAAAATCTGGGATTGGTGTTGCTGTTGATTCTGTGGGCAAGCCCAACGGCAATCCACGCGCAGCCAGCATCTGTGGATTCATGCAAGAAGTTTGTTCAGAATTTCTACGATTGGTATGAAATTTACGGCAAAGATTACGGCAGTGCACATTTATTTCGGCCGCACAGCTTCAGTGCCGCTTTGGCATTGCAACTCAAAGAAGATAGTAAAGCGCAGTCCAAAGCAAAGGGGTATATTGTCGGCTTGGATTGGGATCCATTTTTTGCAACAAATGGCGGCGAAGATACTGACCGATACTTTGTCACACGTGCCCAAGTCTGGCAGGGGCATTGTTTTGCAGGCGTGCATCTTGTGCCAGCAGAAGATGTAAAAGGCGATATTGTTACCGCGGAGTTACAAATGGTCAAAGGTCAATGGCAGTTTGTGAACTTCCATTACCCGGCTCACGATGGCGTAGCGGAGGACGATTTGCTGACAATTCTGAATAACCTTCGCGAAGATCGCCGCAAACAAACCAAAAATAATACCCCATCCAAACCATGACCCTCACCCTCTACCAGGTCGATGCCTTCGCGGAGCAGGTCTTCACCGGCAACCCCGCCGCCATCGTGCCGCTCGCCGCATGGCTGCCCGATGCCGTGATGCAGTCGATTGCCGAAGAGAACAACCTGGCTGAGACGGCCTTCTTCGTGCCACAGCATGACGGCTTCCACCTGCGCTGGTTTACGCCCGCCGCTGAGGTCGACCTCTGCGGCCACGCCACGCTCGCCAGCGCCTTTGTGCTCTACGATCTGCTGGGTTACACCGCTCCGCAGATTCGCTTCCATACCCGCTCCGGCGTTCTGGTGGTGGAGAAGCAGGGCAGCGATCTGCAGATGACCTTTCCCGCCACCATGCCGCAGCCCTGCACCGCTCCGGCGGAACTGGCCGCCGCGCTGGGCGCAACCCCGGCCAGGGTTCTCTCTGCATTTGATTACGTTGCCGTCTTTGATACCGAAGAAGAGATTCGCCAGCTCCAGCCGGACTTCAACGCCATGCAGAAGCTTGGCCTGCGCGGCGTCATTGCCACCGCTCCGGGCCGCGAAGCCGACTTTGTCAGCCGCTTCTTCGCTCCCAATCTGCGCATCAACGAAGACCCCGTCACCGGCTCCGCACATTGCGAGCTCGCGCCCTACTGGGCCGCCCAACTCGGCCAGACCCGGCTCACCGCCCAGCAGCTCTCCCCGCGCGGCGGTTCGCTGATCTGCGAAGTCCGCGGCGACAGGGTTCTCCTGATCGGCAAAGCCATCCTTTACATGACGGCAGAGATCACCATACCCGGTTAGGCCAATTGCCTTACCGGCTTTTCCGGTCGTGGGTCAGATTGGCTTTGAAAGGGCGCGGCTTGAGCCGCGCCAGAAGTCTCGCATACGGAAGGCGGCTTCAGCCCCTGAGGCAATCCCTCCGGGGCTAAAGCCCGCGATGTATTGGCCTGATTTTTCGGACGAGCTAAAGCTCGCCCCTTTCAAAGCAAAGCCAAACGGACACGTTACTCCTTTTTCATCGCCGGTTGACAGAATAGTAATAATTATCGTTTACTAATTATTCATGCAAGCTGCCTCATCTTTCCGGGAACTCTGCGCCGCCCACGGCATTGCCGTGACGCATCAGCGCCAGGTGCTGTATGAGGTGATGCAGAAGATGCATGGCCATCCCTCGCCGGAAGAGGTCTACGCGGCGGTCAAGAAGCTTATCCCGGCCATCTCGCTTAACACCGTCTACAAGAACATCCATCTCTTCATTGACAGCGGAGTCTTCAGCCAGCTCAGCCTGCACCACGGCACCCTGCGCGTGGAGATGAACTCCCACGATCACCATCACCTGGTCTGTTCGCGCTGCCGCGCCGTCAGCGACATCCCCGACCACGATCTCAGCAAGATGCTCGGCCTCAAGGCCCCTCGCAAACGTCTTACCGGCGGCTTTCAGGTCCAGCGCCTCGCCATTGACGTAATCGGTCTCTGCGCGCGCTGCCAGGCCTGCTGAAACTTTCCCCCCACTCAACACCGCACGAAGGAGCACACCCCATGGCAGACGAAAAGAAAGTCGTTCCACCGCAAACCGATGACGCCCGCAACCAGGTACTGACCAGCAACGCTGGCCGCCCCGTCGGCGACAACCAGAACTCCATCTCCGCCGGCCCGCGCGGCCCGCTGCTGATGGAGGATTATCTGCTCTTTGAGAAGATGGCGCAGTTCAACCGCGAACGCGTTCCTGAGCGCGTGGTCCACGCCAAGGGCTCCGGCGCGCACGGCCACTTTGAAGTCACCCACGATATCACCAAATACACCAGCGCCAGGCTCTTCTCCAAGGTGGGCAACACCTGCCCCACCTTCACGCGCTTCTCCACCGTCGGCGGCGAGAAGGGCTCGGCGGACACCGCGCGCGACCCCCGCGGCTTCGCGGTGAAGTTCTACACCGAGCAAGGCAACTGGGACATGACCGGCAACAACACCCCGGTCTTCTTCATCCGTGATCCGCTCAAGTTCAGCGATTTCATCCACACCCAGAAGCGCGATCCGCAGACCAATTTGAAGTCCGCCACCATGATGTGGGATTTCTGGTCGCTTTCGCCGGAGGCCTTGCACCAGGTCACGATTCTTTTCTCCAGTCGTGGCACCCCGGACGGCTTCCGCCACATGAACGGCTACGGCTCGCACACCTTCTCGCTCATCAACGCGAAGAACGAGCTGTTCTATTGCAAGTGGCACTTCAAGACGGCGCAGGGAATCAAGAACCTGACCGCGCAGAAGGCGGAAGAGCTGGCCGGCACCGATCCCGACTACGCGCAGCGCGATCTCTTCCATGCCATTGAGAAGGGCGACTTCCCCAGGTGGAACGTGCAGATCCAGATCATGCCGGAAGCGGAGATCGATAAGTTCAAGTACAACCCGTTCGATCTCACCAAGGTCTGGCCGCACAAGGAGTACCCGATGATTCCCGTCGGCGTGCTCACGCTGGACCGCAACCCGGAGAACTACTTCGCCGAGGTGGAGCAGTCGGCCTTCAACCCGGTCAACATTGTTCCCGGCATGGGCTACTCGCCGGATAAGATGCTGCAGGCGCGCCTGGTCAGCTATCCTGATGCGCACCGCTACCGTATCGGCACCAACTATGAGTCGCTGCCCATCAACGCGCCCAAGTGCCCTTACTACAACTACAACCGCGACGGCGCCATGCGCTTTGACGGCAACTTCGGCAAGATGCCCAACTACGAGCCCAACTCGTTTGGCGCGCCCAAGGAAGACCCGAAGTACATTGAGCGTCCGCTGGCGCTGCACTCTGACAAGGCCACGCGCTACAACCACCGCGAAGGCAATGACGATTACACCCAGGCAGGCGATCTCTTCCGTCTCTTTGACGATGCGGAGAAGAACGCCCTGGCTGAGAACATCGCCGGTTCGCTCGGCCAGACGCCGCTGCGCATCCAGAAGCTGACGCTGTCGCACTTTGCCAAGTGCGACCCTGACTACGCTGCCCGGATTGCCAAGGCTTTACCCGGCAACGAGCACCCTGAATGGGCGCACGGCCCCAACGAGGCAGAGTCTGCCGAGCGCAAGCCCGAAAAATAAACCAGGAAAAGCCGGGGCGCAAGCCCGGCTTTCCGCATCCAATTTTTTGAATACCCGGCCCACCTTTTGCACTTCCCCGCAGAAGGTGGGCCATTCCCTTTTTGGGCTGTAGATACTTTCCCGGTACCCAAACACCCAGACGCACCGTCTAAAACTCATCCCCGCCGCGGCAGGAGTGCCTTGCCGCTACAATCGTAATGCTGGCCAAAACGCAGGAGCAGGAAGAGTGATGAGCATCCGCACCATCTTCAATCGGCAGAGCGCACTGCGCACCCTCTCACTTTCCCTTGTCCTCGCCTCCATCATCCCGCTCAATGGCTGCGGCGGCTTCTTCCACGCCATCACCACAACAACGACGACCAATAGCGGCACCGGCTACGACATCGTCTATGTGGGCAAGAACGGCAGCACCAGCTTCGTGGGCTACGCGCTCAGCAGCAGTACGGGAAATCTGACGGCGGTGACCACCTCGGCTTACAGCATCGGCTCGGCGCCGCTCTCCATGGCCATCACGCCATCGAATGCTTATCTCTATGTGGGCACGGTTGCGGGCATCTACGGATACAGCATTGCGGCGGGCGGTGGTCTGACCTCACTCAACAGCTCCGCTGCCATCGCGAACACGCCTGCCACCCTGGGCAACGGCCCCATCAGCATGGATGTCTCGCCTGACGGCGACTGGCTGGCCGTGCTCACCAATAACGCTGGCGGCAGCGCCACCGTTCTGGTCTACCAGATCACCACCAGTACCGGCCTGCTCACATTTGACGATTCGGCGACTGTGGCAGTCAGTTCCACCGCGGTCATGCACACCATCAAGTTCTCGCCCAATGAAGATCTGCTCGCAGCCACACTCGGCACCAGCGGCACTGAGGTCTTCGGCTTCACGCCATCGAATGGCGCGATCACCAGCTCCTATGTTGCCGGCCTGACGCCCACCAGCTCTCTTTACAGTGACAATGCTGCGGTCTTCAGCTATGCCGGAACCACGCTCTATCTCACGCGCGGCGGCTCGGCTGCGGCGCTGTTGGCCTATCCCATCAATGCCACGACCGGCGCCATCACCGCCAATTCGGGGCAATCCATTTTGACGGGCACGAATCCCACCGCGCTCTCGTTGAATATTTCTACGGCTGCCACGCCGTATCTCTACGTCACCAACACGGGTGACAGCACCATCACCGGCGTCGCCATCGGCTCCTCGCCGACCAGCATGAGCGCGCTGCCCAACTCACCGTACAGCTCCCAGGCCACCAGCCCGTACGCCATCGCGTATGACAATACCGGCACCTACATGCTCGCGCTGAACCAGTCCGGCGCGCCCGATCTGGTGGAGTACACCATTGACACCGCCTCCGCCACAGCCGGCCGTTTGTATGTGACCGCCAGCGCGAACACGGGCCTCGGTGTCTCCAGCTCCAACGTCGGCCCCGGCATCACCATGGTCACTACGCACTAAGCAGCCGCGTCCAGGGCGGATGATATTCTCTGAGTACGCACCCGCCTGGGGCGCATGTGTATCCATCTAGTTCGCCAACCAGAGAGGCCACACAGCAGTTGATGTCTTACCGTAATGCCGCGCGCGCGCTTCTTCTCCTCTTCATCGGGCCGCTTCTGCTTGGCCTTGCGGGCTGCTCGCGCCTGCACCACCAGGCCGCCGCAAACTTCGTCTACGTCACTGCCAAGCAGACCTACCTGCGCGACCGCATCGCCGCCGTCAGCACCCGCACGGCCACCGTCACCAACGGCCAGCGCCTGCAGATCCTTCAATCCGGCCGCAAAACCTATCAGGTCAAAACAGATAAGGGCGAGATTGGCTGGATCAAGGAGGCCGAGGTCGTTCCCGGCCAGATCGCGGCGGACTTTGACGCGCTCAAGACAGCCCATGCCGCCGATACTGTGGTCGCCACCGCCGTGGTGCGCGATGAAGTCTCCATGCACACCGCGCCGGGGCGCGAGACCAGCAAGCTCTACCTGCTGCAGGAAGGCGACAAGCTGAAGCTGTTGCAGCGCGCCACGCTGGCGAAATCCACCCTGCCCATCGCCGCACCGAAGAAGATAAAGCCCGCGGCGCCGCCCGCAGTTGCCCCCACGCCACCCGCAGCCGTCCCCGTTCCGCCTGCAGCCGCCCCCGATGCGCCGCCGCCCGTCATGGAAGACTGGTGGCTGGTGCGCGACGCGCAGGGCCGCACCGGCTGGATCTACTCGCACATGATGGATGTCGATTCGCCGGATGCGCTCACGCGCTACGCTGAGAATCAACGCGTGGTCAGCGCCGCCGTGCTCACCACCGTCTATGATCCCGATGCGGACGCGGCCGATAAAAATATTCCCGTCTACGTCGTCGCCTATGCGCCGTACAAGGCGGGGCTGCCGTATGACTTTGACCAGGTCCGCGTCTTCACCTGGAACAGGACCAAGCACCGCTACGAGACTGCCTACCGCGAGCGCAATATGGAAGGCTTCCTGCCGTTGGTCACCACCACGCAGCCCGTCTCCACCATCACGGATATCAAGCTCTCCGCTTCGCTCGGCACAGAACCGCTGCCCGTCTTCAAATACAAGGTGCTCGCAGCCGATGCAGGCCCCATCTTCGTCGACCCGGTCACCGGCATTCCCAAACCCGGCAACCTGATTGAGAAAGATTTCCGCCTGGAAGGGAACTACGTGCGCCGCGTTCTTCTGCCCGGCCAGAGCAGCTCAACACCCCAGGCCCACCCTGATCCCGAGCCGGATAAGAAAGCCGCGAAGACCGCGAAGAAGAAGCGGTAAAGACTTAACGGTGATGACAGTGATAAAGGCTGATTTAAACCGAACGATTTAAAAGTGATGATTCAAGCATTTTCTCTCGTGTAGAACGGTCTTGAAAGGGCGTGGCTTCAGCCACGCCGCAATGCACCAAATATCAATGCGGCTTTAGCCGCTGAGGAATAGTCCCCCTAGACGACGTGAAAGAGAAGACCCTCATGTCCATCGTGGCAGAGCGTGTCCTAGCCCTCTTCACGAGCCGCGTGAAACCTTCTCGCGCTATTGGGAGCATCTTCTCTTGAATGTCTGCGGAAGGGATCAGGACGGCGCGTTTTCCGTTCTATTTTTCTTCATCGGTTAGTTTGGATGATGGACTCATAATTCTTTTGCCTTTAAGTGAACCATTGCTTCAAATTCATCTAGCAGTTTTATGTGTAAATCGGTTGGCAATGGGGCCTCGGAGAAATATTTGTTCTCTGAGAACCTCGCCGTACCACGCCTCTCAATTGAGAAGGGCGCAATGCCAGCTTGGCGCAGCACTGGATCATGCCCTATTTTTAGACTGGTCGGGAGATACTCCACCGGCTCTTGCCATATTTCAGTAAGAGCATCTGACACCTGATGAGAAAGCCAATTCAATACGGGATCGAATATCAGAAGAGATTCGTCACTATTAAATGTGACATCGCTGATATAGGCGAATCTCTTGATGTCGCCTGGTACATACCGCAAACTGAACTTTTCTGTAGCCCAAACCAATATTGATTCGAGAATTTCCTTACTAGCGTCTGTACTTACACGAGTTTCAAGTACGAGAATATTGGGCCAAATCACAAATTTCCCGATCCCAACTCCGTTTGATACTCCGCTTAAAAACTCAATTCCTTTGGATAAATCGAATTCTTCAAGAGTCTGCGGAAACTTCTGGAACCCATATCTCTCTACAAGAGCTTGCGCCAACGCAGGAAAATAAACCTCTCCAGGCGAGACTTCGAGAGCATCAATATATGCGAGAACTCTAGATAGAATGGTTACCGGACGCTGCAAGTTGTTCTCCACTTGTTTTGGATACGTTTGCGGTTCCCGATGATGCGGGGTTATCCATCACCGCCCTAATAGTTTCTTTTGGGATTGCACGAGAAGGATATTCTTCTGAGGTCTTCTTTGCGGGAGGATGGTTATTGGGCACTAATGCAAACGCCAAAAACGATCCCGCAACAACTAAAAGCAATATAAAAGCTGGTTGCATTATCACCCCTCCTTTTGTGTTTTTAAGATATGGCCTGCATC
>Ga0302267_10000261_pt1 | contig 69536 bp, 59 predicted proteins | sample III_Bog_E1_3_FD_194555 | JGI IMG/M metagenome (GOLD analysis project Ga0302267, IMG submission 194555) | Peat permafrost microbial communities from Stordalen Mire near Abisko, Sweden - III_Bog_E1_3 | ecosystem: Environmental > Terrestrial > Soil > Wetlands > Peat | place: Sweden: Abisko...
GCGGCTTCAGCGTCAGCCTCGCCAGCAGCAGCACCTCGGTCACGGTTCCGGCCTCGGTCACCGTGCCGGCCGGCGCCACCACCGCAACCTTTACGGCTACCGCAACCGCGGTCACCACCACTCAGTCAGCAACGGTGCAGGCCAGCGCGGGCAGCGTCGTTGAAAGCCTGGCGCTGCAACTCTACGCGGGAGTCCCAACGCTCGGTGTGAGCTCAACCACGATGTCGTTTGGCAATGTAACTGTCAACACGGCGTCAACGTCGCAGTCTGTCACCCTAACTTCCACGGGTACAGGCTCAGTGACCATCAGCGCAGCTACGTTGACCGGGACGGCCTTCTCGATCTCCGGGACGACCTTCCCGCTCACGCTCACCCCTGGCCAAACAGCCACGGTAAGTGTTGTCTTCGATCCAACCACGGCCGCAGCTGCAACCGGACAGTTAACCTTCACCAGCAACTCGTCCACCAACCCAACGGCAACGGTTACGCTGAGCGGTACGGGGATATCGGCAGCCTATGCGGTAAACCTCACTTGGTCTGCCCCCAGCAGCACACCATACACCATCGTCGGGTATAACGTGTACCGGGCGGCAAGCGGCAGTTCTTCCTATGCCATGCTGAACTCAACCGTAGAAACCGCAACTGTTTTCGTCGATAGCACTGTTGTCGCAGGATCGGCATACAACTACATTGTCGAAAGTGTCGACGCTGCCGGAACTTCAAGTACTCCTTCCAACATGTTTGCTGTGACCATCCCCTAGTCACGCGAACCTGAGGCTCACCTGCCCATATCTCCATGGTATGGGCAGGTGAACTTCACCGTCACGAACTCACCGACTGGGGCAGGGAAGCCGCACTCTGCAGGCGTTCGTAATACACTGGCCCACTCTTCAATCGCACCTGCTTTTGTGCGCAGATATACTCAAGCCAGTTCCGGTAAAGGTTTGTAGCTGCGGAATGCCAAGTGTCTTCGATTTTTGTCTTGCGCAAGGCAGCTGTCACCCTGGCGAGCAAATCCTGGGGCTGGCTTGAAGGCGCTTCTTCCTGTAGCATCGCCAATTCCTTCGCAGTTTCCTCGTTGAAATAGCTCCTCGGCAGCCGAGGATAGGACGCGGACTCTCCTTTGAGGAAGCGATCGACGTCTCTCCGGTACTCCAGCAGCAGCGTATCGGCCTGATACTCCGGGTGGCCCTGATAGCAAACCAGCAAGCTCTTATCCTGCTTGACGAACGTGTCGACACCGGCATCCGCAGACCGGGTCAGCACACTATATCCACAACTCGTCAAGGCTTCTTCTGATATGCCGTTCCAGCGGGAGTGGGGCAGATTGAAACGCGAAGGACCTCCGAAGGTCAAAGGGTGCTCCGTCGCGCGCTCGCACTCGAAAACACCGAAGTGCTTGGTCTGGCTTCGCACGCGGCCGATTCCATCCCGGTGCAGGAGAGCAGCGTGAGCGGCCAGGCACGAACAAACAGTTGAGAATGTGTTCTCTCGCGCCCAATCAAGCACGCCTGTGAAACTGTCCCAATACGGTTCGTCAGTCAGCGCCGGCGCCAGAGGTTCTCTTCCCGTAATGATGAGCGCATCGAGTCGCGTATTAGGCAACTCCTCAGTGCTCGAATAAAAGCTCTGCACATAGCGCTTTCCAGCCTCACTGCGCGGAATATCCGGCAACGAAAACAGTGACAGGCAGACATGGATGCCTTCGGATGCCGAAGAGAGCAAGGAAAAGAACTGGCGCTCCGTCGCTGCTAAAGCACCGTCCGACATATTGTTTACCAACCCAATCGAGATGCTCTTCTCCGATCGCTGGCAAGGCGATGCCGCAGGACTGATGCACTGGCACTGTGCGCCCGTCCAGCGGTCTGCGATGGGTTGATTTGAGACGAAACAAACGGCCATGGGCGTGCCTCCACGGATACCCGGTTGAACTGCTTTGCAGCATGGGGAAGATCTATTTGGTTGCGGCGAGTGCCTGGTCAAGATCGGCAACAATATCGTCGATGTGCTCGATCCCAATGCTGAGCCGAATCATCTCCGGCTTCACTCCTGCCCTGCGCTGCTCTTCCTGCGACATTTGTCGATGGGTCGTCGAAGCCGGGTGGCAGGCCAACGATTTCGCATCGCCTAGATTCACAAGACGCGTGATCAATTTCAGCGCATCGTAGAACTTGACCGCTGCCGGATAGCCTCCCTTGATCCCAAAGGCCAAGAGCGAGCAGGGGCGGCCACCCAGGTATTTCTGCGATAGACCGTAATAGGGATTCTCTGCAAACCCTGCGTAATTGACCCAGTCAACCATCGGATGATTGCGCAGAACCTCCGCTGCGCGCTTGGCATTTTCGACATGGCGATCTATGCGCAGCGCGACCGTCTCAATCCCCTGAAGCAGGAGGAATGAGCTCAACGGGGAAAGAACCGCACCAGTCGTTCGCTGATAAACACTCCGGCAACGTCCGATATAAGCGGCCTTCCCGTAGTGCTCCGTGTAGATCAGGTCATGATATGAAGCATCCGGCTTGCTGAACATTGGAAAGCGATCAGCATGTTCCTTCCACGGAAAGTTTCCACTGTCCACAATCGCTCCACCAAGCGTCGTGCCGTGCCCGCCAAGGAACTTGGTCAAGGAGTGAACAACAATGTCCGCTCCAAATTCAATCGGCCGCAGCAGAATCGGCGAAGCCACGGTATTGTCAACGATTAGTGGCACACCGTGCTTGTGGGCTACTTCAGCCAGCGCCTCAATGTCGCAAATATTCCCCGCTGGGTTCCCGACGCTCTCGCAGAAAACCGCACAGGTATTCTCATCGATCTGCCGCTCGATTGCTTCGGCGCTGTCGGACTCCGCAAAGCGTACAGTAACTCCCTGGCTCGGCAACAGGTGAGCAAAGAAAGTATGCGTGGTCCCATAGAGCTGTGGAACGGAGACGATGTTCTTTCCCAGAGCGGTAACATTCGAGACCGCATACGAAACGGCCGCCTGCCCACTGGCCACGCACATCGCCTCCAGTCCTCCCTCCAGCGCCGCAACGCGTCGCTCCAGGACTGCCGTCGTCGGATTACTGATTCTGGTGTAACGAAATCCCTCTGCTTCCAAGTTGAACAATGCCGCCGCGTGGTCGGCGCTGTCAAACGCGTACGCAACGGTCTGATAGATGGGTACTGCGACAGATTTCGTAGTTGGATCAACTTCGTATCCACTGTGGATCGCGATCGTTTCCGGCTTCATAGAATCACCCGTGCAAATGCATCTTCCGGTAGGGGCGCTGATTGCGCGTCAGTTTGTGAAACAATGCGATTCATCTCCTCAACCACCCAGTGGATTTCACTCTCCGTCGTCTTGAAGCTTGTTATGCAGGCGCGCACCACCATCTTGCCGGCAATTGGAGCTTCCGACATCCACGCAATCTGGCCCGCCCGGAGCGATGCCAGCAACTCCCTGATCACGAGTCCATCCCGAGTGAAGCAGACAACCGGGAACGGTGTGTTGTTCACAATCCGCCAACCCGAACCTTGAAGAGCTTCGCGCAGCACATCTCCCATACGGGCCTGATGCTCGATCATTGCCGCAAGCCCTGACTCTCCGCCATGCGCCAGCGACATGAACAGCTTCAGTCCAATGAAGCGGCGCGACCACTGAATAGAAGCAGTCAGCGGATCGAAGACAGGTCCACTCTTCTTTCCCGACATGTACGTAACGTCGGCGCGAAATGCCTGCGCCACGCTCTCCGGATGACGGCAAAAGAACATCCCGCATCCCATTGGAACTGAAAACCACTTGTGAGCGTCACACGTAATGGAATCTGCGGTTTCGATTCCAGCCAGATACTCGCTCAGTGTTGGTGAGACAATCGCTGCGCCGCCCCACGCGGCATCTGCATGAAACCACAGCCCGGACTCATGACAGAATCTCCCGATTTCAGGCAACGGATCAATGATCCCGGCTGCCGTGGTTCCGGCTGTTCCAATCACCATGAACGGCGCAAACCCATTGCTCCGATCCTCCGCCACCCTCTTCTTCAGGTCTTCCAGATCCATCTTCAGATCTGGGGTCGTTGCCACGATCCGCAGCGACCTTCTTCCCAACCCGGAGATGTGCGCAAGCTTGTTGTAACCGTGATGCGCTTCTTCGGTAAGGTAAATTGTCGGCTCGCCTTCGATGCTTCGAAGTCCGCATTCGCCGTAATCCGGAAATGCCCAAGTCAGAGCGACGATCATAGCCGATAGATTGGCCTCCGTTCCTCCACTTGTGAACGTAGCGATGCTCTCCTTCGGAAGACCAAACTTCTCGCTGAGCCAGCCAAGCGTGTGCCGCTCAATCTCATTTGCCGCCGGCGAAGTTCGCCAATTCGCCAGCTGCGGGTTGTACAGCGCAGCCAGCGTATCGGCAATCACGGATGCCAGCGTAACGCTCGGGTTAAAGAGACCGAAATACCGCGGGTGCGTCACCTGCACCTGCCAGGTCTTCAGCATCTGCTCCACGTCCGCTATGACATCCTCAAGCGGCATCGGCTTGCTGAAATCGAATCGCGACGCGAGATAGCTTCGGATCTCCTCCGCGGTTACGTCCGGAAAGATCGGACCTTGCTCCATCTCGTCCTGCAAGGTAGAGAAATCATGGCGGATATCGTCAACGCGCATTTCCAGGCCTTTTCTGCGGTGATGTTAAAGGCGAAACTCCCCGGCCTGTATGCGCTCGTACAGCGCCTCGTCGAGCCGGGTGAATGTCTGCAATTCAGGATGATTGAAATACAGAACATCCGTGATGTCGGCGGGATTGTATCCCTCACGTGTCAGATCTGTCTTCGAGTACTTGAAGGTCCCGGTCATTTCAACTCCATCCCGGATTCGCACGAAGATAGGACGCGCATACGTCGGCAGACGAGCCTCTAGATGTTTCTGAAATGCTGCCGCGTCGAACGCATCTTCCATCACAAGGGCGGCCATCCCGGCACGGCCTTCGGTGAAGGGAATTGCCACGCCATAAACATTCGCGTGTTTTACACCGGAAAACGCACTAAGCGCCTCAGCGACCTCAGACGTGGCAACATTCTCGCCTTTCCAGCGAAAGGTGTCGCCGATGCGATCCACGAAGAAGAAAAAGCCCCGCTTGTCTCTTCGCATCAGGTCGCCCGTGCGAACCCATTTATCGCCATGCTGAAAAACATTGTGAAGAATTCTCTTCTCCGTTGCCCTATCGTCGGTATAGCCCTCAAATCTGCTGCCCAGATTCGACGTGTCATCGAGAACTCTGGCCAGTGCCTCGCCCGGTTCGTCTGGCGCGCATCGAATGCAGAACCCATCTTCATCGCGCACAGGTTCGTCTTTGTCCACGTCGAACCGAACAAGTGCCGGCGAGAAGCGATGCACCAGGTACGGTGGGACCCGCCCGATCGAACCTCGTTCGCCCTCAACGTTGAACAGGGAAACTCCGCCTTCCGTGGCGGCATAGAACTCCAGAATCCGCGGAATGCGAAATCGTTCCTGAAACTGCTCCCACACTTCAGGCGCTAGTCCATTGCCGCAGGCCATCCGAATCCGATGCTGTATATGTGCGGCCTCTGGATGCGCATGCAGAAGATACCGGCACAACTCGCCGATATATTGGAACGTCGTACAATCCCAGCTGACAACATCGTTCCAAAACTGGCTCGCTGAGAACTTCTCACGGATCACCATAGATCCGCCGGCGACGAGAGTCGCACCCGGCACCTGCACCCCGCCAACACTGTGATACATCGGCAGGCAGCTGTACATCCGATCCTCGCGTTGCGCCGCCATCATTCCGGCAAACCAATGGCTCCATTGCATCACCCGCGCATGGCTAATATTCACGGCTTTGGGAAGCCCCGTCGTACCGGAGGTAAAAATGTAGAGGGCGCGATCTTCGATCGTCACCGAACGGCGCTCCTCTGCCCCCAACGCGGCGCCGGACACTCGCTTGATCTCGAGGTCAATCTGCCGGAAAGATTTGTCGGGAACTCCATGCGTCCAAATCACCACAGCATCCGGAGTCCCCGGCAGTGCCCCGATCAGCGAAGGCAGGAATTCAGCGGACACGATAAGGTGTTTGGGCTGAACGATCGTGATCGAGTGAGTCAGCGACGGCCCCACAAGATTTGTATTCAACAGCGCCACGACACCACCGACACGAGTGATGCCAAGCCATATCGCAAAGTACTCCGGCCGGTTCGTCATCAGCAGGCCAACAACCTCGCCTTTGGCAAGCCCCTGCTCAAGCGCCCAGCGCGCATATTGATTTGAGCGCTCGGTCAACTCCCCGTACGTCAGGCACTCCCGCTCAGATAGCAGCGCGGGGGCGTCGTTCGCTCGTGCCGCCTGCTCTTCAAGCACCGTCGCCATGATGCGATGCAGATTGCGGGGGATCGGCGCTGTCAACTCGAGCGCACGCATCCACGCCTTTGCGGAGGAGCTGTTGCTTGCGGCCGCAGTTGTCTTCTCAATAGCGCTCAAGCTGTATTCCCCGCATCCACGGTCAAGACCGTCCCTGTGATGTTCTTCGCCTTGTCGCTCAACAGATACTCCACCGCATTGGCAACGTCGTCGATCTCCGCAAGTCTCTTCAAGGCGCTGCGCCGCTCCACCTGCTGGCGTTGCTCGTCCTTCAAGCCATTCGTCATATCCGTCGCAATAAAGCCAGGAGCAACCGAATTCACCGTGATGCCCATGCGGCCAACCTCGCGCGCAAGAGACCGGGAAAACCCAATGAGAGATGCTTTCGTTGCCCCGTAAACAGACAGGCCGCTATATCCGGTCGATGCGATGATGGAGGACATGTTCACGACGCGGCCGCCACCGTCGGCCATCATATGCCGCACCACAAACTTCGTAAGCACGATCGGAGAGAGCGTGTTCACACGCAGCAACTGCTCAATCTGCACTGTGGGCATGATGGCAAGCACACCCTCGAAACTGATGCCGGCATTGTTGACAAGCCCATGGATCGGGCCAAACTCCTTATGCAGCACCTTCACCAAATCGGCAATGCCTTCGATTTCAGACAGGTCGAAGGGAACGAAGTGAAAGGACCCGGGGCTCGCACTGTTCGCTTCCTGCATCGCTGCTGTAAGCTCGCTGTTTTGTTTGCGCGCAACAACAATGACGCGATATCCGGCGTCAGCCAGACGTCGCGAGATGCCAAGACCTAACCCGCGACTCCCACCTGTGACGATTACATTACGCATGACGGCGCACAAGCTTTCCTGATTCAGCAATTGCGAGTGATGGCACAAAGTAGACCGCGGACGGAACCTTGTATGAGGAGAGCGTTTCTCGGCAGAATTGCAAAATCTCCTGCTGAAGTTTGCGTGCATCCCGCTCCATGGATTCCGAAGCGGCTTTCAAAACCACATCTGCCACAACAAGCGCGCCCATAATCGAATTTTTCTTCGTTCGAACCAGTGACATCTCGACCTCCGGGTGACGATTGATGACTCCTTCGACTTCCTCCGGATGAACCTTCTGTCCCCCAACGTTGATCACGCCATCTTCTCGGCCTACAAAATAGAACCGGTCATCGCGCAACTCAATCATGTCGCCTGTGTCCACAAAGCCTTCCGCATTCCGGATTGCACGCTGCGTCTCCCCGTTCAGGTAACAGGTGGCATTGCGCGTTGAGCGAATCCACAGTGTGCGATTTTCAATCTTCATCTCCACATCGGCGGTCTGGTCCAGCACACTCGTGGGAAATCCCGCAGCTCCATCATTTACCGCAAATGCAACCCCAGCTTCTGTCGAGGCGAATGCGTGCGCGATTCTCGCATTCGGAAAGAAGGAATGCAGTTGGTTCAGGATTGTTTGATCCGCAATCTCTCCCGACAGCCGGATATACTCGGGATCGATAAGTGAGGCGGCGGAACTCATGAGCGCACGACGCCAGTGCGAAGGGGTACCGGAGATGTGCGTGACTCCAAGTTCACCCACCCTTCCCAGAAAGGCTGCTGTCGGCTCCACCTGGCCTTTCAGCACCAGGGATCGTCCGGTCAGCATCGCGCGAAGAAAGATCTGAAGTCCGCCATAACGACGAATGTCGTAGAAAGTGCTCCAGATTACCCGTTCTCCTGCTGCAGCCCCTCGTTGAATTGCGCCCGACAAACTAGACAAGGTATGGACCACAAGCTTGGGTGGCCCGCTTGTGCCGGATGTCAGCAGAATCCATTCTGTCCGTTGCGCAGGACTTCCTTCACCGGCGCGCGGCACAAGCTCCCGGCCGCACGGCATCACGTAGCGAACAGCCGGAAAGTCACTGCCAAAGTCGGTTCTATCCGTCACGATCGCATCCACTTGCGCCGATGCAATCACCGAGGGAAGATACTCTTGTGGCAAGTCAGGAGGGCAAAGCACAAGGCGGCTTGCGACTCCGTCCAACTCACACAGCGTGAACGCAGCGGAGATCTGATCCGTCGTCATCACCAGCACGGACATTCCTCGAAGCTCATCGCCTCTGCCGTCAAGAGCTGAGCACGCAACCAGATCCCCAAGGGACACCCGCGCTTGTCCATCTGCGATGAAACAGCCGGTCAAATCACCAGCTGCTTTCAGCGCTTCCGACAGTGATACCGGGCTATCGTGTGGCTTCTTCATAGAACTTCACAAACTCGCCGAAGGTCACAGGGAAACGTGCATCCTCTGAGACGCTGAAGGGATCCACTCCCAGCAGCGACTCAAGCCGCGCAACAACCACAGCGAAGCACAATGAGTCGAGCCCTGACTCAAGAAGCTCAAGGTTGTCCGTCAGCGGTGCTAGCTGCATATCTTGTTCCAGTGCCACCTGGGTGAATTGTTCCACAATCTCAGATCGAACAGTCATTGGCGTTGATTCTCACTTTTCCATGGGGTATTTGAACTTTCAGCACTTGTTCTTGAAACTCGTGTCCGCCTTCGCTATCTTGTGGCTCTGTTTCCAGCGTGCTGGCGCTGGGCGTTAGAGAGGGCTCCAATGGGAAAAACTCATCCAGCCAGGTCTCCGTATGAACTCGAACTGCCTCCCGACCGAGCCTGTTTGCAAACGAATGATTTGCGCCTTCGGCCACTCTCACGGAAACACGGCTTTTGCGGCCTGCCAATTTCAGGGCGTGCTGAAGATAATCGAACTCGCCCACCTTCGGCTTCATGCCGGGACTCTTCCGCGCAGGCGCTTTCAGAATGAGAATGGGAAGTCCCGAGGAGGACAACTCTTTCCAGCAGCGCAGCAGAGGCACATTGGCATTTTCGGGTATTGCGTTCCCGCGTAGAGTGATGCGAATCTCTTTCACAAAATTGTGGATCGTACTCAACATCCGCCCGACTGGGCTCTGCATGCGCCAAAGGTTTACTCGCTGTCGAAGCTTTGACTTCAAAACCTGCTGATGATGAAAATATGGATCCAGCAAAACCAAGCCCCTGCAATGCCTTCCGCCTGCCGCTGCATAGATCGCCGTAACGGCACCCGCGCAGTGTCCGGCGACGATCACTCCTGAAAGATCAAAGCGCTCTACCAGTTCTTTTATCTTTGCCGCCGCGATGGAAGCATAGCCGCCGTGGTTGATGAAGCTGACCCACTCCGCAGGCGGTTCCCCTTCGGAGTCGCCGTATCCAGGTAGATCAATCCGAAATGAGGCATAACCGTGCTCAGCGAATGAGTCAGCCCAATATACCGCCGCATCTCCATCTGAGGCTCGCGTCGCCAGAAGTCCATTCAGAAACAGAACTCCAACACGATCCTGCGATGGCCCATTCGACTTAACACCGCGGATCTCTGCACGAGTCTTATGATAAGTGCCGCGGACAAAACAATCTTTGCCGTCCAGCGCAATCTGCTCGCGGGTTTCAATCGCTTCTCTCATTGCGTCCTCCGGACGAATCTTCAAGTGTCCCGGCAAGCCAATCAAAACTCAGCGAGTAGAGCCATGTAAGATCTCTCACTTCGTCGTACCGCGCATACGGCATCACTATCGATGAGGCATCCTTGCCAAAGCGAACCGCCTTGACCGGCTTCTCACGCACCTTGCTCAACCCCGGCTCATCTCCAATTTCCTCGCAGAGACCAAAGTCGAATGATTCCAGCCAGATCTGACTCGTCCATTGGTATCCCTGAACCTCGATCGACATGCCTTGCTCCAACTCTCGGATATAATCCCCGGCCGACTTCCGATTCGCAGGAGATTCGAAGAGCTGCTCCAGTCTAGCCCACCGCAGAAGACTCGACCGGAGAGCTTGGTTCGCATTCGATGGCGGCGCCCACATCAAAAGAGCATCACCTGTTCCCCGGTGGAAACTCTTCGCCGCGAGGATCGCGCCAACCTCCAGTCCATGCAGCATCAGAGGAACTGCAGGTGATTGCTTCAAAAACCAGTCTGCTAGCAACTGGACGTCCTGGCTCCAGTCCTCAAAGCTCATCTCATGAAAGATCCCTGTGCTCTCACCGATTCCTCGATAGTCATAGCGCAACACCTCCACCCTTCGGGCAGCGAGATATCTAGCCCAACTCACCCATGGATGGTAGGAAAAGTGGCGCTCTGACCCAAACGGCCCCACAAGCAGAACACGAGCAACAGGATTCGGCACCTGGTGCAACACCGTGTATAGGTGCGCACCAGGTACCTCGAAGTATCTGGCATACTCCTGTGATGCTGGTTTCATCCTGTCTTGATCTTCCACGTGTTCTTTCTCCTGGGAGTGATTAGGCAGCCAGCTTCTCTGCCCGGTTGAAGACAATTTCCTCGACCAGATCGCGGAGCAGATATACGCCCTCGAGGACATCCTTTGATGGGTCCAGAGGGTGGCTGGCCATTTCTACTGACAACGCCTGGAACAGACCCTCTGTGTGCGCGATGTCGCAAATGCCATGCACATCGGTGTACTCCATCTCGGTCGATCCTTGGGCCGCGGAAAGGTTCGCCAAGTATCCCATGAACCGCTGGATGAATCCCTCAAAGAACGCCATCGTGGCAAGTGATTGCACGCCAGAAAGCCTACCCAGAAACAGGCGGACATTCGTCAGGCCAGAGTCGATAGCCAGGGCATCCGAAGCATTCGGAAAGGCATTCGCAGCAACAGCAAATCTGCGAAGCATCGCCGGGTGTGCATCCCGCACTTCCTCATGGAGATTGTCCAGCAGGATTGGCCGAGCTTCTTCTGCATGAACAGAAATCAAGGTCGCGGTCATCCAGTAGATGAAATTCCCCTCCAATACTGCGGTATACCTTGCAATGATTCCGCGCCGCTCTTCGCTCGTAAGTTGTGTGCAGTCAGGCAAGGATGTGATGACGTCATCGATGATGGTTGTGATGCTTTGCTGAATCGCTGCGTCGGTGGATTGATCAAGTGGCTGCTGTTGCGTCAGGAGCATTGTGTTCATGATTCACCTTTCTCCATGGTCTCGGTTAAGGGTTGAAGGATGGGCCTCAGAGCGTGACTCACCGTATCTCCTTGTGACAGGAAAGATGAACAAGTGAAGACGTTCCGGACAATGTGCTCTGGACTTTGTGTAGAAGGTTGAACGGTAAGGCAAAGAAAGCGTGTGTTCTAGGGGAAGACACATGTCTCAGCCAGACTTCGATCAATCATGCAACCGAAGCGATTCGTCGCTACGCTCTTTGTGTGCCAGCAACTTCGTATACACGTGGCACGTCTTGTCACTCACGGCATCCCAGGAATTGCGCTTGCGCGCGAGCGCCATGATCTCAAGTCTCTTCTGTGCAAGGTTCTTGAAAAGATCGCTTGCGAAGTAGGTGGCGATTGCCCGGCCAAGATCCGCCGAATCGCATGGCCGGCAAACATACCCTGTCTCCCCTTCGTCAATGTCATCTCGGAGCGAACCCACATCTGTTGCAATCACCGGCAAGCCAAAGCTGAAGGCCATAAACAGGACACCGCTCTGGAAGATCATCGTGTATGGCAAGATCAGTGCATCTGCCGCCTTGAAGTAGACTTCAATTTCTTCGTCCGCTATAAATCCAATCCGCTGCAGGACGTTGTCGTCAAGTTTCTCTCGCTCGATGGATTCTCGAATCTCTCTCCAGTATTCGGCTGTCTCCTTTTTGGGCTCACCGGCAATGACCAACCGATAGCTGTCGTCTTCTTTGATAAGATCGCGGAAGGCATCTACCAGGTATGAAAGCCCCTTGTAAGGAAGAATGCGGCCAAAGAAAAGAATCGTCTTCTGTGACTCATTCAAACCCAGCTTCCGCTTCGCCTCAGAAGGAGTCAGGCGCGTGTTGGGTACACAGTCATAAATTCCAAATGGGATGATGCTTACCTTATCTCCCGCAACATCATATCCACAGACCAGATCTTCTTTCATCTTGTCCGTGTGCACAAAAATATGATTGACAAGACCGTACTGAACCTTCAGCGACCACCGATTCATGGCAGACTCTTTGCCATCTCTCTCCGCTGCGTTCACATTATGCGCAGTGAGCAGCACTTTCTTTCCCAAAACCTTGTAATACAGCATCAGAAGCGTTCGGTCGAATAGTTGAAGCCGGTAATTCCACAGAACATGGAAGATGGCAGATCTCGAGAAGAATGCGTAGCGAATGAGCTTTGCGTAAAAGCCTAGATGCCGCAGGTTTCTCTTTACAACTCCAGTCTTCTGCCGGGAGTCGCCGTGCAGATTCAGAAACTGAACAGTAGAGAGGGCGCTCATCTCTGGCGTATCCATCTCCGTATTCCCAATTACATCCAGCCCCACGCCTCTCGATGCCAACGCTGTTGTCAGACCAGTCGCGTAGTGTGGGTCAATGCCTCCTGTCAGCAGGGTGACAACAAGGTCAGATATTGTTCCAGCCCCATCTGCGCGTGGGCTTTGATCTTCATCTGCTGGTCCCGCGATTGGATGCATTGCCAGTGTCATGCTGAGAGCCTCTACTTCCTTACTTGGATTCGAAGGTCGCCTCCGGCAAGGCCTCCTCAGTTGTCGGCGCGCTGATGTCCTGTTTGGACTCCGCCACAGGACGTGCCCTCCGCAACCTTGAAGCTCCAGGAAGAAGATCAGGCACAAGCCGGGAAAACTGACGCAGCGGTTCAAAACTCAGGAAAAGTGCCGAGATCGCGACCAAATAGAACAACGAGAAAATAGTTGTGTTGGCCACGATTCTTGCAATCGCGCCCAGCAGTCCGTATGGGTTTGTTATAGGGGACCATGTCACGCGCCCCACCACCTGATAGCAGGCAAACCCGGCGATCAGCGCTGCTCCTGCATACCTCCAGATCGCCTCAAGGACTTGTCCGAATGTGAGCCCGATTGGCCGCCCCGCATACCAGAATCCGGGCATCATCAAAACCGCGAACGAAGTTGTCCATGCTCCCGCAATTCCAGATGGTCCCCACCGCAGTCCTGCCAGAAACAGAAGGCCTGTCACTGCAAATTCCAGCACTGTCCAGCGCAGCCAGCGCGATGTAGTCCCCAGCGAAAGATGAATCCAGGCCGTCGTCTGGTACACCAGCATCAGGCCGATTCCCGGAGCGAAATATAGGAAGATCCGCCCGGATTCGCCCCACGCAGTGCCCAGCAACAATCGGACCAGATCTCGCCCAATCAGGGTCAGGTCGGCACTTGCCGCCATCGCCACAAATGCCACCAGACACACTGCCTTCAGGAAATACCGCTTGAACTCTTGCTTGTCATTGTTCTTGCGGCTCATTGCTGTCACCACAACGGCTAGAACCGGAGACAGCAGCTGACAGGATGGAATAACAAATAGGTCGAAGGCCCGCTTATAAAACCCCAGCGCCGATGCACCGAATCGCCAGCCTACCAGAAGATTGTCCATGTTGCCGGTGCCGTAGTTAAGGCTGAATCGTCCGTAGACGTTCATCGCATAGCGAACCATCTTCCCTGTGTTCGCCACCCTGCATGGGGCACCAGGACGCCACGGACAAAGCAGCCAGGCGCCCACACACATCGCCACGGGCTGTACGATTGCGCCCGCTACCAATGACCAGTAGCCCCAGTGCAAACATGCGAAACATATGGCTGTTAAAACGTATGCAATGCGGCCAAATATGTCGTTGCCTGAAGCGGCGGTGAAACGGAGTGCCCTCTTTACGAGGCTCAGATGCACCACTGGCAGAACGGAAAAGAAAATCGCAACTGAAAATCCAATGGCAACCTTCGTAATGCGCGGGTCGCCGTAGAATCGTGCCAACAGTTGGCCGATTGCTGCAAATGCAGACGCTACGCAAAATCCGCCACCGAGATTGATCCAGAAAAGATTACTCGCCAAGGCATGATCGATGCTGGGAGTCTGAATAATCGCATCCGTGAAACCGGTCAGCCCAAAGCTCGCAAGCAGAAGGCTAAATGTCGTGACCATCGTCACAATTCCAAAGTCGCCTGGCGTCAGCAGTCTGGCCAGGACGATTGCGCCGAGCAACTGGATCAGAAAAACACAACTCTGAGCGAATACCGTGATGCCGGCATTGCGAACAGTCCGCTGAGATGACTCGGCGCTATCGTGGATCCCCCGAAACTGTCCTGTGTGATCGAATGGCTGCAAGCGGTTTTTCCCTCACGTGCTCATGTACTGTGCCGGTATTACATGTGGAAAGGCTGTATGCCTTAGCTACGAGAAATCTGCTTGGCTCTGGTGGGGAAAGCTCAATCCGAGCTTCCTGCGTCTGACGGTAGGTGGGTCAGCGACCTGGGCCTCGCTTGAGTTGAAACGAAACTTGGCCTGTCAAGATGATACAAAACCTTGTCACCAAACATCACCACCCACAATTTGATCCGCGATAGGTGCCCCTGTGCCATCCATGCGATGCGCGGGCCAAAAATGGATTGAATCCATGCGTATTTCCAGGATGGCTTGGGCGTTCTAAGTTCTCCGCCCAGAGACTTCGCCTTCTCGTTCGCCATCTTGAAAACGTCGGGTCTTTCCGGGTAAAAGAAAATCATCCAATTTTGCAGAAATGTCACACATGCTGCCCGGGTCTCTTCGCTCTCTTCCAGCGTCAGCAGGTATTTCATATGCAGCTGCATGGAGAGCCATTGCGCTTCCCGCTTTCTGTCGGATCCGCCTATATAGCTCAAACTCCCCGGCCCTGCCGTCCTGTAATACACCTTGGCATCCGGAACGAACCGCACACGCTCGCTCGCCAGAAGAACTCGGCAAAAATACTCACCGTCATCGTCTCCCAGCATCCGCGTGTCCCAAGGCCCTGCAGCCACTGCCAACTCCCGGCTCACAAGCCACGTCGCGGTCTGCATATAAAGATTTAGCCCCATCTTCCGGACCAGCCAGTCTCGCGGCACCAGGTCGCTCCAAAGCGCCGTAGATTCAAATCTCGCCCGATGGTAGCGGTACAGGAAGCGCGCCCATCCGCACGAGAGCAACACGCGGCTGTTCCCCATCTGCTCGGCAACTGCCATTTGAAGTGCGATCTTGTCTGGAGACAATAAATCGTCGGCATCCAGCCACTGGATAAATTCCCCATGGCTCTCGGCGAAGGCTGTATTGCGAGCCGCCGCCGCACCCATGTTCGCCTGGGAAATGACCCGAACACCTTCTCCTTCAAACTGCCTTGCCATCTCCAGCGTGCGGTCTTTCGATCCATCGTCCACGACGATGATTTCCTTTGGCTCCCACGTCTGCGCAATCGCTGAGCGAAGAGTCTCGCCAATCCATTTCTCCGCATTATACGCAGGGACAAGAATCGAAACGAGCGGCTTCACATTCAGGACCCCGCGGCTTCCGGTAAGAGGGCGCGTTTCCCGCGCATTTTGCTGTACACCCGCTCATAGGCCGCGAGCAGGTTCTCCACCGAGTACTCCCACGCCAATTCATTCTTCACGCGCATGCTTCCGAATTCACCCATCCGTTGCCGAGCTTCCGGGTGGTCGAGAAGCCACAAGAGCTTGTTCGAAAAATCCTCAACCTGGTTGTCCTTATCGCAATACAGCGACGCGTCTTGAGCGCTGAATCTGCCCTCTTTCAGATCAAATTGAACAATCGGCTTGCCAAGCGCCATGTACTCCATGATTTTGATCATCGTCGACATATCGTTCATCTGGCACGGTCGGTCGGGGTTTACGCACACATCCGCCGTGGAGAGCACCTCGAGCAAATCGGCATCAGAGACTCTCCCAGTAAAGTTGACCAGATCTTCCAGGTTCCTGCTCTTGGTCATCTGCCGAAGTTGCGCCAGGCCTGGTCCGCCACCAACACAGGTGAAATGAACATCGTCGCGTCCCATGCTCCGAATGTGCTCCGCCACATCCAGAAGGATATCCAACCCCTCCTGGGAACTCATCACGCCCACGTAGCCGATCAGGTACCGCTTCCCATAGCGCAAGGCTGGATTTGGGGCGACAGGTATGAAGGTCTTCAGGTCTGGACCATTGCGAACCACAAAAACATCTTCCGGGGCAATGCCACCGCGCCCCATCGCAATATTCCGGTAGCTGTGATTGGTTGACATCACAACATCGCTCGTACGGAACGTCAGGTGTTCCATCCAAACTTGCGCTTTATAGAAGAAGCCCTGCTTGTCGTACTTCGAAAGGTACAGCTCTGGGTTTACATCATGGTGATCGAAAATGTACTTCACGCCAAAAAGCTTGAACGGAAGTGCCACCATGAAGATATCGTCCGGCGGGTTGCAGCCCTGAATGACCTGGAAGCCGCGGCGCAGAAAGATCCACCATGAAAACAGGAACTCCCACAACAGGGCACACCCATACTCCCAAACGTACCCCAGCGGCGTGTTTCCTTCTTTCGGCATCGGATGCCGATAGATATGCACTCCCGAGAGTTGCTCATAGCCCTTCTCGTGACCCTTGCCTCGCGGGCACAATACCGTTACCTGGTAGCCGGCATTATTCAGTGCAAGGGCTTCCTTCCACACCCGGGTATCGAAGGGCACTGGTAGATTTTCAACAATGATGAGGATGCTTCTTTTCACGCGAACCCCACTTCGTTCGATATCTGTTTGTACAACCCGCTGAGTGCGCAAAGCATCGTCGCCTGGCCCCAGTGAAGCGTCGGTGTCTTATTCGTCAGCCATGGAGAGTATTGGCGATAGTAGAAGTAGCCGCTTTGGTCCTGCATATTCTCAATCGTCCATTGCGCAACCTTCAGGGCAAGCGTCAAACTCTCCGGATCCCGGTCGGAAAAGAACACAAGCGTGTCAATCGCTTGCGAACAGCACTGAATATCAATCGGCAGGGTCTTCTGCTTATAATACCTCGGTGTTCCGTCCGGCAGGAAGAAGGTTTCCTTCCAGTATGCATAGCCATGCATCGTCTTCGCGTCAAAGGAACCATCGGCGCTGTACTCCGCATAGTACTTGAAGCAATCCAGCACATACGCGGTGTGGAAGTTATCCACCCAGTGCAGGTTCGCTTTTTCTCCGTACCACCATGCTCCGTCAGGCTGCTGGTACTGCGCCGTATACTGCATTGCCTTGCGCGCCAGCTCCAGGTACCCCTCGCTGCGTGTGTGCGAGTACGTTCGCGACAGCAGGCTTCCCCCCAGTACATTGGCATTGTGCACCTGGCTGTGCATCCCGGGAATGTAGCTGATGCACGCGCCTTCTCCGTCTGCAGCGGTGCTCAGGTCGTGCACAATGTGTTCGCAGGCGCTGACCGCAATGTCCAGGTATTCCTGCTTCTGGTACTGATCATATCCATCCAGAAACGCATGCCCGATCAACGAAGTCCATACGATCGTCGGAACACCCTTGGGCAGGTAGAACGTCCGCGACTGGTAGTCGAAATGATTGCCCCAGCACGACCCGCTGTACCCTGGCGATTGATTGGCGATGAGCCACTCAAGTGCCGACTCAGCCCTCTCCCGCCACATCTCGTTGCCCGTCGATGAATGAAGCCGCATAAATCCGCGGGCCAGGAACCCCATGCCCTTTGTTGAGCGGCTCTTCTTGACTCCCAGCAAAGGCCGCATATTCAGCGGGAAGCGGCGCACTCCCTGCTGCAGCACCGTCCGCAGCAGAGGACTTTCGAATGTGAGAGGCCGCACATACCTGGCGTTCAGCCCGTCAAACGTATCGTAGCCACGGTAGTCGTTTTTCTCCAGCCAGTCGGACAGCCGGCTGATCGATGCAAACAATTGGCTCTTCAACATTCCCTTTGTCCCATTTCGCTGGAGTTGCTCACCAGCAGATGCCATCGTACTTGCCATTCTCGCTCCTGCGGTCTGTTATGCGTACAAAGTCCACGATCGATTGATCGTCGCGCAATCGATTCGGTACATCGCTGAAATCCGGATCTTTGTTTCCGATCACAATGGTCTGCGCATGATCGAGTACTGCGTCCACATGACCCACCATGAGCCGCGATATGTGCGGAATGCGATTGAGAATAAAGTCCCGGTTTGCTCCGACCAGGCTCGCGATGTTCACGTTCTTGTCATAGATTCGCAAATCATAGCCTTTGCCCAGCAGACGCTCGATTACCTCAATGACGGGGCTCTCGCGCAAATCATCCGTGCCTGCTTTGAAGCTGAATCCAAGCACTCCAACCCGCTTGTGCCCCATCGCCGTGACCAGAGAAACGCCGCGCGTGACCTGCATTTCGTTGCTGGGCAGGATCGACCGCAGAATCGGAAGCTCCAAGTCGTTCACCTTGGCCGTATAAGACAAGGCACGAAGATCCTTTGGTAAACACGAACCTCCGAAAGCGAAACCAGGCAGCAGGTATGCCGACGAAATATTCAGCTTCTTGTCCTGACAGAAAATGTTCATCACTTCGTGCGCATCGATTCCAAGCGCCTTGCCAAGATTCCCGATTTCGTTTGCAAATCCGATCTTGAGTGCATGCCAGCTGTTGTCGACATACTTCACCATCTCCGCCACTTCCAGACTCGTGCGAATCAGGGGAGCGTCGATCCGCTTGTAGAGTTCGGTGAGCAGGGTGCCGCTCGCCTCATCAAACTCGCCGATCACTGTCTTTGGTGGTGCGTTGAAGTCCCTTACAGCAGACCCTTCGCGCAAGAACTCAGGGTTGTGGCATACGCCAAAATCAATGCCAGCCTTCTTCCCTGAATACTCCTGAAGAACCGGTATCACGATCCCATGCATCGTCCCTGGCAGAATCGTGCTGCGAACAACTACTGTGTGGCGCTCGGACTTATATCTGAGCGCCTCGCCAATCTGCTCGCATATCCGGCGAATGTAGCGGAAATCAAGATTCCCATTCGCTTGACTCGGTGTGCCCACGCAGATAAACGAAAGATCCGTATCGCGTATGGCTTCCCCGGGATCCGTGGTCGCACGCAGGCGGCCATTCTCGACCGACGCTGCAATGATCTCGCTGATATCCTGCTCAATGATTGGGGAATGGCCCTGGTTGATCAAGTCGACCTTGGTATCCACTGGATCTACTCCAACAACTTCATGTCCATCGTTGGCCAGACATCCCGCAGAGACTGCGCCGACATACCCCAACCCAAAAATGCTAATTCTCACGACTGTTCCTTTCCTTGCGAGCACTCAGGGCATGACGTTGCTCAGCTTTGGTCCTAAGTTCAACCTCTGATTCGAATCAACCGGTAGTATCCTCGCGAGCACACTACACATGCTCGCAGCGCGCTCAGCTACGGCAACACAAGGGCCAAGTTGTTGCGATGATCACACCGTTGGCTTTGCAATATTCCGCTGCAACGGCTGCTGATTCGGGTCTTTTGCATCTTCAGGCCGGGCGTACTTCTCTGCCGCGGCGCCGTCTGGAACTTCGCACGGCAGGTGTACTGCCCTTGGTTTGCGCTCGCGCCAAAAAGCATCAAGATGAGACAGTTGGCTTCCATTGCGGGCTGTACAAGAAATTGCTGAAGCGTGAACCCTCGCCACTGGGACATCGCAAGAGTTCTCAGCTTCATCGCTTTGGGAAACTCCCGGCGGCAATTCTTGCTGCCGGGAGTTTCAGTGTTTTGCAGATCGGAATCGGCTTCGGCAAGACAAGATCAGGTTGACTCCGGTCTCGCCCCCCATTTACGGAGTAACTGTTCCTCCCAGGCCTACTGGGGGGTTGGGACCGACGTTGCCATAGCATGTCGTAGCGTTGAACGACAACACAGTCCCTGTTCCATTCGCCAAGCCACCCATCACATTCGCGTAGCAATCAGCAGCTGGAATCGTGTAGGCGTGGCCCGCATAGCCGGCCAGGTTGCCGCCTGTCACATCTGGCCCTATCGCTGGCCAGGGTTTCGTCGCTGGCCACCAGGAGGGCTGTGCGCTCAGGTAGAAAGATGCCGGAAGCGTGGTCGTCGAGGGAACCGGATTGCTGTAATTCGGAATCCCGCTCGGAACTTCGCTGGCAACAAACCGAATCCCCGAGCTAGCCGGAGTATCGGTAGACTGCGCGATAACCGTGTAGTTCCCCCAGCGCATAAGCGTCCGCGGCGTATTGGGATCATTGGGAACCTCGTCGCCGAAACCGATTGAGTACACCGGCTTTGTGGCGCTCCCTCCGCTTACGTTGGACTCGTACCCTGAATTGGGAAGAGTGGTGCTGCCGAGTACATTCCCGATCACATTGTAGAATCGCGAAAACGCGTTCAGCACCATCGGGATTGTGTTCCCGGTGGTCACCGTTCCGTTGTTCTGCTGGAACCCGTTATAGGCATTCCGGAATATCGTCTGAAACTGGTGTGATCCATGGAAGTTGTCACTGTAAACACCCGCACCCTGATTGCCCTCCATCAGGATATGGTCATCTCCTACCGAATGAGGATAGACGCTCTGCTGCTGCCACGTGTATGTACTGGACAGGTAGATTTCGTTGATGTCGAAGTTGTAGGCCCAGACACAGCCTGAACACGCGCCCGTGTTTACCTCTGGACCGGAAATATGCTGGAAGATGTTGTTCTGAACCAGCGTATCGCTGCTCGGAATTGTCTCGACGCCATAGCTCATATCCGTGGCATTTGCCGTCATGTAGAAATAGCTGTCCTGTACCGTAATGTGGTTGCCTTGCAGTATCTGTACATGAGATCGACCAGGATCGATGCTCCGTATGCCCTTCACCCAGCAGCCGTTGCAATTGAAAATCCCAACCCCAACAGTCGCACCAGAAGACGTGTGATCGATGCTCAGGTTCTCCACGCCGGACAGCGAAATCGGCGATGTCGGCCACCACGCTTGCGGGGTCTTCGTCGCTGCCCAGTTCGGCATGTCAATGCCCGGCGTCACCCCAACGGTATACGGTCCGGAACCGCTGATGCTCGTAACCGTCACTATCTGCTGCTGGCTGCGACCAGGTCGCGGTGCCCCGCCACTGTCTCCGTTCGTCGAACACACATACTGCGGCGAATAGCAGACGAAAATGTCTCCACTATCCGTCGTCGCGACAAGCCCAGGACTCGTAAAGGCAGTAGCCGGATTCGATGTACTGTAGACGTAAAGCACTCCGCCGGACCAATACCATTGCTTTGCTGCGGTGATCCCGGCAACCGAGGCGACTTGCGCACCCGCAACCCCATTAAATTGAACTTCGGCTGGAGTAATCGTCGATTCGGCCACCTGCCAGATGTTCCCGCTGTTCAGCGTCCACCCGGAATTCAGCAGCAGGGAAGTATCGTCCAGTTGGTCCAGCGTAAGCGGTGTGCCGACGGCAAGGTTCGTCTTGCTGCTCAGCACAAGAGACGTCGAGCCAACGGAATATCCGGATGTCCAGTTCGCCTGATTCGAAGGAGCACCCCAGTAATTCGTGTCCGAACTCTCGAAACAGACATCTGCAATCAATCCCTGGCAAGAGCTGTGCCCAGTGAAAACGAGGAGCGTCTGGTCAGCTCCCATGCCGCGAAGCACCACATTGCTCTTGTGATTGAAGACGATACCGGTCGTTAGGTTGAAGGTTCCCGCTCCCAGCAGTACATACTGGTTTGCCGAGCAGGAGGCGATGGCTGTGTTGATGGTTGCGGCAGTTGCCCCGGCGGCGATCGTTGATCCACACTGGGTCCAATTCGCGCCTGAAGACGGGATACCTCCCGGGACTCCGGCTTGTGACCAGTCAACAGCACGGCTCGGAGACAGAACCCCTGTCCAAAGTTGTCCGAAGACTGGAACGGTAGTGCAAAGAAAAATCAGTATTAGGGGGAGTTGGCGTTTCATTTTACCTCGCAGACACCCTTGGAAATGTAAACACCAAAGCTTGCAGGCATTTCTCCAGGGTGCAATTCAGAGCGTACATGGTGGTGCGCACCTTCCAAAGTGTGCTCCCTTCTGCTCTTCGAGATAACGTGCCGTAGCAGTAGCAGAGGACAGAAACTTAAGAGGATGCGAGATCAATGCTTGAATTTCAGTGGCTGCCAGCCCTTGCTTCTTGCTTCCGTATCGTGCCTGACGGTTACTCGAAAAAAGTGATGGACATTCCATCTGACGCGAAAATTCTAGCACAATTTGCACCCCAAAGAATGTGTCGTACACCCAGGAAAAGCCTCCTTAATCTGTTACCCAAGTTCTCTTTTGAAACAAAGAACATTTGCAGCGTTGAATGGCTCTCCCTCTTGCATCTCTACGAACCTCTCGACCCTCCTCCCCGGCCACTGCTGCGCCTCTTCACCCACTGCTTTCGGCCCTGGCTTCCGTATTCCTGATACCCCTCCTGAAGAGATATGGTGGGAACTCACCACCCCTAGAAGCAGGAACATCCACATCGGATCAAGCATCCTGAATCCGGCTTCGGAAATACTGTAAATAACTGAAGCAGCTACGTAGGCCAGCATCAGCCCGGCAAAACCCGGCGCTCTCATCAAGGCTGCTACCGCACCCCGATAGCCGCTCACCAAAATCATCGCAATCAGAACGACCCCAACCCACCCCAGATTCAGGTAAACCTCGATGTAGCCATTGTGAGCCTCGTTCACATGCATGTACTTCGAGAGTCTGCTGTACACCTGGTCCAGACGAGGCCCAATCCAGAAACTCTCGAACCCCGCGCCTATCAACGGGTTTGGAACCACCGGTATCACCGCTGCCCAGATCACATCGCGATTCGTCAGATCGCCCTTCCTGCCCAGCGCATGAATGACCCCCTCTTGACCTCCAAGCAGTTTCAACGATCCTGCCAACAGCAACAGCGTTACCACTAGAGTATGCACCGACCGCGGATTACGCCGCACCTTGGCAGAATATGTGGCAAGCAAAAGAGTTGTTCCAAGTGCGAAGCACGCCACAGAAGTCGCTGAATCCGCCATCCCCAGCACTGTCAAACAGAAACCGACAAGTGCCCCTCGTGCAATCAGATGCCGAGTGCGGTTCGGGTGGCGCTTGTTCAACAGCACATTGAGAAAACGCCACACCGCTCCCAACGAAATTACCAGGGTAATCACACCCAGTTCATTCTTGTTGGTCGTTACTCCGGTATTGAGCACCACACCATCCGGATCGTACTCCCGCCCGAGTTCCACATAGTACTTGATCAGCAGAACCGAAACAGGCATCAGGACATAGCCCACTCGCGAAATCAAACGTCCAACGGCCGCTTCCGGATCAATCTCGGTCGCCAGCACTATCACCATTACCAAATCGCCGACTGCTTTGATCCATCGCTTGAACGCCACATCGGGGAAGTCTGACCACGCCACACTCAGAAGACAAAAGCCGAAATACAAAAGGCACGGCCAGTTTGCCTTCAAGCAACGAATCAGCCGCTTTCTGCGACCAACCAGCACAATGAGACCGGCAGCCAGCAACAGCCCGAATACAACGGCATCAAATGGGCTCCCCTCTGCCGCCTGCGCTGCCGTCGTTGTCGCAGGGCTCAACCCCAACCAAACTGAGACTGGCCTTGACCCGATGATCATAAGCCAGATTACAGGCAGCCAAACACCCCTGGAGGTGCCCGCGGACTTCTCGCGATCCAGATAGAAAAGGCATGCAACTCCGACTGCACAGAGTATCGAGGCTAGCGTTGGGCTCAATTGGTGGCTCTTCCACAGGCGTTATCGTGCTCGTAGGTATTCTCAGTTGGAGTCCAGAAAAAGTCTGTGCAGAAGCTCCAGTGTGATCAACTTGTGAATGGCAGTCGTATAGTTCCGAGTTCCGTTCAGATGATCCCGGACAACAGTTTCGAGCGTCTTCCTCTCCAGGTATGGCCGCGATAAGGTCAACGGATCGAGTAGTATCTGACGCACGTACTGTGCCAACTGATCACGATACCAGACCCGGAAGTGCAGCATCTTGTGGCGCCCAAGGAACAGCCGCTCCAAATGCAGCGCAGAGAACATATGATCCACTCGGGCCACCGATTGAGGCATTCCGTAATCGTATGCGTATTCCGCCTTGAAGGTAAATTCGTGGGCCGCTCGTACCAGCTTCGAACTCAATTGCCTTCCATCCCCGCCGACACCACGATCCGACGGAATTGCGCCCAGTAACGGGCTCGCATCCTTGATCAGCCGAGGCCGGATATCCACATCGGCCGCTTCCTCAACAGGCGCCCGATACACAGTCCGCACGAAGTCGTTGTCCATGAATGGCGATCGCACCGTCAACTGGCTCTTCTCCAGCGCAAGAATGCCGTGGTGATACCAGGGTGACTGGCGAAATGCGGCGAACGTCACCGGGTGCGATTGCCGAACCGCCGCATACGTGCCCCGAGCCGCCTCAACATGAGAGAGAAACTCCGGGCAGAAAAGCCCCGCCAGCGGCGTCGATGGCTTGAACATCACCGCATGTCGCAATACCTCGCTGCCGTAGGTTCCAACAATCTTTGCCGGGGCTATTTCGCGAACCTTCTCGCTCACATAAAGATCTGAGGCCCGGTAAACATCCACTGTGCCTTCGGTCAGGTAGATGCTCCGCTCAGCGTACCGTGCGAAATCTCCCAGAAAGTCGGCCCCGATCGGAATCACTTGATGCGGTTGCTTGCAAAGCTTTGCAACTTTGCGGCCGACCCGCACATCCTGTGAATCCCGAAATGAACTCCCTATCGTGTAACTCGGAAGAGCTCCAGGGGCAGACGGATGGCATGCCAGGATCACTCGTGTGTCCAGACCTCCCGTCATTGCAATGCTCATCTGCTCCCGTCCAGCAAAATAGCGCGGAAGCGCAGACGAAAGTACAGAGCTGATCTCCTCGTAATAAGCTTCCGATGTTAAAGGAGCCTGCTGCTCCCATGTGCTCGGATTGAAGTAGGTATGCTCGCTCTCCAGATGCGCCCCCCGGAATGTCCACACCGAGGCCGCGGGCAATAGGCGGATACCTTTGAAAATGGTCCTGTTCTCCAGAACGCAACTCAGGGAAACGAACTCGCCCAGACTCTTCGGGTCAACGCTCCGGCTCTCCGGGCACACTGCCAGAATCGCCTTGGCCTCCGTCGCAAAGTAAAACGCGTCGTCCGACTGATGGTAGTAGAGCCTGTGCATCCCGTAACGATCATTGAAAAGTGTCACGGCACCCCGCGCGCGATCCGCAATCAGCCCGTGAAACATTCCGTTCAAATTCTCAACAAATGCTGGATCCTCTTCATAACCTTTCAGCAAGTATCCGGCCGGCGCAGAACTCGAGGTGGTGCCTCGCCGCGTCGCCCCTGCACTTGCTTGCCCACCGCTGTATTCTTCCCCGGAGAAGACAAGGCAAACATCCCCTCGCTCGTTCCGAAGCGGCATTCCGTCTGAAAAAGAACCCTTCAGCGCAGTCCAACCCACATACACACCCAGGGATTCGTCCGCCCAGGTGCCAGTCTGGTAAAACCTCTCGTGCCGAATAGCATTCACCATCCGCGCCAATTCTGGCTCGACCGTCGTCCGTTCCCGCTTGGTGATGATGCCGACAATTCCTGGCATGTTGCTCCTCGATATGAATTCTCAGGACCGATGTACCAGCGCTTCGGATCGCCCCGAAACACCGTCTCAAATCGGTCAGCCCAACACCGCGAAGATGCCCGTCTCCCGCCGTGCTCGCACGGCGCGTTCCAGTAACTTCGTGTGCTCGGATGATCAAGAGAGGGCTTTCGACTTGCAGACGAAGCCCGCGGGGAAGAATCGGCCCGGGAAATTTGGTTGTGATGGAAGGGATTGATACGGGTGCCAGAAACGGAACCTGCACCGTCACTGTGCGTCGTTCCTCGAGAACGATGCTGCTCTTTCAAGGGCGAGTGCCCTCTTCTGAAGCGCCTCTTAGACGTTGGAGCCGGCGGGGGGATTCAAACGCCCCATCTGTCGATTACAATTCGACTGCTCTGTCATTGAGCTACACCGGCCAATTTTAGACTGTACAACTTAGCGCGCACACTGACGAGAAACGTGATCACACTGTGAGGCAGCAACCCGATAAGTCCATAATACAGCCCCAGCCTCGTCGCAATGGCACCTTTCCATGATAGCGGAACAAAATACCGTGGCACCAGAACTTCTTCGAAACCGTTACGGATCTTGAACTCACGAAGGGATGTGTCATGCTTCTTCTGGTAGTTGAACAACCCAAAGATAACATACAACATCTTCTTCTCGGTGCACAACTCCACAACCTTCGCCATCAACGCATTTGCCGGCCTCTTGTCGCTGTGACTGGACTTCGGCAGAAATGTCAGAACTGAGGCAATATCCCCACGATAAATCAACTTCACCACCCCAATCAACTCACCCTCGTGGTAGGCGCAGACGTAGTCGCTGTGATCAAGAAAATCTTCCTGGTCTCTTGCAACCTCGCTGAGCGTCTTCCCAAAGTGCGTGAAGGCTTTTCCCTGCCGCACAGGCGAGTCGTTGTTCAACTCCACCAAGCCCTTGATCAGTTCGTCATCGAGCTTTTTCACCTCAATCGTGACGCCCCGCTTCTGAGCCCTGCGTACATTCTTGCGACCCTCCTGCGACAGCCCATTCCACCATCCGTCAAAAGTCGTAATGGGAATGGCGGCAATACTTTCCCATTCAACCGGGTACGGGTATTGCTGAGTGATGGACGGAAGCTTCTGGCAAAAAGTGAAGATATCGGAACGTAACTCCCGCGACCGCTCCTCCTTCAGTGCCTTGATGCAGAGCGAAGGGTCTTCGACCGCAGTCTCGAGCCACTGCTCGTCTTTCACAAAGGCGATCTTCAGATACCGCCCTTTGCGAACGATATCCTTTCCGCCAACTTCCAGCGCGGGCACTTGATACCACTTGCCCTTCACGCTCAGCTCTACCTTCTTTATCGCCATCATTCCTCGTGGACTGATTGCCCCTCTGCCGGAAAAGCAGATTGGGAGCCTGAACCTGCTCCTCTCGGAGCCTTCTAACGCCGCAGCGCGTACTATGCTTTCCGGTCGAACCGCGAGAGAACCCTCTACGCGGCTTTGGAGATACGGGGACGAAACACGATGACTGCTGCTCCAGACTCGCTGTTGTGTGATCGTTCGATAACCTCATAGTTAGCAGCGATCATATTCAGCATCTTTGTCGGCCGGTACTTCGGCTTACCATTCACCGAGGTGTACATCCTGACGACAAATACTCCATCATTGGTCAAATGTTTCGAGTACTTATCAAGGATGGGTAGAATCTTGCCGACTGGAATATGGTACATGGACTCACGGAAGAGGACCACGTCAAACCGCTGACGCGGTTCGAAGCTCAGGAAATCGCCGCAAGCAAAACTGTTCTTCTCGCTGCGGCCGTTCTCTGCCGTTCGCTTGGTCGCCTTGGCCAAAGCCTCCTCAGAAATGTCCACCCCAACGTAGCTCTTGTACGAATCGAAGGCCATCTCGTTGGCTGTGTTGCCGGGCCCACAGCCCAAATCCAGAACGTTCCCTTGGTGGGCATACTTCTCAAGGGCGGGGTACACGCAGTCACCTGCCGTGTTGTCAATGAAATTCCACTTGCCGCTGGAAAACTCCTGGTCCCAGAAACGTTTTTTGACAGATGGCGGACCATAGCTCAACATAAGGCCGCGCAGAAATCGGGTGCTCCTGCTTACGATGTACATGTTCAAGTCTCCATGGGAAGAATTTCAAGAATGTTGTTGATGTCGCCTACCAATGGTCAAGTCGGTAGGAATTGCGCGTTTCGTTCTCGATTAAATGCCGTCACGTTACTTTCTATGACCGCGTAAAGACGTGCCTAAGTCGCCGCAATTGCTCGTGTCTGCTGAAAGCAACCAACTCCGGAGAGACTGGAACTTCCACCCCTCGAAGCCATGACCACAGATACCCGGCCGCTAGTGCCAGACCCCCGATCAGCAGGGGAGGATTGCTCATCTGGTAGAGCATCCGCGATAACTCCCAGACCGGATGGTTCCCAACGGAATAGTCCTTCGCCCCCATCCTGAACCGGGCTTTCACGGCTCCCTGTTGGGCTGTGCCCATGATGCGGTGGTGAATACACACCTTCTCGGTGAACGTGCGCGTCTTCCACCCTTTCATCCTTGCGGTCACGACGGCTACGTGATCGATGCACCCGCCTTTGAGGGCAACATACCCGCCGATATCGCTGTAGCACTCCCACCGGAACAGCTGACAGCCTCCCCATACATTTTCTATGTTTGAGAACCGGTAGTTGTATTGATAGGAACCTTCGCGAAACGGAGCGCCGAAAACTCCAAGATGTAAGTCCTCACCGCATTTGCCCAAAAGATACTCAAAGTGGTCAGGGTCAAGAGATACGTCGGCATCAAGGTTTCCGATAACATCTGGGTTAAGGGAACCTACTCTCTCGTAGCCGGCACGGAAGGCAAATACCTTCCCGGCGAAGTGCCTCTCGGTCCGCTCTGGCATCCTGAGTAACTCAATCCAGGGATGGTCGGCGGCGTACTTCCTCACAATCTCATCCGTCCCGTCGGTGGAGCCGTCGCTGACAATCACCCATTTCATCGGGAGGACTGTCTGTGCGGTCACTGACTTGAGTGTCAACTCAATGAAGTCAGCCTCGTTCCGCGCCGGAGTGATGAGTACGTAACTTGGGATGCTTGTCATCAGGGTTACCTGCGTCTTTGCCTTGAAGAGAATGATGATGTTCTGTCGAGTTGTCGCGGCATGGCGTTGCCTTCATTCCTTGGCTACGTCGCGCTTCGTTGGCATAAGTTCGCCATGAGCGTTGTTTAGACGTCTCTCGCAATTCGTCCATTCGCCCGTCGTACACTGGTCCTTACGGCAGTCGGAATTGCAAAGCGCGCTGTCTTTTGGCACTTCTTGGACAATCTGGTTGCTTATCCAGCTCCAGCCCCGCTTTAGAAGACTCTCCGTCATGAGATAACCATGCCTTTCTGCTACGAACGCATCGCAATATCGTACGCTAGGGATGTGATGTGGCGTTCCAGAAAAGTGATCGCCGTTATGGCATCATCTGAGCTAGCTCAGGCGACGAGCTTTTGGCTGCCAAGTCAGCGTCTTCACACTGCGAAGTAAACAGTTGTACCTGGTCTGCGACTCTGGCCTGTTGCTCCGCCGTAAGGTGAGGAAACATTGGCAAGGAAAGTATCTCAGCCGAGGCCGTTTCTGCTACAGGAAAATCCCCTCGCGCATAAGTCAGCGAAGCATATGCCTTTTGCAGATGCAATGGAATCGGGTAGTGTATCCCCGTGCCGATCCCCGCCTTGTGCAAGAAGTTCTTCAATCCTTCTCGATCTTTGGTACGGATGACATACAGGTGATACACAGATCGTGACCAGGATGGCTCAACCGGAAGGGCGATCGATCCGTTAGATTCCAGCAGGCGGTTATACTCAACAGCCCGCTCATGTCGCTGCGCGTTCCACCCAGCTAAATGACCCAACTTGGTATGCAGAATGCCCGCCTGTATCGCGTCCAGACGGCCATTATAGCCTTCTACGTCGTGATAATACTTCTCCGCTTGGCCATGGTCGCGGAGCACTTTGATCTTGGCCGCAATCACTGGATCATTCGTGGTGACTGCGCCAGCTTCACCACACGCCCCAAGGTTCTTCCCTGGATAGAAACTGAAGGCCGCCGCACTCCCCATCGATCCGGCTTTCATCCAGCGATTTTGCTTCTCGGAAAAGTATTCAGCGCCGTGCGCTTGGCACGCGTCCTCAATCACCTGAAGCCCATACTCTGCCGCAATCGCCATAAGTGGATCCATGTCTGCCATCTGTCCGTACAGATGTACAGGCACAACCGCGGTGACAGGACGACCGCTACGCCGACTGACAAGCTTGCCCGCATCATCGCGCCGGCAATCGTCCTCGAGGAACTTCCGCAGTAGCCCTGCCGAAAGGTTGTAAGTGCGCTCATCGATATCCACGAACTCTGGAGTGGCGCCGGCTTGGGAGATCGCTTCCGTCGTCGCAATGAACGTATGCGGGGTGGTAACAACCACGTCGCCCGGCTTCACGCCGCTGGCCATGATGGCGAAGCGCAGGGCATCGGTTCCGCTGCTCACCGCAATGGAATGGGTCGTGCTGCAGAAGGAGGCGAACGCTTCCTCGAACGACTCCACCATTGGGCCACCAATGAAGCCCGCTGAAAGCAACGCTCGGCGAAAAACGCCGGTCAACTCCTGCTCAAGTTCCGCGTGGGGCGTGACAAGATCAAGAAAGGAAATGTTATTGGAATTCGCATTATGAGAGATCATTGGAACCCTTCTCACTTGTTTCGATGGTTCGAACAAATCGGGCCGGGTTGCCGACCACGATTGCGTTCGGTGGAACATCTCTTGTGACCACGCTGCCTGCGCCGACAATCGCGTTCTCGCCGATGACTGTGTTGCTCAGAATCGTTGCGCCCGAGCCTACCGAAGCGCCCTTCTTGACGACTGTGCGTTCGACTGTCCAGTCGGCTTCTGTTTGCAATGCTCCCTCTGACGAAGTCGCACGTGGATAGCTGTCGTTGATGAACACCACTCCGTGTCCGATGAAGACATTATCTTCAATCTCAACACCCTCGCAGATGAATGTGTGGCTTGATATCTTGCAGCGTTTCCCGACTGTTGCGTTTTTCTGGATTTCCACGAAGGTGCCGATCTTTGTGTCGTCTCCGATCTGGCACCCATAAAGGTTGATGAACTGAGAGAGACGCACATTCTGTCCCAGTTTTACGTCGTCCGAGATGCAGTTATACGGATTCATAAATAGGCCAGAGAACCTTTCTTGGTTAAGGACTGGCTCGCTGCCTCCAGCATCTTGACGACTCGCAGTCCCGCGCACCCATCGTTGAACGGCGTCTTGCCTTCTGAAATGCAACTCACAAAGTACGCAAGCTCGTCCCGAAGTGCCTCAACCTGCTCCAGTTGAGGTGCCCACATGTCGCCGGCTCTGTAATTGACCAGCATCTCATAGACGCCTTCCTTGTTCGTGATATTCACGCCCCGGTCGTATACCTTCACCTTCTCGTCAGCTTCCAGGTCATTCCACACTACCATTCGCTTTTCGCCACCAATCAGCGTCGTCCTGACCTTCACCGGAGATAGCCAATTCACGTTGATGTGCGCGATTACATTCTCAGGGAAATAGAGCGTCATGAACGCGACATCTTCGTGGCCGTTTAGATGTTTCTGCCCCGTCGCAACAACAGCCTCTGGACCGTCTTTCATGAGGTAGTCCATGATGGAGAGATCATGCGGCGCAAGATCCCAGAGAACGTTGATATCGTGCTGGAACAGACCAAGATTGACTCGCGTGGAGTCGTAGTAATATAGATTGCCGAGCGTACCCTCCTTGATCAATTGGTTGATCTTCTTCACTGCGCCTGTGAAGAGAAACGTGTGGTCAACCATGATGATCAGGTTCTTCTGCGCGGCAAGGTTGATCAGTTCTTCTCCTTGCGCCGCAGTGCTGGTGAAGGGCTTCTCCACGAACACATGCTTTCCGTGCTCAAGCGCAGCCTTGGCCAACTCGTAGTGCGTCCACACGGGCGTCACCACAGCCACCGCGTCAATTTCTGTTGACGTCAGAACTTCTGATGCGTCAGCGGTTAGTTTCACGTCAGGGTAAGCCCGTCCGGCGCGCTTCCGCGCTGCAGCACTCATCTCCGCGATTGCGAGAACCTGCGCCCCTTCCTGATTCATCAGGTTTCGGACAATGTTGGGTCCCCAATAGCCGTAGCCAATTACACCAAAGTTTACGATGACATCACCGCCTTGTTACGAAACGTTCTTGGGATTGCGAATGCCCGAATGGGACAACGAAAGGTTCCAGTATCAATGGAGCAGCAGCTTCTGCAACTCTTGAGTCTGTTCTGGATGCAAAGGTTAGAACGCGCCTTTTAGAACAGCGAAGGGCGTTCTCAGCAGGATCTTGAGGTCAAGTAAGGGCGACCAGGTTGTGGCGTATCGCAGGTCAAGCCGAACCATCTCGTCAAACGTCACGCGGCTCCTGCCCGTCACCTGCCAGAGCCCCGTTATTCCGGGCTTGGCCTCCAGCACTCGGCGACGATGCCAGGTCTGATAGGCGGCCACCTCATACGGAATCGGCGGACGAGGACCTACCAGCGACATGTCCCCCAGCAGAACGTTCAGAAGCTGTGGCAACTCATCCAAACTGGACCTTCGAAGGAACTGGCCAATGGGAGTGATTCGCTTGTCGTTCGTAAGCTTATACACCCCTACGCCGCTCTTGTCGGAACATTGTGCCTGGGCTTGGTTTGCGATCAACTTGGTTACATATTCCTTGTGTTCGCTGTTGTCATTTCCAACGCGCATCGATCTGAATTTCAAAAAAGCAAACGGCTTGCCATATTGCCCAACCCGATGTTGACGAAAGATCACCGGACCTTTCGAAGTCAACTTGATGGCCAACGCGATGGCCACCAAAACAGGCGCGAGCAGAAACAGAATCGCCGCGCTTCCCGTGACATCCATCAATCGTTTCAGCACCAGGTGCGGACGCTTCCCATTCGTCGGCACAAACAAGTCGGGGTACAGAATGGGATTGCTCGGCCGCCCTGAATCGTCTTGCTCCCAGTCATCCGGGTAGAAGTGAAGGGAGATGCTCACTTGACTGTAAAGGTCCGAGGATAGCTGCTCTTGAAGCGTGGTGCTCACCCTGGTCAGCAAGGTGGACACGATTGTGCTCTTGTCTTTGGGATCAAGTCCTGTAAATAGTGCACAAGCCGTTGTGTGGTCTTTATACCAACCAACTACATCGGTTTCCCGGGTGCCAGACAAAAGCGCAGATACTAGCCCGTCAAGGGCTACCTTGCTCTTCTGTGAGCCAGGGAGATTGCCAGCTTCCAACAGCATCAGCAGAAAATGCTCGTTGGAGCGCTCTGCTCGCTTGCGTTCAATCACGATCATCTTCCTGATTGAGTGCTCGTCCAGGATCTCGCGCGTCTCTACCGGTTCCGACATCAATAGAGGGTCAGGCGTCGCTGACTCCTTCTCCATGTGTGGCCTAGTCATTCGGTACTCCTCTCTCAATATTGGCCTGCCCATTGCGAGCTGCGGTTGGTATCGCTCTCGCATCGCAGGTTTTCTTTCAGGCAAAAGAAAACTACAGGCGACATTGGTGTGAGCGATCAAGAGACAAAAGAAGGACCCGTTCAGATACGGTCCGTTGAACCACTTGGAGGTTGCTCGCCACTGGACGGGCGATAGTAGTAGTACCCTTCATTAGGACTCGTTGAACCGTTGAGGATCGCACCGATTACCTTCTTGGCGTCGAGAGCTTCGAGCCCTCTCTCAAGCGACTTCTTCTTCGTGAATCCCTGACGCGTCACGACAAGAATCCCATCTGCCAACTGCGTCCAGATACTCGTGTCGGCCAATGGCAGAATCGGTGGGGAGTCGATGATAATCCAATCAAATGAGGCCGCCAATCTCTCCATTAGCTCTGGCAGCCTCCCTGATTGCACAAGTTTGAGCGGATTGTCGGGCACATTGCCTGCAGGCAGAATCCAAAGTCCGGCGCCTTCCAAATGGTAGATACTCATCGCCAGGCCACTGTCGCCCTTGAGCCATTCGCACAGACCAGTCTTCGCTCCAAAGCCGAACATCCTGGACAGAGATGGCCGACGCACATCCCCCTCCACAAGCAAGACCCTTTGCTCCGGCCTTAACGCGAGCGCACATGCCACATTCGCGGCAACCGTACTCTTGCCTTCCTCGGGCACTGTGCTCGTTATGAGTACCTTCTGGATCGGTCGGCTCTTGCGAAGATGACGCAGCCGCACCGCCAGCAGCCGAAACGCCTCCGCGGCAGGATTGCTCACATCTGTGATGCAAACGAGCCGGCTCTCAGCAGTAAGTGAAACTTGTTGCGACTGAAAGAGATTGAAAAGATCGGGATCTCGGTCAAGCCCCGAGACTTCTCCGTCCCCGCTTGTCGCACTAGCCACCACCGAGCCCGGAACCTGCAGCCCCGACTTCGACTCGAGATCAGCCTGCTGATACCGGGTTACATTTTCAGGTCGAGATACACCCTCCCACTCGGTTGCTGCGTTTCGCTCCGCTAGTTGCAGCAGTTCGGCTGCTTCGGTCAGCGATGCCAGGTTAACTCCCGACCGCTCCGATTCCGATCTGCGCAAAGCGTCAAATATGCGGCTCATGTTTCCTCGCTTCAAATGGTTCGCCAGAACTCGCCTCGGTAACGGCGGCTCCTATGCTTCGCGGTGCCGCATAAACGCCCATGTGCGTGTTTAGGGCTGGCTGAAAGTCTGGCTCACAGAATCCTGATTCTGTACTTGCTCTTGAGGTGAAATCATCACTCAAGCGGAAGTCCTTGACGATCTCATCCACAATCTCCGGGGTTACCTGCTCCAATTGCCTTGCGTAGGCCGTAATGAGCGAGTTCTCGCAGATTTGGTTAATCAGGCGGGGTATGCCCTTTGCATGGTAGTGGATCTTCGCAACTGCTTGTGCCGAAAACAGGGAAGCTCCTTCGATATGCGCTCCGGAGGTCATCAGACGACGCCGAATATACTTCGTTGTCTCTTCGGCATCAAGCGGCCCAATTCTGGCCCGAATGGCAATGCGCTGCTTCAGTTGTCTCAGCCCCACCGAATCAAGAATCTCGTCTAACTCCGGCTGCCCCACCAGAACGATCTGCAGAAGCTTGTCATCGTTCGTCTCCAGGTTAGACAGGAGTCGAATCTCCTCAAGAGTGTCTGCCGACAAGTGATGAGCCTCGTCCACGATCAGAACCGTAGTCTGCTTCTTCGCTCCTCGCGAAATCAAAAAGTGGCTCAGCTCGAGAAGCATGTCGCACTTGTTTCTCCCGGGGGGAAGCCCGAAGTCCGACACAATGTACTGCAGAAACTCCGTCGAAGTCAGGCGGCTATTGAACAAATATGCGTAGGCTACCTCCTTGCTCTCTTTGAACAGGTCGAGCAGGCAGCGCAATAGCAATGTCTTTCCTGTTCCAACCTCACCCGTAACCACCACGAAACCCTTGTGTTGCCGTACACCGTAATACAAAGCAGCCAACGCTTCGTTGTGGCGCGCTGTTGGCACAAAACAGCTGGGATCTGGTGTCAGATTGAAGGGGCTACGGCTGAGATTGAAGAAAGTCTTGTACATTGTCCCCCAGTGCTAGCTATGCAGATAGCTGAACGCTGAACCCAGCAAGATGGCACAGATGAAGACCGCAGCGAGCGACCATCCCAATACAGCTCTCGCCTTCCTGCTTCGTTGCTGGCCTGTGGTCAAGACCTCTGGAATCTCGGAGAATGCTTCCATTGGCAGAAGCGACTTGATCTGCTTTTCACTGTGGATGCGATCATCGAAGAACTCAAACCCACCGGCCACAAGGAAGCCAAGAGCGAGCCCTAGGCCCAATCCGATTCCGCACATCCTCACTCGGTTCGGAGAATCTGGCTTGACAGGCAAGCTCGGAGGATCAAGGGTGCTGAATCTTTCACCCTGCTGCATCTGCTCCATACTAGTCGCCATTTCCGACTCATTCTTCTTCTTGAGCAGGTCGTCATAGTCGGCCTTGGACTGATCGTAGCCGCGAGTTAAATCGGCCAACTGCTGCTCAACTACAGGTTCGGAATTCAGCCGGCTTTGATAGCTGTCAATTTTCGCCTTGAGCCCTGCAAGCGCTTCCTCGCGATTTGCAATCTCGGCCTGTGTGCCTTGCAATTGGCTCTGCAACTGAGCCAGGGGAGAACTCGGCGAAAGTGTTCCTGCGCTCACGGCAGAAAGCCCTTCGCGCTGCGCCCCAGCATTTCCTTCGGACTTGGAGTCTCCAAGGTGTGCGGCTCTCTTCTTCTCTGCGGCCGCTATTTCCTTCTTGAGCTGTTGCACATCCGGGTGCAATTCCGTGTAGCGGGAGCGAAGATCCGCAAGCTTCTCTTTCATCTGGTCGAGCTGCACATCACTCGCTGATTCAGTCACTGTGGCTGGCCCATCCGCCCGGGTTGAGCTGTGAAGCGCACGGGACTGTTCAATCAGGGACTGGAGGTAGACACGTTGCTGTTTCGCCGTGTTCAGCGCATCCTGCTCGCTCTGCATCTGAGACTGCAGACCGCTCAGGATCTGCATGTTGCTCGCTTGTTGAGACGGCAACTCGCCCACATGCTGCCCATCGAATTCACGAACCTTTGCTTCCTGAGCGGCAAGGCTCAGGCGCGCGCTGTCCAACTGGCTCGTAATGAACTTCGTCGTCTCCTCGGACTCGCGCTGGCGAACCTGAAGATTGTCACTGATGAACAGGTCTGTCAGCTCGGCCGTTACCTCTTGGGCAACGTGCGGATTGTGCGCGGAATAGTTAATGCGAAATGCCGTAATCTGCTCACGCTGCGGATCGTGCACCAGCTCGATCTCGATATCTTTGCGCATCAGATCTACTTTGTCACTGTCTGTTCGTGCGCGGCGTCCTTCACCATAAAGATCTAGCTTGTTGATGATCAACAGTAGCCGAGTGCGACTAAGAATCTGCTGCGTAATGCTCTGCAGACGGTCTTGCAAGTCATCGCTCACATTTGGCACTACATAATTTTTCGGCATCGTCGGCTGCTCCACAAGGATCAGCGTCGTCGACTTGTAGCGCGCAGGAATTATCCAGCTCAATCCCCAGATCATCAACCAACCCAGAAAAAATGGAATCAGAAAATGAAGGTGGCGTCGCCGCACCAGATCAAGGTATCGCTGAATCTCAAACTGCTCGCCCTTCTCGCCATCAATGTCTTCTGCCATCACTACCGTCCCAGAGGTCTTGTGAATTGATACGTAATGGATCCGTACACTCGATCGCTGTCAGGAGCGGCCGCAATCACTGCGACTCCACTGTAAACCTGATGCAAATGTGCGTAACCGAGCTCTGCTTTCAGATGTTGCCCAAGTTCGTGCTGGATCGTCAGACTGCCCTGGAGTGTGTGGCCCCCCGGCACTGACGAGGGAAGTTGCGGCGCAAGATTCTGACTCTTCGCATACGCTGCCGTCGACCCAATGTTCCAGGATTTCGCAAACATCCATCGCACAGAGGCGTTCGCGCTGTTTGACTCAAACGCACCCAGTACACCGATACCGCCCGTCACTGTTCGCATGTAATAGCCTGAGACAACAGCCCTGCTTCCCATCCAGTCCGCACTCGCAAGCGAAGAGACTGTCCAACTGCCATAGGTAGTGGAGCCTGGTCGAGCCGCAGCATCAAAGTGCTGCGGCCCAACCGCAAGCGATGCCGAAACCTTGCCTCCCAATGACACCGTATAAAACAGCAGAACACCTTGCGTCTGCGTGTCCAACTCCAAATGCGCGGAACTCGTCGAAGCATCTACCGGCGTTGAGGTTGTCCATAGGTCCTGGTAAGAGGCTCCAAAGTACTGAGATTCCGATAGCCGGTGGCTAAGGAAACCCGAGCCTCCTCGCGAAATCGCATTGTAAAAGCCCGGAGTCTGTTTCGCGTTGAAGAAAATCAGCTCGGAAGCTGTCCCTCCAATGCCAACCATGTCATTCCTGCCGAATTGGCAGGCAAACCCAACGTCTGTCGTGTTACTAAGTCTGTTAGCGATCGCAGGAATCAGTTGTATCGGCAGACCCTGCTGCGATCCCGATGCAGAAGTTCCTGCGAGGGGATCTGCTTGGTTCAAGACGTTCGAACTCTTTTGCAACGAGTCGGTGATGACAATCGATGTGTACTTGCGTAAGCGAAACTGAAAGTCAAGATCCGCATTGTGATCCACTTCGTTGAGGGAACTCGTGGGTTGGTAAAACGTCATTCCCGGGCTGTACGTGAGGCTCCGATGTGCCCGCGGCGTCGTCTGGTCCAGCGTGATCGTGGGCCAAATCGTATAGCTGGCATCACTCACAGGCGTTGAGCTTGCACCCGCCAGAACGTTGCTATTGAATCCTGTGCTGACAATTAGACCAGTCGAAAGGTAGTTCGATCGTTGTTCTGAAACAGGATTTGTCGGATAGCCCTCAACGCTCACACTTGGCGGAATCCGCATTTGCAGACCGTCGTCGGCGCCGGAAGATGGACTACTCGCGCTCGTCTCCGACTGAGGCCAGGCTGGTATGGCCGCCATCAAAGCAACGATCAAAAAAAGCCGCGTAATCACAAGTCATCCTTAAGGTACAACTACGGTGTCGTGGGGCTCCAGTCGAATGTTCTGCTGGGTGTTCCGGCCCTTGATGTAGTCTTTGTAGTTAAAGGTGATTCGAACCTCTCCTGAACCAGGAACCTGACGAAGGACATACACACTCTTTTGTTTCGCAAAATCGCGGAAGCCCCCGGCGATGGCAATTGCATCCATCACGGTCGTCGCTACCGTTAGCGGGTAGGCCCCGGGTTTCGCAACCTGCCCCAAAATGTTGAACTTTTGGCTGTTAATTTGCTCAACGATGACTGTGACTTGCGGGTCCGTGATGTACTGCTGCAACTTGCTGGACAGAAGCTTCTCGAGCTGCAGCGGAGTGGAGCCAGCTGCCTTTACTTCTCCAACCAGTGGCAATGAGATGTTCCCATCTGACCGAACGGGGATCGTACGCGAAAGATCGGGCTCTTTCCATACATCGATCGCAACTACGTCTCCACTGCCGATGATGAAGGAATCTTCGTGTGGCCTGAGGCCGGTCGGCACCGCAGCCGTTGCTGCAGATGTCGATGCGTCCCTTTCAGGCCCTGGATGATCCGCCTGCGTTTGAGCCCTTCCTTGACCCACATACACAACTGCGGTGATTAGCAAGAGAACAACCGCTGCGCATTTTGTGCCGTTCGTCATGGAGCCCTCTACTGCATCCTCGCCTGTTGGCGCGGGTTCACCTGCGGGATTTCTGGGATCATCCCAAAGTCCAACGCTTGATCAGATTGCACACTGTTCACCGAGTCTGTCGGCCCAACCGGCTCCACATCCATGGCGTCAATCTCCACGGAAACAGAGTGTGCCAGCATACTCACGGAGAGCACCAGGCGACACTGGTTCTTCTTTCGTACCAATATTCCCTCCACGCCTTCCATGCTTCCCCGGATAACTCGAACCCGTTCGCCACACTTCAGGTAGGGGTGAGGCTCAACTCCTCCGGATACCTCAATCGTCCTTCGAATCGATTCAATCTCGGCGTCTGGAATGATCGCAACATCTTCCCCGTAAAAGAGAATCATGTGAACCCCTGGAGTACTCACAACTTGCAGCCTGCGGTCCAGCCCGCCACGTACAAAGACATAGCATGGAAACAGAGGCATGGATATGTATTTGCTCCGGTCTTTCCATCGCCTCAAGGATTCGTAGAGCGGCAGGAATACTTCAAATCCTTTGGACTCCAGCATCTCCGCCACCACTTTCTCATGTTGGTGGCGGGTGTAAAGCGCCCACCAGGGAGCAGCTGGTGTCGGTATCGATTCGGAAATCCTCAGGTCAGGCATTCTGCTTTGATTCTCCTTGAGTGAAACCACCCAAAAATTGCTTGGCGAGCATAGCTTCGCCCTGTGAGCTACAGCCCATTGTTTTTCCCCGGGTGAGACAGCTTGTGATCTGGCGGGCTGTTCAACCAGGGAGTCGTTCGCTGCGACGGTCTCGGGGAAGCGAAATCCATCTTCAGATACAGTGCTAATAGCACGATGATTGCCAAAGTCTGACAATCAGAAAAGTGTGGGAATCGTTGAAGTTACAGCCGGTTCGTCCGCATGTGCTGCCAAAGTGGGAGTGTGTAATTCCCAATCCGGTAAACAGTTTGCATAATCTGTACCAATTGTTTGCATACTCTTTCCGTCATAGTCACTGCCCAAGGTAATAACTGCTGTGGTTACTTACCGTAGACGGCAAGCATCAAGGGATAACCAATGGTACCTGGCTCGATATCATTGGTTGGTAGGTGCGTCATCGGGAAGAAGAGCAGGTGAAAAAAATCCGACCTCGAGTATAACTTCCAAACATCCCTTCGCACTACCAGGATTGCAATGAGTGAGATGTGCTAACGCTCCAATCGGCACGCATGTGTTCCAGCAGCGATCCGCTTGAGTGTGCCCGCGGCCAATGATACTCGGGAAGTACGAGTTCCGTCGCCACCGGACATTACTCGCACTTTTGTAACTGAGTAGAAAGAGAGCCGCGTAAAAGCCGCGTCTGGCTTCCTCGATTTGCATCGTGGTATCCAAGGGGTATTGGTCAACAGTGTAGCTTCATTGAGGATTCGGTAGGGATGGAGCAAGCCGGTGCTGCTGAATCTTGTAGAGAAGTGCACGATAACTGATGTTGAGATATTGCGCGGCCCGACGCCGGTTCCATCCGGAAAGCTCCAGAGCATCCTTGATCATCCGAACTTCTGTGCGGTCCTTCACATCCCGCACCTGGGACCTGAGTGCAGGATGGTGGAAGGTCGGGCTCCCAGGGTACTCTTGATTTCCGGCCCGCTCTTTGGCCGCGATCTTGGTCTCCAATTCCGCAATGGCGCTTTCGGGGTCTCGCATCACCATGGTTCGAGTTACAAAATTCCGTAGTTCGCGAATATTCCCACGCCAGTCATAGAGAAGCGCCGCATCCATCAGGCGCGGACAGAATCCGCAGTCTGTGCAACTGTTCGCTTCACCTGGGCTGCGGCGAATTATCTCTTCAATCAGACAGGGAATTTCTTCGCGTCGATCACGAAGCGGCGGAAGATGGATCGTAAATGTGTTGAGCCGATAGTACAGATCTTCGCGGAAGGTCTTTTGGCGGAGTGCCCCTTCGATATCAACGTTGGTCGCGGCAAGAATGCGAACATCAACTTTCGTCGTCTCCTGCCCACCGAGCCGAGTGAAGGTTCCGTCCTGCAGTACATGTAGCAGTTTCGCCTGCATCTGGACGCTCATCTCGCCAATCTCGTCCAAGAGTATTGTTCCTCGATGAGCCTGCTCAAATCTCCCTTGCTTGTCCTTGATTGCTCCAGTGAATGCTCCTCTGGAGTGGCCGAATAACTCGCTCTCAAGCAATTCAGAAGGTAGAGCTGCGCAATTCACATTCAAGAATTTCTCTCGGGATCGCTGTGAATACTTGTGAATCAAGCGCGCAATAACTTCCTTGCCAGTGCCGCTCTCGCCCAGGATCAGAACTGGGACATCTACCTGCGCAAGCAACTTTATCTGGCGATAAATCTGCAGCATTTTGGGTGAAGCGGCCAGGAAGAACTGGTCATCACCCAACTCCTCAAGGTGCAGCATCCCCGCAGTCTCTTCTAAGTTGCCCGCTGTTGCGGCAAAGAAGTCGTCGCCCCCGCCAATCGGAGCAGCGTCGGTTCCTTGCAATGGAGGATTCGTCATCTCGTTGATAACTGCCCCAAGGTTGACAAGATGAGTCTGCTTATTCAGCAAATGCTTGATCCCAAGATCAAGGGCTTGCTTACGGAGACCGTCCTCTGCCGTTCCTAAGATCAGGCAGGTCCTGTGCCTCGGAGCGCTTCTCAACACCCGCACGCACTGCGCCGCCTCGATTGGACCTGCAGACAACGACTCTACAATCACCAAGTCTGGATCGAGCCCGTTGCGAAGCAGCAATTCGGCACGTTGAAAGTCACTGGACTCGATCACACGATGACCGGTCCCTTCCAACAGCATTTTTGCGAATGACCGTGTACGGCCATCTTGAATTATGGTCAACACAAGCAGATTGGGCTTCACAAGGCACCTTTCAAGGGGTTCGAAGGTCGTGCAAGTCGCTTTCTTAGCCCCGGTCTTCTCTAGAATTGTCGGAAGCCTGGGGAACTTTCGCTTGGCTGGTTCTCGTCGTGAATCGCGTAACTTCCATTGCAAATTGTTACTGGCGGAGGCGTCGGTACTCGCGTTTTGTGCTCGTATCCGTTCACGCCTCTGCTACCGGGTCCGTTTCGGCGGCAAGGTATGTGGCACCGTACCTCCAATTGCTGGCACTCACTTGGTTCGCACTCCATCCAAGTGTTCACTCTCTCTGCGTCTGCCTGCCAACCTATCAGTGTCGATCGGCGTTGATTCGTTTCAAAGTCGATGCGGCCGACAGGCCTCGGGGAAGACTTCCATTGCTTCGATGCCCGTGCAAAGTCGAAAATCCGACCGCCCGAGAGTAACGATCTGTGGAAATCCTCAATGGCTCTTTCAAGCAGAGATGCAACCCTACTACTACTTCTGAAGGATTGCTACCCTAATTGCAAAAAAATCTGATTACCTGTCACTTGTGACCATGAGGGGGAAGTTGAGCGGGTTTGGCTACTCTGCTCTGCTTGGTGCAGTAATAGCCGTGACATCTGTGCGACCATGTTCAGGTGCACCGTGCCTGTCAACCTGGCAACTACCCGATTCTGTGCTACATGACGGCATGAGTCAATGGGCCTTTGGTACTACAAGGCATGGCTCGGTAGTAACTCATTCGCCGGTTACCAATTGGAATGACCTCTCCGGAGGTTTGCCGGAAAATCTCCTATGCTATTGACAAAAAATAGCTTACAACCGTCCTCCCCCCGCCCCCAAAACGCAGCCCTACCCTCCGGGCAGAGCGCCAGCTTTGGCCCAAAGCTTTGATTATGTGTGAATTATTCTGCTCAACCCTTTGCCGCAACGCAATGCGCCCCAAGCTGCCCCTTCAAACGGCTCCTTGTCAGTCAGACACGGATTGTCAAAACCGCCATCAGGAAGGCAGATGCAAGGGAATACGCTGCTCGATACAAAGAAAAAAGTATGGTGGAGGCGGCGGGAGTTGAACCCGACATCAGTGTTGAAAACACTCAACTTACTGATTCTGGGAATGCCAGCTCTGCAGGAAATGCAATGATTTCCAAATCTACTGTACAAACGCTGTACAAACTTTTCCTGGAATTCCCAGAACGCCAATCTTCGGCCTTCCCCTCTTGGCGAAGAAGGAGGATTCTGAAGCGCTCTTGGAATAGTTATACATCAGCCGATGCAGACCAAGAGTTGAATTGTGTCTGTATGCCTGCCATCGTGATCCGGAAGTCCTGGATGTGCCGGGATGGCAGGTTCCTCACCTCGATGCAGGTGTTGAGAATGCTTGTTTGCCAGTAATCCTGCATGGCGGTCAAGGAGCGATGAAGGGATCAGGAACAGGAACTTCCTTTCAACCTTGCGGCGGGCCGGAGATCAGGAAGTCTTCCCAACTGACGCTTGCGACGCTGTGGCGCCGGGCAATCTCTTCATCGCCGGGCGCACAGATGACCAAAGGTGTAAACGCCGGGTTGCGACGGCAAAACTCAAGTACGCCGCGAAGCGCCAGGACATCGAATCTTCCAGTCTTGACCTCCACGGCCCACTTCCCCCAACTTCCATCCATGACGGCATCGATCTCCAGCGGTTCCTCGCGCCAGTACGTTACCTGCTGGCCCTGGTTGATCGCAAAGGCCAGGCAGGCGTTTTCGACCCAGAAGCCGAAACGTCCCGGCTCACGACCCTGGTCTGGAGCGCCATCGGGGTGCATTGCCGACAAGAGAGCGTTGTTGAGCGTTACGAGTTTCGGCGGAGATGCCCGGCGTCTGTGAACCTGCGTCGAATACTTCTCCAGCGGCGCAATCAAATAGGCGTCTCCGAGCAGGGCCAGATAGTTGGCAACTGTTTCGATGGCTCCGCGGTCCTGAAGCTGCCCCTGCAGCTTTTGCAGCGAGACAATTTGCGCGGGCGAGCCGGCGGCAATAGCGAAGACTTGGCGGAGCAGAGCGGGACGCCGTACCGCGCCTTGTGCCAGCACGTCGCGACCGATGGCTGGCTCGATAATGGCATCGCGCACATACGCTCGCCATCGTTCGTGAGATTTTTGAAATTCTACGGTGCCAGGGTAGGAGCCGAAGAGAACGAGATTGATGGCAGCTTCTTGCGGCGAAAAATGGAATGCTTCAGCCAGCGAGGCGGCGGGCCAGTGACTCAACGTCGAACGCTCGAAGCGTCCAGCCAGACTCTCCCGCGAGGCTTGGGCGACGCGAAGTGCTGAAGACCCGGTAGCCACCACATGAATGGGAAGGCGGCGCCGACGGGCGCGATCCCAGTGCCCTTTGAGCCGTCCCGCCCAATCGGATAGATGATGCACCTCGTCCAACAGCAGAATTGCCGTACCTTGCTTCGCGCGCGTTTCAGCCTCGGCCCAGCGGCGCTCCCAAAAACCAGGCAGAGCAGCGTCAGGATCGTCGCCGGCGGCGTAGATGGCTTGGTCGCCGAACTTCGCGGCGATGTCCAAAAGCAGCGTGGTCTTACCCACCTGCCGTGGACCGGTGAGAAGCTGGATGCGGCCGGGCGCGGCTTCACCGAGCCGTTCGAGCAGCACTTCACGACAGTGCAGATAGGCGTTCTGAATCTCAGCCATAGTCTAATAATTATTCGACTATGGCTGAGGTTGTGTCAAATCGAGCGTGACCAAGACACACTGTGTCCTGCAAATCGCGATGAGATTGGCGGAGTGTCTGAGGTTTGGCTCTCGCCAAGCGGGCACGTGGTGCCACTTCGCGTCGTTCATGTCCTGGCGCAAACTCTTCTCGTAATTCTTCCTCTGTTGGCAGACAGAGTATGCGAGCCTCCAATTCATCACACACCGAGTGATGAATTGGAGGCTCGCGGTCGCTATATAACTGATAGAAAGCCGATAGCAACGCAGGTTCGTGATAGAAAAGCCCTGTCCATAACGCCATCCCCATGGTACGGAAAGGTCATTCAACAGGCTTTGGCCAAACTCGGCAACGCAGGCCTTCCCATGTCTGGCGCTTACGCCGCAAATTGCCCAGGCAACGTGAGGGCAATTCCGATGGTCTCTTCCATGCCATGGAAAAAAACGATCCGCATGTTATAGACGGCACAGCACTTACGAGTTGGCTGAGTCGGCAAAAACGGCACAATTGGCGCTATTTGCTGCCAAATTGCTGCCAAATTTACCCAAGCGGGCCACCGGGCTGATCGTGTGGGATCAGCCCGACAGTTTGCCATTTGCCAAACGCTAGTTGCCGAGCAGTTGTGCTTCAAGGCGCGCCGGGTGTCTTTCGGGAGAAGAAGACTTGCCGTCGCTAAGAAAATATAGTGCAGTTTTTCTTAATCAAGAGGACCAGATAGATCATGCAAACGATGGGTGACCTGGGAACCTGACATCCCCGCGCAGTTGGTCGATCAGCGGGCAATGCTCTTACTTTCCAGGTGCCACAACGTGCTGCTTCCCTATATAACATTATGTTTGCACGATCACATCGTATATGTTATCGTGCATAATATGTGAAGAGGCCGCAAGTGCATCCTGAACTCCAAGAACTCGAGCGCTATGTTCACGACGCCCTGGGCGTTTCCGTGAAAACCACTCCTTGGAGCGGAGTCGGCCAACTGCCCCCCGTCCTCAGGGAAAGGTACAGATTCGCGAAAGTGGAACTGCTCGGACTGCGCGCCCTTCTCGTCATCGACGCCAATTCCGAGGAGCAGTCGCCGGCGACGGTGCGCAAGCACCTGGACATGCTCCAAACCAAGCAGCACACAGACCTGATCTATGTCCGTGGGCAGGTGACGGCATACAACAGGAAGCGGTTGATCGAACAGAAGGTTTCGTTTATTGTTCCAGGCAACCAGATGTATCTGCCCATGCTGGCAATTGATTTGCGCGAACATTTCCGCAGAATCCGCGAGGAGGCTCCCACCTTCAGCCCGTCCACTCAGGTGGTCGTCCTTCACGCAATGCTCCGTGAAGCGGGGCGGGTTCTGATTCCTGCCGAAATGGCCCCGCTGTTGGGATACTCGGCCATGACAATGACTCGCGCTTTCGACGAGTTGGAGACGGCGAGACTTGCTGAGGTGACAGTCCGCGGCCGGGAGCGTTGTCTCCGCTTCCATGGGGACCGAAGAGAAATCTGGGAGAAAGCTCAACCCTTCCTTCGCAGCCCGGTGAACAAACGACTCTTTATCCGCCGCATTGATGGCGCGGAAGGCGCTACCTGTGCGGGACTCACAGCTTTGGCGCACTACAGTATGCTGGCGCCGCCGGCGTACACGACCTACGCGCTGAGCCGGGAGGAATGGAAAACGCTGCGGCAACAACACAAGATCAGCGAAGTGCCTGCTCAAGACCCGGATGTCAGCGAGATTGAGGTCTGGTGGTATTCTCCGGCGCGCTTCGCCGAACACGGCATCGTTGATCGGTTGTCGCTTTACCTTTCTCTGAAGGCCGACCACGACGAGCGCACTGAGGCTGCGCTGGAAGAGATGATGGAGAAATTCAAATGGTGAAGGGTTTGGAAGTTTTCCGTGAGCACTTCCGGGATTATGCCGACCGCTATGTGCTCATCGGTGGCGCCGCGTGCGACATTGCCATGACCGCCGCCGGACTAGAATTCAGAGCCACAAAGGACCTGGACATCGTTCTCTACGTCGAGGCTTTGGACGCAGCCTTTGTACAGGCATTCTGGGAATTCGTGCGGGCCGGCGGTTACGAGGTTCAGGAGAAGTCCACCGGCGAGAAGCAGTTCTACCGCTTCCAGAAACCCTCGAACGCGGACTATCCTTTCATGCTGGAGTTGTTCTCGCGCCAACCCGATGTGCTGCAGGTTGCCGACGGCAGCCACCTCACGCCGCTACCGATTGAGGAGGATACATCCAGCCTTTCAGCGATTCTCCTGGATAACGACTACTACGATTTCATCCGTGCTGGCAGACAGGAGGTTGACGGGGTGCCCATGGTGGGTGCCGCACAACTCATTGCTTTGAAAGCGCGGGCATGGCTCGACCTGACCGAACGCGACAAGCGCGGGGAAAAGATCGACAGCAAGACGATTAAGAAACACAAAAACGATGTCTTCCGGCTTTACCAGATTCTCGATCCTGCCATCGATCCGGCGGCCCCGAACATCGTCAAGAACGATCTTCGCGAGTTCATCTCACGAATGCGCGGCGAGGATGTTGACCTCAAGTCTCTGGGCCTGCGCACTGGAACACGCGACGGTATTCTGGCAGAAATTGCCAGAGTGTATCACCTCTCATAGTTGAATAATCGTTCAGTAGATTCGTTTGGCGAAGTACTCCTCTTTGATTACCCCGGAGCACTTGAGTCCGTGCCTCGCGACGGTTTCGGCGAAAGGCTGATCTGTTTCTGGTACCGCAGCGGTCCTTTCCCGCCAAAAATCCTCACCTTTCCATCGAGCCCGACACTCGCGCGCGCGCCGAGAAAGCCGACACTCAAGCGCGGTCCACTCTTCGATACGCTGAGTCGAACCCCTGGTAGCAACCGAAAAGATTTCCTGAAAAACCATCCCATGGCCTACCTCCGTCTCTTTCTCGAGCGCGCCGTTACATAAGCAGCCGCGCTCATCGTTACGAACCCGCTGACCATCGCCCCGATGAATTTCAACATGCAGCCTTCCTTTCGAGTGCGGGATTGCTACTCCGTTTTGGCTACTCGCGCAGCTAGTCTCTGCATCTCGTCGGTGAGCTGCGTGTTCTGGAATACCCGAAGAGGCGAGAGCCGCAATTCGCGCAGCGCCTCCAGGTCCGTCTCGCATCTTCCGATAAGCATCGCGAGTCCTACGCCTGCCTTTGCCGTCTTGTAGGTATTGATCGCGGCATCCAGAAGGATCTTTGTTTCACGGTTTCGTGCGGCGATGTCCTTCCTTTGGCTCCGCAAAACGTCCGCAAGCATCCGGCAGCCGCTGATCGTTATTTTGTTCGAGGAGACGTTCGCTGAGAGAAGCTCGACCGGCCCACCTCTACCAATCTGCACACCTGCCTCCGCAATGAACTGTCTCGCTTCCTGTTCGATCTGACAGAGGCTCGGGAGCAGCTCGCCGTCTACGCGGGTAACGAAGTCTTCCTCGATTCGGTCCACCGCCAGTATCAGGAGCACGTAGCTCCCGTAGTACCGCAATGTCTCCTCCGGCGCTTCCTGGCTCTGCTCAACCAGCTCCTGCAATAGCTCCGACAGGCGGCCGACGTTGGTGATCACCGCTGCCATTTGCACAATGTCGTCTTCAATCGGCAGCAAAAAGGTGTCGGTCTCCTGGGAGGAGAGACACACGCCGATGGAAGTTAACCCATCTCGGAAGGCTTCTTTCAATCCGGCGATCTGCTGCTTGGCTCGTTCAATTCTTTCTTGGTCTGAAACGATTTCCTCTTCCACGGCCTCGTGACTACTTGTTAAGAGGCCGTCGATGACACCTTGGGATCCTCGCTGCGGAGCAGCCGGCAATCTGCGCTGGTTTTCCGCAATTTGTGCTCTCGCCGAGGCGATCTCCGCTTCGAGATTGCTGACGTCCTCCCTGATGCTTTCCGCGCTGCAGGCGCCTAGGATCACTAGGAGCTGATCGAGTATCTTATTCAGATCGGTACGGCAGCTTGCCTTGGTTTCGCCTGACAACCACTTGACATCGAGCCAGCGGGAATCCGGTATCGAGGAAAACTCGATCTTGTCATAAAGCTCGACACCTTCCTCGATGCGCGGATAAGAGATCTTCCACAGAGCACCCAATGCGGGTTCTGTGATGTTGGAACTAGATCTCGTGCTTCTGGCAATTTCCTCCAGGAAACGTTGGCCCCGGTTCAAGACATCTCTTATAGTCATGGCCTCTATCCTTCAGATCAGCTTCGGCTGTCCTATCCCAGTGCACGAGAAGAGCCATTCCTGAATGAGTCGTAAATCGATGAAATGCAGCCCAATAGATCTGTCGATCTTCACAACCCGCGCCAAAAACAAAACCTGAGTTGATAGTTGGTCAACCCCAGTTGCTTTGCCCCGGCGTGGCGATCCAACTCCCTCGTTTACAGCGATTTGACTCGATCAACTAAAGTTGATATCTTTTCTCCAGACAACAACAGTTTGATTCAACAAGTTGAATTTGTGCTGAACGATTAGTCGCTCGGGAGCGGACGGTTGTGCGGAGTGCGTTAAAGATGAGAAAGACGTTGCTCAGTTTCGCAGGATTTCACGACCCATACACACCTGACGTACCTTCGGGTCCTCCGCAGGCTGGTCCCGTCCTCACTTTGGTGCGCCAGGTGGGATTTGATTCTGTGACCTTGTTTAGGACTCCGGGCGCTTACGAGAACACCAGCCGCACCGAAGATGCGTTACGAAAGTCTGATCCAAGTCTCGAGATAGTGGTTGAAGACATGGCTCTCCCTGATCCCACTGACTACGCTGCGATCTTTCTGGAACTTCGTCGCGTGCTTCGTGGCATCGCGGAAAAAGACCAATCTGGAGATGTCGAGTTCTTCATCGGGCTCGCATCCGGAACGCCTCAGATGCATGCTGCGTGGCTACTGCTTGTGGCCAGCGGCGAGTTACCAGCAAGAATTCTAATTACGCGTCCAGCGAGATTCGTAACGGAGCAACTGGCGGCGGTGAACGAGGTTGATGTCTATACGGCCCCATTTCCGGCAGTTCGCTCGTATGTTGCACCCGAAGAAGAGCACCCGGGCGACAAAACTGCCGAGTTCAATGCTGCTCTTAAAGAAGCGGGTATTGTTGGAGAACATCCCTCAATGAGACGAGTCCTCCAGCGAGCGGCAGTGCTTGCTTCGACGAAATACCCAGTTCTGATTTCCGGGGAGACTGGCACGGGCAAGGAGTTGTTGGCGCGCTTCATTCACCGACTAAGTGGGCGTGATTCAAGCAGGTTCATACCTGTGAATTGTGCCGCAATTCCGAAGGACCTCCTCGAAAGCACCTTGTTCGGCCATCGCAAAGGGGCATTTACTGGGGCTCAAACGAATCAAACCGGCAAGTTCGATATTGCTCACGGAGGCACGTTGTTCCTCGATGAGTTGGGCGAACTGTCGCCGGAACTGCAGCCTAAGCTCCTACGGGTCCTACAGGACAGCATCGTGGAGCCAGTTGGCGCCCCGTCTGGTCATCGAGTTGATGTTCGGCTAATAGCGGCTACGAACATTGATGTCCAAAGCGCAATTAAAGCGGGTGAGCTTAGAGATGATCTCTACTATCGCTTGAAGGTCGGAACCTGTCACATCCCGCCGTTACGCCATCGGCGAAGCGATATACCGAGATTAGCGCTATGTTTCCTTGACCATTTCAACGCCGCACATGGGAAAGGCGTCCGGTTCTCCGCAGAAGCGATGACATGGCTGAGGCAGCAGCATTGGCCCGGAAACATCCGCGAACTTCAAAATGCCATCGACTCGGCAGCTCTGTTCGCTAATTCCGGAATCGTAGACGTCAAAGACTTGGTTGTGGCGGTGGAAGTAACCGGGATAGCGATGGGCGATCTTCCGGAACCGGCCGAGGGCTTCGATATGCAGCAATACCTGGGGAGCGTTCGCGAGCGATTGATCGAACGAGCGCTTGAAATCGCTGGAGGACGGCAGAATCGAGCTTCCAGGCTACTGGGGGTCACCCCTCAAGCACTGAGCAAATTTCGGCAGACAAAGGGCAACAACATCGTTTGACGTTCATCTCGGCAGGCGGAAGCGAACATTAACGGTGGAAATCAATCCAGGTTGTCTGGAGCTCAACTAAAGTTCACCGAAAGAACGAGCTACAGATCTTAAGTGATTGATTCGCGGTACTTGAAGTTTGGTGCCTCGGCTGCATACATCATGGCTGCGGAACAGCATGCTTTGAATGAGGCGGAGGCGAAGAGAGCGATGGGATGGGCGAGTTATCAAGAGGACATCATGAGCCGCTATGCAGCGGCGCGACGGCCGACGATGAAAGTGGCTCACAATTCGCGGATAGACAAGCCTGCGAGAATGGCCGCACCTAAGGAAGAACCGATGACTGAATTGAAGGATTTTGTTATCCAGACAGCACGCCCGTTACCCGTGATACTGCTCGCTGACGTCAGCGGCAGCATGAAGGAGAACGGCAAGATCGACGCACTAAACGAAGCTGTCGCAAACATGATTTCAGCTTTTTCGGAGGAGGACACTACCCGCGCGGAAATCCAACTGGCTGTAATAGCATTTGGAGCGGGCGGAGCAAGGGTTCATCGTTCTCTTTGCCCCGCAACCTCAGGCGACTGGGCACCTCTGACCGCGAAGGGACCAACCCCTTTGGGGGCCGCACTCGAACTTGCGAAGAACCTCATTGAGGACCGCGAGCAGATCCCTAGCCGCGCCTACTGCCCGACCCTGATTCTCATCTCCGATGGCCATCCAACAGGACCAGACGGAAAACCAACAACTGACTGGCGCTCCTCTCTTCAGAGCATCTTGGAGTCTGAGCGCGCCTCCAAAGCCGTCCGGTTTGCCATGGCGATAGGTGATGATGCCGATAAGGACGTCCTAAACGCCTTCTTGGCTGATCCTTCAAGGCAGGTATTCACAGGCTCGCAGGCCAGGCAAATTAAGCAGTTCTTTCGTTGGGTAACGATGAGTGTCACGGCGCGGTCGCGGAGTATCAATCCGAACACGGTCATATTTAGTGAGTTAACTGACGAAGAACTGGACTACTAGCGGTGATTCGAAACGTGAATGGTTTGGCTGTGACGGAAAGAGGGCCGACACATCGCTTGAATGGTGAGCCCAATCAGGATGCATGCCTGCGTTCCCGTGGGCTGTATGGTCTGCTCGTTGTCGTCGCTGATGGCTTGGGATCGAGGCCGCAGTCGGATCACGGATCCAGAAACGCGTGCTTGGCGGCAAGGGATGCGATCCGGTACTGGTCCGCGAATCCGCTAAGCTCGCCAGAACGTCTCGCGCCACTCATCCAGGCACTCTGGCGAGTACGAATTGCACCGGTTCACCCAGACGAATGCGCGACCACCTGTCTGTTCGCACTCCGGCAACCGACCGGACAGTGGGTGATCGGCGGCATCGGCGACGGGATGGCCGCAATCAGAGAAGACGAGCGCGATATCAGTTATGTCATAGGCAGAGAGCGGACCGGATTCAACAACCAAACAGTTGGACTGGGGGCCTCAAAAAGCGCAAGCGATTGGAGGTTCGCCGTGTATCCACCATCGCCCGTTCCGTCAGTTGCACTCATCGCGACGGACGGTATAGCGGATGATTTAATTCCGGAACAGTTGCAGTCTTTCGCTACATGGATCGCCGAAACTCTGGACGGAATTTCTCCTAGGCATCGCTCGAACTCTGTTCGTAGCATGTTACGTGGCTGGCCTACAGCCAAGCACTCAGACGACAAAAGCATTGCGATTATATGGGAATCTGCACAGCGAGGTTGTACCGATGAGTAGAGAGCTCACGAACGTCACGGATGCCGTGGGCTGCCGACACCGACTCGGCAACTGTCTCGGACGAGGTGGACAAGGTGCGGTGTACGCGATTGAGGGCACGCCGTTTGTTGTAAAGGTGATGGATGAAACCCTGAGAGCGCGCCAGGAATGGCTGAGGAATCAGCTGACCTTCGTCAAGCGCTTGGAACTGAAAGACCTCCCTATTGCACAACCGCTAGAGATGCTACGCGAGCCTCACCTCGGCTATGTGATGGAACTGGTAACGGGCATGGAACCGCTCTCTCGGTTGATCGAACCTCCGCCAAACGTACACTCTGTTGCTGATTGGTACAAATCCGGTGGCGGACTGCGGCGCAGGTTGAAGCTTTTGGCGCGAGTAGCGGAGGTGTTGAATGTGCTGCATGCGAAGGGCCTGATCTATGGCGACCTTTCATGCAAGAATGTCTTCGCATCGGCCGAAGTCAATCATGACGAGATCTGCCTGATTGACTGCGATAACATTCGCTATCAGTCAGCCCCCCAGAATGGCGATGTCTACACCGTCGGTTATGGCGCGCCCGAGGTTGTAGTCGGACGGAGTGGAGTGAATTCCCTTAGCGAAGCATTCGCATTCGCGGTGCTCACGTTTCAGATGCTCACAGCGACCCATCCCTTGATTGGTGATTTCGTTCATGACGGGGAGCCGGAGCGTGAGCTTGCTGCATTCGAAGGGAAGCTCCCGTGGATTGAGGACCCAACGAACGACATGAACCGTTCGCGCTTCGGGCTCGATCGAGCTATTGTCCTGTCGCCTCGTCTGAAGAAGCTGTTCGAAGAAACGTTTGGTCCGGGCCTAAACAATCCGATGTCTCGGCCGGGAATCGCCCGTTGGCTAGACGCGTTGCATACGGCCGCTGATGCCACCATCAAGTGTCCCCAGTGCGCGGCAACCTACTTTCCGAACCACAAGTGCTGCCCTTGGTGTTTGGCAACCAGACCAGGATTTGTCACCGTGCGCGTTCACCTGTGGGATCCTTCTGCAGGAAAGGGAAACGAAGTCCTCGTTTCGTCAGAAGACAAGCCTGTACTCGTCGCAAGCGCGCTCTTGTCCGATGGTGACACGCTGGCAATTTCGGCGCGGCTTGCTTTGGGTTTGGATGGAGTCTCCGGCACTCGCCAGACTGGCTCAATCGTATTGAACGGCCAGATCGCCACATTGCGGGCCTTCGAAAAGGCTCCGTTTCGCTTGATCTCGCAGGACGGGAAGCAAGTAATCACACTCTCCCAGCGGCCATCGCCCTTGAAGATCACAGCTGCCAAGGACTCGTGGATGCTTCACTTCGGCACCATGGACAAGCTTCACCGTTTTGCAGTATTTGAACAGCGAGCCGAGGTGGGCCATGAAAGCAAGTGATCTGGAGTATGGTCGGGTTTCGTCGATTGGGTTGATCTTGAGCGGGGCTTTTGCCACCCAATTGCTGATCGGAATGGAAGTTAGCCTTACCTTTGACTCCGCGACACTTGACGCATCGCTGATTGTGGACGGAACCGTGTACCCCGTTGGTGGTGCGACCGACTCGGATAAAGCAATCTTACGACTGATTGGCACGCGCAACTTGCCGAAGGTCTGCTGGATAGTAGCGCGCTGGCCCAAGGTCGGCCCTGCCGAGGGCGGAACAATTCAGGTCCGTGAATTTCCACGAGCAATGAGCTGGTCCGAGGTCATGGAGATCGCCGTAGACGACATGGTCGTGGACGACGTCCGCAAGAAGCGCAGAAAGCTCCTAACGCCTGAAGAAGTTGTTGAGTGGCTTTCGGATCGAATCATCCTTGAAGGTGACGGTCTGAATAAGAGACTACTTCTGTCGGGTGGCACCACTGTTGATTCGTCTGCAACGGCCTTTCGCCTCCATGGTCGAGGTTACGCCATAGACGTGAAAGTCGATGCCGAGCAGAAGTTGAGAATTACCCGAGTTGTTGAAGCGAAGCGGCCACGGAACATCGATGAGCAGAGGCCGATTGCGCTAGTCGAAAGCTCGGTGCGATTTGTTGATGCGACGGTCGCCGGTGAGTTTAGGGGGACAGCCAAGACTTTGCTCGACGAACTGGTGCGGACTTCGACCAGCTATTTGGGACTCTGGAAAGAATACAACGCACTGGAATGGGACAGTACGAAGCGCCGAGCGCGATCATTCGGGTGGCTATACTACAGTGCCCGGGTGTTGCAGCCGGACGGTCGGTGGCGATTCACGCTCGAACCAGACGACCGCCTCAATAGGACTCTTGACCGACTAATCGAGGCCGAAGATGTGCAATTGGAAGCGGCGACGAAACTGCCGAAAGAACTAGAAGACTCTCTTGACCCTGAAAATCAAATTGAGCGAAAGGCGCAATCTCGCGCATTTTCTGGCGCGTTTGTCGGAGCCGACCGCCGACAACGGACTGTTGACATTTTGCCGCCCACTGAATTCGAAGACGTACCCCCGCCCCCGAAGGGTGTGCTGTTCCTAAGTTTGACCGGAGACCGCAAGCGTCTTGAGCGTCGTGAGTTAGCGCAAGCACGAATAGCTTCTGCCACGTGCCCGATGCCGCAACTCGGGCTGCTGATTGAGGGGCAACCGATACCAGAACGTCGCATGCGCCGAATCGATCCTGGCGACGCTAAATACCGTGGATTAATCCGTGACGCGATCGGTGGTGAACCAACGGCCCGACAGTTAGAGGCTCTCCGCACCGCGCTGAATACGCCCGATCTAGCCTTGATACAAGGCCCACCGGGAACCGGCAAAACCCGCGTGATTGCAGCTCTCCAATCAATCTTGGCAGAGCTCGATGACGGTCGGACGAATGTGGCGGGCAAAATTCTGCTCACGAGCTACCAACATGATGCGGTGGAGAACGCAGCGTCGCGTACGAGCGTTTTTGGCCTGCCCGCGATGAAGATCGGAAAGCGCAGAGACCAGGGTGAGGCACTCGACGGATTCCATCGATGGAGACTTGATCAAATCGAGGCGGCACGGGCCGACTTAGTGGGAGCGACCCAACCACCGCTTGCGATTACGTTGAAGCGCGTGCAGAGCATCGCGGCCGGCTACTTGTTTGCACCGATGCCGAACGAGCAGGTCTCCGCCATGCTGCGAACCGTATATGAATTGGTCGCTCCCCATCTTGACCCGGCGCTTCAGGATCGATTGCTTCGCTGCCGTCAACGGATCGAACGTCCAGTCAGGGATTTCTCCACTTCCGCAAATGATGACCGCGAACTCGCACTTCAGGCCGTGAGGGGCATCCGGACCGATGAAGATTCATTTGCCGATGACGGTGCCTACAACTGCCATAAGGCCCTCATCCGCCTCGAATCGACGGGAGTGTTGGAGCCGATCGAGGCCGAGTTGCTTCGCAAAGCGGCGGACTGGGAGAGCGACAGTCCGATTGGTTTCCTGCCCTCACTGACCGATTTAAAAGGTGCGCTGAGCGATCGCTTAGCGCCTCCAAGTGAATTGGCATCACTGCCGAAGATAGACGCCGAAGTGGAGCAACTTCTCTCCGAAACAATCGACGCGCTGTTCCAGCGGGTTCGGAATTCCCCCGCTGGTGTTCATGAAGTTCTCTGGGAATACCTCGACACGTTGGAAAACGACATTTACGGCGTTCGAGCGACGGTGAAAGGGTACACGGTCGTGCTGGCGGCGACCTGTCAGCAGGCGGCAAGCAAACAAATGAGCGATATGAAGGTGTCGGGCACGGCTCTACGCCAACTCAACGAGCTAGATAGCCACATGGTCTTTCATGACATCATCGTTGACGAAGCCGCGCGAGCGAATCCACTCGATCTGTTCGTGCCGATGGCACTCGCCGAACGTCGCATCGTGCTGGTCGGTGACCACCGCCAACTGCCGCACATCCTCGAGCCTGATGTTGAGCGTGAGATTGAACGATCAATTCGTGAAGAAACTCGCGACCTGTTGAAGAAGAGCCTATTTGAGCGCCTGTTCACAGAGCTGAGGCGGCGTGAGGAACATGACGGAATCAAGCGCACCATCACACTGAACAAACAGTTCCGGATGCATCCTGCGCTGGGCAAGTTCGTGTCGGAGACCTTCTATCGGCCTTACGGGGAAGAGTTCGAATCGCCGAGAGCCGCTGAACCTTTTGAGCACAATTTGGACCGATATGTCAGCAGGGTCGCCGCCTGGATCAACGTCCCGGGTGCGGAAGGTTATGAGGCCGGTGGTCACAGCAAGCGCCGCCGGGTCGAAGCCCGGCGCGTGGCAGAGGAAGCTTCGCGAATTCTATCCCAGCGACCTGACCTAAGCGTTGGTGTGATCACGTTCTATGCCGCACAGCGGGATGAACTTATGGGCGTTCTGGTTGAAATGGGTATCGCTGAGAGAACGGAGAGTGGGGGTTTCGAGATTCGGGAAGCATACCGGGAAACGAGCGGGACCCGGAAGGAACGGTTACGTGTTGGCACCGTGGATGCCTTTCAAGGTAAAGAGTTTGACATCGTCCTTCTGTCGATGACTAGAAGCAACGACATACAAGGGACGGACGAGAGGTCCTTCCGTCGGAAGTACGGCCATTTGATGCTCGAAAATCGACTGTGCGTGGCGATGAGCCGCCAGCAGCGCTTGCTGATCGTGGTCGGCGACGCAAGCATGCTTCGGGGTGCCACCGCGGCGGACGCCATACCGGGGCTGGTGAGATTCTATGAGCTTTGCGGGGGGCCGAATGGCATTCGATTTTAGAACCGACGCTCCGGTGTTGAATCTCGGACCGCGGCCGCACGCTGGAAAGCCCCGCAACTGGGAGTACCTGCTCTGGCCAGCATTAGCTTATCGGGTCGTCTCGCCGGCGCCAGCCGATGAGGACCTGAACTTCTTGCAAAAAGCAGTCCTCGGACTCTGCGCTGCCGGTTGCCGTTCGTCGGAGGCGCTCTCAGCGCAGCTTCACATCCACCAGGATTTGACGGCTCTGATTCTGGAAGAACTTCGGCGACGGCGGCTTATTGATCGGGAAGGTGTTACTGAACGAGCGGCTGCAAAGCTCAGAGTAACGGACCAAGGATTGTCGGATGCCATTGTGGCAGGATGGGTATTTCAGGATCCATGGACAGGTGACCTATGGCCGCGTTTTGTCACCACCCTTGACTATTGTCAAACTGAAGCGGATAACGATGGCTTCGTTACTCTCCTGCTAGGATCAACCGGAAATCCGCGCCGTCATCGAGCATTCATGCAACTCCCGCCTCGGGAAACGGGGATATCGAGGCCGACGCCGGTCCAAGTTCTCAGGGCCGCAGAGGCTCATCGCCGCTCCCTCCGGCGCGTGCGAGACTCCCAGAGTTCTCAGGACGAGACCAGCCCGACAGATACCAAACGGTTGGAGAAGATCGCATTTATAGAGGCACAGCCACGCCCAGTCTTCCTTATGACCTCTATGTATCTCGCCGAGGCAGGGAACCTCAGTGACGATTGGTATGTTTGTGAGCCGTTCGGCTTCGATCCCAGCGCGAAATTCAGGACTGACCTTGAGCTTCGGATGCGTGAGTCCCTGGGGCTCCTCGGTACGCTGCAGCGGCTTCTCGCACGGTCGGTGCACAGCAACGTGGAACAATACCGAGCTTGGAAAGATCGCTTACGCGAAGACGCAGAACTCAAAGTCGATTTGAGCCTAACGATTGCCGCCCGGAAACTCATGGCATATCCGCACCTTGTCGAGCTAGAGATAGGTCTCGAAGAAGCTGCAGCGGACGCATCACCATACGCCCTTCGCAGAGTCGGGGGTGCTTGTCGCGCCGCTTTGGAGGCGCTTTTTCGAGAGCTGGCATCTCAATATCCTCTGCGTGGGCTTGCCAATGCGCTTTACATCGGTAACACGCCAAACAGGAATCGACAATTTGTCCAGGAATGTTATCGTACTGCGGCCAAGTCGGCTGGAATTGGGGGCGAGATTCCACGCAGCCTGCTGAAGGTCAAACCAGAGCAAATCAAGGCTGTGTGTGACTATGATGATTCTTGGCGGCTCCGTCCATCTATCGTAGCAACGCTACTTCTGGCTGCCCGCGAAGTGAGCCATCCGCTTCGCACAGCGGTGCAACAAGTCCCCGACCTCCTTCACCGGCTTGACGCGGTTGCGGAGATGTCCGGCGACGCAGTGCACTCTCAAGATTTCACTTCAACGCTAGATGATGTGCGGGTGACCGTTCGCACCGTCTACCAAGCCGTTAGCATGCTGATGAAGCTCCCATTCGAGGAAATGAAAGCGTAAAAACTATGGTACCCAGGAACAGGCGAAAAGAATTCAAAAAGAATCAGTCGAGCGGGAACAACGGCAATGGATCCTCTGGATCAAAAACGGCCGTAATCCAGCAACCCGAAAAGATGCCACAAGAAATTATCTCCGAGGCTGTGGATGCCGCCGTCTCGGAGACCAATAACATCGCCGATCGGGCTCCTACGGATGAAGAGTTGGAACTGTTGACTTCTCCGACCGACGCCGATGCCAATACAGAAAGCCTCGAACAGTGGGCGAAACGGGCGGCGACAGCCGTGTCGGTATTGGAGGCCCAACGTCGGCGGTATGAGGAAAAAGACAGCTCGCTGAAGACAATGAAGGAGGCCAACGATCGGCAGAGGAATGAACTAAAGATCGAGGCCGAGAATCAACGGCAAGAGCGCGAGACCTTAGCCTCGAAAGAGGAAGAGTTACTAACTCGACAGAAGGGGCTGAATGAGCGCGAGGCGGATGTTAAATCGCGTGAAATGGAGGCGGAGCAGGGCTTCTCATCAAGGTTTAAGCACTGGCTAAGTGGCTTCGACGAGCAAAGAGCTGAACTCCAGCGCGAACTGGATGATTTGCGGAAGGAAGCACTCAGGGTTCGCCAGGAGTCTGAAGCCGCCCGACACGCCGCGCATGAGCAGCTGCGCAACGAGCTTGAGGATCTCCGACGACGCGAAACGGAGTTGCGCGAAAAGGAACGAGAGCGAGTCGAGGCTGACTTGACTTCCCAGCGGCACGCATTGGATGACGAACAGCGACTATTCGCTGAAGAGAAGGCGACAATTCGCTCCGAACAACGAAAGTTAATCATTGAAAAGGAACTGCTTGCCGAAGACAAACAACGCCTTCAGGCGAAGGTTGAGTCCCGCGCTGCCGCACGCATAGAGGAGTTGGACTGCCAGGTATTTCAGCGCGATGAGCAACTAAAGGCCGCTCGCGCTGACCGGGAACGCCTCGCCGAGCTTATCTCTATTAGAGAACAGACGGACCTGCGTTTCGGGGAGAAGAGTCCTGAAGAAGTGCTTGATGCGCTTGAGACGCTAAAAAGGGAGCGCGAGGAGCTGCGGAGACGGTTATCCACTATGCCGAGCGCGCAAACTACAGAGCGATTGCGCGACCTGGAGGAAGAGCGAGAACAGTTCCAAGCGGAAAGAGTGGCGCTGCTCGAGGACAATCGGTCGCTCAAGGCGCGTCTTGCTCGGGCCGAGATCGCGGTAACCGAGATCGAGAGTCTTCGAGATCAAAAAGCGACTCTGGAGACCAGCAGGAGCTTATTGGAAGCGGCCCTGCGTGAACTGCGCACCGATGTCGAAGAACGCATCAAGCGTTCAGATGGACGGTGTCCGTTTCCTAGCTCAGCAGCGATGGACAACGACGAAAAACTGCAAACAGCGCCCTCAACGCGTCAGAAGATCTTTGATCTTCCTGGTTTCGTTGACGACGTCCGCCATGCGATCGCGACTGGCCGCGCAACCGGAAAGCAGCTCTACTATTCGGAACGAGACCTCCGTTGCTTCCTCGGTGGGCTTGCAATGAGCCGGCTGCACCTACTGCAAGGAATTAGTGGTACCGGAAAAACGAGTCTTCCCGTAGCATTTGCGGGAGCAATTGGCGCGGGATGCAAAGTCATCGAAATTCAGGCCGGGTGGCGCGACCGACAGGATCTCTTGGGCCACTATAATGCGTTCGAGCGAAAGTTCTACGAGTCTGAATTTCTTTTGGCGCTCTATCGCGCGGGCTGCCCTCGTTATGAACAATTGCCATTCATCATCGTTCTGGATGAAATGAACCTGTCACATCCGGAGCAATACTTCGCAGAATTCATATCAAAGCTGGAGCAACCTTCGCGCGCCCGGCAAATAGAGCTTACGACCGAAGCGGTTGAGCCGGCACCACGGCTTTTCCAAGAGGGCCGGATACTGCCCCTGCCGAGGAATGTCTGGTTCGTCGGGACGGCCAATCATGACGAAACGACCAAAGACTTCGCACCGAAAACTTACGACCGGGCACACATAATGGAATTACCCCGTCACCCCGGCGAGTTCGAGGTCCGCCCAATGCGCGATCAAGAGCCCATGGCGCTCGAAACACTAGAGAACGCGTTCGCTCTGGCCCAGAAGCAGTATGAGGCCCTCGCACGGAGCGCATACGAAACGATAACGCTAGCTGTTGGCGAAACGCTCCAGCGGCGCTTTGGCGTCGGTTGGGGGAATCGTCTGGAAAGGCAGATACAGGATTACGTCCCTGTTGTGAAGGCAGCTGGCGGCAGTGTCGGTGAAGCAATCGATCACATTATTGCGACAAAGCTCATCCGAAAGATCAGAGGTCGCCATGACAATCGCCCCGAATATGTCAGAGAACTGCGGGACCAGGTTCAGTCTGGCCTAACTGCAGTTGATCAGAATTGGTTCAATTCGACCGATCCCACGAAGATGCTCTCTGTTGCCATGTTGGCGGACGAGTACGAGACGCTCGGTGGCGAAAGTGACGACTAAGTTCGGAACGAGATTGCGGAGCCGTTTCTCGCAGACAGTTTTGAACCCGACGCGAACTGTTCTGCTCGGCATGGTTGACGTCGATAACGCCTCGGGGGACGCATTTCTCAACTCGGTCTCTGTCGGGACCTCCCTCGAGTACCTACTTCCGGATGGCCATGGCGCGTGGGCAATCCTTTCGGAAGACGGTACACATCGAATGGCCGGTACGTTCCCGCAGCACTCATTACCGGTCGAGAACGATCTGCCCAGTCTGATCGCGATTGGGGAGCTGGTGAAGGCCACTGAAAACAGCCACTGGCAAGAATTGGATCAGATTGCTCCCACAGTCCCGGATCTCGGAAAAAGGATACAACTCACGGCGATGGAGCAAGCAATATTGCGGTACCTGCCGTACCTCGAAGAAGCTTGTGCGCGCCCAAAGGCATACTTGAAAACTGAGACGGCTCGGGTTTACGTTTCGCAAGCGAGACGGATTCCAGCCCGGGCTACATCCTACCTGGCAGCACACACTGAAGATTGGGAGAGGCCGACATTGCGTTCGGTGCGACCGAAGCGAGTGCTGGCGGAGGTCCGTGAGGATGATCTGGATATTTATGAGAATCGGGTAGCCGTTCGCCTAGTGGATAGACTTCTTCGTGTCGTGCAGCCCCGCATTCTTGAACTGCGAAAGGCTCAACGAATTCTCTCCGATTTACTTGATTACTCCACATCGGCCGGCGGATCTCACTGGCGTGCCGGAAGAATTTGCAGCTTGTGGGCGGAATCCGTTTCCGCGCTCCAGAGCGAGAAACGCTCCAGAACGACGCTGGAAAAGTTAGTCTCAATCCGCCAACGTCTGAGAGCGCTACTGGACTCGCCACTGTATAGAACAATTTCTCATCGAGCCGACGTTGCCGATGAATTGAAACTCACAAATATTCTGGCCACGGACCCGATATACAAACACATTGCGATCCTGTGGTTGGCGTGGGGTCGGCAAAAGTCCGGTAGGCAGAAGTCGGCTCGTGATGTGTTCACCGAGTACCGGACTTTCTGCGATGCGTTCAACAGGTTCACCTTGCTTCTGGTCGTGCGAGCTTTGTCGCAGTTTGGCATTTCCCTTCATGAAAGTGATGCTGGAACACCAACCGGCCCTGGGTGTTCCGTTCGGCTGTCCCGATTAGATCTTCGTTTGTCAGTTATGGAGAATGGGGTCATTCAACTCTACAGGGATTCAGAACTGCTGGTGATGTTTGCTCCGCTACCGGCGGCAATCAATCGGGCGCGTTCAGATTCTGAGCTTGAGGAGTGGGTGGGGTTCATTCATGAAGATTTGCAGAATCGAGCCACGCCCTGCCATACCGTTGTTCTCTATCTGTCCTCAATGGCCGGGGCGAGCAAGACGTTGGGCGGAGAGGCGAGCACGCGCCTGTGGACGATCGGCAACGAACCGAGCAGCACAGGACTGAGCAACTTTGGCCTTGTTCCGGTTTCACCTTGGGAGATCGACTGTGTGGAACGTGTCGCGCGGTGTCTTCGCTGGGCAATCACTGGAAGGGATCTACTGAAGTTTCCTGCGGGTCTTAGGGCAAGCTTGCCTGCTGACTTGTCGCGAAGTCTACTTCCGAGTTGGCTGTCACTTAGGCAAGATGGACTCTTCATTCTTCGCCGTGTGCGTGAAGGCGAATGGCGAAGGTGGGAGCTTGACTCGATATGGCAGAGGGCCAAGCAGAATTTGGATGTTGAGACCGCGAAGTTCGATCAAGCTGTCGCAAAGCAAGAACGGGGTCGAATCGCGCCGCATGAACGGAAGGCAGCCGCTCAAGAAGTATCGCGTCAGAGAAAGGTTGTAGCAGAAGCTCAGCGCAAGTATGAGGAGTTGGATGTGTTCAGGCAGGAGATTGTGCGAACGCTCGAGCAATCGGAAGATAGCTCGATTTGTCCGGCCTGCGGCAGTCAAGCAGATCTCTTAGGTGGTTTCAAGCCGGATACCCGGTATTACGAATACCGGTGTGACGACTGCAATGCGCGCTGGGGAGTCCGAACCTGCTCCTGTAATCAGCGCGTTCCGTTTATGGAGATAGCATCCCCGCCAGCAGCTTCGGACCGGTCGCCAGGTTGGGTCGACCGGCAGTTCGGAAGAGATGTCTTGGCGATCCCTGCGGGTCAGGGCTCATTCGAATGTAGCGGGTGCGGTGGCCGCTTGTAATTGAGAGGGGTACGCAGCCGTTTGCGCGCCAAGAACAGAACAAGTCCTCGGAAAATAGGCTTGTAGCACATCAAGAGAATTCGGCGAACAAATCGCCAGGCTTGACGGAAAGGGCTTTCGCCAGCTTGACGATGTTTTCCAACGCAACGTTCCGTTCGCCACGCTCGACTCCGCCGACGTAGTTGCGATGCAAACCGGCTCGCTCGGCCCTCGGGGGTTAGTCAAAAGCGGCCACTTAGGGTCAGTTCAAAACCGGCCACTTTGCGGTTCTTCGTCACATTTGGTGAAGGTGTATCAGGTATCCATGTCTGTTTGCATGGATGCGGATTTCATTCGGCATTGACGACGCGGAGTCGAAGGAGATCGAATTTGGCACGGCCGTACATGGAGCGTTTGATCAGCTTCAGGCGGTGTACATGTCCTTCGACTGGGCCGTTACTCCAAGGGTGTTGCAGGGCGGCAAGGACGGCAGCCTCGTCCATGCAGAGGTGCTTTGCGAAGCTGGCCAGCAAGCTCGTTTTGGCGCCTTCTTTCCAGTTTTTCCAAGCGACGGCATCCCGCTGCCGAACGATGCGAACGAACTCCCGTGCCACAGAAGCGCAGGTGGCGATTTCCGATGATCTGCGGCATAGTTCTTCGAGATAGCTCTGGGTGCTTTCTGGTTGCTTCAGCAGCGCCGCACGATGGCTCCCACCATTCTTGCGCTGACTCTGACGAGCGCAGCCCATGCCCAGGGAACGATGGACTTCTCCGGGGCGACCACGCTCATGCAAATCTTCAAAACCTTCGCCATCTATGCGGGCGCGGTCATCTGCTTCGGCGGCCGGATCTTCGCCGGAATCCGGATGATGAGCGGTCGCTTTCAGGAGGCAATCCCAGGACTATTCGGTGCGCTCTTCGGTGCCGCAGTTCTCGGGTGGGGCGCCGGCTGGATCGGTTCACTAACCGGCCAGACGATGTAGGGGCGCGCCATGACCAGACGGGGAGAACCGTTGCCAATCAATCAGGCGCTGAATCGGCCGAGAGCCAAGCTGGGCCTCGACCTCGCAACGTGGATGGCGATCCTTTTCGTCTGCGTGACGGTTTTCCTCGTTGGATTCCGAATCGTTACGGTCATCAGTTTTCCAATGATGGAGCGAGTGACCGATCAGCGGGAAGGTGAAGAGCGAGATAGCGCCGAGAGCCAGAATTGCGGCAATTGCATAAGAGGCGTCTTCATCGTCAGCGTCGATCGATGGCTTGGCTGCGATGATCGCCGATACGCCGCAGATCGACGAACCGACAGCAAGCAGCGAGGTGAGCTTTGGCTTGAGCTTGAATGCGCGGCCCAGCAGATGCATGAAGGTCAGCGACAACGAAATCGCGATGGCGACAAGAAAGAGCGAGATGCCTCCCAGATGCAGCACATCCCCGAGCAGAAAGCGTGAAACCTTAGTCCTGAATCGCCGATGGCGAGCGAAGATCCTTGGCCAAGAATTCGAACGAGGAAAGACATCGAGGTCTACCCGAACCGAATCCCGCCCCCAATTCTCATAGTCTCCAGGTATCGAGCGGTTCGTGCCAAACCGTGTTGTCCAGGATTCGGTGGCCTTCCCACTCTATCCATTGCTCGGCGTTCCAGCAGGCGAAAACGAGCATGACCGCCAAGAGGCACCCGCCAACGGTAGTCACGACAACCTCTCGAATCGATGGCCGAGGCGACGTTACTCTTGCGCCGCAGGCCGGGCAGGCTTCATTCACACTCGATCCTTGAGTCTTCCCTGATCCGGTTAGAGCCTTCCATATCGTCGCGATAGCTTCCTTCGTCATCTGCATCTTGACCCTCCTCTCATTCTTTATCGTCATCAGGTTCCTGACCCCGCTCTCCCACCGGCGTCCTGTACTTGCTTTCCAATTGCCTGAACACCGCAAGATCGGTTGCCTGGTGTTGTTCCGCCAGGCGCAGTTCATACCGCGTAAGGTAGTTCCTGTTGTGTTCGCCGGCGTCGCGCCTGTCCTGGTCTACGCCTTGAGGGCACTAGAGGCCAAAAGGCGGCTGAGACCGCATGGCGCGATGGTGCACGGGACAGATAAGCGCGTAGGACGTCACTGTCCCTCTGGCCGGAGGAACAGACCAAAGCCGCTGGCTGGCGCGAGTTTGGAACTACTCCATCAAGCCCTCCGTTTCATCTCCATCAGCGGCGGACGGAAAATTCACTTTGAGATCGAAGCGGTTATCGTCGTTCTCATCGTCTTCGTCATCGAGATCACCATCCTGTGTCGCCGCGAATGCTTCGCGCTCACGTTTGTCCCTGCGAACGGTCAGAAGTTGCGTACCGATGGTGTGCTTCGGCACGAAGCAGTAGTTGTAGAACGCCTCGAACAGCGCGATGTTCGGAACCCTCTTTTGCTCCAGCAGGTCGCGGAGATGATGCGTGTAAAGGGCGCGAAACGCCTCAGGAGTGATGATGTGCGTCAGTCGCTTGCCCGCGAGTTTCGCGGTTGCCTCTAGCCACCCCGCCTCGATCCATGCGTGGACTTCGGACTTTCTCACGTGAAGGGTCCGCGCCAGCGCTTCGACCGAAAAGCAGTCGCAGCGTATTTCTTTGACCTTCAAGTCGTTCCTACGCAATTTGCATCGAATGGCATTCGCGCTGCGGCCAAGGATGCTTGCGGTCTCCTCGACCGAATGCGAGGCCAGTTGCTCGCGTAGTGACTCAACCTCTTCCTCGGTCCAGCGCCGGTGCTCATCACGGCTGTTCAAACCAGCCTGGAGCACAAATCGCCAATCCATCGTCAGTGCGCATATGATGAAGCATACAGAATCAATGATCGCGAGCGATAGCTCGCCTGAGGCGCTGATCTCAATGCCGCGTGAGCACGAAAACCAGGATCACCAGAAGGCGCGCTCGGAGTACATTCGGCAGATTGTCCAACAGCCTACAACGTCGCCCTCATTCAGCCCAAGACGTACGCATCTACCCCCAAAGACGATCGTCCAGTTCTGGCACAACCTAAACCAACTGCCTGTGGACGTAGAAGAATGCATTCAAACATGGGCTGCGCGGAAGTCCGAAGGATTTAGACATCATCTCTTTGAAGAAAGCACGGCCGAGCGATTTATCGCTAGCTCATTGGGTTCACGGCACAGGAGGGCGTTTGAACGCTGTTACCATCCGGCGATGAAGTCGGACTACTTTCGACTCTGCTACATATTCCTCAATGGTGGTTTCTACGTTGATGCGGACGATGTATGCGTAACCGAGGACCTCAATCATCTGACCGAAGATGGACGCTTGAAACTCCAGCCTCTCTGCTACGACGTCGGGACTGCATCCATGGTACCGCCGCAGTCATTTCTAGCGCCAAATGCATTCGATCCCCAGTGGGTCTTCTATTTCAACAACAATCCGCTAATCGCAGGTCCAGGACATCCTGTCATCGACCGTGCTCTCGAACAGGCGACGTTAAGCCTCGGAGAGGGGGAGGTAGAAAAGTTTCCCGAGATTCAGTCTGCGACGGGACCAGGCAATATCTCTAGGTCGATCTTTGAACTCGGTATGGGGTCTGGTTTTGACGTCGAGAGCCACATAGCCGTGCTGGGAAACTGGGAGTCGGTCGCAGTCTCGAAATGGCCACTCAGCTATCGGAACGATGCCAGGAATTGGCGACTGTCAAACCAGACTAGATTTAATAGTGGCAAGCAGGTCTGAGTGAACCTCTCGAAGCCATTGTCGCGCGCATCGCGGGCTATCCATTTGTTGTTGAGGCGTCTTCGTGTTTTTCTCCCGCGACAACGATCGACGTGCTTTCGCGTGGATGATGGTCTATCTGGCCCTGGCATTGGTGCTGTCTTTGTCCTCAATCTGGACAGGCAGCCGGATCGCTGGAAAGACATGGAACGTGAGCTGCGCAGTGTTGTAGACGCCGAAGGGAAGCCGCTCTCCGAACGCACGGTCCGATATTCTGCCTGCGACGCGTTGGAAAATCTGGCGGAACCAACGGACGAAGCCATGGTTCGACCGTTTTATACGCTTGGCGACCAGCTTTTCGTTGAGCCGCAACCGCTTGCTCTCCCCGATGCCTTCGATCTAGAAAGGCCGATCAAGATGAGTCCGGCGGAGATTGCGATTGCACGCTCGCACATCAATATTTGGAAGGTGATCGCAACATCTACGGCTCGCTACAGCCTTGTGCTTGAAGACGATGTTCAGGTTGACAGTCGCTTTGGACGAACTCTTGACGATGCGTGGAGCGAACTGAAACTGGAAGATGCAAGCGCCGGATCTCCTACTTTTGACATCTTGTACGTGTCTTATGAGGAAGTACGCGATGGAGCTCCCAAAGAAATTGTTAGTACCCATACCTTTCGCCCAGAACGCGGGCTTTGGTTCATGTCGGGATACATTCTTTCGAAGAGGGGGGCTCAAGCGCTGATCGATCTTCTTCCTTGCTGTGGACCGGTCGATCTGTGGTTAAACCTCAACTTTGCGAATATCGAGGTCCGAGCTTTGCGTTCTTCCGTATTTCATCAACGTCGTGATCTGCCCTCAACGAACTCTTACTCGATCTTGCCGACGCTGAACCAGATCGGAGTTCTCGATAGCGGTAGAGCTGCGTTATTCCATGGACGTCCTCGACACGCGCCGGTATTTGCTTTCGGCCCGCCTGGCTCAGGTTTGTCGTCTCTTGCCATGGCTCTCTCAATGTTGGGTTATCGCTGTTGCAGCGACTTTGACAGTCTCCCGCCATCCGAATTCAAATTGTTGATGATCGATGGGCGAACGCGTGTTTTCGATGCGTACGTCAACATTGGATTACTGGAGTCAGAACTAGCCACGCTTGTCCATCGTTATCCCAGCGGAAAATACATTTGGATGTCCGGTGCAGAACATCAAGTGTCGTCTCTTGCTCAAACCACGGAGACAGTTCTGCAAGGAGTCGATCTTCTGCTGCTCCAGGTGCAGCGACCTGGCACTTGGCGGAACCTCTGCGAGTTTCTGCGGATCGCGCCTCCACAAGCACCATATCCCCAAATGCCCGATATTGGTCAACGCTTGCGGCAGGTTGTTGCAACGAACATTAACCGGAAGAACCCTACTGAATGGCTTCGTCATGACGATTCGCCCTGGACCGCGAAAGTGGATGACGAATGGCGGGGTATGGATGCTTGTCTCTCGAAGGGTCCAAATGGATCAGCCAAAGGTAGCTTCATGTTTGAAGACCACTTTGAACGAATCGACGCAAGCCGATGGTTCCTCCGAAATGACACGTTTTCCGGTAATCTCGCACTCTTTCGTCACGAAAATGTGTTGCTGAAGCCGAACCGAGGTCTATCGCTCGTCGTGAAGGAGCAATTGCTTGGCGTTCGAGCCTTGAGCGCAGGAGCGATTTCGAGTCGCTCTCAGTACCGTTTCGGCCGCTTCGAGGCGACGTTCCAAGCTAGCGACATTGCGGGCGTAGTCACTGGCTTTTTTCTTCACCGCAACTGTCCTCGACAGGAGATTGACATCGAAATCCGGGGGAATCGACCTGATCGGCTTTTAGTGAACGTCTTCTATAACCCAGGTACCGACGGTGCGAGGTTCGATTATGGATACCGAGGCACTCCGTTTCAAGTCGACCTGGGGTTTGATGCGTCAAAAGCTGTACATCAATACGCCATCGAGTGGGAACCGAACGAGATCCGATGGTATGTCGACCAAAAATTGGTTCATCGTCGTGTGATCTGGGGTCCGACTCCGATTCCGAACCTGCCCATGACCCTACATATGAACATTTGGGCCACGAATTCCCACGAGCTGGCGGGGACGCTAATCCACCACCAACCTTGACGGAAGTGGCAGAGAGCAACTTCCCGGCAGTCTTCTCACCGATGATATTGGCCAGATTGTTCTCTCGCGCGAACGCGACAATCATTTCGGCGGCGCTCGCAGTATGGCGGTTCACGAGAAGCGTCACCCGTCCGTGGAACTCCTTGCGCCCCAATCCTTCCGTCTCAAGCACGATGGGCGTCTTGGCCATCATTGCCGGCGCGAACTTCAATGCGAGCATCCAGAGCGCCTTCTTGGAGGCAGGGATGGCATGGAATCGCCTAAATCGCTGCTTTTCCGAATCAAGATGGGGAGTGACGCGCTTTCTGTCTAAGGCGAATCCGACGGGAAGCCTCCTGGTGGCCTTTGAAGAAGTCTTCCTTCAGCCCGAAGGACTGGAAGATGAAGTTGACATGCTCCTGATAGAGCGCATCGCCGGAGTAAAACGGGTTGTATCGTGCGGACTCACGAG
>Ga0302267_10000263_pt1 | contig 69416 bp, 58 predicted proteins | sample III_Bog_E1_3_FD_194555 | JGI IMG/M metagenome (GOLD analysis project Ga0302267, IMG submission 194555) | Peat permafrost microbial communities from Stordalen Mire near Abisko, Sweden - III_Bog_E1_3 | ecosystem: Environmental > Terrestrial > Soil > Wetlands > Peat | place: Sweden: Abisko...
TCCATATTGAAATGCCGCGCGGCTGGCGGCACGCATTTCAAATCGCGGCAAGCAAAAAACGCCTACAACGTGCTTGTTTTATATGGGTTGCGGAAGAAGGAGATCACTTTTACCGGACAGCCGTGGAAACACTTCTTCTGCGCCAAGAGATTTTTTCTTAGTAGCAAAATATCAAAGAAAAGTGCGCGCATTCATTCTTTTTCACTACTACCCACTTCACAAGACAGCTTTTTTGCTTATATGGTGGTTGACAGGAATACGGCAGGACTACAAACGAATCAACTATCCAGCACCTTAATTGCAAGAGTAAAGAAAATGCTACTTAAAGATAAAATTCTACGGAATTGCGAAACGCTGTTATTCGAAGTTGAAGACCCTCGGAAATCGCCACGCGCAAAACAACTTGAGGATATTGCTAGAATTCAACGATTTTGCAGCCTTGCAGAATCTCAGAATTTTTCTCTCATGAGCTATGAAATAAATTATATTCAACCGAGCCTCAGCCTTCCCAATGAAGAAGTTTCTTCAAATGAACAGCCTTTACTTCTTCTTTTTGCAAAAGCGTATAAAGGCCCCCGAGCGAACAGAGAAATCCGACAAGAGATTATCGAAGTCTTGTCATTTATTTATCTCTATTTGTATCCCGAAGGGTTCTCGCCAATCGAAGAAGAACAGACGGCGTATCAAGCGTATTGCAAAAGGATTCACGAAAGAGTTATCTCCCGCATCCCTGAGATAATTGAAATGATCAATCCGGCACATTTGACTTGCGGAAGACAAATTCGAAAGGCCTCTAAAGCTATATCTAAACAAACCAACTAATCTCTCGATTGCTATGCGTTCTTTTCTTCCTTCTTAAACTGACTCATTCAATTTTGTGCAAAATAATTTGGGCGGTCATTTGAAGCACCGCCCAATTTCCGGCGAGATTTTATTATTTGCTAGCGTACGGTTCGATCACTGCTTTGCCGCTTTCGATCCAGGCGGTGTAGATCATATCGCGCAACATGCTGGCGCCGGCAGCAAGACGCTCGGCGGTGAAATCCCGCGACTCCGGCGTTCCCGCGCCGATGAATCCGCCGGTCTTGTCCAGCTGATAGACCTTCTCCACATACGTTGAAGAATGACGCAGATAACACACGTAGTCGTCAAAGATATCGCCGGTGAGGGCCTGGGGTGCGGACATCTTGGCCTTGACCTCGGCTTCGTGCAGGTTGGCGCCCACAAACGGACCCTCGAACTGCCAGTGAATCTTGTGCTCGGTGGTGTAACCGTTGGGGTTGGGTCCGGTCCAGCCATTGTATTGGATGGTGGTGTGCAGGGGCTGCGAGCCGTCGCCCACATAGTGGCCGAGCCAGCCGGCATAGAAGAGGATCGCCTGCTCGACGGGTTGAGTGTCCTGTTTGGCGGCCTGCAGGTGGCGATACTCGCGCATGGCAGCCTTCAGACGCTCCCAGACTTCGGTGGTCTGCCAGGGTTGCAGGCCGATCTTCTCCGGGCGCTGGTTGGCGGCAAAGACTTTGGCTTCGAAGTCGAGGCGCTTGTGGGGCAGCGGTCCGAGGGCGTCGGCCAGTTCCAGATCGATGAAGTGTTCGAGGGCCTGTGCGGCTACCAGCTCCGGCTCGGCAGGCGAACGCCAACGGTCGGGCTCGGGGCCCAGGTACTCGATTTCGTTGATCGCCGCTGCGCTACGCATAAAAGCGGGCACATCGGCAGGCAGCGAACTGGCGGCCAGACGGTTGATCATGCGGTGGCCTTCATTGCCCCAGGCATGAGCCGCGGCAGGCTGAAGCAGTCCGGCCGCAACCAGGGCAGCCGCAAACAGAGAGGAAAGACGCAAGCTGAACATGGGGCCAGTATACGGCGGCTCGGGCGGGGAGTTGTTCAAGAGAACTTGAATCCTTGGAGGAAGTGTTCCCCATCACGTTAGCGGGCAGAGATGACGTGCGAAAGTCCCTATAAGTTTCATAATTCTATAAAAAGCTCTAACCTTTTGCCGGCAAACGTTATACTACGTCCACAACGAAGCGCGTATTTGCATTTTTCGCAGATGAGGTGCTTGAAAGCGCAAGGGAAGCCGATGACTTACGTAGTGGCCTCTCTTGTTGGATGGGGCCATGAACGAACAATCAGGGGAAAACATGCGGGAACCGGGCAAGACGAGGTCGAAGGCACAATCATCATCTTCCCCGCAGTTGATTCGCTCCGCACTTCCATTGTTGTGGCCGGTGGTTGAAGCCATTACGCTGCTTTTGGCGGTAGCCGCCGCGGCGGCGCGTCTCATCGCCGGATCGGTCTACGACACCGAACTGATTCTGGCGGCCATTGCCGCCGCACTGGTGCTGGCGGTGCGTTCCCTGTTGCATCGGCCCAAAGGAAGTTCATTCCCGAAGGAAAGCTCCGAGCCGAGCCATCCAACCTCCGGCGAACCACTGCAAGACCTGCTGGACTCGGTCGCGGACGGCATCTGCGCCGTAGATCTTGATGGGCTGGTCAGCTTTGCCAATCCAGCTGCTGCTCGGCTGCTGGGCCGCACCCAGGAAAGCCTTACCGGCCAGCCATTGCACGAACTGCTGCACAGCGCCTCAGGCAACAGCCGCATATGCTGCCAGCCCTGCCCCTTGCAGCGCGCCATGCACAACCATATGGCCTTCTCCGGCGAGGATCTCTTCCGCCGTGTGGGAGCCGACCCTTTTGCCGCCGAGTATGTGCTGACCCCCATCCTGGGCCACGGCCGCTTCTCCGGCTCGGTACTCAGCTTCCGCGATATCAGCCAGCGCCATGCTCTGGAACGGCTCAAGGACGAATTCATCTCCACCGTCAGCCACGAGTTGCGCACGCCACTGACTTCGATTCGCGGCGCACTGGGGCTGCTCTCTTCAGGGATTCTGGGCGAGGTCAATGACAAGGCCGCCAACCTGCTGCGCATCGCGCTGACCAACTCTGACCGGCTGGTGCGGTTGATCAATGACATTCTCGATCTGGAGCGCATTCAGAGCGGCCGTGAGCCGCTGACCTTCCGCCCGGTGCAGTTGGCCGAGGTGGTGCGTCAGGCCATCGATGGCATGATGCCAGTGGCCGAAGCCGCCCATGTGCGCCTGATCCACGACGCTACCGAGGTGGAGATCGCCTCCGACCCCGACCGCATGTTGCAGGTGCTGACCAACCTGCTTTCCAACGCCATCAAGTTTTCTCCCTCGGGCGGGACGATCTCCATAACCCTGCTGCCCGGCGCCAGCGGCGTCACCCTGTCGGTGGTCGACGAGGGCCGGGGCATTCCCTCCGACAAGCTGGAGGCTGTCTTTGGACGCTTTCAGCAAGTTGACGCCTCCGACGCTCGGCAGAAGGGCGGCAGCGGGTTGGGCCTGGCGATCTGCCGCACCATCGTCAGTCAACACTCCGGGCGAATCTGGGCCGAGCGCAACCCGGTGCGCGGCGCGACCTTCCATGTTTATCTGCCCTATCAACCGCCTGCTGCCGCCGCGAGCCCTGGCATTCTCGACACACTGCCCGCGCCAGGAACGGTACTGCTGGCCGACGCTCATGGCGCGACCCGTCCACTGATCGCCGCGCAACTGGGCCGCCATGGCTACCGGGTTGTCGAAGCGTCCACGGTGGAACAGACTATGGCCGCCGCAAAGGAAGGGGTGCAGGCTATCCTGCTCGACACCTCTCTGGACGGCATGAATGGCTGGGAGATTCTGCCCCTGTTGCAGCGGCTCAATCCCGATGCGCATACCCCGGTGGTCTTGCTCAGCCTGGACAATCGTCCCGACCCGACCGCGATGCCCGCCAATGCCGAAGGCTGGGTGACGCAACCGCTGCAAGAAGATGCGCTGCTTGGAGAGCTGGCCCGCGTGCTCTGCGGACCCGGTGAAAAGGCGCGGGTGCTGATCATCGAAGACGATGTGGATCTGGCCGGCGTCATTCGCGAAGTCTTTAGCCGTGAATCGATCGAGGTGGAACTGGCGCACAGTCGGCAAGCCGCACTCGATGCCTGCTTCACCTTCAAACCTCATCTGCTGGTTCTGGATATCGGCTTGCCCGACGGTAATGGCTTCAACATTGTCGAGTGGCTGCGCCAGCAGGAGGATCTGGCCCGGTTGCCGCTAGTGGTCTATAGCGCTCGCGAGTTGAACCCCGCCGAACGCCGCCAGCTTACCCTGGGGCCGACTCACTTCCTGACCAAAGCCCGCGTACAGCCCCAGCAACTGGAAGCGCTGGTGCTGACCATGCTGCGCAGCTCACGGCAAAAGTCGGTCGCGGAGACGGCGGCGGCGGGAAACTAACTTCGACAAAGACGATTGTTCCTGGTTGAAACAGCTGAATCCATCAGTCCTATGAATGTCATTTGGATGAAATCTGGCTTTCGCTGCGGGCTTTCGTCCGTTCTATGAATTAATCTGCGAACAAGGAAACTCGAACTTATACGGTCCGGGCCTACTAATAACGTCTACGCGAGCCGATGTATTCTTTGGCCTGACGGACACGGCTCACTCCGCAGAGAAAAACACACACATTGCCGTCTCGATGGATTATGGCAAGAGGCTCTATTTACTCATCATCATCCGGCCATTGAAATTTCAAATATTCCGCAAAAATACCAACCTAGTGGGATAGGCTGGTAGCAAGATTTTTGCACATCGGAAAGGAAGCCGCAATGTTCGAAGTGGGTCAGGAAGTTACTGTAATTTCAGACAAGGGAGTCGCCTACGAGGGCATCGTTCTTGTCCGAGCCAAAGGCGATGATGGGCAACTGGGAGCCTACAGAATCGGCGTGTCGGGAAACGGCCTCGAGCAACTGGGTCAGTGGCATAAAGCAGCCGACGTCTTCGTCCAGGAGAAGCTTGCCAACAATCAGGATCAAGCCTGGGAGATTCTCGGCGCACGATAAGCCGCCGATGATTCAATCATGGCTTCCCTTTAGTGTATTGACCACTTAGTTGCAAGATATAGATGTCACGATATGAGTGCCCTGGCCCCGATTTGTGGCGCGGGGAGATTGCACTTTCAAGTGGTCAAAATAGTGACAGCTAACCCATCCAGCCCGCACCGCTTCGCAGCTATGCAAAGCATCGCGGCCTTGTAAGGAGTCCCAGATGACGCTCGGACAGTTTTTCTCCAAGCAATTGATTGACGTTATTCAGTGGAATGAGCCACAGGACGGCATTCTTTCCTATCGCTACCCAATGGCCGACATGGAGATACAAAACGGCGGGCAGCTTACGGTGCGCGAGTCGCAGATGGCCGTCTTCGTCAACCAGGGCAAGATCGCCGATGTCTTCGGCCCCGGCCTCTATACGCTCAACACCCGCAATCTCCCCTTTCTCACCGATCTGATGAACTGGGACAAGGGCTTCGAGTCGCCCTTCAAGTCCGATGTCTACTTTTTCTCCACTCGCTTGCAGATCGACCAGAAGTGGGGCACGGCCACGCCAATCACCATCCGCGACAAGGAATTTGGCGCGGTTCGCCTGCGCTGTTATGGCATCTACTCTTATCGCATCAGCGATCCTCGCGTCTTCTTCACCCAAATCGGGGGCACGCTGGAGAGTTACTTTGCCGCCGACCTTGAAGGTCAACTGCGCGACACCGTGATCGCTCGCATGACCGAGATCCTCGCCGCCAGCGATCTCACCTTTCTCGATATGGCCGCCAATCAGACCCTGCTCGACACCAAGATCGTCGAACAGATGAAGCCGGCCTTTGCCGCGCTCGGCCTGGAACTGAACCAGTTTGCCGTCGAAAATATCTCTCTGCCCGAAGAGCTGCAAAAGGTCTTCGATCAGCGCATCGGCATGAACATGGTGGGGGATCTCGGACGCTATACCCTTTACGCAGCGGCGGAATCGCTTGACCTCTCCGCGGCCAACTCAAGCGGCGCAGCCGGCATGGGCATGGGCCTCGGCGCGGGGGCTGCTGTAGCGCAGGTACTCTCGAACGCTCTCAAACCGGTAACTGGCGTACCGCTTCAGACCACACCAACGGCCACCGCCGCCCCGGTCCTTATAGCAGCCTCTTCCGGCTCATCGGATGCCACTGCCGAGGGGACCAAGTTTTGCATTGAGTGCGGAAAGACCATTCCTCAGCGCGCCAAGTTCTGCGCGGAATGCGGGAAGCCGCAATGAACTGTCCTTCTTGCGGTGCACCGATGCAACTCAAGCAGGGCATGGACAGCTTCCAGTGCGCCTACTGTCAGAGTATCTATCTGCCGGAAAAGAACGACGACGGCGTGCGCGTCCTGGATGAAGCAGTTGGCCTGGCATGCCCGACCTGCAGGGCCCAACTGATGCAGGCTGCACTTGCCAACACCCGATTGGTCTATTGCACAGCGTGCCGGGGAATGCTGATTACCATGCCCGCCTTCCAAACCCTGGTTGATGAGTGGGTACCAACCACGGATGGAGCTACCGTACCACCCGCCGCCGACAGCAACGATTTGCGCCGCAAGATCCCCTGCCCCCGCTGCCACAGGACCATGGACGCGCATTTTTACGCCGGTCCCGGCAATGTCATCCTCGACTCTTGCGAAGATTGTCTTTTGATCTGGCTGGATTACGGGGAACTGAAGCGGATCGCCCAGGCGCGCAAAGCGGGCGAAATGCAATAAGACCACCCCTGGGAGCCTGAAGGTCTCCGCTCCCTCCATCCCGGATTCATCTTCCGCATAACCAAAAAACGGCCCCCATCTTTGATGGGGGCCAAGTTGCCTTGGTTCTCTCGTGTTTCGAGAGCTGGGTTGCGGCCGTAGAGCTATTTGGCCGCTAAACTGTTTTCCATCCACCGAATCGCTACGCTGCCGGATTTGGCCGCAGCACCTTCCGCCGGGGCGTTGCCCAGGGCGACGGAGTGCAGACGGTAGACGGGAATCTCGTGTTCTGTAACCAGATACCGCTTGACCGCTTCGGCCAGACGGGCGGAGCTTTGAATACCCAGGCTGCCGGCACCGGGGGCGCGAGCCTCAATCTCCAGAATGTAGCCCTGACGACCCTTCAGACTGGCGGCCAGATCGTCGAGTTGTTTGCGCGCTGACGCCGAGAGAATCGGCTGACTGCCATGGAATTCCAACTGTGTCGTGCTTACTGCACGGTACTGGTCCAACCCGTCAATCGTGGAATCCATCTGGTCAACGCGCCCAGCGGCAGATTGCGCCGTTGCGCCAGCCCTGCGCGCCTGATCGCCGGCGGCTAAAGCGGTCTGGTTGGCGCCATCGGCAGTGGACTGGGCATGGTGAATACCGGCCTGGGCACGACCGTCCACATCCCTGATATCCCGGGCGTTTTTGGCGTTGACTTCATCGAGTTCGCTGAGTTGGTCCTTGAGCGGATCGACGCGCTGGTTGACCCACTTCTTGCGAGCAAAGGGATTGACGCGGCCCCAGAAACCTTCGTGGGCAGCCGGCACATTCGACGTTTGCGCCGCCGGAGCGGTCTGCGAGCTCTCCGGCGGCTGCTGCGCCAGTCCGGGAAGACTCAGCGCGGAGACCAGCATAAGCACTGCAATAGGTCTGGGAAAGAAGTTTGAAAGGTTCAGCTGGTCGTTCATCTTTCGGGCCTTCTCCGCGCCGTCGCGGGGTGAGCGGTAGTCTCTGCTCGCTCAGAGTAAGAGCAAGACTCGTGCCAAAGCCGCAATCTGGCTAGGATATTTCGTAAGTGATTGATTATTAATGGATATTTGCGATAGATACCAAAGCCGACAAGGATATTTTGGTGCCCAATCCTGACCGTGATGCGTGTAATTTTTACCCGGTCGGGAATTTTCTACCGCGTAAAAGTGCCTCTTGGTGATCCCACGCCAAGGCTGCTGGGCGATGCCCAATCCCAAAATGGCATTTTTCCACAGCACGATAAATGCACTTCAAAGCGAACTGCTACCCAATTCCATGCAGGATGGATGGAGAGCAATGCGACACACTTACGTGTTCTGTACGAGGAAAAGATGAGGCAGCCGAAGCCGCTATTTCGTCTCGACACGCAGCACCCGGATCTCCGGGTAAGCGCCGTCCCAGTCGGGCGAGACGGAGTCGAAGATAAGGCGGAAGTCCTGGCTGGCGCCGGGCTTGAGCGGCGCGGCGGAGACTGGTTCAAGGTCCACGTAGGGGTCACGGGTGCGGATGAACTTCAGCGACAGAGTCTCGTTTTGCGCAACCTCATGGGCAAAGGTGCGGAAGAGCACCTGCACGGTGATGGCGGTGACGGTTCGGTCGCCCTGGTTGGCGATGTGTCCGTCCACATAAGTGACCTTGCTGCCCGCCAGATTGCCGCTCTCGCTCATGACCACGCCGCTGATGGGCAAGCTGGAGGCGTAGGCATCGGGCACGGCGGTCACCGGAGTGACCTTGGCTACTCCCTTGCCATGTTGCAGAACCAGTACGATTATGGCGGTGACGATCAACACCACCGCGGCGGCAATGGCCAGCGGCAGCCAGTTGCGCTCCGGTTGCGGGGCGCGGGGAACGAGATTCAGTCCAGTACTCACCAGCGAATTTTACACCCGATGGCGAAGGAAACTGCCCGTCCTCCGCGATTTAGTCCATAGAGGCAGTTTTTACGGCCTCAAGACTTGGACGGGTCTTTGCAAGGATTGCGGGAGAGAGCAAATCTTCACAATTTCCCCGCATCTCCGAGATCAAGGCAGCGTCTATACAGACAGAAAACCATGAAGCCACTGTGAACACTTAACATTTGCCGCAAGGCATGAAAGGCAGGCCACCGATGCACACCCACTCCCTCAACGCATCCAACCCTCTGCCGCCCTCCGCCACACGCAATGCAGAGAATCTCGTTTATCAAGCCGTCACCGTCGCCGCCATGCTGATGCTGCTGGTCAGCGTATGGGTCTTCTAAAATTGGCGAGTCAGCGGGCCAGCGGGTCAGCTAATCAGCGAGTTAGCTGGGCAGCAGTCAGCGATCCCAAGTCCCCAAAGCGGGCACCTGCGGTGCGGCAGACGCCGCTAGCGCGGCTTGAGGTTCTGGGATCACTCAGTTAGCCCAAACCGGGTGTTTGCCCCGGTCCAGCGTCGCTTCGTGCGCGAAACATGGCTGCGATGTGCCAGCCTACTGTGCCCAAAAGCAGGATCACCAAAGCCAGGATGATCCAGCCAATCCGGGGCGAAAAGCCTCCCTGCGGATGGCGCGCGCCCTGGAGAATGATCCATTGGATGGCGGCGAAGATGCATGGCATCTCCATGCGCATCCAGGTCAGCATTCCCAGGGTCAGTGTTTGCAATCTCCCCCGATTGGAATCGTTGACAGCGACCGGGTAGTTGAAGGATTCAGGGAATCGCGCAATGACGGCCAATAACAGGTAGACTCCCAGCGCTATGGCCGGCAGAAAAAAGGGTAGATCGGCTGGTGTGCCCCACCCGTTGGGCATGCCTTGCTGGTCGAAATGGATGGGAATGCGATCCGGCAAACGGTGCGGCCCGTAAAAGGCATCGACGGTGATGCCCACCTGAAATGCCAGCGCCGCCAAAGCAATGACTTCCAATATCTTGCGCATGGAATATCCTCTTTGCGGATCATCTTAATGCATTGAGAGCGGGCACCTGCGGTGCGGCAACCGCCGCTTGCGCGGCTTGAGGTTCTTGGATCACTCAAGTTTTTCCCACCCAAGTGGCCAACAGTGCATAAACATCAAGCCCCGCGCTTTTTTCTAGCGCTGGATCAGCCGCAGGCGTCCGCCGCACCGCAGGTGCCCGAAGGCAGTTGGCCCCACCGCAGGTGGTTAGCCGAAGCGGGCGCGTTTGACGTCGGTCTTGCGGAAGTCTTTGCCGTGCATCTCGATGCGGATGCACATCTCGGCCAGGCGGGAGAGCATGCGGTCGCCGATGCGGTCGCCCAGGGAGGGTTCGCGAGCAGCGCGCTCGGCGTCGGTCTTGGCGCCACCACCGGCGGGCAGGTCGGGATAGTTGGTGGTGATGATGGTGGTCAGCTTGTCGTTGTAGCGAGAGTTGAGGATGAGGGCTACGGTATCCCAGACCCACTCGTTAGGCTTTTGCGCACCCAGGTCGTCGAGCACCAGCACTTCGGCGTTGAAGACGGGCTGGAGCAGCTCAAGTTCGGTGGTGTGCACCTGGGCGTTGTAGCTGTTCTGAATGTTTTTGAGCAGCTCGCGGTAGTCGCAGAAGAGGCCCTTGACGCCGCGCTCGCGCACCAGCCGCTGCAACACGCCTACCGCCAGGTGGGTCTTGCCGACGCCGATGGAGCCGGTCAAGAGCAGTCCTTTGCCTGCTGTGTCGACCGGGTAGGAGTCGACAAACTTGCGCGCCGTAAGCAGTGCCTCGCCCAGCGAGCGGTGCGAGCCGTGGTAGATCTCGTAGGCATCGAGGGAGCAGTCGCGATAGCGGCCGGGAACGTGCGCAGCGTTCAGACGACGCTCCTCGCGGACCAGTTCCTGGCAGGCGCAGGGCCGTGTGACCCAACCGCCCTCATTGTTCATGGCCCGAACCAGGCCCACTCCATCGCAGATCGTGCAAAGACTCATCGCTATCAAGAGTAGCGCATGGAGCAGCAAACAGCAGACAGCGAACAGTGAACAGTTGTCAGTTTTCAGTGATCCGCGGTCGGCAATGAACTGTTTGCCGTGAGCTGTCAGCTGTTTGCTGTATTGGCCATTGCGGCGGTCCATTGCCTACAATCGTTCACGATAGCCAGAATCGCTTTTCCATTCGTCGAACCAGGGAGAGTTTGCCGTGAATCGTTTTTTTCTTAGCTTGGGCATTGGACTGCTTGCTTTCAGTGCGCTCTTGAGCCCCGTTGCGCTGCGGGCGCAGGCGGCAAATGCTTCTTCCGCCACTTTCCCAAAAGAGATAAAAGCGCCCCCGAGCCCGGATGATTGGTGGAAGGCGCACGACGAGCAGGTAAAACGGGACTTTGGCTGGCTGGCCAAATTCAAGGAGGCTGATTTGGCACTGGCAGCGCCCGCGCAGGGCGAGAATCGCGTGGTTTTCATGGGCGATTCGATTACCGAGGGCTGGCACTTTACTGGAGCCGACGGCTTTTTCAACGGAAAGCCCTATATCAACCGCGGCATCAGCGGCCAGACCTCGCCGCAGATGCTGGTGCGCTTTCGTCAGGATGTGATCGCACTTCAGCCCAAGGTGGTGGTCATTCTGGCCGGAACCAATGATCTGGCCGGCAACACCGGCCCCATGACGCTGGAGCAGACTGAGGACAATCTGGCCTCCATGGCCGATCTGGCAGCGGCCAATCAGATCAAGGTGGTGCTCTGCTCGGTGCTGCCGGCTTTCGACTTCTTCTGGAAGCAGGGTCTGGAGCCCGCTCCCAAAATCATGCAGCTTAATGGCTGGATCAAGAGCTACGCGACCCAAAAAGGCTATGTTTATGTTGACTACCACTCCGCAATGAAGGACGCCCGCAACGGCCTTCCCGCTACACTAAGCAAGGACGGCGTTCACCCCCTGCCGGCCGGCTACGCTGTGATGACCCCGCTGGTTGAGGCGGGCATCGCGAAGGCGCTGGGGGCGTCGCGGTAAAGCGGAGCTAGCGTAGTTGGCGGAGTTAGCCCGGCTGCACATCACAGAGGAGTCTTGGATGGGAATCAAGGAAATGGTGGCCGTAATCTTTGGCCTGGGACTGATGGGCAACGCCCTGCTGTTTGTGCCGCAAGCGCTGGCCATTTGGCGCAAGAAGACCGACGAGGGCATCTCGCTGGTCACCTTTGGCGGCTTCTGCCTGTTGCAGATCATCAGCGTGGTTCACGGACTCTATGAGCACGATCTGGCCATGGTCCTGGGCATGGGCGCAAGCCTGCTTACCTGCGGCGTCGCCACGGCGCTGACCATCTTCTATCGCATCAAGCGGATGCAGACGAAAAACGCTTGACTTCCCTGTTTTCGGCGGCGATCCGCGATACTCTGGAAAGCAGCGTGATCCGAGAAGACATCCAATCCGAAGTTTCCCTGCCTCTACCTGAGGCGGCTCTCATCGCCGCCGAGGAAGTGGCCGTTCAGGCCGCCCCGTGGGAAAAGCCCGAAGCTGAGCTGACCCCCTTCATGCGCCAGTGGACGGCGGCCAAGCGGGAGAACCCCGACGCCCTGCTCTTCTTCCGCATGGGCGACTTTTACGAACTCTTCTACGACGACGCGGTGACCGTGAGCCGGGAGTTGCAGCTCACCCTCACGGCGCGGGACCGGGAGCGCTCCCAGCCCATGTGCGGCGTGCCTTATCACGCCGTCGAAGGCTACCTGACCCGCCTGCTGCGCCAGGGCTATCGCATCGCCATCTGCGACCAGATGGAAGACCCCAAGCTCACCAAAAAGATCGTCCGCCGCGAGGTCACCCGGGTGCTCTCCCCTGGAACGGCGCTGGACTCCGCGCTGGGGCAGGAGCAAAATAATTTTTTGGCCGCGCTCTACGAGACGGTCGAGGGCAAACATCCGCTCTGCGCCGTGGCACTGCTCGATGTTTCAACGGGCGACTTTCGCACCAGCGAGTTTCATGGCCCAACAGCCCATCAACAGGCGTTGGACGAGATCCTCAAGGCTCAACCCAGCGAAGTGCTGCTGCCCGCGAGCGCCGTGCTCAGCCCGGCCCTGGAGCGCATCAGCGCCCGCACTCGCGTCGACGACTGGATCTGGACCCGCGACTTCGCCGTGCCTTTGGTGGAGCGGCAGTTGAATGTGCGTTCACTGGAAGGATATGGGCTGACCCAGCACCCTGCCGCGGCTATCGCCGCCGGAGCTGTGCTGCACTACGTCCGCAGCACGCAGAAGAACGAAGCGCTGCACATCGACACGCTGAAGTTCGAGGAGCACTCGACCGCGCTGGAACTCGATCAGGTCACGGTGCGCAATCTGGAACTGCTGGAGCCGCTCTTCAGTGGCCAGGACAACAAGGTCACACTCTTTCACACACTGGACGCCTGTCAGACGCCTATGGGCAAGCGGCTGCTGCGCGCCACCATCCTGCGCCCGCTGGTCGATGCGCTGGCACTCGAAGCCCGCTATGAGGCGGTCGGCGAGGCGCACGCCAGCCTGATTCTGCGCGAAGAGCTGCGCAGAGCTTTCAACGGCATTCTCGATCTGGAGCGTCTGCTGGCACGGCTCTCGCTGGATTCCGCCGGCCCTCGTGACGTGCGCGCGCTGGCGATGAGCCTCTTGCGCCTGCCGGCATTGAAGACCGCACTGCAAGCCCTGCAATCGCCTCTATGGCGCGCGCTGACTGATCGCCTGGACACGCTGGACCAGATCACGTCATTGATGGAGAGCACGCTGGTTGAAGAGCCTCCACTCACGATGGCCGATGGAGGAGCTATCGCTGCGGGCATCGACGCGGAGCTGGATGAGTTGCGCGGCATCTCTTCGACAGGCCGTCAGTCCATTGCGGCTATCGAAGAGCGCGAGCGGCAGCGGACCGGCATTGGCTCGCTCAAGGTGCGCTTCAACTCGGTCTTCGGCTATTACATCGAGATCACCAAGTCGAACCTGGCGCTGGCTCCTGCCGACTACGAACGCAAGCAGACACTGGTCAATGCCGAGCGCTTCACCACGCCAGAGTTGAAGGAATACGAAGTCAAAATCCTTACAGCGCATGATCGTTCCATCGAAATCGAGAAGAGAATCTTTGCGGAGTTGCGCAAGACAGTGCTCGACGCCGCCGGCCGCATTCGCCGGACTTCGGCTACGGTTGCAGAGGCCGACCTGCTGGCCAACTTCGCTCATCTGGCCGCGCTGCGCCGCTATGTGCGTCCGCAGTTGACGGAAGAGCCGGTTCTTGAAGCCAAGGGCGGTCGCCATCCGGTGATCGAGCAATGGATGGAAGAGACGCGTGAGGGCCGCTTCATCGCCAACGATCTCTTTCTCAACGCCAGCGACGAAGGCCCCAGCCTGCTGCTCATTACTGGGCCCAACATGGGCGGCAAGAGCACGTATCTGCGCCAGTCCGCGATGCTGGTGCTGCTGGCCCAGATGGGCAGCTTTGTGCCCGCCGAGAGCCTGCGCTTCGGCCTGGTGGACCGCATCTATACCCGCATCGGCGCAAGCGACAATGTAGCCCGTGGGCGCTCCACCTTCATGGTGGAGATGACCGAGACAGCCACCATTCTCAACACTGCCACGCGCCGTTCGCTGGTGCTGTTGGATGAGATGGGACGCGGAACGGCGACCTTCGATGGCCTCTCGCTGGCCTGGGCCACAGTGGAGTATCTTCATGCTGAAGTGGGCGCGAGGACACTCTTTGCCACCCACTATCACGAGCTGACCATGCTGGCCGAGAAACTGCCCCGCGTCTGCAATCTGCGCGTGGGGGTGAAGGAAGCGGCGAACGGCATCGTCTTTTTGCATACCATCGAACCGGGACCGGCGAGCAAGAGTTACGGCATCGAAGTAGCGCGACTGGCGGGCCTACCCGCGGCGGTGATCGAACGCGCCAAGCGTGTGCTGCGCCAGCATGAGAAGCAGGAACGGCAGAGCGTGCAGGTGGTCGAAACAACCACGGAGCCGGTGCAATTGACCATCTTCACCCCGCTCTCGCAACGCATCGTGGACCGCATTGAAGCTGTCGATGTGAATGCCCTGACGCCACTGCAGGCGCTCAATCTGTTGGAAGAGTTGCAGAGCGAGTTGAAGGGGAAGAGTTAGAAGTTAGGGTTCAGGGATCAGGGAACAGGGATCATTCATTGAAAAGCAGCGCGAGGAGTAATGGATGCCGAACAAACTGCGTCACGCCGTGGGAAGCCTGATGGTGGTTGGCCTCGCTGCTCGCGAATTGAGCGGGCTGGAGCGCGCCTGGCTGCAACTGGTGCGACCGGCTGGCGTCATCCTCTTTCGCCGCAATATCGAATGTGCCGCGCAGACCCGCGCCCTGCTGCATGAAGCTACATCCCTATGCGCCTCGCACAGCTTTCGCTGCGTGGATATGGAAGGCGGCACGGTCGATCGTCTGCGCAATGCGCTTGCACCCATGCCTGCCGCGCAGTCTGTGGCTTTGGCCGCGCAGCAACGTGGCAAGTCCGCTCTGCCCCGTGAGCACGGCGAACTGATCGCCCGTGCCAGCAAGGCCTTCGGCTTCAACACCACGTTGGCTCCGGTGCTGGATCTGGCCTTGCCCGCCTCGGCAGGGGTGATGGGAACGCGCGCGGTTGCGGACACTGCTGAAGGGGTCATTGCTTATGCTCGGCCTTTTCTGGCTGGGCTTGGGGCGCATGGAATGGCAGGCTGCGCCAAGCACTTCCCTGGCCTGGGCGGCGGCATGCTCGATTCGCATCTGGAGACGCCCACGATACTTCGCACCCTGCGCGAATTGCAGAGCGAAGACATGGTTCCCTATCGAGAGTTGCGCAATGACTTGCCCATGGTGATGGTGAATCATGCGGCTTATCCCAATACCCCGGAAAAGAAAAAACCGGCCAGCGCATCGTCCTATTGGATCACCACGGTTCTGCGCAAGCAGCTTGGTTATCGCGGCATCGTCTTCAGCGACGATCTGGAGATGGGCGGCATTCTCAAGTTCCTGCCAATCGAAGAGGCTGCCATCGCCGCGATTCATGCGGGGATGGACATGATCGAGATCTGCCACAGCCCGGAGTTGATCCTGCGCGCTTATGAAGCGCTGCTGCGCGAGGCCGAGCGTTCCGCAGCCTTCCGCACGCTGATCACTCAACGTGCCAACAGACTGGCACGAACGCGCAAGAAGCTATTTGCCAGCGGCGTGCCGGCGGCGCTTTCAACAAAACAGCTTGACACACTGCGCAATCGAATTCAGCGCTTCAGCGAGAGCGTCGAAAAGGCGCAACCCCGTGTCGAGTTCGCGGAGGTCACGGCATGAGCAAAAGGGACATGATCGTTGCCGGCATCATGAGCGGCACCTCGGCTGACGGCGTGGATGTGGCCGTGGTGCGCATCAAGCCGGGCAGACTGCATCCCACCCTTGAGTTGCTGGCGCATGAGGGATTTCCCTACTCGGTCGCGCTGCGCCGCGCGGTGCTGGCGGCAATGAATGCCGAGAGCACATCAACCGCCGAGTTGGCGCAACTCAACTGGCGACTGGGCATGGCCTATGCCGACGCGGTGCGGACGACGCTGAAGCGCAATCCCATGCAGATCGATCTCATCGGCTGTCATGGGCAGACGCTCTATCATCAGCCAAAAGCCGCGCTCTATGCGGGCAAGCGCATCGCCTGCACCTGGCAGCTGGGTGAGCCAGCGCTCATGGCCGCAGCGTTGCAGGTTCCGGTGGTCAGCAACTTCAGGCCAGCCGATATGGCGTCAGGAGGACAAGGAGCGCCGCTGGTTCCGCTGTTGGACTACGCGCTCTTCGCGCACGCCACGCGTGGCCGCGTGCTGCAAAACATCGGCGGCATCGCCAACCTCACCGCCATTCCCGCGGCGGCTACTCCAGATGCGGTGATCGCCTTCGACAATGGCCCCGGCAACATGATCATCGACGCTTTGGCGCAGCACCTCTTCAATCAGAAGTTCGACAACAACGGCGCAATCGCCGCGCGGGGCAAGGTAATCGATGCGGTGCTTCAACAAGCTCTGCGCCACCCCTACTTCAAGCAGAAACCTCCACGCACCGCGGGCCGCGAGCAGTTTGGCCGGGAGTATGCAACCAAGTTTGTTCACGCCTGCGGACGACGCAGCAAAAGACTCGAAGATGCGCTAGCCACCGCAACCGCATTCACCGCCGAAAGCATCGCGCAAAGTTACAAGCAATATGTGCGCTCGCGCATGAAGATCGCCCGCGCGTACAGCGCTGTCGATTACATTGTTTCCGGAGGTGGGGCGCGCAATGCGACCTTGATGGCCATGCTGGCTCACAGACTGGAACCGATGGGCTGCGAACTCGCGGTCAGTGAAGATTATGGCTTGCCTGTTGAAGCCAAGGAGGCAGCGGCCTTCGCCTTGCTCGCCTGGCACACCTGGCATCATCTGCCTGGCAATGTGCCCGCTGCGACAGGAGCGGCAAGACCTGTAATTCTCGGCCAGGTGAGTTATGTTTAGAGCACGCACAAATTGGATCTGCGTGCTGGCTGCCTTCTGTGTACTTACCGCCTGCCGATCCACGCCTCGCGATCCCAATACCGTGGTCTTTCTCATCGAGAGCAGCCCCGCCAACCTTGATCCCCGCGTGGGCACCGATGCCTGGTCCGAACACATCGATGAGTTGATCTTCGATGGCCTGGTAGCCCGTGACTCGAACTTTCACTTCACTCCCGCGCTGGCCGAGAGTTGGGATCAGCCCGACCCTCTGACCATGGTCTTTCATCTGCGTGGTGGAGTGCGCTTTCACGATGGCCGCTTGCTAACAGCAAGCGATGTACAGTGGACCATCGACTCCATGCGCAACGGCACGGTGATCTCGCCCAAGACCAATGCTTATGCCTCGATTCAGAGCGTGGAAGCTCGCGATGAGCATACGGTTGTTTTGCATCTGAAAAAGGCGGACAATTTCCTGCTGACAAATCTTTCAACCGGAGCCATTGGCATCGTTCCCAATGGAAGCGGGCGCGAGTTCTGGCAGCATCCGGTGGGTACGGGACCATTTCGTTTCGTGAGTCAGCAGATCGACCAGAACGTGCTCGTTGAACGCAATGCGCAGAGTTGGTCAGTGGTTCCCAGGCTTGAGCAGGTGCGCTTCAGCGTGGTTCCTGACGCCATCACTGAGTCGCTGGAACTGGAAAAGGGATCGGCCGACATAGCCGTCAATTCCCTGCCCATGGATGCGCTGCAGGAGTTGGCCAAGCGGCCGAACTTGCAACTGGCACAGACGATTGGAACGCAGGTGCAGTATCTGGGCTTCAATGTGCGCGATCCGCTCTTGAAAGATGCTCGGGTGCGGCAGGCCATCGCTTTCGCTATCGACCGCGGTCTGATCATTCGCACCTTGCAACATGGCATGGCGCAACCCGCGGAGAGCCTGTTGCCCGTGAGCCACTGGGCCTTCACCGATGCGGTGGATCGACATGATTACAACCCACAGCGTGCCAAACAGTTGCTGGACGCCGCAGGGCGCGAGGCAGCCAGCGATGGCGTGCGCTTTCATCTGACCATGAAGACCTCGACCGATGAGGGAACACGATTGCTGGCTGCGGTACTGCAACAGCAACTGGCTCAAGTAGGCATTGCACTCGACCTGAGGAGCTACGAGAGCGCGACCTTTCTCTCTGATGTGCGGCGCGGGGCCTTTCAGATGTATTCGCTGCGCTGGATCGGCGGCAATGAGCAGCCAGACATTTTCAGCTACGCCTTTGCGACTGCCAGCTTTTCACCAGCAGGCGCCAATCGCGGCCATTACTCGAATGCGCATCTCGACGCATTGCTCGATGAAGCTGCGCAAAGCAACGACACACAGCAGCGTCGCAGCGATTATGTGCGGGCGCAGCAGATTCTGGCCCACGATCTGCCCGCCATCAACCTTTGGTATCGCGACACCATCGTCGTACACAATCGCCGGCTCACGCACATTGCTCCCACACCGTCGGGGAGTTATGCCTTTCTGGAAACAGCAGAGTGGGCGCGTTGACGCTTAGCGAGTTAGTTCCGCGGCGCGGGTAGCAAGCCGGCAGGTCAGCTTGTTTGTGACCATTTGGCCTCATCCTCCTTAAAGGGCGATGAAGCTTCTTAAAAAACTCATGCAGACGGCGTCTTCATGGTAACTTAATGATGTTTTCCGGAAACAGATAGTAACACCATATTTATCGCTTTCCTTAAGGGTTTCTTCAGCCTTCCCGGCTCACCATCCTATAAGACACTTTTTCTAAACCATTTCCATCCTTACTCCGTCTATCGGTGTAGAGAAAAACATTCCTGATGCCGCAAAGGACTCCGAATCGTGGAGAATGGAAGAATGAAGAGCTCGATGAAGATTCGCATTCCCGTTTCGATGGCGCGCGCGGCGCTGTCGCTTGCCTTGCTGATTGCCAGTTCCATCGTGCTGACCCAAGCGATTGGCGCTCAGGCGCCAACTCGCTTTATGGGAACCATCACCGCCATCAGCGGCGATACGCTGACCGTGAAGACCGACGCGGGCGAATTGCGCCCCGTCGAGGTTCCTGGCACAGCCGCCATCAAGCGCATCGCCCCCGGTCAGCACGACCTGAGCAGCGCTGAGACGTTGGCCTTTGCCGGGCTGGCAGCGGGCGACCGCGTACTGGTCAAGCTGGACCCCAGCGCTTCGGCGGGCGCGCCTATTGCGTTGCAGATCATCGCCATCAAGCAGGAAGACGTAGCCCAGAAGCAGCAGAAGGAGCGCGAAGACTGGCAACGTCGCGGTGTTGGCGGGCTGGTCAAGAGCGTAGATCCGGCTGCCGGGGTTATCGTGCTTACCAGCGGCGCAGGCGCTACCGCCAGGACGGTAACGGTGCGTACCGCCAAGACCACCATGCTGAAGCGCTACGCGCCGGCATCGGTGAGCTTTGAGGCGGCCCAGCCCGCGCCTGTCGAGGCCATTCATCCCGGAGACCAGTTGCGGGCCCGCGGCGCTAAAAATGCCGATGGCAGCGAACTGGCGGCCGAGGAAGTCATCTCCGGCACCTTCCGCAACATTGCCGGAACCATCATTTCGCTGGACAGCGCTGCCTCCACGCTGGTCGTCAAGGATCTAGCCACCAAAAAGACGGTCACCATTCACATCACCGCACAAGTGCAGATGCGCAAACTGCCTGAGCGCATGGCGCAGATGCTGGCAATGCGGCTCAAAGGCGGCAGTGCAACAACGGGCCAGCAAGGTGGATCGGGTCAGTGGGCTGGGCAAGGTGCGGGACAAGGATCTGGACAGGGCGGTGATCCGCAACAGTTTCTAAGTCGCGCTCCAGCCGTTCAACTGACCGAGTTGAAGAAGGGCGATGCGGTGATGCTGGTAGCTACGGAAGGAAGTAGCGAGGTCACGGCCATCACACTGCTGGCAGGCGTCGAGCCGCTGCTGGAAGCTCCGGCGGCCTCGCAGAACCTGCTCGCCAACTGGAGCATGGGTAGCGGGGACTCATCCGGGCAATAATTCGCAAGCGCGAAGCCAAATCGCCCAGACCGCTCGTTCTCAGTCTGGGATATCCAAATGGTCCATGCTGGATCAACAGGAAAGTAGCGAGGAACACGTGTACTCAAAATTGCAGCGCTTCATCTTTTTATCGATTGCCATGGTTCTCATGGTGGCCTCAGGACCTGCGGTCCGAGCGGAATCTCCCGCGCCAGCGGACTCCGCCACAGCCACGGTGCGCGGGCACATCACCGATCCCACCGGAGCGCTGATCCCCGGCGCAAAAGTCGTGATTACCAACTCCGCCGGCGGAACGGTAGCCACCATCCTGGCCGACTCTGCTGGCGCTTATGCGGTCAACAATCTGGCCCCCGGCAGCTACTTTGTGCAGGCCACCTATGACGGCTTCGCGCCCTTCCAGTCGCAGGCAATTCCGCTGACGGCAGGGCAGATCAAGCACGTGCATATTGTCATGGCCATCGAAGTGGCGCAGCAGAGCGTGGTGGTCACCGATGAAGACGACGCGCCGCAGGTCAGCGTGGAAGCCGGCGCAAACGCCAATTCGGTGGTACTGAAGGGCAAGGATCTGGATGCTCTGTCGGACGATCCCGACGAACTCTCCAATGAACTTTCGGCTCTGGCCGGTCCTTCGGCTGGTCCCAACGGCGGACAGATCTACATCGACGGCTTCAGCGGCGGACAGTTACCGCCCAAGTCGGCGATCCGCGAGATTCGCATCAACCAGAACCCCTTTTCGGCCGAGTTCGACCGCCTGGGTTATGGACGCATCGAGATTCTGACCAAGCCCGGCACCGACAAGCTGCACGGCCAGTTCTTTCTGATGGGCAACGACAAGCCCTTCAATACCAGCAACCCGTTCACCACCACCGTTCCTGAATACTACAGCTATCAATTCAACGGCACTTTGAACGGTTCGTTGAACAAGACCACTTCGTTCTTTCTCAGCGCCGAGCGCCGCGATCAGCAGAATGTGAATGCGTGGCGGATCTACGACGCGGTGATGCCCAACAGCTCGGGCGTTTATACGGATTACACGGACTACGGAGTCAGCCTGCTCAGCCCCCACGAGCGCACCAACGTTTCGGCGCGCATCGACTGGCAGTGGGGCGCCAAACAGACCTTCACCGCGCGTTATGGATTCTGGTCGGAAAGTGAGCACGGCAACCTGAGCACGGGTTCGCTGGCCTCGGCCTCCACGCACGAATCCAACACCGACCACACCATTCAGGCGAGCGACTCGATTGTGATCAACGATCACGCGGTCAACGAGATTCGCTTCCAGTACGAACGTCAGAACGAGAACCACTATCCCGACTCGCCGGATCGCACGGTCAGCGTCACCGGCGACTTCAGCGGCGGCGGCTATTCGGGGCAGAAGAGCCTGGACCATGCCACCCGGCTGGAGTTGTGGGACATCACTACACTCAGTCACAACGCCCACGCCATCAAGTTTGGCACCCGCATGCGCGATACCCGCGACGCCAACCTGACCAATGCCAATTTCAACGGCGCATTTACCTTCCAATCAGCGGCGCAATATGAGGCCATGGCCAATGGATTGGCGGCGAACAATCCAAGCCATACTTATGAGTCTTTTGAGACTGAAGTGAATGACAACAACGGCCCCACCTCAGCCAGCTACACGACCGGCAATGAGTCGGCTCTGGCCAATGTCTTCGATGTGGCGCTCTTCGCGCAGGACGACTGGAAGGTCAATCCCCGGCTGACGCTCTCAGGAGGCATTCGCTGGGAGGCGCAGAATCACATCTCCGATCACGACGACTGGGCTCCGCGCGTTTCGCTGGCCTATGCCCTGGACGGCAATGGCAAAGACAAGAAGGCCAAGACGGTGCTGCGCGCCGGCTATGGGTTCTTCTATGACCGCCTGGGTTCGGGCAACCTGTTGACCGTGAACCGCGCCAACGTGCAAAAGAGGTACATCTTTAACAACCCCACTTGCCCTTCAACGGCCAACTCGTCAGCCACCTCCTGCCTCTACGCGACCTCGCTGGGTGTGGACGATACAAACCCGCAGGGAGTGTTGGACATCAGCACGCTGTCCGGCGCCAGCCTTCCGGTGCAGTATGAAGTTGCTCCGCACTATCAGTCGCCAGTGACCGAACAGTTGGGCGCCAGCCTGGAACGGCAGATCCTGCCCGGCAGCACACTTACGCTGACCTACCTGAACTCCCACGGCGTGCACCAGTCGGTGACCCGCAACGCCAACCAGGACTTCGACGCGAATGCGGCGAACACCCAAAAGCTCTACATCTACCAGTACTTCCCCGAGGCCATCTTCAAGGAAAACCAGTTGATCACCAGCATCAACGCCAAGTTCACCAAGAATTTTAGCCTGATGGGCTCCTACACCTACGCCTCGGCCAACAGCAACGCCAACGGCTCGGCATCAAACGCTGATCGGCTGAATCAGGACTACGGCCGCGCCGGTTTTGTAGCCCGCAATCAGCTCTTTCTGATGGGCAGCTACACCGCGCCATGGGGTATTCGCTTCAACCCCTTTCTGGTTGCGCAGTCGGGACGGCCCTTCAACATCACCCTGTCGTCACCTGACACGCTGAATGCATTCGGCAACCAGCGGCCATACTCTGGCACGGCTGCGGAGTGTGCTGCCGGCGGCCAATATGTAACGACCTCGCTGGGCTGCTTCTATACCGGCTCAACCCCCGCAACGGACGATGCTCTGATCCCGGTCAACATGGGCAATGGGCCAGCGGCGGTGGCCTTCAACCTGCGCATCAGCCGGGGCTTTGGCATCGGTCCCAAGCTGGCTTCTGCCAACAATGGCCAGAACAGCGGCGGCGGACCTCCCGATGGCGGCGGCCATGGCGGACGCGGTGGACCTCCGGGAGGCGGGCTTGGGCCCGGTGGGCTGGGAAGCAGCGGCGGGCGTGGACCGGGCGGCATGATGGGCGGCGCAAGCACCGGACGCAAGTACAACCTGAACTTCAGCGTGCAGGCCCTCAACCTCTTCAACGACATCGATTACGGGCAGCCAGGCGGGTCAGTGGGCAGCCCTTCCTTCAACCACTCCACCAGTCTGGCCGGAGGCATCTTCAGCACCGGCTCGGCGGCGCGGCGCGTTTTTGCTCAGGTCAATTTTTCGTTCTAGTTAAGCGCATCAGAAATACTTGATACAAGAGAATGGCGCTCTGAGCGCAGCGAAGGATCTGGAGCTTTGTTTATTCAAAGCAAATTCAGATCCTCCGTTTGTGCCCGATCATACCCAGTGGGCACAAATCGCGCGCTGGGTAGCCTGGATCCGGGCCAAATATTTGCTCAAGATGAGAATATGCACCTATGAAGTCACCGACATCTTCCGTGGGAGTATGTTAAAACGTTTACATCACAACCAGCTTTCTTTGCATACCAGTGACATGGATGCGGCTTTTTCCGCACGTCGCTGTGAAGTTCGTTTGAATTTGATCTGCCAAACGCAGTACAAAGCAGATCCGCTCCTTCATGGAGCCCGAGGATTCGAGGTTAGCGCCCGCTTTCCTCGAATGTTGTACCTAAGTCAACTTGTGTGACCTTCCTGGTGCTGGCAGATTTGTCTCCTGCCAGCACCATTTTGTCTTCTGCGCAGATTTCCAACCGCCTCGAAAAACCTGTACGCTCAAAAGCATCCTCAGTGGGAGTTGTTATGACCTGGATTCTTCTGCTCGTCGGTTTTGTCGTCGGCGTGTTTTCCGGAGTGGTTGGCATCGGCGGCGGCATTTTGTTGGTTCCCGCGCTGATTGCCCTGCTGGGCATGAGCCAACACAAGGCGCAGGGCACCTCGCTGGGCGCTCTGCTGGCCCCGGTTGGACTGTTCGCCTTTTGGGAGTATTACCGCAAGGGCAACGCCGACCTGCGCGTGGCGCTGCTGCTGGCCGCGGGCTTCATCGTCGGTGGATACTTTGGGGCGGTCGGTGCACAGCACATCCCGGAAATCTGGCTGCGCCGCATCTTCTCCGTCACTCTCGTCGCCATCGGGGCGCGGATGTGGTTTACGAAGTAGAGGTTAGTTTTTAGTTGTCAGTTGTCAGTTGTCAGTTTTCAGGAGTTTGGTTCGGTGCAGGTGCGACTTCAAACTCTAGCGATAAAGCGCAGACGAACGTAGTCGGCGATCCAGTTGCCATCTTCATCGCGCAACGCAGTAGCCAGTAACGCGGTGGTCTCTGCGACAACCGCATCGCGCACATCTTCAGGCAGACCGTCGATCACCCCGCTGCGAAAAGTCCTCAGCCAGCCTTCCATGCCGCTCTCCGGCAGCGGGGTGGGGCGCGGAATCAGTTCCATCCGCTCAACAAAAAAGCCGTGCTGCTGCAGACGCCTTGAGTAGACCTCGGGGTGGGATAACAATTCACGCCGACTTCGCGGTCGCCAAATCCATGCCGCGCCAGCACCGCCTGCAGCGCTACGCGAATAGCGGCAATATTGCCGTGCCCGCCCATCTCGGCCACAAAACGGCCGCCGGGTTTGAGAACGCGATGCACCTGGGCCATCATCGCCTCCTGATCCTGCACCCAATGCAGAACAGCGTTGGAGAAGACGGCGTCGAATGCGCCATCGGGGAAGGCCAGTGACTCAGCCTTGCCCTGCTCGGCCGCCACGCCTCTGGCGAGCGCGGCTGCAACCATCTCCGCCGAAGCATCTACGCCCACCACAATGGCTCCAGTAGCGGCGATGCGCTGCGTTAATTGCCCATGACCGCAACCCAGGTCGAGGATGTGCTCGTCGGGCTGCGCATCCAGCCATTCCAACACTCCGCCAGCCAATCCATACACAAATGCGGCATTCTTGCTATAGTTCCGGGCGTCCCAGATCTGGGTCATGGTTTGCGTCCTCCGCTTTCAGTGTGGCGGATTGCGGCCCATAAACCCAAGTTGTAATTTTTCTGTTTCTCATAAGGTATTTTTATAGAGACAAACCCGTTCCTGAAAACTTACAATTTTTCAACAACTTACGGAACAACTAAAGTCAAGCCCTGACACAGAACCTAGCGAGTCTGGAGTTTTCACGCAGCCTGTAAAGTCGTACCCTTTCAAAACATCGAATTGACCAAAGGTTCCCTAGATCGACTGCACCGGAATCAGCGTCAGATCGTCGACCAATCCCACTTCCTTTTGCACGAAGGGCTCGCCATAGCGCACTCCGGCTAATAGTCCATAATGGCGGGCTTCGGCGAAAGTACGTTCGCGAATCTCCTCTTCGGGCACAAAGAGACTGCCACCCGTCTGCTGATTGGCGTACTGCGAGCGATAGGCCATCAACGCCGCAAAACGCTGCTCGATGAAGGGGGTAATGTCCACGATAAAGCTGGGACGAACATCGGCGTAGAGGCTGGCATAGACGATCTTGAAGGGGCGATGGGGCGGTGCTTCCGTCTCTGCGATCTCTGGCGCCGCAGGCGCAGTTGGCCGCACCGCAGGTGCCGCCGAAGGCGAAATTGACCCCACCGCAGATGGCACAGGTGCTTTGGCGAGGCCGGAGAGAAAGCAGGCTTCATAGCCCAGCGCCGCTACTGCTGCATGGTCGGGATGGCGAGCCTGCCCATAGGGAAGAATCACCGCGCGAGGCCGCAAGAGACGCAACACTCGGACAATCTTGAGACGGTTTTCCAGCGTATTTTCAACTGCGCCGTCGGGCAGGTCAAGAGCTTCGCGCCAGCTCACGCCCAGCAGTCTGGCGGCAGTGGCGGCTTCGGCTGCGCGTTCGGCGGAACTGCCGCGGGTTCCAGCCTCGCCCTGGGTTAAATCAAGAATGGCGGTACGCAGGCCGCGTGCCGCCATTCTTAAAAGGGTTCCACCGCAGGTTTGTTCCACATCGTCCCGATGGGCGGCGATGGCCAACACATCTGCTTGTTGGAGGCTCATGAGATCAGCTTCTAGCCTCTAGCTGCCAGCTTTCAGCCTCGCTAGAAGCTAGTGGCTAGCAGCTAGAAGCTGTCTTTCTAGTAGACGGTATTGTCGCCATCGGTGATGGCGTCGATGTAGGCCACGTCGTAGGCCGTACCGGTTACCGTCACATACTGGTTGTCGATGGTCGCTCCACTGGCGGTGGAGTAGATGTAGACCTGTCCGCCCTCCGCCGTGTAAATCTTGTGCAGGCCGGTCACCGAGGTCACACCGGTCGCATCGCCCAGGTAGGGTTCCAGCATGGTCACGGTCTTGGTGGAAGTGTTGAACATGGTCAGGCAGCCATAGGCCAGATTATTGATCTCGCGCGGACCGTTGGTGCACTTGGTCATGGCGATCCACAGGGTGTTGTCGTCACCCTCAACCATGCGGCTCACCGCTCCCGGCGCACCATCGCTGATGGACACCTGACTGGTGACGGTAGGAGTAGAAGCACTCAAACTCACCAAAGTCAACATTCCCGTAAACAGCGGACCGGAGGGGGTGCATTGCGGCAACCCGCCCGAAAGTGTAGCGGTTGCCTGGCACTGCCCGACCACATACATCGTCGAGGACGTGCTGTCGATCAGCGCGTTGGTTGCTCCACCGGGGATCTTGGTGGTGACCGGCGCAGCTGGCAACTTGCCCGAGGCCAGACCAGTGCGGAAGATAATCGGGGCTACAGGCAGAGGCGTAATGCCGGCATTGACACCACCGCACTCCGGGCCGCAGTTCAGGATATAGGCCGTCGCGCCGTCAGAGGAGAAGACAGCCTTGGTCGGCCGGTCAAAGGTCAGCGCGGCGCCATAATAGTTGCCGGTAGCGTCGATGCTGGTGGGAACCTGGGCCTGAAAGAGGCACCATGCGGGCAAACTCTGCGGCTCGCAGTCCACCGCGGCCTTGGGCCAGGCCGAAGTGCCGGACGCGAAGGTAACGCCCTCGGCTGCTGTCAGCTTGCGCGGGTAGTAGACGTAGTTGGAGTTCTGCACGAAGGCCAGCGCAGCAGAACCTCCGGGGTTCACGCTCACCCGGTAGATGCCGGGAAGACTCAGAGCATAGGTGCCAGAGTTGGTGCCAGACTTGTCGACTACCTGCAAGACATGCGAGGTCAGATCAGCGCCAAATGCGTACAGCTGATCCGTGCTCGTCAGTGCACTGGGAGCGCCGCTGAAGGTTCCCATGGAACCGCCGCTGGCTTCCGTGGCGTAGTTGATGATGGCCAAAGCACCGTCGCCGGAGCCAAAAACAGCACCAAAGCGCTCTTCCGGCATGTTCTGAATGGATACCGGAAGGTTGCCCGAGTATCCCGAGATGGAAAACGAGGGAACCTGGCCGTTATAGCTGGACCGGATGTCGTAGTAGGCATCGACGATTTGCAGCGCACCCTTGGTAAAGGCGCTGGGATTCTGAATCGCGATCATCACGCGATTGGTCAACCCGCTGGGAGGCAGTGTCCGGCCATCGAAATAGGTGGTGCTGCCACATCCTGCCAGCGCGGCGGCCGCCAGCAAAGCCGCGGCGGCGCTCATCCAAAGACTTCTCTTCTTCAAAATCCCTTACCTCGACGTAAGCCGCGGACCGTGCCGCGAATATGCCCGCGGCCTCGGCCGCGGCTTGAACCTGTTGTGTGCGGCGCGCGCCTGGGGATAGGTACAAAAACCACCGCCCTCGGAACCGTTTCACGCCAATTCTACGACTCCCGAAGTATAACAAAGCTGGCCATGGGGCTGGCGCGGCCGAGCCGGGTACCGTAGCATGTCTTCATGCCGCAGATCGCCGAAATCTTCGCCAACCGCCCCGTTCTGGTCGACGGCGCCATGGGCACCGTGCTCTACGCTCGCGGTATCTTTATCAACCGCTGCTACGACGAACTGAATCTCTCCGACCCGGCGCTGGTGCTCTCCGTCCATCAGGAGTATCTGCAAGCTGGCGCGGAAGTCATTGAGACCAATACATTTGGTGCAAACCGCTTTCGCCTTGCCCGGCACGGGCTGGCGGAAAAAGCCGCCGAGATCAACGCCTCCGGCGTGCGCATCGCCCGTCAGGCAGTCGAACATCTCAAGGAAAAACAGGCGGGAGACGCCTGGGTAGCCGGCGCAGTCGGTCCTTTGGGCGTGCGTTTGGAGCCACTGGGAAAAACCGGGCTGGATGAGGCCCGCGCCGCCTTTGCCGAACAAATTTCCGCCCTGGCCACAGCCGGAGCCGATTTTCTCATCATCGAGACCATGCCCGCCCTCAATGAGGCCCGCGAAGCTCTCGCTGCCGCCCGCGAGACCGCGCCGCAACTCTCCGTGTTGATCATGGTCACGGTGGACGACGACGGCAACTGCCTGGATGGCGCATCGCCCCAGCAGGCCGCTTCCCTGCTCACCGAGTGGGGCGCCAGCGCTATCGGCGTCAACTGCTCCACCGGCCCTACCGTTGTGTTGACCGCCATCGAGGCCATGCGCGCCGCCACCCATCTGCCGCTGGCCGCCATGCCCAACGCGGGAATGCCCAGGGCCGTCGAAGGGCGCAACATCTATCTCTGCTCCCCGGAGTTCATGGCCAGCTTTGCCCGCAAGGCGATCCATGCCGGAGCGCAGTTTGTGGGCGGTTGCTGCGGCACTACCCCCAATCACATTCGCGCCATGCGCTCGGCGATGCGCGCCCTGGACGCTCAGGCCCGCATCGAGGTCAAAGATGTCGCTCCGGTCATCAACACCGAGACACCGCCCGCGCCGCTCGCGGAACGCTCGAAGATTGGCGCGCTGATTGAGCACCAGGAATTTGTCACCATGGTGGAGATCGTGCCGCCTCGCGGCATCTCCTGCACCAAAGAGATCGAAGGCGCGAAGTTGCTCGCCCAACTGGGCGTGCACGCCATCAATGTGCCGGATTCGCCGCGCGCTTCAGCGCGTATGAGCGCGCAGAGCCTGTGCATCCAGATTCAGCAGCAGGCAGGAATCGAGACAGTACTGCACTACACCTGCCGCGACCGCAATCTGCTCAGCATTCAGTCGGACTTGCTGGGCGCATCATCGATTGGCTTGCGGAATATCTTGTGCCTCACCGGCGACCCGCCCAAGCTGGGCAACTATCCTGACGCCACGGCGGTCTTTGACGTGGACTCCATTGGGCTGGTCAATATCGTCCGCCGGCTCAATCACGGGCTGGATATAGGCGCCAACTCCATAGGAGCTTCGACCAACTTCACCATCGGCGTCGCCGCCAATCCCGGCGTGCCGGACATTGAACACGAGTTGAGTCGCTTCCGCTACAAGGTCGAGGCTGGCGCGGAGTATGTCATCACCCAGCCGGTCTTCGATCTGCGCCTGCTGGAGAGCTTCTTGGAACGCATCAAGGAATACAGCATTCCCATCGTCGCCGGCATCTGGCCGCTGACCAGCCTGCGCAACGCCGAATTCATGAAGAACGACCTGCGCGTCTCCATGCCTGAGGAGATCATGCTGCGCATGGCCCAGGCCGACACGCCCGACGCCGCCCGCAAGGAAGGCATTCTTATCGCTCAGGAGATGCTGGAGGCTGTCCGGCCTTATGTTCAGGGCGTGCAGGTGAGCGCTCCCTTTGGCCGCTACAACGCCGCCGCCGAGGTCATCGCCAGCGTGCTGCCGCAGACCAGCGTGCAGGTGGACCCGTGCAAAAATTGAAACCTTCGCCTGACAACACCATGGAGCACTATGCCCACCTTTGAAGAATCGCTCAACAAGCTGGAAAATATCGTTGATCAACTGGAAAAGGGCGACCTGGCGCTGGAAGATTCGCTCAAGCTCTTCGAAGAGGGCGTCGGACTTTCCTCCGCTTGCAAGCGGGAACTGGACGCAGCCGAGGGTCAGGTGCAGATGCTGGTCAAGCAGCGCGATGGATCGCTGAAGGCGGAAGAGTTTCTGAGCTGAGCAGTTGTCAGTTGTCAGTTGTCAGTTGTCAGTTGTCAGTTGTCAGTTGTCAGTTGTCAGACGAGGATGGTCGCGCTTTTCTCGTGTGTGGTGGGCCAAAAAACGTTCATCAAAAAATATTGTCATCGCTGAGCGCAGCGAAGGATCTGCTTTTGTCGAAGACGCACAAACGCAGGTCCTTCGACTGCGTTTGGCACAAAAAACGCACCAAACTTCGCTCAGGATGACAGTTTATTTTTTTTGGGGAGGGCGAATGACTCCGGATTTGGTCGCACGTTTCCATCACAGTGCGGCAACTTCTACGCTCTTCATTTCCGCGCAAAAAACTGATAACTGACGACTGACAACTGTTCCCTGTTCCCTACTCCCTGATCCCTGCTCTTTGTTCCCTACTCCCTGTTCCCTGGAACCTGAAACCTCACCGTTGGCGTTCTCCACTGGAAACGTGCCGACAGCATTTTCAGGGCGAGACCAGCTGCTGTCCCCGCGGCGGTCGAGATGGAGCGGTCCCATCCCAGCGCTTCACCACCCAGAAAGACCAGCACAGCCAGCAGCGCGGCAATCGCGTAGGGTTCACCGTGTTCGAAGACGCGCGGGGTGCGGCCCATCAAGACATCGCGCAGCGAACCGCCGCCCACTGCGGTAATCAGGCCGAGAATCAGCGCAGGCAGTACGGGCAGACCGGCGTTAAGCGCTCGGCTCACTCCGGCGACCGAGAAGAGTCCCAGCGAAGCCGCATCGGCAAACCAGATGAAGCGATCGACGGCCTTGCCTGCACGCGAGCCGAAGAGCAGCGCAAGGCAGCCTGCGCCCAGTGCCACCAGCAGGTAACGCACATCGAGAAAGGCCAGCGGGGGGCCTTTCTGAATCAGCGTGTCGCGGGTGATGCCGCCGCCCAGGGCGGTGATCATCGCCAGACCCAGTACGCCGATCAGGTCGTAGTGGTAGGTGCGATTGCGGCGGGCCTCCAATGCTCCGGCCAAGGCTCCAGCGGCTACGCCGGAGAACTCGACCACGGAAAAGACGGCCATGGTGTGCAGATCCAGTTTCATGCTGCTTATAGATTAAGGCATTGAAAATCCAAGTTTCCCACCTTAACCGCTAAGGACGCGGTGAAGGTGGATCACCCGGAAGATGTTTCAACCAACACTGATCACTGACCACTGATCACTGACAACTGATCACTGACAACTGACTTTTCCCTACTCCGCCGGCGGCGGATAATAGGGCAGTTTGGCGTCCTTCTCTTCACCGCGCTTGACCTCAACATCGTCAAAGAGCAGCGGAGGCACAATCAATGTGCTGTGCGGTCCGGCGAATTCGCTGCGCACATAGGGCTTGTTGCCAGCCGCCACAATGCTCTTGCGCAAGGCGCGCAGGTTGAAGTCACCCAGTTTGGCGCCGCGCACGATCTGGCGTTTGCCGTCGGTGACGTTCACCCGGTACATAGTGCGTGGCGAGGTGGACCCACTTATGGTGTCCACGATGTAGACGAAGCTCAAACCCTGGTCTTTTCCCAGATCAATCAGCTTCTTTTCCAGATCTTCGTCACTGAGCCCATTGGCAGCTTCGACTTTCAGTACGCCGATGTGGGGCTCGGGGGCTCTGCCGCTGTCAGCGCGGCCATGACCGTTCGACTGCGGAAAGTCCTTGATCGGCTCGCGGCCCAGCAGATAGCCGACCAGTTTGCCGTCCTTGACCAGTTCGGTGCGCTGGGCCAGCACGCCTTCGTCGTCCACATGGTAAGCGCCGATCAGTTTCTTGCCGTCGAAGGTGGTGAGCGTAGGATCATCGACAACGCTGAGAAACTCCGGCAGTACGCGGGTCTGAAAGGCCGAAGCAAAGGCGCCGGTAGTGCGCGCTGTAGAACCCATGGAGGGCTGGTGCGCCTCGACGGCCTTGCCCAAAAGATCCAGCATGCTGGTCGCCGCGGCATTGCCTTTGAGCAGAATCGGGCCATGGTAATCGTCGTCTACAACGGGAGCGTGAATCAGTTCGTCCAGCCCCTGCAGCGCGTGCAACACGCCCTTCTGAAAGTGCTCGGCGGTGCCCAGATTCTTGCTTTCGACTTCGGCCAGGGGATAGGAACGCTGCAATCTCATGCCGTCAGCGGCCTGCGCCTCAAAGGCCACCTGCGCCGTGTAGTCGGAGTCGCCGGTACGCACGATGGAGCCCTCGGAGTTGACCAGATAAGAGGTGCGCACCCAGCCTTTGATCTGGCCGGTGGAGTTTTCAATTTCGGGGGCAAAGACCTTGGCCGCCGGATCGGTGAAGATCACACCGGAGCCATCGGCAATCTGCTTCTTCCAGAAATCGCGATCCAGTTCGAGGCGGCGCGGCTCTTCAAAATAGATCACCGGCTTCTCTTGTGAAAAGCTGTTGGCCTCGGGCGGGGTTTGCACGGTTTTCAACTCCGCCTGTTTCTTGGCCAAGTCGTCGAGGGCCATCTTGTAGGCGGTGTCGGCGGCTGTCCACAGGGCATAGCGCAGCGCCATGGGGTCGTTGTCCAGCACTTCAATAGCGATCATGCCGTCGCCGCCGAGACCGAACCTCTCCATGATGGCCATGAACTGGTTGTCGACCTTGGCGTGGGAGTTGTCGAACTTGTAATCGCCTACTCGAACGCGTACCCGCGCCATGCGGCTATGCGACTCATGCTCGCCGGTCAGAGCACCCCAGGCGGCGTTGGCGTTGTATTCCACCACATCGTCGATGCGGAACTCGAAGAAATAGGGCTTTGCAGAGTCTTTCAACTCCAACCGCTGCCGGTTGCGGTCCAGTTCCACCAGCATTGCCTGTAGAATCGGATCCTTTTCAGCATCGGCGCGCGTCGCAGACTGTTGTGTCGCGGACGATTGCATTGCGGACGGTTGAGCTGCGCTCACCGGCGCTGTTGGTGCTGCCACTGGCGTCGACGGAGTCAGTTGCGCGGCGGCGCTCGTTGTTGCTACTGCGGAAGCCACCAAAAGAGCTAAGAAAACAGAAAAATTGCGCATTTACCTGGCCTCCTGGACGGTCACGATCTTGATGGGAGCCGTATTGTCGCCGGGCGAGGGCAGGATCGGCGGGCGGGTATTGCCCTGAGCGGCTTTCTGCGTCTCTATCTCACTGAAGAGCAGCGCCGGAGCAGCAGCCGATACCGGCACGCTGCCCGACTCGGCTCCGCACTCGCCGTTGAAGACCGCGGGCTTGTCTCCGGCGGCTTCGATGCGCATCAAAGAGGCTTGCGGCGTGCCTACAATGTTCACGCCGCGCACCAGTTCGTCGGGCCTGCCATCGGCATAGACCCGATAAACGAGTTGCGGAACCACCTGGAAGGCCTGCGGCGAAACCCGCTGGGTCAACGTGTAACCCGAAGCAATGTCGGCAAAGTAAAGCCCGTAGGGCTTGTTCTGCTTCTTGACTTCATCCAGCAGCATGGAACGCAGCTTTTCATCCGATACGGTGGTAGCAGCGGTGACAATCAGATTGCCCTGGCGGCCGGTAGGCATTCTGCCGGCCTGGGCGCGTCCGTGACCGTTCGAGGAGTCGAAGTGAGTGATCGGCATTCGTGACATCAGGAAGCGGCGCAGCACGCCTTGATCAACCAGTTCAACACGCTGCGCAGGCTGCCCCTCTTCGTCGAAGGCGTAGTAGCCGTTCAAGTGCACACCGGCGTAGCTCTCCAGGGTCGGATCGTCGGCAACGCTGAGAAAGGCGGGCAGAATGGGCTTGTCCACATCCTTGGTGAAGGTTTCGCCTTCCTGAGAGCCGCGCTGGCGCTGGCCTTCCAGACGGTGGCCTAGAACCTCGTGAAAGAAGACCGCCGAGGCGCGACCGGAGAGCAGGGCTGGTCCATCGAATGGCTCGGCCGCAGGCGCGGTGCGCAATGTGTCCAACTGAGTTGCCAGCTCGCCGACCTGCTTTTCCAGCTCAGACTTGGCCGGTAGATCCTGCTCGCCGCGGCCCTCGAAGGTGCGCACCAGGCCAATGTCCATGCCGTCGTCGGCGCGGGTGGTGGCCAGCACTACGATGCGATAGCTCTGCGCTGGATGGGTGAGTCGCGAGCCCTCGGAGGAGACATAAGTGTCATTGTCGGTGTTTGCCGACAGCACTACCATGTCGGTGAGAATCTTGGGGTGGGTGCGAAAGACAGCAGAGAGCGCTCGAGCCCGTGCCTCCCAGGCCGCCCGATCCAGTGCGGGAGCCGGAATCGGGGGCTGGGCCGCCTGCACCGCCGGTTGCTTGGAGAAATCAGCCGAGGTGTCCTCTTCCTTGGCATGTACGGCCAACTCCGACTTCACCTTCAGGTAGCTCTGCAACGCCGTCGCGTAGCCCGCATTGATGCCGTGCCACAGACTGCGCGCGATGGCCGGGCGATTGTCTTCGAGCGGCAGTTCGATAGTGTGCAGGGCACTGGTGCGATGCGCTCCGTGGGTGTTGTCCACGGTCCAGTCGCCTATCCGCACAGTGATATCCGCGCCGCGCTGGTGGTTCTGGCTGGAGGCCATCAATGCGCCATGCTGCGCAACCACATCGAGCCGCGTCGTGTCACGGGCCAGAATACTCATGTAATAGGGAGCCGGCTGGCTCTCCTGAGCACTCTTTTGCAGAGCGGCCAATGCGCGCTCCATCTCTGCCGTCATTGCGTCCATCAGCGGCGAAGGCTTGGCGGCGCTGGAGATCGCCTTCTTGGCGGAGGCGTTATTGGCAGGTACCGCCGCATTCAGGATCGAGCCGCTGGTTAAAGCCATCAGCAACGGTAGAAAAACGATTTTTGAGGTTCTCATAGGTAGGTTTCTCGACTTTGCGGCAATTATACGGGAGGGGCACCGCAAAGCGATGAACGAGTGGGGGCGTTGTGCGGCGAGTCACCAAGTCAGCGGGCCAGTTGAAGCGAGATCCGGCGGCCCAGTCCCTTAGTCCCTAGTCCCTCAGTCCCTAGTCCCTCAGTCCCTAGTCCCTCAGTCCCTCAGTCCCTGTTCCCTGTTCCCTGTTCCCTGTTCCCTGTTCCCTGTTCCCTGTTCCCTCGAAGAGCATTACCATAGAGACATGCCCACGATTGCCCCCGGCCAGACCTTGCTTATTGATGCGGACGACACCCTATGGGAGAACAACATCTACTTCGAGCGGGCCATCGCTGCCTTTATCGGCTATCTGAACCATCAGGAGTACACCCCGGTCGAGGTGCGACTGACGCTGAATGCCGTGGAGCGCGAGACCATTCTGGCACACGGCTATGGGCTGACCAGCTTTACCCGTTCGCTGATCGACTGCTTTGCCCGGCTCAGCCCCGCTCCATTGACCGACGAGCATCGCATACAAATTGAGAGCTTTTCCCGCGCCATTGCCGAACACGAGATCGAGCTGATGCCCGGCGTAGCCGAGACTTTGGCCGAGCTTAGCACCCGCCATCGGCTGATTCTGATGACCAAGGGAGTTCATGCCGAGCAAGCCGACAAGCTGAGCCGCTCCGGGCTGGCGCAATACTTCTCCGCCGTGGAGATCGTCGCTGAAAAAGACCCCGTCGCCTATCGCGAGGTGATGCAGCGCCACGGCCTGACCCCGCAAAGCAGTTGGATGATCGGCAACAGTCCCAAGAGCGATATCAATCCCGCACTGACCGCCGGCTTACACGCTGTCCATCTCTTTCATAAAGACACCTGGGTGCTGGAACACGCCGAGATCGACGCCGCTCCAGAAGGCCAGAAGTTGTTGGAGCTGGATGGATTTGCCAGGCTGGGGGAGATATTTTAACGGAGGGAGTCTCGGGGCTAGGGGCAGGGCAATCGCATGAAGAATGGGTGGTTCCACACCCCCCTTTCCAAAGGAATGCGCCTCCGTGAAACGGGAAACCACGAAGATTATTCCGCGCAAATTGCCGTTCATTTTCCATCCTTGGCGCACAATGCAATCAGGGGCATTCCCAGCACTTGGCCAGAGTGAGCAAAACCAATCTTTCTTCTCGAAGGCCTACCCCCTCCCCCCCTGTAAAATTTCTATCTAACTGAAATTAAACGGTAGAGCGGCTAAAACGCATTCATTGAGGAAACCCCTTTCTCGGGGAGCGAGCTTCGCCTTTTCTTTCCACGTTTGCCCTGGGGCGAGGGGTGATGGAAGGTTGGTTCATGACTGCTACTTGTTTGCATTAGGCTAATTCACTGCTAAGAATCAAACGTAGTCACTCCACCCCTGTTCCCTATTCCCTGTTACCTAACTTACACATTTCCTTGACTCCCCAGCAGCTCTCTGTTCTACTGGCGTTAACGCCATGCGCATTATAATCGCCAACTCGATCCAGAATCCAAGCATGCGCGGCATTGCCTTCCATCCCGCGCACCGAATTCCTGCAACCGAAACGCGGGACGCGTAGCCTACCGGATAGTCGAGCATCACACCAGGCCACCACCCGCATTGAGCGGCTGGTGGTTTTACTGTCTTAGCATCTTATGTTTATCGAGGAGAAGCTTCTTGGAACCTGTCTCTCTGTCCAGCATTCTCACGGCGCGTGCGCGCATCGGCGAGGCCATCCATACCTCGCCCTGCTATCTCTCCCACTATCTCTCGGAGCAGACCGGGTTCCCTCTACATCTGAAGCTGGACAACCTGCAACGCACCGGTTCGTTCAAGGAACGAGGCGCGCTTAACAAGCTTCTCACTCTGAGCGAAAGTGAGCGCAAGCGCGGCGTGGTGGCCGCCAGCGCCGGCAATCATGCGCAGGGCGTCGCCTTTCACGCTGCCGCCCGCGGTATTCGCGCCCAAATCGTAATGCCGCTCACTACCCCGCAGATCAAGGTTGCCGCCACCCGCGCTTATGGCGCCGATGTCATCCTGCACGGAGCAAACTACGATGAAGCTTGCGAAGAGGCACTGCGCCGCCGGGCCATCGAAGGCCACACCTTCATCCATCCCTTTGACGACGCCGAGGTCATCAGCGGCCAAGGCACCATCGGCCTGGAACTGCTGGAGCAGGTACCAGACCTCGAAGCCGTTGTGGTTCCGGTGGGTGGCGGCGGGTTGATCGCTGGCGTGGCCTGCGCCCTCAAGGAGAGTAATCCCAACATTCGCATCATCGGCGTCGAGCCGGAGAAGCTGCCTTCCATGCTCAGGGCCCGCGAGGCCGGCGCTCCGGTGACCATCGCCGCCCAGGCTACCATCGCAGACGGCATCGCCGTACGCCGGGCCGGCGAACTCACCCTTGCCCTGGTTAATCGTTATGTCGACGAGATCGTCTCGGTGGATGACGAGGAGATAGCCAGCGCCATTCTAACCCTGCTGGAACATGAAAAGACCCTGGCCGAAGGCGCCGGTGCAACGGCCCTGGCTGCCCTATTGCAAGCCAAGACCACCCTGCGCTCCGAACGCACCGTGGTACTGGTCACCGGCGGCAATATCGACGTTACCCTGCTGGCCAAGATTATTGAACGCGGTTTGGTCAAGGATGGACGGCTCTTCCGCATCCGCGTCTACCTGCAGGACCGCCCCGGCGCTCTGCTCACCCTGACCGAAATTTTGTGCATGCAACGCGCCAATATCGTCGAAACCATCCACAATCGCGCTTACTACGGCGTAAGCCTGAGTGAGACGGTCATCGACGTCACTCTGGAAACCCGCGGCGCGTCGCACATCACCTCTATCAGCCACGCTATCGGCGAAGCCGGCTTCCGCTTTGAAAGGATTCAGTAGGGAGTATTTCCATCCTTCGCGACCATTTGCTATACTCATCTAGTTCCACCTCGTGCGGAGGTGGCGAAATTGGCAGACGCACCAGCTTGAGGTGCTGGCGCCGCAAGGCATAGGGGTTCAAGTCCCCTCCTCCGCACCAAAGATCTCCTGTCCGGGCCAACCGGGCGAGGCTCGGAAAGCAGTTTCAAGATGACTTTTCTTCTCTACTTCGTCGTCACGCTGCATGTGATCGTGTGTTTGTTCTTGGTAGGCGTGGTACTGCTGCAGCAGGGCCGTTCGGCTGATTTGGCCGGCGCCTTCGGTGGACAGGGTTCGCAGACCGCCTTCGGCCCCCGCGCCGCGGCCAACGTGCTCACCCGGCTCACCACTTGGTCGGCGGTCATCTTCATGATCACCTCCATCAGCCTGACCATCCTGTATGTGCGCACCGGCAGCCAGCATTCGGTGCTGGATAACACCCAGACCTCCGCTCCGGCCAAGTCCGGCAAGTAGTTTTTTCTTTTCTTTTTTTCGGCGGCCCGAGTTCTCAGGAACTCGGGCCGTTTGCTGTTTGGGGCGTTTCTTCTCTCGATAAATACTTGTCATCCTGAGCGAAACAGGGTGCGTAACCGGGTTCCACGGCGGGCGATTTTTGCTCGCTGGGGTGGCTGAGCGATCTGCGCAGTCGAAGGAGCTACGTTTGAAACTCTGCATTATAAGTTCTTGGTACTTATAGCCTCTTTATTCCTGGCCAACAAGAGAGTCATAGTTGGCGATAGAGAAGACGCAGGTCCTTCCCTTCGACTCCGCTCAGGGCAGGCTACGCTCAGGATGACGGCATTTTGGGGAATAGAAAACGGGCCGATCCCGGATGAGATCGACCCCATTTGATTCGTGTCCACATGCAACTACCGGTAGGCGCACTCGATCCAGCCTTGCAGCAGCGTCGGGAAGCAGCCGGCAAGCACTACCGCCAACGCAATCCCAACTAACACCAGAGTGGTAGTGGGATGGGCCTTGATCGGCGTCTCATCAACAGCGGGCAAGACGTAGGCACGCTTGAGGACTTGCAGATAGTAGTAGAGCGAGACAGCACTCATGGCAATAGCCAAAGCGACCAGATAGAGTGGAAGTCCGGAATGCGCTACACCCAGCACGGCGGCAAACAGGTTGAACTTGGCCCAGAAGCCGACCAGCGGCGGGATTCCAGCCAGCGAGAGGAACAGGACCAGCAGCACGGCCGCCAGCAGAGGATTGCGCTCGTGCAAGCCGGCAAAGGCGTCCATCTTGTCGCTGCCCGTGGCGCGCTCGACGACGGCTACGACACCGAAGGCTCCGATGGTGGTTAGGCCGTAGGTGAGGACGTAGTAAAGAATGGCGTTGGCGCTCAGCGAGGAGTGCGAGAAGAAGGCCAGCCCCAGCAGAATGTATCCCGCATGGGCAATCGCCGAGTAGGCCAGCAATCTGCGCACACTGACCTGAGCCAGTGCAGCCAGGTTTCCCAGCACCATCGAGAGAGTCGCAAGCGAAGTCAGAATCAGCGACCAGGAATAGTTGAAGCCCAGATAGTGCAGCGCATGTCCTGCAGGAACCTCAATTACAAATCCGACCGGAGAAAGCATTCCGTCGAATATGTGAACCGCGGCTGCGCCGATGCCGATCAGCAAGGCAAAGCTGGCTACCTTGGAGACGGAAGCGATGAACGCCGCAGCAGGAGCGGGTGCTCCTTCATAGGTGTCCGGCGCCCACAGATGAAACGGAGCAGCAGCCACCTTGAATCCGAGTCCCGCTGCGATCAGTACCAGAGCTGCTGTAATCATGGGCCTAGCGTCAACGCCTACTTGCCCAAAGAGTGCCAGCATGATCTGATGCAGATTCGTCGATCCCGTAATCCCGTAGAGATAGCTGAAGCCAAACAAGAGAAACGCCGCTGACATGCCGCCAAAGAGGTAATACTTCAGCGCTGCTTCGGCGCTCTTGCCGGAGGTTTTAGCAAAAGCCGTCAGAATGTAGAGACCCAGGCTGAGCAGTTCCAGGCCTACAAAGATCACCAGCAGATCCTGCGCGGCAGCTACGATCAAACCGCCCGCCGCGGCCATCAAGAGCACCGCGACAAATTCGCCGATGTGCTTGGTGAAGGTCTCGTTAAACAACAGCAGCAGGGTGATCGCGGTGAGCACCAGGATTCCCGCTTGAGCCACCAGAGCGGTTCCGCCCTGCGCCAGCACCAAAGCGCCGCCATAGCTGTATCCAGCGCCCGCGGAGAGCGAGAGCGCCCACAGTGCGGCACCACAGCCAGCTACGCCCAACAGCGCGGCCACAGCCACACGCGTCTTGAGCGTGGCCTTGCGCAGGAAGGCCAGGTCGGCAACCAGCACCAAGAGTGCGGCGACTTCCAGAACAGTTTCGGGGAGAGTTACGCGGAAGAGTTCGAGGAAATTCATTGGACTCCTCCCGCCAAGAACGCCTTCACCGCAGGTTCGATGGTGTCGAGCAAGATTTTCGGATACAAACCAACCACCAGACTGACTCCTGTCAGCAGCGCCACGCCGGTCACTTCGGGCCAGGTGATGGCGGCCAGAGGGTGATTGTCGTGTTCATGCGCCTGCTTGTTTGCGGGCTGATCGCTGAAGAAGGCTCGCTGCAGCGCTCTCCAGGTATAAGCCACGCCGATCACGATGCCGATGCCCGAGGCCGCGGTCCACCACGGGTTGACCCACGAGCCGATGAGGATTTGCAGCTCAGCCACAAAGCCACTGAAGCCGGGAAGTCCCATCGAGGCCATGCCGGCGATCACAAATGCCCATGCGGCAAAGGGAAGGCGCTTGGAGAGGTTCATGTGCTCCAGCTCTGCCAATTGTCGGGTGTGGGTGCGTTCGTAGACGATGCGGCCGACGATGGCGAAGAGCAGTCCGGCGATCACGCCGTGGGAGAACATCTGCAGGACCGCGCCGGTCAAGCCGATTTGATTGAGCGTCATCAGGCCCAGTAAGACAAAGCCCATGTGGCTGACGCTGGAGTAGCCGATGACAAACTTGAAGTCCGTCTGCACCAGCGCCACCAGCGCACCGTAGATGATGCCGATGATGGCCAGTACGGCAAAGAGATCGCGCCATGAACCGACGCCTACAAAGCTGAATCCCCAAGGGTCCATGCCATGAGGAAAGAGGCCCATGGCAACGCGCAAACAACCATACGCGCCCAGCTTCATCACCACACCGGCCAGCAGCATCGATGCCGCAGTTGGAGCAGCGACGTGGCCCGTCGGCGCCCAGGTGTGAAAGGGCCACATGCCGGCCAGAATCGCAAAGCCAACAAAGACCAGCGGGAAGAGCCACATTTGCGCGCTGATGGGCAGGTTCGCGTGCGCCAGAGCAACCAAACCAGTAGAAGAACTGCCTGAAAGAGCGTAGGCCGCCAGCAAACCGATCAGCACCATCGCCGAGCCGACAAAGGAGTAGAGCGCCAGCTTCATCGCGCCGTACTCGCGGCGCGTCGATCCCCAGATGGCAATCAGGAAGTACTTGGGAACGATGGCGATCTCGTAAAAGACAAAGAGCAGGAAGAGATCGTAGCTAAGAAAGACGCCGTAGACGCCGCCGATCAACGCTAAAAAGAACGCGAAGAACTCATTGGTGCGCAGCTCAATATTCCAACTGAACAAGACGCCAGCGACAGCGGCCAGACCGGTCAGCAGCACCAGCACGCGGCTGATGCCGTCGGCGGCGAGCAGGTAGTGAATGCCCATGGCGGGAACCCAGGGCAGATCCACCAGCACGGTACGACCCTGTCCGATGCCGGCGATAAAGCCCTGCACCGCGAGAGCCAGCCCGGCGACGGCTACAATGAGCGCCAGCCAGCGGGAAAGAGTCGCCTTGCCCTTGGGCAACAGCGCCTGGAGCAACGCTCCGGCGAAGGAGATATAAATCGTCCAGGCCAGTAGCGACACCGAATTCGGAGTACCTATCGAAAGCATTAAAATCTCCAGTGCGCCAGCAGGTTGAGAACCGTGGGGTTCACACTATCCACAATCAACTGCGGCAAGACGCCCAGCAGCAACATCAGGCCAATCACCGGGGCCAGCGCCAGGCGCTCGCCTCCGTGCAGGTCGGGGAAGTTCGCATACTTTGCAGGGAGCGGCCCGGTAAATACTTTTTGGATTACGGTGAGGATCACCGCAGCCGTAACCAGCAAGCCCAGAATCGAAACCGTCGCCGCTACCCAGGCCAGCGGAAAGACGCCGCGGAAGATCAGAAACTCGCCGACGAAGCCATTGAGTCCCGGCAGGCCCAGCGAGGAGAAGAGCGCAATGCCCATCAGGCCGCAGAGCACGGGAGCGGGCTTGCGCAAACCCCCAAATCCTTCCAGGCTGCGCTCGCCTTCGGTGCGTCCTTGCAAGATGGCAACAAACCAGAAGAGCGCCGCGGCGGTCAGGCCGTGGTTGAACATTTGCAGGATCACGCCATTGAGCGCGGCTGCTTGATTGTTCTGCGCGGCTACGCCAGCGGCGGGAACCGCCAATGCGAAGATGCCCAGCAAGCAATAGCCCAGGTGGTTCACCGAGGAGTAGGCGAAGATGCGCTTCAAGTCCTTCTGGGCAACCGCGGCCCATGCGCCCATGACAATGGTGAGTACAGAAAGCACAATGAGCGGGGTGCGAATCTGAGCGATCTGCGGGCCAAAGATGGGAATCGCGATGCGCAGCAGGCCATAGACGCCCATCTTGCTCATTGCGCCGGTCAGCAGCATGGTTACCGGCGAAGGCGCTTCACTATAAGCAGCGGGCAACCAGGTGTGAAAGGGCGCCATCGGTACCTTTACCGCGAAGCCGGCCAGCACGCCAATCGCCAGCCACAAGGTCACCGGGCCGAGATGGGCGGTGACTGCGCGCTCCAGCGCTCCGGTAGAAGCCATCTGCGTCAACTGGCCGAAGTCCATGCTGCCGGTGGAGAGATAGAGTGCAAGGAAGGCCAGCAGCAGCGCGACCGAGCCGGCCATGGTGTAGACGAAGAACTGAGTCGCCGCCGGTCCGCGCCGTGGTCCGCCCCAGAGCTTGATGAGGAAGAAGGCGGGGATCAGGCTCAGCTCCCAGTACAGGAACCAGTGGAAGAAGTTGAGCGCGGTGAACGATCCGAAGAGGCCCGCTTCCAGCAGCAGCACCAGTCCGAAGTAGAGATTAGGCTGGCGATGCACGCGATGAGCAGCGTCCACCGACATCAAAGCGACGATGGCCGAGAGCACCAGCATTAGAGCGCCCAGACCATCCACGCCGAGGTGATATTCAATGCCCAGCGAAGGCGCCCATGCGGCCTTTTCCAAGAGGCCGATAGAGCCGTCAGCAGGCAACTGCGTCCAGATCACCAGCGCCAGGGCCAGAGCGGAGAGCGTCGTGATCAGAGCCACGGCGCGCGCATACTTGCCGCTGAAGAGGGCGATTGCCGCTCCCAGCACGGGCAGCAGGGTCAACACCGTTAATACAGGAATTCCATTCATGCCCGGCTGCTCCAGATCAGAATTACGGTCAATATCGCTACGGCCACGGCCAGAATGCGCAGATAGGCTTGCACGCGGCCACTTTGAATGCGCGCCAGCAGGCCTCCGCCGGCGGCGATCTCTTCGCAGCTCTTGTCAAAACCGCCGTTGACAAACTGATGGTCAAAGAAGCGGCTCAGGTGCGCGCCCATGCGGAAGGCCCAGGCGGTGAAGGCCACCAGACCGCCCCATACATGGCGATCGAAGAAGTCGGCCACGCGTCCCCACCAGCCATAGAAGGGGATGAAGGTGAGGCCGTAGAACTCGTCCACATAGAAGCGATCGCTCATCAGCTTCCACAGCAGTGGAATCTTTTGTTCGAGGATGTCGGCTTCTTCAGCGCGCGGAGAGCGATTGCCGTAGAGCAACCAGCCAAGGCCGAGGCCGACAAAGACTACCAGAGCGGAAGTGCACATCAGCGCAGGAAGACCAGGTTCGAAGAAGACGTGCCATCCTACATACTCGGCTGAGTGGCCCTCCAAGAAGGCGCGGAACCACGGCCAGGCCGGTGTTCCCAGAGCGCCCAGAGCGATGGCGAAGAAGGCCAGAATCGCCAGCGGCAGCGTCATCACCTTGGGGCTCTCATGCACCTCGGCGTGTCCACGGTAAGAACCGAAGAAGGCATAGCTGACTTGACGTGTCATGTAGAAGGCCGTCAGCAGCGCGCCAAAGACCAGCATGTAGAAGGGCGCTTTGGCCACGCTCCAGTGCTGGGCTGCTTCGAGAATGCCGTCCTTGGACCAGAAGCCGGAGAAGAGCAAGGGGAAGCCGCTCAGCGCCAGCATGCCAATCGCATACGTGAAGAAGGTCAGGCGCATCTTCTTGCTGAGGCCGCCCATATGGCGGATGTCCTGCTCTTCGTGGCAGCCATGAATCACCGAACCAGCGCCCATGAAGAGCAGAGCTTTGAAGAAGGCGTGCGTGATGAGGTGGAACATGCCGACGGCTACTCCGCCCATGCCCAGGCCGGCCATCATGTAGCCCAACTGCGAGACGGTGGAGTAAGCCAGGATGCGCTTGATGTCGTTCTGCGCCACGGCGATCAACGCGGCGAAGACCGCTGTGGATGCACCAACGAAGGTGACGACGGTCAATGCTGTCGTGGTGCCGCCGGTTAGCGCTCCGGCCTGCATCAGCGGATAGACGCGAGCAATGAGATAGACGCCCGCGGCCACCATGGTCGCTGCGTGAATCAAGGCGGAGACTGGTGTGGGGCCTTCCATCGCGTCAGGCAGCCACACGTGCAAGGGAAGCTGGCCGCTCTTGCCCGCTGCTCCGGCAAAGATCAACAGGCCGACAGCACCGGCGGCGGTGAGTCCCCAGCCCGCATGAGCAGCCAACAGGCCGGTCAGTGCGCCGGTCTCGATGGAGCCTGCTCCCTGGTTATAGAAGAGCAGGGTGTTGGTCTGCGCGTAGAGCCAGACCATTCCCAGCAAGAAGAAAATATCGCCGACGCGGGTGGTGAGGAAGGCTTTTTTAGCTGCGGCAGCGGCCGAGGGCTTGTGATACCAGAAGCCGATCAGCAGATAGGAAGTAAGTCCCACCAGTTCCCAGCACATGAAGAGCAGCAGCAACGAGTTCGAGATCACCACGCCCAGCATGGCTCCGGCAAAGAGCGCCAGGAAGCAGAAGAAGCGGGTGAAGTTCTCATCGTGGGCCATGTAGCCGGTGGAGTAGATGAAGATGAGCAGTCCGACAAAGCAGACCATCACCAGCATCACTGCCGAGAGCGGATCGAGCACCCAGCCAAGATCGACGTTGGTGGTGCCTACCTGAATCCATGTGAAGTTGACTGTCTCGCGAACGGCCTGCCCGTGCATCCATCCCGTCAGAACGTGAAGGAAGGCGCAGATGGAAAACAACAGCGAGAAGCCCAGCGAGCCGATGGCCAGCGTGGACGAAGTCTTGCGTTTGGGCTGCTTGAGCAGCGAGATCACGCCCGCAGCCAGAATCGGCACGGCGGGGATCAGCCAGAGCAATCCGGCGATCGGCGTGGCGGTCAGTTGTGGAGTGAACGAAATCGCTTCCTGTATCACCGGCTCACCCCTTCATCCTGTTCATGGCATCGAGATCGGTGGTGTGCGCGTGGCGATGGATCTGGATGACCAGACCCAGGCCCACGGCGGCTTCGGCAGCGGCCACGGCGATCGAGAAGATGGCAAACATCATGCCGGTCAGCGCTTCGGGATGGGGTCCGTAGCGCCAGAAGGCAATCAAATTCAAGTTGGCCGCATTGAGCATCAGCTCAATGCCGATCAGCACCAGAATGGCGTTGCGCCGGGTGAGCGCGCCGGCCAAGCCGATGGCGAACAACAGGGCAGCCACTAATAGATATCCAGCGAGAGGAGTCACTTCGCCGCCTCCTTGTTTGTCGCGGAACCGTTTTCAACCTTGTCGTGCATGGCGATGATCACCGCGCCAATCATGGCCGCGGTCAAGAGCACAGCGATAATCTCCAGCGGCAGCACATAGCGGCTCATCAGTTCATTACCGATCTGCTGCACGGTGACTACTGGAGCTTGGGATTGCGAGGGCAGTACACGCATGCTTTGCAAAACCGCCCAACCCAACACTGCGAAGACCGCAGCGGCAATCACCAGACCGGTGGGCCAATGCTTGCTGTAGACGCCATCCTTGGGGGTTTCAGAACCACGGGTGAGCAGAATGGCGAAGACCACCAGAATGGCCACCGCACCGATGTACACCAGAATCTGCGCAAAGCCGGCGAACTGCGCGTCGAGGCCCAGAAAGAGCAGCGCCAGTCCGGCAAAGGCCACGGTCAGCGCCAGAGCGCAGTGCACGGTGTTCTTCAGCATGATTGCGGCGAGTCCGCCCGCCAGAGTCAGCGCCGAGATGAGATAGAAGGCAACAGTCATCGGCAGCCTATCCTTTCCCCTGCGGGTTTATCGAATCCAACCCGACAAATTGTCAACCAGAAAAAATTATTCCGCATAGCGATATCTCCTCGGCCCGAAGTGTTCGCGCCTCATGCCTACCTTGCCCATGAAGGCATAGACCGCCATGAGGATCGCCGAGCAGACCACCCAGCGCAGCCAGTTATCGTCCATGAAGCGCCACAGGGCGGCTACAAAGAGGTTGAGCAGCGTCAGGGGCAGCACAAACTTCCAGGCGAAGTTCATCAGCTGATCCTGACGCAGCCGGGGCAGAGTGCCGCGCAGCCAGATGAAGACGAAGATGGAGACCATCAGCTTGCCAAAGAACCAGATCCACGAAGGAACCCAGTTGAGAATCTCCAGTGGCGAAGACCATCCACCGAGAAAGAGCGTAGCGCCGACGCCGGAGATGGAGAGCATGGCCAGATACTCGCCCAGAAAGAAGAGCGCGAACTTGAAGCCGGAGTATTCGGTGAAGTAACCGGCTACCAGCTCCGACTCGCCTTCAGGAAGATCGAAGGGCGAGCGGTTGGTTTCGGCGGTCGCGGCAATGGCGTAGAGAATGAAGGCGGCGAATCCCCAGGGGGTGAAGATGTACCAGTGGGGCAATCCCCAGGTGTAATGGTTCTGCGCCTCGACGATCTTGACCAGCGAGAGCGAGCCGGTGATCATCACCACCACCACGCTCGACATCAACAGAGGCACTTCGTAACTGATCATCTGGGCCACGGCGCGCATGGCGCCGAGCAGCGAGTACTTGTTGCGGCTGGACCATCCGGCCATGAAGACGGCCAGTTCAGAGGTAGCGCCCACGGCAAAGTAGAACAGCAGGCTGCTATCCATATCCACCAACACCATGTTGCGGCCCATGGGCAGCACGGCAAAGCCCATGAAGACGGCGACTACCAGCACGACCGGCGCCAGAAAGTGCACCACGGCATCGGCGGTAAGGGGAACGAGATCTTCCTTGGTCAACGACTTGATGCCGTCAGCGATGGGCTGAAAGAGTCCGAAGGGACCGACGCGGTTGGGGCCGAGGCGATTTTGCATGCGGCCCAAGCCCTTGCGCTCCAGCCATACGCAGAAGGCAAAGATCGCGGGAAAGACGCAGACAATTACTGCTACGCACAGCACTACACCGACGGCTGGCCGAAGCACGGCGGGCAGATAACCCAGCAACCAATGAAGAAGGAGGACAAAGATCTGATCCAGTTTGTCGAACATAACTTAGGCTCCCTCACTGGCGGGCTTGGGCACGGCTTGCGCCGCAACCTCTGCCGCAGCGGCTTTGGCAGCGGCAGCAGCAGCCGCTGCTTTGGCCTTGGCATCAAAGACGGCCTTGGCCGCGGCCAAGCGAGCATCTACTTCAGCGGCTTCGATGGGATGAATCTGGTGATAGTACTCGTTGGGCTTGGCCAACTGCTCGCGGTCCAGCAACAGACCGCCGAAGCGGTCGTCGGTGCTCTGCTCGAAGTGTTTGTCCATCTTGATCGACTCAAAGGGACAGACTTCGACGCAGATCTGGCAGCTCATGCAGACCGAGATGTCGATATCGAAGCGGGTGGGATAGAACTGCGCCTTGCCCAGGTAGTCCAGCTTCTTGTCCTTGGACTTCTCGATAAAGATGCACTTGGGCGGGCATTCCTTTTCGCAGATCTGGCAGGAGGTGCAACGCAGCCCCGCCTCCCAATCCGGCCCGCCGCCGTCGCGGTTCTCCACGTCGTAGACCAGGAAGGGGAAGACGCGCGAGTTCTCGATCGGAGCCAACCGCTCTTCGGGATATTGAACCGTGGTCAACCGCTCCTTGCTGACATAGCTGCCCGCAAAGTTCTTGGCCGTCTCCAGCAGTCCTTTTAGAATTCCTTCGCCTAACAAGTTGCCTCCAAATGCAGGAAACAGGGATTAGGGAACAGGGATCAGGGGTGGCGTTTGTCATTTACCAACCAGAGAAGAAGAATCCAACCTTCCCTGATCCCTGTTCCCTAATCCCCGTTCCCTTACCTGTCCACTTCTCCCAACACAATATCCACCGAGCCGAAGATCAACACTACATCGGCCACGTTGTGTCCGAGACACATATCTTCCAAAACCGTCAGATTGATCAGGCTGGGGGGACGAATCCGATAGCGGTATGGGTTGCCCGAACCATCACTGATCAGATAAAAGCCCAGTTCGCCCTTGGGCGCTTCGATGCGACCGTAGGCCTCGCCCGGCTTGGGGCGGATGCCGCGATTTTTGGCCTTGGGGTCGATTACCGGTCCGGCAGGAATGTCCTTGAGGGCCTGCTCCAGAATCAGCAGGGACTCACGCATCTCCAGCATGCGCACCATGTAGCGGTCGTAAATGTCGCCCACTTCGCCGAGCGGCACGCGGAATTTGAAGCGGTCGTAGATGCTGTAGTGGTCCACCTTGCGAATGTCGTAGTTCACGCCCGAGGCGCGCAACATCGGGCCGGTCACTCCGGCATTGACCGCCAGATCCGGCGGCAGAATGCCCATGCCCTGGGTGCGGGCCATGAGGATTTCGTTGGAGGTGAGCAACCGGTCGAACTCATCCACGAAGCGCGGCAAGCCGGCGACCAGTACGCGCACCTGGTTCAGCCAATCTTCAGAGGGGTCAACGCGGCAGCCGCCAAAGCGCATGTAGTTGCACATCATGCGCGAGCCGGTCAGCGACTCAAAGAGGTCGAGAATCTTTTCGCGCTCGCGGAAGGCGTACATCAGCGGCGTACCGCTGGCGCCCATGTCCTGAATCAGAAAGCCGATGGCCGAGGCGTGGTTCTGAAAGCGGGTCAGCTCGCCCAGGATCACACGGACGTACTCGGCGCGCTCGGGAACTTCCTGGCCGGCTAGCTTCTCTACCGCCAGCGCGTAGGCCCAGTTGTTGGTCAGCGAGCAGATGTAGTCCAGACGGTCGGTATAGGGCATCATCCCCAGGTAGCTGACGCTCTCGCCTATCTTCTCGTGATTGCGATGCAGGTAGCCGAACTCCGGCTTGAGCCGGATCACCCGCTCGCCGTCCAGCGCCAGATCCATGCGGAAGACGCCGTGGGTGGAAGGGTGGTGCGGGCCCATGGAAACTTCCAGCAGTTCGCCTTCGCCGTCCGTCTCCATCACGGGAGGACGGTTCCAGCCTTCGGGGCGCAGTGCGCAACTGGCAAAATCGAATTCTTTCGCGAAAGGGGCGTTGCTCATTGTGCGACTCCTTCCGTGCCGGCTGCTGTTTGCTGTTGCGCTTCGCGATGGGCGGCGGCGCGCTTCAAGACTTCATCGTGCGGGGTGGGCTCGTACTCGAAGTCGTCGGGTTCGACGTAATCGCGGCGCATGGGATGGTCCTTGAAGCCCTCCCACATCATCAACCGGCGCAGGTCGTGATGGCCGGCGAAGACGATGCCGTAGAGGTCGAAGACCTCGCGCTCCTGAAACTCGGCCGAACGCCAGACCGAGGTCAGAGAAGGCAGAGTCACTTTGTCGCTGCGGTTCTCGGTCTTCATGCGCAGCACCAGCGGGCCGTGCTTCTTCTGCATCGAGTAGAGGTGATAGACGGCCTCCAGGCAACCGGGCACGACGCGCTTCACGGTCTCTTCGACGATTTCTTCAACGGATTGCTCGACGCCATCGACGGTCTTGGTCACGGTGCGAGTGACGTTGACCTTCTCCGCGACTTCCTTTTCAGGCCAGTCGACGCCGGTGACGTTGGAGAGGAAGTCCAGCTCCAGTTCCTTTTCGTCGCGCAGATACCAGGCGATGGCCAGCGCTTTCTCCGGGCCTATACGCAGCGAGTGCTGCGCCGAAGGGCCGGGGTTGAGCACCAGTTCCACTTGCGCGCCGGGCACGGCAGCTTCAATGCCCGCTTTGATCTCTTCTATCGTCTTCATCAGCGAATCACCACCGGCACGGTCCAAACTCCAGGATTGGCAGCGGGCTCCAGATCATGTTCTCCCGGCGTCGGCACCGGGAACTGGCCCGGAGCGTCGGCATTGAGGTGGCGCGGACGGTCCGCGCCGGTCAGGCTCTGCTCGTCGATCTTCTTCTGCAAGAGCATGAAGGCGTCCAGCAGCGCCTCGGGGCGGGGTGGGCAGCCGGGGATGTGCACATCCACGGGGACGTAGCGGTCGATGCCCTTGAGCACGTTGTAGCCCTGCTTGAAGGGGCCGCCACTGATGGCGCAAGCGCCCATGGCGATCACGTAGCGAGGTTCGGCCATCTGGTTATAGAGGCGCACCACCTGCGGAGCCATCTTTTTGGTCACCGTGCCGGAGATGATCATCAGATCAGCCTGGCGCGGCGAGGGGCGAAAGACCTCCGCGCCGAAGCGCGCCAGATCGTAGCGCGCCATGGTGGTGGCGATCATCTCGATAGCGCAGCAAGCCAGGCCGAAGTTCAGCGGCCAGATGGAGTTGCGCCGTCCCCAGTTGTACAGTTCCTCGATGGTGGTGACGAAGACCCCCTGTTTGCCCAGTTCGATCTTCAATCCTTCATCTACAGACATTTGTTCGCTCCGCTCACAGCTGACAGCTTATAGCTGACAGCTCACAGTTTTCAGTGGTAACCATCGATTTGTAACCCGTTTCCAGTACCCAAGCATCCAGCCTTGGAACTGTCGGCTGTCAGCTGTTCGCTGTCGGCTGCCATTTCACGCCCAGGTGAGCACGCCCTTGGCCCAGGCCCAGGCCAGTCCCTCGATCAGCAACAGCACAAAGACCAGCATGGCCACGCAGGCTTGCGCGCCCAGGCCGGTGAAGGCCACGGCGAAGGGCAGCAGAAAGATCGCCTCCACGTCGAAGATGAGAAAGATGATGGCGTAAAGGTAGTAGGCCGACCGGAACTGCATCCAGGCGTCGCCCTTGGACTCCAGGCCGCACTCGTAGATGGCGTTCTTGACCGCATTGGGCTTGGCCGGGGAGTAGACCTTGCCCCAGAGCCACGCCAGCGCCAGCGGAGCCAGACCGAAGCCGAGCGCCGCCACGAAGAGAACCGCCAGAGAAAAATATGGATTTGAAGCCATCATCGAATTCGGAGTCCTTGAACAACCTACCAGTTCAGGCCTGGCACCGGCTAAGTGGATGTGATGTAGAGCACAGCCAATCAGTTCCATTTTCGCTCGCTTCATCGACTCATGGGAACCATTTGCTGGGTAACAGCCTCCGGAAATCCCAGAAAAGATCGCCAATCGGCCATTCTATCCCACATGGCGAAATAGCGGCGGACTTTCGGCCTCGACGGTTGTCAGTCTTCAGTTCTCAGTTGTCAGTCTTCAGTTCTCAGTTGTCAGTGGTCCCGCTACTCCCCCTCCACCTTTCGATGGAAGACAGTTCTGCTCTTGCGCCGCTATGGTTCTTGCCATGCTGGCGGATTCCCCCCGCCAGTCCGCGCTCCCCTGCGCTGGAGGTCACCTATGATGCAGCAGATTGCGCCGCGCCCCTGGCTGGCGGCTGTCCCTATCCTTGTCTCGCTGCTGATGGCATGGGGAGTTCATGCCGCGGACTCTGCTTCAGACGCTCCAGCCCCTGTGACCGCTCCCCCTGCGAGCAGCGCGGCCTCCTTTCATGAAAATGTCGCGAATCGATACAACTTCGCCTTCGGCAAAAGCTCGCCGTTTTTGCCCTCCAATGCCACATCGGCCAACGGACAGTTTCTCGATCCCAAAAGCTTTCCTACGGCGCAGTACTGTGGTCACTGCCACAAGGAGGCTTATCACCAGTGGCGGCAGTCGGCGCATTCCAACAGCTTCCGCGCTCCCTGGTATTTGAAGAACGTCAACCAGTTGATCAGCGAAAAGGGCGTCGAGTTCTCTCGCCACTGCGAGGGCTGCCACAATCCGGTGGCGCTGCTGAGTGGCGCACTCTCGCAGAACATGCCCAAAAAACGGCCCTTCGAGGACGAGGGCATTACCTGCACGACCTGCCATTCGATCCAGTCCACCAACACTACCGGCACCGGCAGCTACGTCATGGGAACCCCTGCGGTGCTGGTCGATGAAGATGGCAAGCCCATCACTCGGCCGGTCAGCGATGCCGAAGTGCTGGCTAACCTTGATCGCCACTCCCAGGCGGTGATGCGCCCGCTCTACAAGACGACGGAGTTCTGCGCCGCCTGCCACAAGGCCGCCATTCCCCGCACCCTGGACGACTACAAATGGCTACGTGCGTTTAGTGTTTACGATGAGTGGCAGGCGGCCAGTTTCACCAAACAGTCTCCCCTGCCCTTCTATCGCAAGGACTCTGTATCCACCTGCCAAAGCTGCCACATGCTCCGGGAACCGCTGGCCAAGGGAGCATCCGATCCGGGGTCCAAGGATGGACAACTCGCCTCGCACCGCTGGCTGGGCGGCAATTCGCTCATTCCCCAGTACTACAAGTTCGACGAGCAAGCCAATAAACTTCGGGCCTTCCTAAGCAATAACGTGCTCAATGTGGACATCTTCTCGCTTGAGAGGGAACAGGGATCAGGGAACAGGGATCAGGGAGCGGTTGTCAGTCATCAGTTGTCAGTTGTCAATCATCAGGTGAGTGAGACAACTCCATCTGGTGAGCCGGCTCTGATCGCACCGCTGGGAGTGACCAGCTTTTCTCTGGCTCCCGGGGACACACTCATCGCTGGCGTGGTCATTCAGAACAAGGGAATTGCTCACTCATTCATCCCCGAACAACGCGACTTCTATGAGGCGTGGGTGCAGTTCACGGTAAAGGATGCAGCGGGCAAGACGCTAGCCGAGAGTGGATTTTTACGCCCAGACGGCAACCTGGACCCTACGGCACACTCCTTTACCAACCGTCTGATCAACAACAAAGGCGAACTGAACGGCCTGCACGAAATCTGGCGTAACCGGGTGCTGGCTTACAACAACGCTTTGCAATCGGGCCGCTCGCAGCTTGTCCGCTACCGCTTCCGCCTGCCCAAAGATGAATCCGGCCCCATCACCCTCAGCGCCGCCGTCCACTATCGCCGTTTCAACCAGCGCTTCCTGGAATACGGACTGAATGACAAGCACGCCACCGAGCCGGTCATGGATGTGGCTTCGGTTACGCGCACGCTGCAAATCGGCGAAAACAAGCCCGTCCCCGCCGCACCCGAAGAGAACAAGGAGTGGATGCGGTGGAACAATTTTGGAATTGCTCTTCTGGACGCTCAGCAATATCCGGCGGCGGTGCGGGCCTTTGAACACGTAGCCGCCTTGCGTCCGGACTATGCAGACGCCTACACCAACATGGCCATAGTGGAGACGGTCTGGGAACACTACGACGAGGCGCGCCCTCATCTGGCCGAGGCGCTGTCGCTGCTCCCGGGCGATCCCCGCGCGCTCTACTATCGCGCTCTGGTGGAGCGCAATGCTGGGCAGATCAAAGAGGCGATCGCCGATCTGGAGGCGGTGCTGGTCAAGTATCCACGCTCCAAGGACGCGCTGCGCGAGTTGGGCTTCTCCTACTATCAGCAGCACGACTATGCCCGCGCCTGCGACGTTTATCAGCAACTGCAGGCAATAGATCCCGACGATCTGGCGGCGCATTATCAGTTGGCGATTCTTTATCGCCGGCTGGGCGAGAAGCAAAGGGCGGCCATCGAGTCCGCCAGATTTGCCGACCAGAAGGACGATCCTACGGCCAGTTCATTTGCACTGCAATTTCTGCGTCTGCATCCAGAAGTGGCCGGGGAGAGCGTCGTCTGGCACACTCACGACCTGACCGGTGATCCCATCAAGCAGCCTGCCAAGATCGAGTACAAATACATTCCCGGCGCTGGCCTGTAAGCAGCGAGCACCTGCGGTGCGGCGGACGCCGCTTACGCGGCAAAGCCTTCTCACACTTCGATCATCCTTGATCCGCGCCTTTTTACTGGCGCGGACCAGCCGAAGGCAGTTGGCCCCACCGCAGGTGGTAGGCTGGACAGCAACGTAGCCGGATTCAATCCGGCGCTGTGTTTTTAGATAGAGGCTTATCCTGCTTGGGACCGTTGGCGTCACAGAACGCTCGAACGAGCCCCGGAGGGAGGCCGTCACCAGTGAGGGAATTCCATGAAGCATCGTTGTTTTTTGCCTATTTTGCTGCTGGCCGCCGGGAGTGCGCTGGCGCAAACCTCTTCCGCCCCGCCCAAAGCACCTGCTGTCAGCCCGAGTTTTGACGCCGCCGCCATCGACAAGACCGCCGACCCCTGTTCGGACTTCTATCAGTACGCCTGTGGCAACTGGCTCAAAACTAATCCCATTCCCGGCGATCAGACAGCCTGGGCACGTTCCTTCTCGCTGATCAACGAGCGCAACCGCTACCTGCTCTGGCAGGAACTGGACGCTGCCGCCAAAGCCCCGCAATCGCCGCTGCAAAAGCAGTATGGCGACTACTTTGCCGCCTGCATGAACACCGACCAAGTGGAGCAACAGGGCATCAAGCCGCTGGGAACCGCCCTAGCCCGCATCAACGCCCTACAAAGCGGACGCGAACTCTCCGCCCTGGTCGCCGATCTGGCCTCGATGGGCAGCTCGACGGCACTGTTCGGCTTTACCACCGAACAGGACCAGAAGGACTCCACCCAACAGATCGTCGCCATCAGCCAGGCCGGACTCTCCCTGCCCGACCGCGACTACTACCTGGTCGACAACAAGCGTTTTCAGGAGATCCGCAAGCAGTACGTCGAGCATGTGACCAAAATGCTCACTTTGGCAGGAGACACACCCGAGCAGGCGGCCAAGGAAGCCGTGGCGGTACTTGAAATTGAAACCGCACTGGCGCAGGCCTCCACCAGCCGCACCGATATGCGGGTGCCCGAGAATGTCTACCACATCTACACCGTGGCCGATTTCGCCAAGCTGAGCCCCGGCTTTGACTACGCTCCCTACTTCAAGGCTGTCAAAGTCGGGCACTTTGCCACGCTGAATGTGGCCACGCCCAACTACTTCAAGCAGTTGGACACACTCGTCGGTAAAGAGCCGGTGGAGGCCTGGAAGGCGTACTTCCGCTGGCACACCCTACACGCAGCCGCCAGAAACCTGCCCAAGTCCTTCTTTGACGAGAACTTTGCCTTCTATGGCAAGACTCTCTCCGGACAAAAGGAGCCCACCCCGCGCTGGAAGCAGTGCACCGCGATGACCGATAATGCACTGGGCGAAGCCGTCGGCCAGGACTGGGTCAAGAAGAACTTCCCGCCCGCGGCCAAGATCAGTATGGACCAGTTGGTCGCGGCCCTGGAAAAGGCTCTGGGCGACGACATCAAAACCCTGCCCTGGATGAGCGATGCCACCAAAAAGGCAGCTGAAGAGAAGCTAGCCTTGCTACGCAACAAGATTGGCTATCCGGAAAAGTGGCGTGACTACACGGCGCTCCAGGTGGATCGCACCGACCTGATCGGCAATGCGAACCGCACCGCGATCTTCGACCGTAATTGGGATCTGGGTCATCTGGGCAAGCCGGTCGACGAGAAGGAGTGGGGCATGACGCCGCCGACGGTCAACGCCTACTATGACCCCTCGATGAACGACATCAACTTCCCGGCGGGAATTCTGCAACCGCCCTTCTTTGACTTCAGCATCGACCCCGCAGTGAACTTTGGCGGCATCGGCGTGGTTATCGGCCACGAGATGACCCATGGCTATGACGACGAAGGCTCCAAGTTTGATGGTCACGGCAATCTGCGCGAGTGGCAGACCCCCGACGACCGCAAGGCCTTCAACGAACGCACCGACTGTGAAGTGCAGGAGTACAACGGCTTCGAAGCCGCCCCGGCCCACGACGACCTGCCCTCCCAGAAGCTCAACGGACAACTGACTCTAGGCGAAAACACCGCCGACAACGGCGGCCTGCGCATCGCCTACATGGCGCTGCTCGACACGCTGGCTGCGCAAAAGAAAAGCATTAACGACAAGATCGACGGCTATACCGAGGCCCAGCGCTACTTCATCGGCTTTGCACAGGTGTGGTGCATCAATCAGACCGAGAAGGCAGCGCGCCAGTCGGCGCTGACCGATCCACACTCGCCGGGTCGCTGGAGGGTCAACGGAACGGTGCAGAACTTTGACGAGTTTGGCAAAACCTTCGGCTGCAAACAGGGCCAACCGCTGATGCCGGTCAAATCCTGCCGCGTCTGGTAGAGCACTCAATTTGTCATCCTGAGCGGACCCTGAGCAAAGCGAAGGGGCAGTCGAAGGACCTGCCTTTGTGAATCTTCGACAAATGCAGATCCTTCGCTTCGCTCAGGAAGACAGTATTTTTGTTTTTTCTTGAGTCCATTTTCCAAACATCGTTCCCTGGGAGAATCACTCCCTTCAGGACGGTTTGGTTTGGGATCAGTTTTCCACATTCTCCAAGCCCTTTCTGCCTTACATCCCGCTTATCAAACGATAAAACTTCCTTGTGCCGGCAGTAATAGAGGGATTTCTCGGCTGGCCACGATAAAATTCAGAGATAAACCGCTTGTTTTCCCAACACACGACGGGAAACTAGGCACAACCAGCCCTCGGCTTTTACAATGCATCAGGGACCCGTCCCAACCCAGCTCTGCTGTGGAATGATCAAACTTGGCGGCGCACGCCTGGCCAGGATGAAGGAATCGCATGAAGTTTACGAAATTCGGCAAGGCCCTTCTGATGGGCGCCCTGACTACGGGCGTCGTCCTCAGCGTCTCGTCTTGCGTCCAGAGTTATACGGTAGGTTTCCTCTATGTGACAGGAACCGAGACGGCCCAGTCCACTGGCAACGGCATCATCAGCGGCTACAAGATTGATCACAATACCGGAGCACTCACGTCCATCAACGGTCTGCCCATCAGCTCGGGCGGCGCCAACCCGGAGCGGGCGGTACTGCTCGTGGGCAGCCGCTTCCTCTATGTTCTCAACCGGGGCACCAACGCCTCCGGTGGCTCGATCTGCACAACCTCGAATCCCTGCTCCAATGCCAACATCACCGAGTTTGCGGTGGGCGGCAACGGCATTCTGACCGCGCAGGAGACCTTCTACACCCAGGGCGTCAACCCCTTCCGCCTGATCACCGACTCTTCCGGCTCCTATCTTTATGTACTGGATCACGACGCCCCCGACAGCGCCGCTCTGACCGGCAAAAACCCGGCCAGCAACAGCTGCACTCTGGCTCTGGCTTCGCTCACCTCATCCAACACCTGCGGCGACATCACGGTCTTCAGCGTCAACTCCACGACCGGTCAGCTGAGCCTGGTGCAGAACACCAACGTCACCGCCACGACGCTCTCCTACTTCCCTGTTCCCGCCAACCCGGTGGACTTCGTGTTGGCCGGTGGTTACGTGATGACGTTGAGTTCGGCGACCGCGCAGACAACCTTCCCCTACACTGGCGGCTCCATTGTCTTCCCGTATGTCTACTCCTCGGGAACCGGTCGCTTGTCGGTTGGGCAGGACAGCCTGCAACCTTTGACCGACGGCAGCACCAGCGCCAACACCACAACGGGTAAGGCTGGTTTGCCTGACGGCACGGCCATCAACTACGGCGGTGGCTACCTCTACGTGCTCGACAACAACGCGATCACGGTCAGCGGCACCACCTCGCCCAGCCAGATTCTGCCTTACATCATCGGTACTGCCGGCGCATTATCCTCGCAGGTTGGCGGCCCAGTGGCTGACGATCCAACCCAGTCCAACCCCAGCGCGTTGCTGGTTGAGTCCAAGGGCAAGTGGGCCTATGTCGCCAATCAGGGCGTCAGCACACCGAACGAAGCCTATAGCGGCCTGGCCGGTTATGTGATCGATTCCAGCACCAAGCAGCTGACCTTCCTGCCCGGCGAGCCCTTCGGCTCCGGCTCCGGCCCACGCTGCATGGTTGAAGATCCTTCCAACCAGTTCATCTACGAAGCCAACTACAACGATTCCACCATCTCCGGCCGGGTTATCGATCAGAACTCGGGCGTACTGAACAACCTGCCCAAGGGCAGCAGCTTCACGCTGCCGGGTCAGCCGACCTGGTGCCTGATGGATGGCCGCACCGACTAATCTACGGCGGTAGAATCCCTTGCTGGCGGCCTCCTGCTGGAGACCGCCAGCAAACATTATCCGGACTCATACGTTTTGAACGAAGCCGAACCCTGAACGTGGATCTCCGCAGTGCGTGCGGGGTTCGATTCCCAACCTGTTTCTCACAGGCCAAGCTTCCGGCCTACTGGCGAAAGATGCGCATGAAGTTGAACAAATCGGGCCAGCTTCTGCTGGTCTCCGCGGCCAGCCTCCTGGCGGCCAGTCTGGTGACCGCCTGCAGCTCACTCACCGTGGACTTCGTTTACGTGACCAGCGCCAAGGCGGCGGGCACGTACAGCTACGGAGAAGTAGACGTCTTCGAGATCAACTCGGAGTCTGGCGCCATGCGTCAGATCCCCACCTCGCCCTTCCCTTCGGGCGGACGTAACCCGGTAGCCGAAGCTGTCTCTGCGGACTACAAGGACCTCTATGTGGTCAACCGCGATGACAACACCATCGTTGAGTTCGCCATCGGCAACGACGGCAAGATCTATCCGCAGAACACCATCAATACCGCCGGCATCTACCCGATGGCGACGACTGTCTCTGGATCGAATCTGTTCGTGCTGGACACCTACTATCCTAATGAGGCCTGCACCACGGCATCGCCCTGCTCCGGTTCCATTGCCGTTTACCCCATAGGCACTGCAAACGCGTTGGGATCGGCGGTGACCAACACCAGCACTGGCAGCAACTATTGGAAGTTGTCCAATGGCACCAGCGACGTTATTGTGCCTACCAGTGTTTCGGTAACGGCTTCGGGCAGTTATCTCTACGTCAGCGCATATGATGCGACAACTCTCGTTGCGGGCAACGGCAACGCCGGCTACATCTTTGGATATCAGGTGAACACGAGCGGCGTACTCACGCCGATCCTCGGATCGCCCTGGGCCACTGGCGTGGGATCGACCCCCTCGGCGATAGCCACCGATGCCAGCAGCTACGTCTACGTTACGGACACGGCCAAGAATGTTGTCCTGGGCTATTCGATCTCCGCTGGCGCATTGACGGCACTCGGCTCTTATGCCACCGGCAATCAACCCTCTGCGGTGGTGGTCGACCCCTCGGCCAATTACGCGTATGTCACCAACGCCGAGGATGGCACGGTCACTGCTTATTCCATCAGCAGTGGCGTTCTTGCCCGTTTGGGAACCAACGTCACGGGCGGCACCTATACGACTGGGCAGGAGCCGATCGCGATGGGCATCGACCCCTCCAAGCATCACTTCCTGTTCACGGTCAACTACCTGGGCAACAGCGTCTCCGGCTTTGAACTGGCTGCCGACGGTACGCTCATCAACTCGCAGGGATCGCCTTCGGCAGCCAATGCCGAACCGACTGCGGTAGTCGCAGTTCCGCATCAGTAGCATCGAAATCGGGCAAGGCGAGCAATTTGCCCGCTTTACCCGCACGTATCGTTCCGGTATCAGTAGCCATACTCCGTAGAGGGCTTTTAGAATACCTACGGGGAAACTCAACCAGTTCTCATAGGGCTCGCAATTCATGGCCCACGATGAAGGAAGCGCATGAAGTTCAGCAAATTGAGCCAGCTTTTTCTGGTCTCTTCCATCGGCCTTCTAGTGGCCGTCTTTTTGACTGCCTGCCAGATTGTTACCATCGATTACGTCTTTGTGGCTGGATCCAAGAGCACGGGCTCCTCCACCGCTGGCGTAGGCGAGATTCTGACCTATGCCGCCGACTCCGAATCGGGCGCTCTGCGCGTGGTACAGGGACCGGTCGCAACGGGCGGCAGCACTCCTGTAGCCATGGCGGTCAGCGCCGACTACAGCAATCTCTACGTTGCCAACCAGATCACCAGCACTTCCAACAGCCTTAGCGTCATCTCCCACTTCACAGTGGCCAACAATGGCTTGGTGACACTGGCTGATTCGGTGACCCTGCCGAGCGCCTCTGGGACGGCAATCTCTCTGGCCGTGAATCCCACAAGTACCTACTTGTACGTGGTTTCTGGCAACACCAGTAACACCGTTTCCAGCGTCAAGGCCACTCTGACCCAGTATGCGCTCACCTCGGGCACGATTGGCACGGCAACCACACCCATTTCGCTGGCACTCCCCATCGCGAGCTACCCGAATTATGCGGGCGATGAACTGGTGCCCACGGGTGTAACCGTACTGGCCGACGGCAATGCCGTCTATGTCACCACTTTTGATTTGGCGGCCTACAATCCCAGCGGCAGCGTCACCAGCAGCAACCCCCAGCCCGGTTTTATCTTCGGATTCGTGACCGGATCAGGCGGCACTCTGACTGCTACGACTGGCAGCCCCTACGCGGCTGGCGTCAAGCCCTCCGCCCTGGTTGCTGATCCGACCAATCGCTTTGTCTATGCAACCGACTACGCATCCAACGAGTTGATCGGCTATAGCATCACCGATTGCACCACTGGCTCATCGACCGCCCTCACTTGCCCGCTGAGCTACCTGCTCAATGGCCCCTTCAGAACTGGCAACGAGCCTGTAGCGGTTACCATCGATCCGCGCGGGAAGTTCATGTACGTCGCCAATTCGCTGGACGCTTCGATCACGGCCTTTACCATCGACCTGACCTCTGGCACGCCCACCGGCGCCATCAACCCCACCGGCAGCAGCCTGAACCACACCAACACCCAGCCGCTGGCCATTGCGGTTGATCCTGCCCTGGGCCGCTACGTTTACACCGCCGATTTCCTGGGCGACTCGGTAACCGGTTTCCGTCTGGACCCGACCGCTGGCACCCTGACTGGTACCCAGTCCTCGCCGTATCCAACCAACGAGTCTGGCGTGAACATGATCTACCCCACCTCACTGGCCATCGTACCTCACGGCAACCACTCGGCCATCGCGGTTGCCAATTAGGAACCGCAGCAAGCTGCAAGAGAAAAGCCCAGCCGAAAGGCTGGGCTTTTTGCTGCCGGTTTGCGAACTATTCAGATTTGCAACGATTTCATCGACTGATTCTGCTAAATTGACTTATATGCCCCCTGAGCTCGCTCCATTCTTTTTTATTGCCGTGGCTATATGTTTTGTATTGATTGCATTAAATTTAAGAGCTAAAGCCATGCACTCACTGGCTGACCGATTAGGCTACGAATACATCAAGGACGGCCCTCTTTCAGATTCCTTTTGCATGACCAGCAAACCGTTTGATCAAAAACCAATGGTTTGGAACATTCTTGAAGGTGAACGAGATGGCACCAAACTTCTTATTTTTGACAGTGTAGTTGGTAAAAGCTATCGGACGGTTATTGCAGTTCATTCTGATAGTTCTCCCTACGCGTTAGGATTAGAATCTTATCCCGGTGAAACAATGCAATCGGACGGGTGGAGCGTCCTAATTAAGCGGCCCATACTCTACGGCTTGTGGGGCATGAGCATTCATCGAATTGAAGAAATATTGAATAATCTTCTGGTTTGAATGTACTGCTGGTCAATGTAACCAGGTAAAAGCAGCAATTCAGTCTCGCGCTCCATAGGAGGCGTGACGATATTCGCCAATCTCAGTCTCGCAAATAGCGATCGGCACGGCTCCGTATCAGTAAGATCCTTTCGTTTCGTCGCTATGGGCTGCAGATTATTTTGCCTGCTTTCCCAGAACTGCGCTGCGCTTGTGCTGGGCTATTCTCCTTCGCCCCTTCGGGCTGATGGCGCGGAATTCTCATCGCAGTCTCGATCTACACTGCTTATCGATCCGATTTTTGGGGTCTGGAAAACGAAGACTTTTGAACTGCCACCCCTGATCCCTGTTCCCTAACCCCTGTTCCCTTCTCTTTGTTCCCTGCTTTTAAGTATTCGCCGTCATCCACTTTCTCAACACCTTCTGGGCCGGCTTCTCGATGAAGTGCAGCGCCAGCAGTGCCAGGCAGATCAGGAAGAGATAGCTGATCCAGGGATCGAAGCGGATCAGGCCGGTACGCTCCAGAATGCCGCTGTGGTGCACCAGTTGCCAGAGATTGAAGTGCAGCAGGTAGAGGCAATAACTGGCTTCACCAACAAAGACCAGCGGCCGCACGCCGAGCGCTCTGGACAGTTTGTTGTCGCCGGCCAGACCCAGCACGATGCAGGCAAAGAATGGCATCAGCAGCCCGTCGTGCATGATGGCATAAGGAACCACCGGCCCCATGCACAGCAATCCATAGATGCCCGCGAAGCCACCCACGGCCAGCCAGAAGCGCAGACGGCTGTTGCGGACCATCACCTCATCCAACTCAGCCAGCATCACGCCAAAGACGAAGCTGGCGACGTGGGCGTAGGGCGTGTACTTGAGCGCCTGCAACCACGGCCCGTAGCTCCAGCGGTCGGGGTGAGCGATGCTGTCGGGGTTGAAGAACATGTAGAGCGCGCCGGGCAACATGCCCAAGAGCCAGATCGCCGTCAGCTTGCCCAGATGGTGCAGGATGTGGGTCGGCTTCTTCCATCGCGCCATCCATGGAAAGAGGACGTAATAGAAGCTCTCGGCCGACATGGTCCACGCCGGCGTATTGAGGAATGTTGCTATCGCCGGAATCCACCCCTGCAGGAGCAGTGGCGTCAAAACGACGCCGGTCCAGAACATCCCATGAGTGTGTGCGCCATACTCCCTGGGCAGCATCCACCAGGCGCAGAGCAGGCTGAGGAAATAGATGGGATAGAGGCGCGTGAAGCGGGCCTTATAGAACCGGATAGCGTCCAACTCCCCGGCGCGGGCTCGGGCCGAGTAGTTATAACCCAGCACAAAGCCAGAAAGAAGAATGAAATAACTGACAGAAACATAGCCGGCATTAACGACCGGTGAGAGAAATCCAAACCATTGCGGGTTGGAAAAATGGAAGGCGAGAATATTGAGCGCCGCAAAGCAGCGTAATCCGGTCAGTGCATTCAGCCGAGCTGGTTTTTCAATGGCCACGAACTTCTCGACGTCTCCGATAGGGACTGGGGGACTAGGGACTAAGGGACTTTGCGTTAGCCGAACAGACTTGAGGCGTCGACTTTTCCAGTCCCTAGTCCCTCAGTCCCTACTATCGTCCCTGCTTTTTACGCCGTCACCAGCGATCCAACCTTTTCGCCCATCACCACACGCTTGATGTTGCCAGGGTTGTTCATGTTGAAGATGATCATGGGCAGGCTGTTGTCCTTGCACAGGCTGACCGCGGTCAGATCCATCACCTTGAGGCCCCTTTGCAGTATCTCCATATAGGTGATCTGGTCAAATTTGACGGCATCCTTCACCAACTTGGGATCGGCGTCATAAACGCCCTCGACCTTGGTGCCCTTCAAGAGCACGTCGGCCTTGATCTCCATCGCGCGCAAGCTGGCGGCGGTGTCGGTGGAGAAGAAGGGATTGCCAATACCTGCGGCGAAGATCACCACCCGGCCCTTTTCCAGATGGCGGACGGCGCGACGTCGGATGTAGGGCTCGGCCACCTGATTCATGAAGACTGCGCTCATCACCCGGCATTGAACGCCGTGCTGCTCCAGTGCGTCCTGAAGAGCGATGGCATTAATGACGGTAGAGAGCATGCCCATGTTGTCGGCGCTGACGCGGTCCATGTTCTTGGCCTGCTCGGCTACGCCGCGAAAGAAGTTACCGCCGCCAACGACAACACCGATTTCCACGCCCAGAGCGTGAACCTCGGCCAGTTCGCCGGTGATTTCCGCAACTTTTTCAGCATCAAGGCCAAAACCGCGAGTGCCGGCCAGTGCCTCTCCAGAGAGCTTGAGAATGATCCTTTTATACATGCCACTACGAGTATCGCACATGCGCGGTTGGGTGGTCGTCGCAGGCTGAGACAGCTCCAGTTCTATTTTTTCGAAGTGGGAAGCCCCAGAGGGAGAGCTGTCGGCAAACTTTTCAGGTGATCCATCTGCTCCTCGTGCAACCCCAGAATACGGTAAAACGAACTCAAGTCCTCTTCGATGTGATCGAGTCTCGTCTCAAGCCAGCCGAGACGCCGCTCTAAGCGTTGTGCATACAGATGATTCAGAAAGATGCTGAGCAGCACCATCACCGTCAGAAAGCCTATATTATTTTCGAGCAGCAAATAGCCCAGAGAAATATCCCTGGGCTATCGCGTATTTTGGTCCGAAAACTACTCTGCGGCCACTTCAACGGCCTTGGTGGTGGCCACGGTCCAATCGGGTGCGCCTACCTTGAAGCGGGCGAAGCGGCGAACGGTGATGTTCTCACCCATCTTGGCAACCTTCTGCGCGATCAGTTCCTTGATGGTCAGGCTCTGTTCCTTGATGAACGGCTGATCAAGCAGGCAGACTTCCTCATAGAACTTGGCCATCTTACCTTCAACGATCTTCTCGATCACCGGAGCCGGCTTGCCGGTAGCAGCAGCCTGAGCGCGGAAGATCTCCTTCTCGCGGTCAAGATCCTCAGCGGTAACATCCTCAGCGCGGACGTAACGGGGATCGGTGGCGGCGATGTGCATCGAGATATCCTTGAGCAGGTTCTGGAAATCGTCGGTGCGGGCCACGAAGTCGCTTTCGCAGTTGACTTCAATCATCACGCCAATCTTGCCGCCGGCATGGATATAGGTACCCACGGCGCCTTCGTTGGTGGTCCGGGCAGCCTTCTTCTGGGCCGATGCCATGCCTCGCTTGCGCAGCACAACAAAAGCACCTTCCATGTCGCCCTTGGCCTCCTGCAGTGCCTTGAGGCAATCGCCCATCGGCGCGCCAGACTTCTCCCGCAGTTCCTTTACCAGCTTGGCATCAATCTTTTCGCTCACAGTCATCCCTCTCATTTGTCTTTGCTTGGCCTGGATTTATCCAGAGCCTTTAGCTGCTAGCCACTAGCCGCTAGCTTGCCGGTGTCGGAACCGGCTTTCGCGGCGGTCCCATGCTGCCAGTGCACCATGAACAGCTTGAAGCTAACAGCTAGAAGCTGGCAGCTAAAAGAAAAGCGTGGCGCTCAATTGAGGCGGCCACGCTTTTCATTATGCGCACATCCGTGCGCAGGAATGATTAAAGGCTAGCCACTTCCGCTTCATCCAGAGCCGCGGCAACTGCCGGAGCCTTGCGGATGCCGCCGCCCAAGGCAGCTTCGAGATCGACTTCCTCAACCGGAGCGACTTCAGCTTCCACTGCCGCTTCCTCAGCGGCAACCGGAACCTGCAGCACGTCGGCGAAGGCCTTGTCGCCCACCAGGTTCACACCCTCGGCCGCCGAATCGGCGATCTTGGAAGTGAAGAGGCGAATGGCGCGCAGGGCGTCGTCGTTGCCGGGGATCACATAGTCCACAACGGTGGGGTCACAATTGGTGTCGACCACCGCAACCACCGGGATACCCAGCTTGCGGGCTTCCTTGACGGCGATAGCTTCGTTGTTGGAGTCGACGATGAACAGGGCGTCGGGCAGAAGCTTCATGTTCTTGATGCCGGCCAGATTGGCCTGCAGATGCTTGCGCTCGCGCTCCAGACGGATGACTTCCTTCTTGGTCAGCAGCTCGTAGCGGCCGTCGGTGGCCATCTCATCGAGTTCCTGAAGGCGCTTTACCGACTTCTGCACGGTAACCCAGTTGGTCAGCAATCCACCCAGCCAGCGATTGTTGATGTAGGGCATTCCGGCGCGGGTCGCTTCTTCGGCCACGGCGTCCTGTGCCTGGCGCTTGGTGCCGACGAAAAGAATCGTCTTGCCATCGCTGCACATATCGGTAACGAACTTGGAGGCGTCCTTGAAGAGCTTGAGGGTCTTCTGCAGATCGATGATGTAAATGCCGTTGCGCTCGCCGAAGATGTATTCCTTCATCTTAGGGTTCCAGCGCTTGGTCTGATGCCCGAAGTGAACTCCGGCTTCGAGCAATTCCTTCATGGTAATGGTAGCCAATGTAGCTCCTTTGTGAGTGCATCCGATCGGGTTGGAGCCGGATCGGATTAAGCCCGCGTGGCGGGGAATGGTGGAACGGAGCGGTCAGTTTTCAGTGATCAGTCGTCAGCAAACCCAAAAGCCATGTGCTGATATCTGTAAACTGACATCTGAAAACTGACCACTGAATACTAGCGCTTCGAGAACTGGAAGCGGGCGCGTGCACCCTTCTGACCGTACTTCTTGCGTTCCTTGACGCGAGCATCACGGGTCAGCAGGCCTTCGGCCTTGAGGGTCTTGCGCAGCTCGGGGTTGAACTCGAGCAGGGCGCGGGCAATGCCCATCTTGACGGCGTCGGCCTGCGCCGCCACGCCGCCGGAGCGGACGGTGGTGAGCACGTCGAAGCTGTTGAGCATGTCGGCAACCACCAGAGTCTTCTTGGCGGCTACGCGCTGCTGCTCGGTGACAAAATAGACGTCAAACGCCTTGCCATTGACTTTCCACTCGCCCGTGCCGGGACGCAGAAAGACGCGGGCGATTGCCGACTTGCGCCGCCCCGTCCCGTAATACTGAACCAGATCTGCCATTCTTTTCCTCTTAGCTTCTAGCTTCTAGCCTCTAGCTGCTCGCTAAAGGCTTGATAGCTCTGATCTCGAAACTGGGCTAGCAGCTAGAAGCTAGCAGCTAGCAGCTGCATTTACGCGATTTGCATGGGCACGGGCATCTGCGCCGCGTGAGGATGCTTGTCGCCGCGATAAACCTGAAGCTTGGAAGCCATGGCGCGACCCATCTTGCTCTTGGGCAACATGCCCTTGATGGCCTGCTCCAGGATCTGCTCGGGCTTACGCTCCAGCAAACGGACGAAAGACTCTTCGCGCAGTCCGCCAGGGAAACCGGTGTAGCGGCGATAGAGCTTCTGCTGGCTCTTGAGGCCGGTCAGACGGACCTTCTCCGCGTTGATGACGATTACATGGTCGCCGGTGTCGATATACGGCACATACTGAGGATTCAGTTTGCCGCTCAACAGATCGGCTGCCTTGGTCGACAGACGGCCCAGCGTCTGCCCATCGGCATCCAGTACATACCACTTGCGGGCAATATTCTTGCCACTCGGAACAAAGGTACCCATCGCTCTCCTACCCTCTCAAAAAACCTGGCCTGCGCGGCGCTAACTCCTTGCCGGTCCAGCGTATTTCAGCTTTTCTGGCCGCCCAGCAGCCCTGTAAAACCACAAAAATCCAGCGCAAAGCGCCTTCCCTCACGCTGTTACGCGCAAGGAATCTCTCACACCCACGTCCAAACAAGCCTGTTCGGGTGAGGCGTGCGTGTATTGGCCCCTTAAGGAGGCTCTGGCCGGCCTGCCCGACGGCACCATCGCCGCCTGCCGCCGCTTCTCGCCTGCTCCAGCCGATTCCCTCCGGGGACTTCGACTAGCTGGTCTGGGTGAGTCCGCATCGACAAAAACCTGTCAAAGGAAGCCCCACGCACAGACCTCAGGCGCAACACCGCACAAGGACTCCAGAATACGTGAATTTCAATGCAGAGTCAACGATTAAGCGGTTCCTGACTCAACGTGGACCACTACCGGTTCCAGTAGGGCTCTTTTATGAGATAGGCCCCGATACACACCGAGGCCCAACACCAAATTTGAGCTAAAAGCTGACAGCTAGAAGCTGAAAGCAGCTCTTACGCCACTTTCTCTTCCACAACATCTTCCAAATCGACGGCGCGAACGCGATAGCGCTTCATATTTATACCCAGTGAGCGCTCGATGCGCTTCAGGTCACCACGCTCGTTGGGCGCGGTGAAGGTCGAAGCCACGCCCTTGGCCGATGCACGGCCGGTACGGCCGATGCGGTGGACGAAGTCCTCGGGAACCTTGGGCAGGTCGAAGTTGATCACGTGACCGATGTGGGCCACGTCGATGCCGCGAGCGGCAACGTCGGTGGCAACCAGCACGCGGTGACGGCCTTCGCTGAAGCTGCGCAGCGCCTGATTGCGCTGGGCCTGCGAACGGTCGCCGTGAATCTGGGTAGCGGCATAGCCGGAGCGGGCCAGACGGCGGGCCACGCGGTCAGCGCCGTGCTTGGTGCGCACGAAGACCAGGAAACTGCCCTCTTCGGTGCCCAACAGGTGCTCGAGGAGCTCCTGCTTCTTGTCGGCGGCCACGTCGAAGGCGCGCAGTTCGACATTCTCGGAAGGCTTGAGGACGGAGCCGATCTCGATGCGAACCGGGGTCTTCATGTACTTGGCGGCTACATCCTTGACCGCGCCTTCCAGCGTGGCGGAGTAGCACAGGGTCTGGCGTTCGGTGGGCAACATGCCGGCAATGCGCTGAATGGCGGGCTGGAAGCCCATATCCAACATGCGGTCCACTTCGTCGAGGACCAACATCTTGACGCCTTCCAGCTTGACCAGCTTGCGCTTGAGGAAGTCTTCCAGGCGGCCCGGCGTGGCCACGATCAGGCGAGCGCCGCGGCGGAGCACTTCCAACTGCGCGCCTTCGCTCATGCCGCCGACCACCAGGGCCACGGTCTGCGAGTTGCTGGAGCGGATGGTGCGGAAGGCCTTTTCGACCTGCATGGCCAGTTCGCGGGTGGGCAGCAGGATCAGTGCATGTGCGCCGCGGCCGTCCATCTTCTGGAGCTGCTCGATGACAGGGATCAGGAAGCTGAGAGTCTTGCCGGTGCCGGTTTGGGCGGTGGCAAGTACGTCCTTGCCTTCAAGGGCCGGGGGAATGGCAGCAATCTGAACCGGGGTGGGAGTCTCAAAGTTGTTGGCGTCGAGCCGCGCCTGCAGGGCGGCAGAGAGAGAGAATTCCTTAAAATTGGTGATCAAAGTAGACACGTATCCTGTGGATTCCGCGAGCCTCGATTTCAGGGAGGCCTGCAAGCGGAACCGGACTGTAGGCACGCTCCTGCGGAGGTTGCCTCTTTTTATTTGCGCAAGTTACGAACCGAAAACGTCCCTGAGACTGATCAATCAGCATTCCAACTAGGGGAAGAATGCCTGCTCACCCGGAACCGACCCACGCTGTTCACTGCCTTCCGGCACACTGCCGACGGGCTATCGCATTTCTGGAGACACAGTTGGCGTATTCCAATGCTCTGGAGTCATCGCAGCCAAAAGGGCGCGACAAACTCAGACATTGTCAGAACCAGCCTGCAATTTCCGAAAACGCTCTACCCTGCTCCCGCGCTCTGCGGCTCAAAAGCCGTTGCGTCTTCCCAGGGTTCTCGCGCATTCCCAATCAAGGGGGCAAGAAATCTGCTCAGCCGGACCAATTTTCGATCCAGAGAAGCCACCGGGAGGGAGACTCATAGGTACACGCTGTAGGGGCTTGGGGAAATCTGCGTCTGGCAGGGCAAACCCCGCCGCGCACGCCAAATCACTGAGCGCAGATTTGAGTGTAGCACGGTTTTGGGTTTTTGCCCGGAGTTTTAGACCCAAAGGGTCGGCAAGAGACCCTACGGGAGATCTATTTGAAGAACGCGCCCCACGAACATAAGGCCTTTCGTTCCGCACCTACGGGGCTGGAGATTGTATTGGCAGCTTTCCCAGGACTGCCCCTTCCCCTTCACTGCGTTCAGTGTCAAGGTTGTCCTGAGCTATGATCGAGCGCCCCTTCGGGGCTTTGGGTTGTTGCAGTTTGTTCATCAAAGCTGCAATGTACCGTCACGTTTCCAGATGCTTGCATCGATCACTGACAACTAAGAGCCTATCCGCAAATAGTGATCGTTTGTCTCCAGCAAGTCAACGCGGCCGCGATGTAGAGCAACGCTTTGTAGCTGGCCTCTGTTTTCTCGAAACTGACCAGCACTTTGCGGTAGCCATTGAA
>Ga0302267_10000265_pt1 | contig 69280 bp, 57 predicted proteins | sample III_Bog_E1_3_FD_194555 | JGI IMG/M metagenome (GOLD analysis project Ga0302267, IMG submission 194555) | Peat permafrost microbial communities from Stordalen Mire near Abisko, Sweden - III_Bog_E1_3 | ecosystem: Environmental > Terrestrial > Soil > Wetlands > Peat | place: Sweden: Abisko...
CTTGGGCATCCCCCCTGACTTCCCGGCGGGGGCCGGTGCGGGGCTGTCGAACAGGCTATCAATATCGGATTGGCTTTGCTGTGCCTTGGGCATCCCCCCTGACTTCCCGGCGGGGGCCGGTGCAGGGCTGTCGAACAGGCTATCAATATCGGATTGGTTGGCCTCTTTCCCCGCAAAGGCCGATCCCCTCGATGGGAGCGATGTGGGGGCGGATTTGGCAGGGGCCGGAACAAACTCATCCGACTCGAACATCCGATCCACGTCGTGTTGACTAACGCCTTTGCCTTCGCGTTGCGGCCCCGAAAGCAAATGCGCGTCTTCACGTTTATCGGCCCATTCGTCGGCAATGGGGGCGGAACTATCGTCCGTGGCGCCCCAAATGCTGATGACGGCGATGATGCGTTGCTCGATGTATCGCAACGCATTGACCACCTTGCTGGTCCGCTGGCCGGTTAGGTCTTGGAACGAGCAGGCGGTGAAAATGGCCGTGACGTCGGCCTCGAGACTGTTACACAGGTCGCCGGCGGCGCCGCCTTCGCGGAACTGCCCCGACAACTCCATCAAATGCTCGGCGGCATTGAGAATCTCGAACGAAGCACGCTCGGTCGAAATAACAATAGCGTCGAGTTCGTTGGTGGCCGTTATGATCCGGTTGTTGTCGGCATCGGCCGGCTGTAACGCAGCAATTTCCCGCCGCGCCCGTTCGATCGACGCCGCCATCTCGATCAGTTCTTGACGCAGCACATTGACCCGACCGGCGGCTTCCAGCACTTGAGTTTGCTGTCGCCACGACAGGCGGAACTCCTCCAGCATCGTGCGAATTTCCTCCGTCGCGGCCCCCATGGCCCGGCGGCGGAATCGCCTGAGAAAAGAGCGTCCCTTGGTGGTTCGAGCGATTTCTTCTTCGATATGCTCGAACTCGTCCTCGGTCAGCTGGGGGAGTTGCTCCACCTCGTCACGTCCCGAGCACCGACTGGATCTTGGTCTTGAGCGTCTCGGCGTTGAACGGTTTGACGATGTAGTTGTTGACGCCGGCCTGCTTGGCGGCAACCACGTTCTCGGTCTTGCTTTCCGCCGTCACCATGATGAAAGGTGTCGCGTTGAGCTTAACGTCGGCCCGGATTTCCTTCAGCAGTTGCAGACCTGTCATTGGCTCCATGTTCCAGTCGGAGATGACCAGACCATATTTATTATCGCGGAGCTTTTGCAAGGCGGTCACGCCATCGCCGGCTTCGTCGACATCGGTAAAGCCAATTTGGGTCAGCAAGTTGCGCACGATCCGGCGCATCGTGGCATAATCATCGACGACTAGAATCTTCATCTAGGATCTCCGCCTCATTCCGTTAACCGAACCTCGTCCTGCATGGACGCTGACCGGCTGTCTGGGGTTCTCATGTCCAGCCCCGCGCACCCCATTATTGCGCCGACCGCGACAAATGTCACCATCCCGCTCGGGGACCGCGTGGCCGAACTCATAGCATAGTTGGGTGGCGGCTCCAAACCTAACCGTGGCCTTTCATGGGCCGTCGATCGATCGGGTTGCCGCTTCGAGCCAAGCCGCCGGTTCAGCGTCCAGCAATGGCCCCAACGTCTCATACACCCTCCGATGGTAATAATTGAGCCAATTAACCTCAGAGGGGGTTAGAAGCATTAAATCTACTAAAACACGGTCAATGGGGGCTAAAGTTAGGGTCTCGAACGCTAAGGTCTCCCGTCGGCCTTCGAGCAGATCGGCGGCATGTCGGACCACTTGCAAGTTTTCAATTCGAATGCCGTAGCGATTTGGAATATAACAGCCAGGTTCGTTGGATAAAATCATTCCCGGTTGTAGTGGAATCCGGTTTGGAAATTTGGAAATACGGTGCGGACCTTCATGGACGCTGAGATAGCTGCCGACGCCGTGACCCGTGCCGTGGTCATAGTCTAAGCCCACGTCCCACAGGGATTGACGGGCGAGGGCGTCGAGCTGGCTGCCGGTGGTGCCGGCTGGAAATCGGGCGGAAGCGAGCGCGATGTGTCCTTTCAGGACTCGTGTGAAATGCTCGCGCATTTCGGCGGACGGCGTGCCAATGGCGACGGTTCGTGTGACGTCGGTGGTGCCGTCCAGATATTGGGCGCCGCTGTCCACCAGATACAGCGTGCCCGAGTCGAGTTGAGCATTGCTGGCGGCGGTGGCCCGGTAATGCACCACGGCGCCGTGGGCTCCCGCCGCTGAAATGGTGTCAAAGCTGAGATCGCGGAACAGTGCGCCCTGACGCCGGAAGTCATGGAGGCGGTCGGAGGCTTCCAATTCGGTTACGATGCCGTCAGCAGTGGCGGTTGACAGCCAGTGCAGAAAGCGGACCAGTGCCACGCCGTCCCGGCGATGGGCGGCGCGAGCGCCATTCAATTCGGCCAGGGTTTTCCGAGCCTTGGGCAAGGCGCAGGGGTCGGGTCGTCGTTCGATTTCGGCACCCGCAGCGGCTAATCGCTGGAAGATCCAGGCTGCCGTGGACGCAGGATCCACCTGAACCCGCCGTTTTTGTTGTCCCAAGGCATCCAGACTCGCCGCAAGTGCGTCGGGTGGGCGAATCGTAACATCTGTGCCCAGATGAGGCTCCAGCCCTGGCGTCAGTTTGCGCCGATCCAGGAAGAGGTCAACTCGACCATCCTCGAACAGAATGGCAAAGCACAACGGCACGGGCAGGCACGGCACGTCGGCGCCCCGGATATTGAGTAGCCAGCAAATGGAATCCGGGAGCGTCAGAACCGCCGCTGCGAGCCCCGCTTGGCTGATATCCCGAGCCAAAGCGGCCCGTTTGTCGGCAGACTCCCGTCCGGTGCAGGAAAGCGGGTGGGGCTCGACCACGGCCAGGGGCGGCGGCGGTTGGTCTTCCCAAATGGAATCCACAGGATTCTCGAGGACCGCCACCAGGATAAGGCCGGCTCGAGTCAGGATCGGTTTGAGCTTATCGACCCATTGGGCTGTATGCAACCAAGGATCGTAACCGATTCTTCCCCCGGCAGGCAAGGCGCCGACCAGCCAATCGGACAAGGGCTCGTCGATCAGATGGTGGAACTCGTAGGCTCCGGCGCTATCGCTGTCGACTTCGGTGCGGACCTGGAGGGTATAGCGGCCATCCACGAATAGGGCCGCACGTTCGGGCAAAACCACCGCCAATCCAGCCGAACCGCTAAAGCCGGTAAGCCAATCCAGCCGTTCAGCCCGCGCCGCAACATATTCGCCTTGATGCTCGTCGGCTCGGGGCACGATGAAGCCGTCAAGACCACGCATGGCCAGCGCCTGCCGGAGCGCCTCCAAACGGGACCGCCGGCCCCCAGTTTTTAGCTCATCAGCCCCCAACGCCTGATCCTCCCTCAGTTTGCCTGCCCGTGGTTGGGACGCTAGGCCGGACGCAGGGTCAGCGCAAGGGGCGGGCGACGCCACTCCTGACGGACTACACCGGATAGGTTACGATTTGAAACACATTCGACATAGAGAGGCTATCAAGGTATGGTACTGAAAATGTTCAGATTTGCTTGTTAATATCCATAATGTTTATGAAAAACAAGCAGCCGTAATATGGAGAGTTCTATGGCAGGCAGGCTTGTATTTCATATTGGATTAGAGAAAACAGGAACAACATCATTTCAACAATTTTGCTATGATCATAGCGATGTATTGGAGGAATATGGGGTATTTTATCCAAAATTAGAGTGCTTGTTATATGGAAATAATCATTCAATTCTTAGCGCTTCATACCTATCTCCTGAATTATGGGATTATATTGGAAGTGATTGTCAGATATCAAGAGAAGTGTCAGTTAAAAATTTAATTAAACTAATCAATAGTAAGAGTAATAATGAATCAATTATAATCAGTTCTGAGCATTTTTCATCACGATTTTCTGAAATTGAAATTAAGCAATTGGCAAAAGATTTTTATCATTGTTTCCCAACCATTATGGTTTTTATACGTGATCATTATTCTGTTGTTCGGGCGGCTTACTCAACATGGGTTCTTTCTGGATCGAGGGGAACTATTGATGATTTTATCAGTATGTTATGGGATCCAAATTTATTAAAGCCACAATCTCCTGATGTATTCTATCGATATTGTCGATTTGAAAAAATGATCGAACCCTGGGAAAGGGTTTTTGGAAAAGATCGGGTATTGATAAAGGCGTATGATGATGCTAATTCATCGATCAATGTAATGATATCAGAGATTTCCAATAATAAAATTGATTTATCGGTGTCATCTCATTATCGACTCAATAGGACATTAGAGCCATATATTATTTGTTATCTTCGTCAATTTAATATGCTTATACCAAATTGGGATGAATTATTTTCTATCGGAAAGACTGAATTGTGGCAACGAATCTGTCAAATTAGAAATCAATTTTTACTTTTAATTTCTGAGGCGCCGATCTTAAAGACATCTGAATCGATGTTTACAATCAGTCCCGAGTCTAATGATCGATTATCTCAATTAGCATATGCGGATCAGGTCTGGCTAGGTCAGCGTGGGATTGATTTTTCGTCAAAATTTTCTCACAATATACTAATTGGTGCGTCTTCCTCCGCGATTAATGATTTTGATGTCATCGAATTTCTAAATATCGAAAAGATGAGGGGCGATATACGAGCGGCTGCGGTGTTAGATTCCATCAATGAATTATCAAAATACAGGCATCAGCCCGCAACGAATAAAACCCAGCAGGCGGAGCAGCAATCGCGGCCCGATACTGGCCGTGTGTCATGGTCTAGACTTCCCGGTATCATTCATTCCATCATTTGCTCTTTAGTCCGGGGGGGTGGGCACATGCGGCCCACCGCAAGTTCTGGACGATCACGGGTTCGGTTGGCGCAAGGGGGTGATACCAACGGCCCTAGACAATAGTCCGTGCCGTTGGTATCGGCGGCGACCGCCGCCGCGCGCCCCATGGCGCGAAGCCAAGGGCGCGGATGCGCCCGCCCGGCGCCTAAGGGGCCGCTTTCATGGTATCGACATCATCAGGCGGCCTTAACATCGGTCAAGAAGGAATCAACCTCTGATCGTAGATCACGGGATTTATGAGCCACGGTATCAGCCACCGCACTGACTTTGCGGGCGGCGCCTCCGGTGACGGTGGCGGCGTGGGTGACGTCGGCGATATGCAGGTTGACCTCCCGAGTTCCGTTGGCGGCCTCCTGAACATTGCGCGAGATTTCTTTGGTGGCGGCGCCTTGCTCTTCAACGGCTGAGGCGATGGCGGCGGAAATTTGGCTGATCTCGCTGATGATCAGTCCGATCTCGTTGACCGCATCGACGGCCTGCTGGGTGGAGGCCTGGATGGTCGAAACTTGGCGGGCAATGTCTTCGGTGGCCTTGCCGGTTTGGGTGGCCAGAATTTTGACTTCCGAAGCAACAACGGCAAAGCCTTTGCCGGCATCACCGGCCCGTGCCGCTTCGATAGTGGCGTTGAGGGCCAGAAGATTGGTTTGAGAGGCGATGCTGTTGATCAGTTGCACGACTTCGCCGATGTGTTGAGCCGCGTCGGCCAATCCACCAATCACCAGACGGGCTCGGGCGGCTCCGTCGACCGCCGTCTGGGAGACCCTGGTTGATTGGGTTACTTGCCGGGAAATCTCAGCGATCGAAGACGCCAATTCTTCCGCTGCCGAGGCCACTGTTTGGACATTGGCCGATGCCTGCTCGGAGGCCGAGGCTACGGCTAAACTTTGCTGGTTGGTTTGTTCGGCGGTGGAACTGAGCGACGCCGCCGAGGTCTGCATTTCGCCGGAAGCGCCCGACAATGCATTGACGACGGTCAGAACCTTGGCTTCAAAGTCCATGGTCAAACGATTCAGGGCTTCCATGCGGGCCAACTTGGCCTGATCCGCCGCGCGCTGGGCTTGGGCCTGCTGTTCGGCTTCGATGGCGGTTTGCCGGAACACCTCCACAGCGGCGGCCATCGCGCCGATTTCGTCGGAGCGGTTGAGCCCTGGAATCAGCACTTTCTTATTGCCCGCCGCCAACGCCCGCATGGTTGCGGTCATGGCGATAATCGAACGGGAAATCTGTTTATCAAGCGAAAGGCCCATTCCACTGACCAGCGCAGCAATCGCTAGGATCAGAGCGCAGATCACAAACCACGAGAAATCATAGTTATCGACCGCCGATTTCACCGAATGATTGGCGCCATCAACATTGATTTGTTTCGCCTGATTGAGAGATTCGCTGGCTTGGTCAAATGTTTTTGCGTCATCGACGAAGATGGTAAAGGCTTTAGTGTTTTCATTTTTTCTAGAATGCTCAAGAAGGGCGTTACTGCTCTCCATGTATTCCGCCCAGCTTCGGGCGAAATTGCTGTAGGCACCCCGCTCTTCGGACGACGAGATCAAGGGCTCGTATTTTGCTCGCATGGCTTCAATCTCGTCGCGTTTGGCGGCGATTCTCTTGTCCATGACGGCCAAACCGACGTTGTCGGTGGTCAGGATGTGCGTGGCTTCCAAAGAGCGGTAGCTGGTGGTCAAGGTCTGGAGGTTCCCTAGGCTCTCGACGCTGGGCAACCAATTGCTTCCAAGATCAAGGACGAAACCACCCGCTTGATTCAATCGATTGAGAGAGAACCATCCGCTGGCGATGAAGAGAACGAGGAATACGCTTAAAGCGGCTCCGAGTCTGGTCCTGATCGTGATGCGCATGGAATGCCCTCCTTGTCGTCCCAGTCTCTGGGAAGCCTTTCACGGCTTTAATCCTGATATATTATTTAGATACCAAATGATGGTATTTACGACTCTAGCTTATGGATGATATATGACATGCTCTATGTCTTACAAGCTGTCTGAATAGCGTAGAAAATCGTGGCTGATGGATTCATACATGGGTGGCATGTCGGGGTTAAAACCAATGTTGTTACATTAATATAGGTCGATAACCATATCTTAGTCTATTATGGTTAATTTAATGTCTTGTGACAGAAACTTTATCGAGGATCATGTGATACCGGCGAGCCAGAACAATGACACAGTGCCGGTCCTCGGGCCGTGACGGCGGCCCCGCGTCCTCGTGGACGCGAAGCCAAGGGCGCGGAGGCGCCCGCCCGGCGTCTGAGGGCCGCCTTGATGAGTCACCATCAAGGCCCGATGGTATCGGGCCGCGACGGCGGCCCCGCGTCCTCGTGGACGCGCAGCCAAGGGCGCGGATGCGCCCGCCCGGCGTCTGAGGGCCGCCTTAAGATGTCAACATGAAAGCTCGATGGTATGAGGGGTGTCATGGCCCTTCGCCGTCGGTAATTCCTCATCTGCCCTTCTCTCGTTTGGCGAAAATATGGTAGTCTGGCGGCGCCCCTTCGCTATTCGTAGGAGTTAACGTCATGCCCGGAGCCGTGATCGCCTTTCCCTCATTGCGTTGGTTGGTGCTGGCATTGGTCCTGCTGGGCGGGCTTGGAGGTGGGCGGGCTTGGGCGCAAGACCTGGAGTTGCCGGGCTTGGATGCCGACGCTCAGAAATATGCTCAAACTCTGCGGGCCAAGCTGCCCCCACAACTCAATCCGGCGGCCATAGCCGCTGCGGCGGCGGAGGCAGCAGCGGCTGTTGCGGCCCATGACATGGGCCAAGCCGTCGCGGCGCTCGAACATGGGATTGCCCTTGGCGACAATGGCGCAGCGATTTGGATGGCGTTGGCCCGGGCCCAGGCCAGCTTGCCTAAGCCTAATCTCGAGCGGGCGCTTCAGGCGGGATGGTTGGGCTTGAGGCGGGCGTCTCAGGGCAAAGAGCGGGTGGATGATCTCGTGTGGCTGGCCCGATTGCTTGATGGGCCCCTGAACCAGCCAGAGAGCGCGAGAGTGGCCTATGATGCCGCCGTTTCCGAAGGACAGAATGCTCACATTGCTTTACCCGAGGCCGAGCATCGCCTGAACGAGTTGCGGCTAGCCATCGGCCTGACGCTTAAAGAATTTTCGGTTGAAGCCAACCAAAATCCGGCACAGTTTTGCCTGTCCTTTTCGGATCGCCTGAAAATCAGCCGCGATCTTCATTTTGAAGACTTTATCAGTTTAACACCGCCGACGCCCATCACCGTCATTGCCGACGGTAATAAGTTATGTCTCAGCGGGCTGGATCATGGTGCCGAATACAAGCTTTTGGTTCGCCGAGGGTTGCCCGGCGCCGATGGCATGGTGCTGAAGCAGGATGTTACCGAGACTGTGGACGTAAAGGACCGGGCGGCTTCGGTGGCGTTCCGAGGCCAGTCATTCATTTTGGCGCGTGGCGACAAGGGCGATTTACCGCTGGTTTCGGTCAATGTCGAAAAGGCGAAGCTGAAGCTCTACCGAATCAACGATCGCAATCTGACGACGGAGCTGAAAGCCGAAACCCTGTGGACGGCCTTGTCCGAGCATGATCGCGAGCAGATTAAAGATGCCGACGGCGAAATGGTATGGCAGGGCACACTCGACGTTCATGGCGAACGCAATAAAGAAGCGGTGACCGGGGTCGCAATTCGGACCCTGATTCCTGACCCCAAGCCTGGTCTTTACGCCCTGACCGCGATGGTCGAACGCCCTGATGAAAAGGGGAACGACGATTCCGATGGCGAGGCCGCGACCCAGTGGATCATGGTTTCCGACCTGGGGCTGACCACCACCCGAGGCGGCGACGGGATTCATGCCATGGTCCGTTCGTTGGCCTCGGCCAAGCCGTTGGCGGGCGTCGATGTGGTGGTGTTGGCGCGCAACAATAGCGAATTGGCGCGGGCAACCACCGATGCGGATGGTCATGTGGCCTTTCCTGCCAGCCTGACCCGTGGCATCGGGGGGCAAGAGCCGGTGATGGTAACGGCCTATGCTCATGACGGCGATTTTGCGATGCTGGATTTAACGCTGGCGGCATTTGATCTGAGTGATCGGGGGGTTGGGGGGCGGGCGCAGCCGGGACCGATGGACGCTTATTTATATACCGATCGCGGCGTGTATCGGCCCGGTGAGACCGTCAATTTGACGGCGTTGCTGAGGGATAACCTGACGGTTGCTGTCGATCAGTTTCCGCTGACGGTCAAGGTGTTGCGTCCCAGCGGCACGGAATTCTACGCCGGCACCCTCAAGCCGGTCGCCACGGGCGGTTACGTGCTGCCCTTGGCCTTGAGCGCCACCGCTCCTATGGGGGAATGGACCGTCGAGGCTTACGGTGACCCCAAAGCCGCCTCCATCGGGAAGGTGAGCTTTCAGGTGGAGGCTTTTGTTCCCGAGCGGTTGGCGGTCAATTTGACCGCTGGCGGGGCTATGATCGAGCCCGGTCATCCGTTCGACGTGTTGGTGACCAGCCGCTTTTTGTATGGGGCGCCGGCTGTCGGCCTCACTGGCACCGCCGACGTGGCGCTGGAGGAAGACTCCTCTCCTTATCCGGACTTCGATGACTATTCTTTTGGTTTGGCTCAGGAGACCGTGACCGGGCGGACCAGGGATCTCGCGCTGCCACCCAGCGACGACGCCGGCAATGCCCATCTGACCGTGGACCTTCCGCCCCAGCCCGACACCACCAAGCCTCTGCGGGCCGCTATTCATGTGGCGGTGAGCGAACCGGGGGGGCGTTCTGTTCAGAGAACCCTGTCCGTGCCGGTGCGTACCCAGTCTTACGCCATCGGCATCAAGCCGCACGCCGACGACGGGACGTCGCGTGGCAGGGTCTTTGACAGTGGGCAGGCTGCCCGTTTTGATGTCATCGCCGTGGATAATAACGGCAAGCAGATTGCGAAGCCCAAGCTCACATGGGAGGTGTTGGCAGAACATAACGACTTTCAGTGGTATTATGACGGGAAGCGTTATGCTTATCGGGTAACCGAGCACGACCAATCGATTCGTTCCGGTTCGCTCGCGGTGACAGATGCTGTGCCGACAATGCAGGATTTCGGCACGTTGCCTCCGGGCCGTTATCGGTTGGAGATTTCCGAGGCCGGAACTGGGATTGCCTCGTCTCTACGCTTTTGGTCCGGTTGGGAAAGCTCCGCCAGCACCAGCGATACCCCCGATACCGTAGAGGTTACGACCGATCGTCCGACCTATAATCCGGGCGAGACCGCGCATGTCCACATTCAGCCGCCCTTCGCCGGAGAAGTCCTGCTGACGGTGGCGACCGACCGGATCCATTGGCTGCGAACCTTCAGCATCCCCAAGACCGGCGGCACCGTTGATGTTCCGGTGGATTCGGTATGGGGGCCAGGAGCCTATGTTACCGCCACGGTCTATCGGCCACCCGTGCATGGCAAGGATCGGCTGCCGGTGCGGGCGATCGGCTTGAGATGGGTGGCCCTGGATACCGCTTCGCGCACTCTGAAGATGGCTGTCGATCTGCCCGAGGTGGTTCGTCCGAATCAGGTGTTGGACGTCCCGATCAAGGTCACGTCGGGGGATGGTCGCGCCTTGGGAGGGGCTGCCGGTCCTGCTTATGTGACATTGGCGGCGGTGGACGAGGGGATTTTGCAACTGACCCAGTTTGATTCTCCAGACCCAGGCCAGTATTATTACGCTAAACGGATTCTGGGACTGGATATTCGCGATGATTACAGCCGATTGATCGATACCATCGATGGGCCAACCGGCATATTGCGGGAAGGGGGCGATAGTAGCGGGTTGGCTGCTGGGTTGCCCAAGGTTTCAATTACCGTGGTCTCGCTGTTTCAAGGGCCGGTGGCGGTGGATGCCGAGGGTAAGGCAACGATTCGGTTAACTCTGCCTGAATTCAACGGGCAATTGCGGTTGATGGCGGTGGCGTTCGACCGGACTCGGTTGGGGGCCTTGTCGACCAAACTGATCATGCGCGAGCCTGTGGTGGCCGATACCACCTTACCCCGGTTCCTCGCGCCTGGTGACGTTAGTCAGATGACCGTCTCTCTCCATAATGTCGAGGGGCCGGCGGGGCGCTATCGGCTGAGTGTGACCGGAGACGGTCCCGTGCAGTTCATGGGGGCACCGGAGCCCGGTTCGGTGGCCACCGCCGTTGCGACCAGCATCGCCGGGGTTACCGCCGTTGCGCCGCCGTCGCTTGTGGCTAAGACGGAAGCGGTGGTCGACCTTGCAGCGGGGGCTCGTCAGGAATTGGTAACGGCGATCACCGCCCAGGCATCCGGCGTCGGCGGCGTGGTGGTGGATGTTACAGGGCCATTGGACGGACCATCGGTGGTGACATCCCATCAGAAAATTGGGTTGACTGTGCGACCATCGCGGGCGGTGGAGACCGCGTTTACGGTTCGACAGTTGGCACCCGGTGGCAATGTCAGCGTTGATGCATCGATGCTGTCCAGTTTTGTTCCCGGAACCGCCGGGCTGTCATTGACTCTGAGTTCTGGGCCGCCCTTCGATGTGGTGGGCCTGCTTGCGGCTCTGGATCGCTACCCCTATGGCTGTTTGGAACAACTGGTGAGCCGGGCGCTGCCGTTGCTATCGGTCAACGAGGTGGCGCATGGGTTGGGCCAAACGGAAATGTCGGAACAGGACCGGCGCGGGCGAGTGAATCAAGCGATTGCCCAGGTGATGGATAAGCAACGCTATGATGGTGCTTTTGGATTGTGGAGCGCCGGGGGCCGTAGTGAAGAGTGGCTGACCGCCTATGCCTTAGAGTTCCTGACGCGGGCACGGGCGCTCAATTATTCAGTCCCCGAGGCGGGGTATGTGTTGGGTCTGACGTGGCTGCGCCACTATGTCGCCGATCAGAAATATTTAACCGACACCGTGAACCAGGCCTATGCCTTTTACACGCTGTCGCTGGCTGGGGTGGCGACGCCGGGACCGATGCGGTACTTCTTCGACACGGCTATGAAGAATCTGCCAACACCATTGGCTAAGGCTCAGATCGGGGCGGCGCTGGCTCGGTTGGGGGACCGTGACCGGGCGAATGCGGCTTTTGACGCCGCGATGTCCGAGCTGGTCCGGGAATATTGGGGGGCGGACTATGGCTCGACGGTGCGGGATGCGGCGGCATTGGTGACGTTACTGTCCGAGGCCGATCAACTGACCCATGCGCGCTTGTTGGCTCTGTTGGATCGGTTGCCCGTAACCGCCACGGCCATTCGAGAGACCAACACCCAAGAGCAGGCTCGTTTGCTGCTGGCGGCCAATAGCCTGATGCAAGGGGGGGTGCCATTGGCTCTGACCCGGAATGGGCTCCCGGTGCCCAAGGGAGACCCGGTGCGCCTGGTGCCGGGGCCGGATGAGCTGGCCAAGGGAATAACAGTCCACAATGCCGGCGGTCAGCCGGTGTGGTGGGCGGTGGGAACCTACGGCGTACCGACGGTGCCGTCGCCAGCGGCTCGGGAAGGCTTCAAGATCAAGCGGAACTTCTTCTGGCGCGATGGAACTCCGGTTGATCTGGACGCGGTCAAACAGAACGATGTGCTGGTGGTCGTGCTGGAGGGAGCAACGGCGGATAAAGATGAGGATTTCCACGCTGTCATCGCCAGCCAGCCGTTGCCGGCGGGGTGGGAAATTGAAGAACAAGCCTTTGGTGTTGGAAGGCCTGAGCAGCTCGACTGGTTAGACTCGTTGAGTGATCCGGGGGTTGTAGAGCTTCGGGATGACCGCTACGTCGCCTCCCTGAACCTGGAAGGGAGGGCGTCGGCGGTCGGGACGTTCAAGCTGGCCTTCGCGGTGCGGGCGGTGACACCCGGCAGTTATGAATTTCCTGGTGCGGTGATGGAAGACATGCATCGGCCACACGCCTTTGCCCGTCAGGCGGCAGGGCGGATCACGGTCAAGCCGGCGGGATGGACGGCGCCGGCGGCTCCGACGGTTCCGCTGGCTCCTGCCAAGTAGTCGTCACCAGGAGGCGCAAGAGCGGGGAATCATGATTCGGTTATCGACCGGGGGCCGGCTTCAACATGGGGCCCTCGGTTTGATGGCCACGGGCGGTGGCGCGGGTACGGGGGAGCGTGGTAGCGTCCGATCAGAGGTAGCCAGTGTCTTTTTAGGTCACTCCCGTCGTATTCCGTCTGTCGTCACCCCCTTCGTCGAGTTAAAGTTCAGCCGCCATGCGGATTCTTTTTCATTATCCCCTCTCTTCGTCGTCCCGTCGGGTGCGTGTGGCGCTGGCCGAAAAAGGGCTCGAGTTCGAGTCGACGGTCGAGCAGCCCTGGCGCCGGCGCCCGGAGTTTTTGGCCCTGAACCCGGCAGGAGATGTGCCCGTGTTGGTCGAAGACGGCTACGCGGTGGTGGTTGGTCGGGCGATCTGCGACTATTTAGACGAAGTGTACACCAAAGTGCCGCTGCTGCCGTCATCGCCATTGGCGCGGGCCGAAGTTCGGCGTTTGGTGGAATGGTTCGATGTCAAATTTGATCGCGAAGTCACCGAGAATCTGGTTGGTGAGAAGGTGATCAAGCGGGTGAGTCAGCATGGCGAGCCATCCAGTATGTTCATCCGGGCGGGGCTCGCAAATATCCATTACCATCTCGAATATATCGCTTTTCTAGCCGAACGGCGGAGCTGGTTGGCCGGCGACGTCTTTTCCCATGCTGATATTGCGGCTGGCGTGCAGCTTTCAGCCGTGGATTATATTGGCCTCGTCCCCTGGAATGATCATCCAGAAGCCAAGGACTGGTACGCACGGATTAAATCGCGGCCCAGTTTTCGCTCCTTACTGGCTGATCTTATTCCGGGCATTCCACCTCCGCCCCACTATGCCGATCTGGATTTCTGATGCTCTTCGGTGGCGGCTGGCCTCCAGGGCGAATTGACGAGGTTGTTTCTCGCGGTCGATGCTGTTAGGGAAGTCCGGCTGTCTTCCCTGGGTCGCCTCTTGTTTTCTGGCCTTTCTGCCATTCCGTTCCCATAACCCGGATATCTGACGTGCATAAGATCGCTCCCGCTGGCATTCCCACGCCTTTCACCTCGCCCGATCTGGCCGCAGATCTGCTGGCGCGTATCGATGATCGGCGTTTGGTCATTGGCGTCATCGGTATGGGGTATGTTGGCCTTCCTTTGGCGCTGACCTTTGCCAATTGTGGTTTCTCGGTGGTTGGTTTTGATATCGATGGCGCCAAGGTCGAGGCCTTGAATGCGGGTCGGTCGTACATCAAGCATATCGACGGCGGCGACGTGGCTCGGTTGGTGGCATCCGGTCGATTTAGCGCCACCACCGATTATGACGGCTTGACGACGGTGGATGCGATTGTGGTGTGCGTGCCGACGCCGCTCAATTCCTACCGCGAACCGGATATGAGTTTCATCGAAGCCACCACCCAGGCGATTCTGCCACGGTTGCGGCGCGGTCATGTGGTGTCTTTGGAGTCGACCACCTATCCCGGCACCACCGCCGAATTCATGCGCCCGATTCTGGAACAGGGGGATCTGCGCTCGGGGCGTGACTTCTTCTTGCTCTTTTCGCCCGAGCGCGAGGATCCAGGCAATCCGATTCACAACACCGCCAGCATTCCGAAGGTGGTGGGCGGCGACGGGGCCGAAGCCTTGGAGATTGGGTGCCGCCTTTACGGCACTATCGTGCCGCGCACGGTGGCCACTTCGTCTTTGGCGACCGCCGAAGCGGTCAAGCTGACCGAGAACATCTTCCGGTCGGTCAATATCGCCTTGGTTAATGAGCTGAAGTTGGTGTTCTCCCGGATGGGGATCGACGTCTGGGAAGTGATCGAGGCCGCCAAGACCAAACCATTCGGCTTCATGCCGTTTTATCCAGGGCCGGGGTTAGGGGGGCACTGCATCCCGATTGATCCCTTTTATCTGACCTGGAAGGCTCGGGAATATGGGCTGTCGACCCGGTTCATCGAACTGGCTGGCCAGGTCAATACCGCCATGCCGTTGGTGGTGGTGCAGGCGATGGCAGATGCCCTGAATTTGCGATTCGCCAAGAGCCTGAATCGTTCAAAGCTGCTGATCCTGGGTTTGGCCTACAAGAAGAATGTGGATGATATCCGGGAGAGTCCGGCGTTGGAGCTGATCGAGTTGCTGGAAGCCCGAGGCGCTGTGGTCGACGTGTATGATCCGTTCATCGCCGAGATTCCGCCGTCCCGAGAGCATCGGGCCTTGACCGGACGGCGGAGTGTGGCCTGGGACTTGGAGGCGTTCGCTCATTACGACGCGGCTCTGATTGTGACCGACCATGATGGTGTGGATTATGCCGGGCTGGTGGCCGCGAGCCGATTAGTGGTCGATACCCGCAATGCGACGGTCGCCTGCACCGAAGGCCGCGAGCGAATCGTCAAAGCCTGAGGGTGCGGAAGAAGGCGCGCAGCAGTTCTGCCGCGCGCCGCTCGTCGATGCCGCCATACACGTCGGGCGCGTGCAGGCAGGTGCGTTGGCGGAACCAGCGGGGGCCGTGTTCGACGGCCCCGCCTTTGGGGTCGTAGGCGCCGAAATAGACCCGGCGGAGACGAGCGAGGCTGATGGCGGCGGCGCACAGGGCGCAGGGCTCTAGTGTGACGTACAGGTCACATCCCGGCAGGCGGGGCGATCCCAGATCCCGACAGGCGGCACGGATGGCTAAAAGTTCGGCATGAGCCGAAGGATCGGCGAGGGTTTCGACCCGATTCCCGCAGGCCGCCAACATCTGCCCGCTGTCGGCTTGGACGATCACGGCCCCCACCGGAACCTCACCCAAGCTTGCCGCCGCTTCGGCTTCGGCGAAGGCATACGCCATGAATGAAAAGGCCGGGCGCTCCTGCGCGCGAAGCCAAGGACGGGGATGCGCCCGCGCGGCGTCTGGGGGCAGCCTTGGTATGATACCGGCGAGCCCTGATACTGACACATCGCCGGTATCGGGCCGCGACGGCGGCCCCGCGCGCCCATGCGCGCGAAGCCAAGGGCGCGGATGCGCCCGCTCGGCGTCTGAGGGCAGCCTTGATGAGTCACCATCAAGGCTCGATGGTATGATGGGGTGGGTGGTCATGGCGAATCGTGACGGGGAAGAGGGGCGGGAGAATCGGCGCGACGCGGTGGCCGCACGACGGGGGCGCCTGGCCGTGGTGGCCAACCCGGCGCCTTGGCATGATTATCTGGTGCGCTGGACGATGGCGATGGCATCGGGAACCCGGTTGGTGATCGACTCTGTGCCCGACCGATGGATTTTGACGCCAACCGCCTTGACCGCCTATCTGGCGACTCTTGAGGCCGAGTCGTGGCCGACGTTGGAGGGATTGGCGGTCACGGTTCTTGATGACCTGAACAATGAGTTGGTGCCGCGTTGGGTTCAGGTGACGATCTGGGGCCGACAGGGGGCGATTCGGCAGTGTGCGCTGGCCGATGACCGTCAACCGGATTGGGATAACCCTGGTCTGCTGGCGCGACTCGAACCGGCGTTTCGGGGGCGATAGGTCGACGGTCCCGGTTTCCCAGGACTCTCGGCCTTTCCATCTTGGGAGCGCGGGCGTCTTGCCTGCCTTCGAGCCCTTGCTGTCAATGCCATCCGGCACGGACAGCGAAACGGGCGGGGAAGATGTTTGCGCTCCGGACGCGTCGCCCAGAAACCAAAAAAGGCCGCCCAGAGGGGCGACCTTTTCAAGCCGTAATGACGGACAGGCTTACTTCTTGACGGAAGCCTTCGCCAGAGCCGACTTCAGCTCCTCGAGGCTTTCGCTGACGCGGCTGCTGATCACGTTGGCGGCTTCGGTGTTCGACTTGGCCACCAGCTCGGCCAATTCCTTCATGTTGGAAAGGGCCTTTTCGAAGGCGGCCTTCACCAACTCGGCTTGCTTGGCGGCTTTGTCTTCCGGTGACCCGGCGCTCAGCGCCTCGGTCAGAATGGTGCCGGTTTCTTCGAGAGTCTGGCGGAGGATCGAAGCTTGCCGACGAACAACGGCCTGGAAGCCTTCAATGGCGAGCTGGTTGGCCGCAGTCACGGCCTCAATGTTCTTACGTTGGGAAGCCAGGATCGCATCGACATCGACGCCCGGCAGCTTGAACTCGGCCAACACCTTGGAGATGTCCATTTCGAAGAACGGGTAGGCGGTCGGTTTAGCCATGATGGATTCCCTCAAATATAAAGCTTCGTCATATACGTCGCGAGACCAGGACCGTAACATGCGAGTCTTTAAGGCCCGCACGTTGCCTGCCGAGTACCATTGAACCCTGCTTCAGCACGCCGGATCATCGGGGCAGCGCGGCATATCTGATTTAATAATATGCAGAAGGGCGAATTTGCCGTCAATGATTATTTTGTGCGCCGCAACATGGGCGAACAAAGGGGCCGGCTCGGGGAAGCAGCCCGTCCGTCAATCCGTGGTAGGCTCTGGCACCGGCACACCAGATCATGAGGCGAACATGAGGCCGGATGACGCATCCGTCAACGATGACGGCTAGGCGCCCTTTCTTCCTGAACCAGGGCGTCGCAAGCGTCGGTGTGGCCTGAATGAGTGTCATGGGGAAGCCGGGTTTTACCCTGGATGTGAGCTGTCATCCTTCAATTTAATTCTTAGAAAACAAAGAGAATAGGCGGATTGTGGCGACCAATCGTCGTTGGCTGCGACTTCCGCAGTGTGCCTCCGAACCGTGGCGTCTAGATGGCATACAAAGGTTAATAATTCCTTGTTCGAGCCTTTTGGTTTTGCCGGATAGGGCGGAATTCGCGGCGGCGGGTCTGGGATTTCTGAATCCGCTCGGGGGCTGAGATGGGTGCGTCAAATTGACGCTGTGGGAAGTCCATATAGGGGACAGCGGCAGCGCGGCAAGAGGTTGACTGGCGCTTGGAGCGTGCCATGCTGGTCTGGCGGACGTGGGAGGCTTATGTTCAAGACGGTGAAGGCCACGGGGGCAACAGGATCCTTGTTGGTGCGGCAGGCCCGCCAGCAGGCGTTTCTGACGGTGGAGGCAGAGCGCGAGTTGGCTCGGCGGGCGGCGGGAGGTGACGCCGCTGCGGCGGAGGCCCTGATTGTCAGTCATCTGGCTGTGGTGATCACGGTGGCGCGCCGCTATGGCCGGCTTGGGCTGCCGGTTAACGACCTGATTCAAGAGGGTACGGTCGGTTTGATCCATGCCGTGCGGAAGTTCGATCCGGATCGCAACGCCCGGTTGGCGACCTATGCCCTGTGGTGGATTCGTGCAGCGATTCAGGATTACGTGGTGCGGTCATGGTCGCTGGTCCGAGTCGGGAAGACCGCCGCCCATAAGGCGCTCTTCTTCAGCCTTAAACGGCACGGCGCCGAGTCCCGTGGGGAGGGCCGTGGCGACTCCCTGGAAGAGGATGTCTTGGGGCGATTGGCCCGCCGATTCGGTTTGCCTCCGGCTGAGGTTGCCGGGCTGGCCCGCCGGGTTGCGGCTCCGGATCAGCCGCTGGATGCGCCGGTTTCTGATCGGGGGCGCGGCGCCGGGAAGAGTCCGGGGCTGGACAGTTTCGCCGACCGGCTGGCGGCGGACCAGCCGACTCCTGAGGATATTGTCGCCGCAACCGGCATGACCAAGCTGTGGGCAACGCTGATCGATAAGGCGTTGGCCATGCTGCCGCCACGGGAAGCAGCCATCGTTCGCGAGCGCCATTTGGTGGAAGTGGCCAAGACCTTTGAGGCTATCGGGCGCGAGCTGGGGTTATCCAAAGACCGGGTCCGCCAACTGGAAAAACAGGCTTTGGCGCGTCTCCATGACCTGCTGAAGCCGTTGGCGGCGGCTCACGGCTTGCCGGGGTGATCTTGGCGTTCGTGCCCGTTGCGGGCAGAAGAGCGGGTCAGGGTTGTCAGGCTATCGTCGCGCATGGCCTCGACGCAAAAACGATATTCGGTGAGGAAGCGGGCGAAGAGGCGGCGGCGGGTGGTGGCGTCGCGGATGCGGAACAGGAAAAAGCCAGCCAGTTTGGGCAGGGTTCGCAGCGTTCCCGTCACCAGAGTGGCCACGCCATCTTGGCCGCATTGAGGGCCAAGAAAGGGCTCTAGTCGGTCCCAAAAATCGACCACGTCTTCGGCCTTGGCCGCAGCGGCATCGATGGCTGCTAACAGGTCCGAGAAATAGCGTTCGCCTTGGGCAACGGTGCGCGACAGGATGGCGGCGGTTGGTGTGGCCGTCATCGGGCGGCAGGTCATCCGGATTCGCTCACAAAGGCGGGCGCGCGGTAGGGGCAGGGGCGGCAAATGAACCGTGGCAGGCGGGCAGGGACGGGCGCCTTCGATCTGCGCGCCGTCGCTGCAATTATAGACGGTCAGGCCCGAGGCGGTGCAGACCTTGCCTGCCGATAACCGCGCGAGGTTAAAAATGCTGTCGGTGCCAACGGTGCCTCCGAAATTGCCGGGGACGCTGTTGGTCAGCTCCATCGTTCGGTCATAGTCGGCCATAAAGGCCAATTCACGATAGGCCGTATCCGAGGCGTGATGATGACCGCGCTGCCGGGTACCAAAATCGACGCCAAAGAGATAGAGAGTGGTAAAGCCCAGGGAAAGCGCGGTGCGCAGTGCCGTATTGGCTACCGTCGGTGACGAAAACAACAATTCCGCTCCCGGTGGGGCCAATAGCTTGGTGGAGCTGGAGGCCTCGCGAAAATACATCAGACTTTCGCCGAACAGCTCTGGGACACGCGGGTCAACGGTGATCGAAGCAATCAAGCTGATGTCTTTGGTCGGGAATTGGCTTATGGTGTGAGCTAAAATATCAAATGTATGGGCAACATTCTCGGCTTCACAGTGGTAATCAGGGGTAATGCCGTTTTTAAGGCAGGCTTGAAGCGCGGTGCCGCAGGAAAATACCACCGCCCGCCCGGCGAGTTGGCGGGCGATGGCGATGGATTGGTCAAGCGATGGCCCGGTGGCGATGATCAAGGCCGGAACCGGGAGCGCCGTTCCGGGAGCGCCGTCAATCAGGCGGACTCCGGGACGGGTCAGATTGGTCAAGGCATTGGCCAGCATCAATCGTTCATCTTCATAGAAGCCGAAGGATTGAAAGAGAACGTCAAAATAACGTCCCAGGTGATCGCGAATTTCGATCAGGATTTTTGCCGGGTAATGGACAAAAACAAAGCTGCCATCGACGCACAGTTCAGGGCCTCGACGAATTGCGGCCATGATGTCGAGGACCAAAGAGGCTGGATTATCGCCAAGCAGGACAGAAAAGCGCCGTCCTGCCGCCTCCTGGGTGTCAAAGAAGTCGAGCCAGTCGAATGCGGCAAAGGCGTGAACGAGAAAGGCCGGGTGGGGTTCCACCAGAACCACGTGCCGCGCTCCGGTTCCAGCTATCAACGCTGGGAGATGGAAACCCAGGCCGATCCCCAGGACCACCAGAAAACTGCCCTCATAATGGGGTTCGGCCGGCAACTGCTCGATGGCGAGCCCAAGAGTTTGACACTCGGCCAGCATCGCCCGCAGCATATGCAGGCTGACATGACTGGACAGGTTGCCACCGATGGGTTCCATCCGAAATACGCGCAGCGGGTGTTCCAAATAGCGAGCCACCTGTTGCGCGACGATGTCTCGTCCATCGCCCTGATAAAGTCGACCGCCGCCGAAGTCAATGTCAACCACGGCGTCTCCGCTCGTAACCGGAGACGTGTCGCCATGATCATGAAGGTGTGGTGCCAGCTCGGGAAACCGGGCTAACCAAGCTGCTTGTGAGCGGGCCGCGCGTTCGGATGCTGTGGCGGTAGCAAAGGGTGTCGACATGATGCAGCCTACTCGCGGCGAATGCCCGGTCAAACGATATCTTATACCATCGGGCCTTGACGGTGTGAGAGGAAGGCGGCAAGCCTCTTGGCGGGTTTGGGTGCGCTCTGTCGTTGGGGCAGGGGGCAGGCCTTCTTTAACGATGCAGGGGGGGGCATGAGCCTTGTTCAAAGCCTGTGGATCGGCAGCCGCCTCAGTGGTCAAGAAATCCTGTCAATTAAATCTTTTTTGGCTCATGGTCACGACTATCATCTTTATATTTATGATGATATCGGCCCGGTCCCGGCGGGAACCGTGGTCAAAGATGCGGCTACGATTCTTGATAGACGCCATGCCTGTCGTGATCAGTTTGGCACATACTGTTTCTTGGCCGATAAATTTCGCTATAAATTATTGCGGGAACGGGGAGGCTGGTGGGTTGACACCGATATCATCTGCGTTCGACCCTTTACAAAGCTGGGGCCGTATTTTTTCTGTTACGCGACCGACCAGGAGGTGGCGAACACGGTGCTTAAGGCTCCGCCCCAATCGCCGTTCATGGCCGCCGTCGATGCGGGCGCGGCGTTGGTGGATGAGCATATCCGTTGGGGCGTGATCGGCGCAGACTTGATCACCCAAACGTTGGATGAGCCTCAATTCCAGTCGTTACGCCGCTTTATCCATCCGCCAAACGCCATTTTTCCGGTTCCCCATACCAAGTGGCAATATCTATTTTTTAAGGAGTTTGAGGATATTCCGGCTTTGATTCCCACAGAGACTTATGGAATTCATCTCAGCAACCAAATGATCGGCTGGAACCGAAAAGCAGCAGAAGATCAAGGTTGGAATCTAGATCGAGACCGGCGGTTTCCTATCACCACAATATTTGGATATTACCAAAACTTGTATTTATAGCTCCGTTCTATTAATTCACAAAAGGTTATAGATATTTGGTCACCAGAGCATAAAGTTGGGCACCGGGATGATCGCGGATTGCCAGCAGCTTATGATTCCTATCGATGGGTCTGTGCATTAGGATGCCCTGCCAAGCGACGAGGAAAATGATGAGCGATGAATTGAAGTGCCCCCAGTGCCACTCTGAACATGTTTATCAGGACGGCAGCCTGTGGATTTGCCCAGAATGTGCCCATGAGTGGGATCCGCAGGCCGCTGTAGAAGAGGGGAGTACGGCGGGTTCACAGGAGCCAGGCGTGCGGGATGCCCACGGAAATCCGCTGAATGATGGTGATACCGTGAGCGTGATCAAAGATCTGAAGGTCAAGGGTTCGTCCTTGGTGGTCAAAGGAGGAACCAAGGTTAAAAATATCCGTCTGGTCGATGGGGCCGATGGGCATAATATTGCCTGCAAGATCGATGGCATTGGGGCCATGAATCTGAAATCAGAGTTCGTGAAGAAAGCCTGAGGCCAAGCGATTAAAAGGCTGGTGAGTCTTTTGTGGGGGCTACGGGTGGACCCTGCGAAACGACTCCCTCCCTTGGCGGTGGTGGGAAGCGGAGGCTGACGGTGGTTCCGATGCCGGGTCCGCTGTTGATGGTCAGGCTGCCGTTGTGCAGTGCCATCAGGGCCTTGACCAATGGCAAGCCGAGGCCGGTGCCGTTGGCTTTGCGGGTGTAGCGATTATCGATCCGCTCAAACGGACGGAGCACACGCTGGAGTTGGTCAGAGGGAATGCCGATGCCGGTGTCGGTCACGGTTATCACGAGATCACGACCACCGCGACCCTCGCCGTTGCCATCGCCGTCGGCGGCGGCGGCCGTCACCGTGATGCGTCCACCTCGTGGCGTGAATTTGATGGCGTTGGATAACAGGTTAAAAAGAATCTGTTTAGCGGCCCGTGGGTCTGCCCACAGAAAAGGCAGGGTTGTGGGGGCGGTGTGTTCGAGGATCAAGTCCCGACGCAGCGCCCGTTCTTTGACCAAGCGAATAGCGGTGGCCAAGAGGGCTGCGGGCTCGATCCGTTCCGGTGTAATCTCCATCTTGCCGGCTTCGATCTTGGCAATGTCGAGAATGTCATTCACCACATCTAAAAGATGATGACCGCTGGTGTTGATATCATTGGCGTATTCAGTGTAAGTCGCATTTTCGATTGGCCCGAAAGCCTGATCTCGAATGATCTCAGAAAAGCCCAGGATCACGGTTAATGGCGTGCGGATTTCATGGCTCATCATGGCCAGGAATTCTGTTTTGGCTTGATTGGCGGTTTCGGCATCCTGGCGGGCGGTGCGAATCTCGCGATCTGACAGATCATGCTCCAACGCCGTGCCGATCCAGCGGCCAAGCAAGCGCATGAATTCCAGATCCCCCTCATCGAACCGATGCGGAGACGGCATGGCCGAGGCAAAGTGGACGGTGCCGTAAGGCTGGCCACAGACCCAGATTGGAGCGCCCGCGTAAGACTCTGCTGAAACGGCTCCTAGGGCGGGGTGTGGGCTGTGAAGCTGTTGGGCCTCGGGCTGTTGCGTGCGGTGAGGGACCAACACCACGTCATTGTTCTGGAGGGTTAGAGCGCAATAGGTGCCATCGAGGTCGAAGGTTAGAGAGGTCGACAAGGAAGGCGTTTCCGTCTGATCCGTGCGCTCGGCTTGGTATTCAATGACGGCGCGTGTCCCTTCGGCACGGCTGATGACGCCGGTCTCAAAGCCCAGATGCCGAGCCCCCAACGCCAGAGCCTGTGACAGCAAATCTCGGGTCGTGCCCTGGGATAGGGCGGCGATTTCGTTTAGGGATCGTAGATTTTCGTAGTGACGTTCGACCTTGCGGGTTCGTTCGGCCAATATGTGTTCGGCGAGATCCCGCTCCTGGGATCGCTCCTGAAGCGCCCGCGAGGCCTGCGTCAGGGCTTGGCCGACCTCGTTGGTTTCGTGAAGGTCGAGCGGGCCGATGGTCACAGGTTCGCCATGGCCCAATGCCGTGGCTGGGCCGGTGAGTGCCTGAATGGAGCGGGCGATACGCCGTCCCATAATCCAAGCAAGGCCGATTCCAAGAGCCGACGCCAGCGAAGCGCCAACCATCGTCCAGAGCAGCCAGCGGTGGGCATCCGCTAATAACAGGCCGGTCGGAACCGATAAGGCGACGGTCCAGCCGGTGTCTTGGGATTGGGTGAAAGCCCAGGTGCCCGGAATCTCTTCAAAAGAGGGCATATCGAAGACGCCCTCATTGCGCAATGAAAGCCACTGGCGAAAGACCGGGCGTACAGACTGGCCGACGAAGCGGTTGGGGTTGAGGGTTCGGGCAGCAACCACGCCGTTGCGGTCGATGACCACGCCCAGCCATGCCAGCGGCAACCGTTCGTGGAGGAGAATGTCTCCCAGTTTGGCCGCAGGAAAGGTCATGGACAGATCGTAAATCACCCGCCCATCCCGCATCACCGGCACATCAAGGCCGATCATGAACCGTTTGGTAATGGCTCCTTGGAACAGATCCGTGATGATCGGCTGGCCGGTTTCAAATAGGCGATGCACACTCTTTGGAACATTGCGGCGAGGCAGGGGCTCGCCAAAGGCGCGGTAGGTGTTGACCCGCTGTTGGCCGTCGGCATCGGCCAGGATGATGTCAGCTTCGGGATAGTCGATCAGTACATTTCGAGCCTGCTGGTGGAACGCGGCCAAGTCGTTTGCAGCCAGATAGGGCGAGCTGGCCAGAAGGCGTAACATGCCCTGAATGTTGGTCAAATATTGGTCAACGGTCAAAGACAAGGCTCGTGCGGTATCCAGCATGTGCTGTTCAACCAAGGCCCGTTTGTCATGGTAGGATTGGAAAACCAGGAAGCCGGCCACGAGCCAAACCGGCGCTACGCACGCCACCGCCAACCACGCCAGTTGGGCGCGCAGAGTTCCGTTCCGAAGCCGCCACAATGGCGACGGTGAACCGCCGCACTGTCCGACGCCAGGGCCAGGGGTGGGCTGTGCGTCCGACGCCGCGATTTTAAAACGCCTCAAGCTAAAACGGTCGATCGCTGTGGTTACCACGGACTTACCATGCCAAAAACTGCATGAACTTGGGATCACCACTGATTTATATCATAAAATGAAACGGGGAGGAACAGCCCTTCCGATTATCCAAGCTCTCATATTTGGCTAGACGTGTCGTAAGAAATCAATATTTTCGATATTGGTTGAAAATTTCATGAAAACTCCATCAAAAAAACAAAAAATTGGTGCTTTTTTCTCGGATTTTCTCGTTTTTTTGCTTTGGCGGCCTTGCCTTTGAGCGGTGCCGGGATGCTGTTCATCGTCGTTCCGAACGGGTTTCTCTCTTGGATAAATCTATTGTCGGCTGCCGTTCCGACGGCTACCGTAGTCGTTCAAGAGCCGCGTGACGTCGGCGGGAGAGATGGGTCATGAATTCTAACATCATTGGTATCTATGAGGACTTGGGTGCAACTGCCCGAGCCAGGACCGAGGCCATCGCCGCCCAAGGATTGTTTGTCAGTGGGGTGATGGAACAGGGATACCGCCTGTGGATGACGTTAGTCTCCACCGAGGTGACCGAAGCCATGAGGGTTGCTCAGGAGCTATCGTCTTGCAAGACTCCGGTGGAGATTGCCGAAATCCAAACCCGTTGGCTTCAGGCTACCAGCGCACGGGCGATCACCAGCCTTCAGGGCACCATCGAGATTGCCAATTTTCTGATCAGTAATCTTCAGGGCGGTTTGGCAGCGGTGGCCCCGCCAACCGTTTCTGGTGCGCCAAAAGTGCTGTCCGCTCCAAGAGCTTTAGTGGCGCCTGTTGTTGCGGCTCCAGTGGTTGCGGCCCCGGCTCCAGCGCCTGTTGTTGCGGCTCCAGTGGTTGCGGCCCCGGCCCCGGCGCCTGTTGTTGCGGCTCCAGTGGTTGTGGCCCCGGCTCCAGCGCCTGTTGTTGCGGCTCCAGTGGTTGCGGCCCCGGCTCCAGCGCCTGTTGTTGCGGCTCCAGTGGTTGCGGCTCCGGCCCCGGCGCCTGTTGTTGCGGCTCCAGCGGTTGCGGCTCCGGCCCCGGCGCCTGTTGTTGCGGCTCCAGTGGTTGCGGCCCCGGCGCCCAAGGGCAAGTCGCACAAGCGTTGACGGAAAAGACTCGGCCCTGGTTTTTCGACCAGGGCCGAGGATTTTCGGGCTCGGTCAGCGGATTATGGCCGAAGGAGCCCCACAAGGTCGTGGACTTCGGCCATGTGGCGGCTGGCGATCTCTCCGGCCCGTTCGGCGCCGCGCCGCAAAATTCGATCGATTTCGCCGGGATCGGCCATCAGGCGGTTCATCCTGTCGGTCATGGGAGCCAGTCGGGCTACGGCCAGATCAACCAGTTGGTTCTTGAACTCGGAAAACTGCCGACCGGCAAACCGGGCCAGGATTTCGGCTCGGCCTTCTTCGGCCAGAGCGGCATAGATCGTCACCAGATTATCGGCTTCCGGTCGAGTTTCCAGGGCCTCGAGGGTTTCAGGCAGTGGCTCCGGGTCGGTTTTCGCTTTGCGGACCTTCAGCGCGATGGTGTCGGCATCGTCGGTTAGGTTGATGCGCGAATAGTCGGAACTGTCCGACTTGCTCATCTTCTTGGTTCCGTCGCGCAAAGACATGACGCGGGTGGCCTCGCCCAAAATCAGCGGTTCGGGCAAAGGGAAGCATTCAACGCTATAGGCGCGGTTAAAGGCGCCGGCAATGTCTCGCGATAGCTCCAAATGCTGCTTTTGGTCTTCTCCCACCGGCACATGAGTTGCCTTGTATAGCAGAATATCGGCAGCCATCAGCACCGGATAAGCATAGAGTCCAAGCCCGGCATTTTCCCGATGCTTGCCCGCCTTTTCCTTGAACTGTGTCATCCGGTTCAACCAGCCTAGCGGTGTATGGCAAGACAAAATCCATGACAACTCGCTGTGGCCGGTGACACCACTTTGGGCAAACAAGACGCACCGCTCGGGATCGATACCCGCCGCGATGTAGGCGGCGGTGATTTCCCGAGTGTTGCGGCGTAACGCCACCGGATCCTGAGGAACGGTAATTGCGTGCAAGTCGACCGCGCAAAAAATGCACTCGTGGCTACCCTGGAGCGCCACCCAATTACGGAGTGCGCCGAGATAATTGCCAAGATGCAATTGACTGGTCGGCTGCATACCGGAAAAAATACGACCCACGGTGATTTATCCTCGCGGTTATGGCCCGGAGTCCGGGCTTGGGATCATAAGACGCTCTTGAGTACGGAAAGCTTTAGGGATGAGGTGGCCTATAGCAAAATACCGACGATTAGGCGAGTGATACCAACGGCCCTAGACAATGATCCGTGCCGTTGGTATCGGCGGTGACCGCTGCGGGCGCTCCGATCGGTCTGTTCGGGCCGTATCGAGACGTCCCTGGGGCCGCTTCCAGGCTCGCCGGTCTTAGTCGTCGGACATTTTCAGAGCGGCGATGAAGGCGGATTGAGGGATTTCTACTTGGCCGAATTGGCGCATGCGCTTCTTGCCTTCCTTCTGCTTATCCAGAAGTTTGCGCTTGCGGGTAATGTCGCCGCCATAGCACTTGGCGAGCACGTCTTTACGCAATGCGCTGATGGTTTCTCTGGCGATCACCCGCCCGCCAATGGCGGCTTGAACTGCAATCTTGAACAATTGGCGGGGGATTAGATCCTTGAGGCGTTCGCACAAGGCCCGGCCCCGTCGCTCGGCTTGGCTGCGGTGGACAATGATCGAGAGGGCATCGACCGGCTCATTATTAACCAGAATCGACATCTTGACCAGATCCCCTTCCTGGTAACCATCAAGGCTGTAGTCGAAACTGGCGTAGCCACGGCTGATGGATTTGAGCCGGTCATAGAAATCGAAGACGACTTCGTTCAAGGGGAGCCGATAGACCAGCATGGCCCGGCTGCCGGCATAGGTCAGGTCCAATTGAACGCCGCGCCGGTCGGTGCAAAGCTGGAGAATGCCGCCCAGATATTCGTCGGGCAAAAGGATCGTGGCCTTGATCCAGGGTTCATCGATTTTCTCGATCCGAACGGGATCGGGCATGTCGGCGGGGTTATGCAAGTCGAGCACAGAGCCGTCGGTCATCGTGATCTTGTACACCACCGAAGGCGCGGTGGTGATCAAATCCAGATCGAACTCGCGTTCCAGCCGCTCTTGGATGATTTCCAGATGCAGCAGGCCCAGGCAGCCGCAGCGGAACCCAAAGCCCAGCGCCGCCGAGCTTTCGGGCTCAAACTGAAAACTGGCGTCATTCAGGGCCAGCTTGCCCAAGCTGTCGCGCAAATGCTCGAATTCGGCGTTATCGGTGGGGAACAGGCCGCAGAACACCACGGGGATGGAGGGCTTGAAGCCGGGCAGGGGCTCGGCGGCCAAGCGGCGCTCGTCGGTCAGTGTGTCGCCGACCTTGGTTTCGCTGATCTCCTTGATGCCGGCGGTGATGAACCCGATTTCGCCCGGCCCTAGGGTTCCGGTCAAAGTGCCTTTGGGTCGGAACACACCCACTCGGTCGATTTCCCGTGTGGCGCCGGTGGCCATCATGCGAATCTTTTGTCCGACAGTCAGCCGGCCATCCACCACCCGAACCAGAATCACCACACCGAGATAGGCGTCGTACCAACTGTCGACCAGCAGCGCCTTGAGCGGGGCTTCGGCGTTTCCCTTGGGGGCGGGCAGCCGGGCGATGATGGCTTCCAGCACATCGCCGACATTCAGGCCAGTTTTGGCCGAAATCATCACGGCGTGGCTGGCATCAAGGCCGATAACATCCTCGATCTGCTGCTTGATTCGCTCTGGCTCGGCAGCGGGCAGGTCGATTTTGTTCAGGACCGGAATGATCTCGTGATTGTTGTCGAGGGCTTGATAGACGTTGGCCAGAGTTTGAGCCTCGACTCCCTGGCTGGCGTCCACCACCAGAATCGATCCTTCGCAGGCGGCCAGCGATCGGCTGACTTCGTAGGCGAAATCCACATGGCCGGGCGTATCCATCAGATTGAGCTGATAGAGGCGGCCATCCTTGGCCTGATAGTCTAGGCGCACGGTTTGGGCTTTGATGGTGATGCCGCGTTCCCGCTCGATGTCCATGCTGTCGAGCACCTGCTCGCGCATTTCGCGGTCGGCAAGCCCGCCGCAAACCTGGATCAGGCGATCGGCCAGTGTTGACTTGCCGTGATCGATATGGGCGATGATCGCGAAGTTACGGATATGGTTCAGGTCAGTCATGTTGGGTCGCAGCTCCGATGCGCGCGGACCATAAGGCCGTCGAGACCTTAAGGTAAAGGGGGCAATTGAGTCTTATGAAAGGGCAGTATCAGGGGTCTGTGCCCTGTGCCCCTACCAAGGCATGCCGATCAGTCATGCTCGAGTCTGGCCTTGAGATAGGACAACAGCGGATACAGCCCCGCCATCAGGGCAATCAGAACCCCCCATAATCCTTCCCGATAGCCCCGGCGGCGGACGTAGCATTTATAAAAGCGACCAAACACCCGAAGCACATTGTGCTTCAGCGTTTCGTTGATCCCCGAGGCGCGCAGGTCGCGGGCGCGGGCGTCGCTGTAGCGGTCAAGACGACGGATCATGTCCGAGACATTGCGGTCGACATGATGAATGAAGGGCGTGGTCAAAACCGCTCCCCCCCGTCCCTGAAACGTCACCTTGGGATGAACGCGCTGGTCGCCCCAATGCTTGACGGCACGGCGGAATAGACGCGTGACCTGACTGGTGCCAAACGCGGCGCCCCAGCCATAGCGGACCAGCCGGTCGCCGATATAGTTGTCAACCCGTAGCGGATGCCAGTCGGCGTCGGATTGGGCGATGGTGGCGCGAATTTCGGCGGCTAGGGCCGGCGGGATTTGCTCGTCGGCATCCACCTCCAACAACCAATCGCCGGAGGCGGCGGCAATGGCCGCGTTGCGGCGATGGCCTTCCAGCTCGAACGCGCCTTCGATCAGGTGCCCGGCCCCGATTCGCTCGATAAAGGCCGCTGCAAGATCCCGAGAGCCATCGGTGCAGCGGTCCAGCACCACCACCAGCTCGTCGGCAAAGGTCAAGCGCTCCAGGCACGAGCCAAGCCGAGCCTCTTCGTTATGGATGCACATCAGCACCGACAGTTTCGGTGGCGAAGCTGGGGGAAGGGTCATGGGAGCCTGGAGTCCGTGGTCGCCGTCGTTAGGCTTCTTATACGCCGGGCCGATCTGTGGCGCTTCTCCTTTTGGCCGGAACCGTCGGGAGGACGCAAAAAGACACAGAAACTTCGCAAAAGAGTATTGACCTCGTGCTCGGGCCGAGTATGATCCCGCCCATCCCGTCCGGCCACGCCGGGCTGGCCCCTGTGGCGGAATCGGTAGACGCGGCAGACTCAAAATCTGTTGTTCGCAAGGACGTGCCAGTTCGAGTCTGGCCGGGGGCACCAAAGACTTTCGGGGGTTCGCGACGCTGGTGTTTACCGCGTGGCGTGGGGTTGGCAGCGGATAGCGTCTTTTAGACCTCGTTGTTCCCCCATTTCTGGTGGGCAGTGCCCTTTGTGGCTAGCCAGCGGAAACTCGGTCTCGCTGCTGCCGGTTGGTGCAGCGTCGGGGGTCTGTGCCCAGTGATGAGTATCTGCCGACGACTATAGTTGCCCTTACACAAAATGGGGTGTGTGCGGCTCTTCCCTTTGGGAATCCGCGTCTAAGACCAACGGCCCTAGACAAAGGATCCGTGCCGTTGGTATCGGCGGCGAGTTATACCGGCGAGCCCTGATACTGACACATCGCCGGTCCTCGGGCCGCGACGGCGGCCCTGTGTCTTCGTGGACGCGAAGCCCCAGTGTGTGGACTCTAGGGGGCGCGGAGGCGCCCGCCCGGCGTCTGAGGGCAGCCTTGATGAGTCACCATCAAGGCCCGATGGTATTATTTAGAGCCCCGTCTCCGTCGGCGGGGCTCTTGTCGTTCTGTCCGCAGAGTTCGGCAATGGGTTCGCGCCAGCCCTACGCCCCCCATCCCCATCCATCTTCCCCCCTAAAACCCCACCCGCCTTGGGGCTTGACTTAATGGTAGGGAGCTACTAGATAGCTCCCTACCATTAAGGGGCGAGAGATGGGAACGAGACCGTTACGAGAGCGATTTGGCGTTGAGATGGCGCGGACGGCGCGGTTGTGGCGGTCGCGGTTGGATGAGCGGTTGGCGCCGTTGGGACTGACTCAGGCCAAATGGGTCACGCTGCATTACCTGGCGATGGCTGGGGAAGGGGTGTCTCAACGGGAGCTTGCCGAGCGAATCGGGGTCGAGGGGCCGACGCTGGTGCGGGTTCTGGACGGGCTGGAGAGGCTCGACCTGATCAAGCGGTGGGATAATCCCGAGGACCGCCGTTCCAAGACTGTTCATCTGACAGCCACCGCCGGACCGGTCCTGGCTGAAATCGCCCGTGTCACGGCAACCTTTCGGGAAGAAATCCTGGACGGTGTGTCGGATGAGGAGCTGGCGCTGTGCGAACGAGTCCTTGAGCGGATGGCGCGGAATGTTGGTGGTCGGATACGCTGAGGCTTTCCTCATCTTTCGGGCCTAGGCCCCCTGCGATCCGCATCAAGGGAGCGGAAACAGCATGACGATTGAAGACTCCAAAACGTCCCAGGATGTGGGCAAAGCGCCGGTCAACCGGGGCCGGCGAATCGGGTTGCTGCCAAAGTTGACCCTGTCACGGCGTGGGCGCCGCTTATTGCCGCTGGTCTGTGTGATCGGCGGAGGGGCTGCTTTGGGGCTGTGGCAGTTCGAGCGTTTGGGGCATGTCACCGAGACCGACGCACGGGTGATGGCCGATGTGGTCACGATCAGCAGTCGGGCCGATGGCTGGGTGGTTCGGCGGGCCGTGACCGATGGCGACCGAGTGTTAGCAGGGGCCGAGCTGGTCGTCATCGATCAGCGCGAGGTCGGGTTGCAATTGGCCGCGCTACGGGCCAAAGCGGCTTCCATCAGCCTGGAGCGTGACAGAACCGCGACCCAGTTGCACATGACCGAAACCACCGCGCCCAGCGCCGTTGCTTTGGCGCGGGCTCGCCGGGATGCCGCCGCCGCCAATGTGCGGGTGGCCTCGTCGGAGGTTGAGCGGACGCAACGGGATTATCGGCGAACCGACGCTCTGGTCACCAACCAATTCAGTTCCCGCCAAACCTGGGATTTCCAACGCAGCCAGATGGATCAGGCGGTGGATCGGCAAGCGGCGGCCAAGGCTCAGTTGGCCGAGGCCGAGGCCGCTGTTGCCGACGCCACCGCTCGCACGGCGGACGTCGAGATGCTGCGTCAACAGTGGGAGGCCTTGGGGCACGACGCCGAACAAGTCGAAGCACAAATCCACGAAAAAGACGTCGCGCTCTCTGATCGTGTGGTGCGCAGTCCTATTGACGGTATCGTTGATCGCAAATTCGTTGAGCCGGGCGAATATGTCATTCCCGGACAGCGGTTGTTGCTGGTCCATGATCCCAAAGCGGTTTGGATCGAAGCCAATGTCAAGGAAACCAAGCTGGCTTCGCTGAAGCCCGGCCAACCCGTCGTGGTGAGCGTCGATGCGTATCCGGGGGTGGACTTTGCCGGGCGCGTTGAACGGATCGGCAATGCGGCCACCAGCGCCTTTGCGTTACTCCCCAGCCCCAATCCTTCGGGCAATTTCACCAAAATCACCCAAAGAGTTCCGGTACGGATCGCCGTCAATCAGCGGGAGGAAACACCGCTGAGGCCGGGGATGATGGTGGAGGTTGATATCGATGCCGGTCACCCTTGAGGCTTTGTCCGAGCGATACGGTTCTTTCTATCGCTGGTATGTCACGGCCACGATGATGTTGGGATGCATTTCCATGGTGCTGTCGGCAACCATCGTCAATGTCGCCCTCCCCGACATCATGGGCGAGTTCGGTATGGGACAGGACAAGGCTCAGTGGCTGTCCACCGCATTTCTGGCGGCCATGACGGCAACGATGCTCGGGACAGCCTGGGGGCTTGCGGCATTCGGGGCTCGCACCGCCTATATCGGGGCGCTGCTGTTGTTCATTGCCGGTTCGCTGATGGGGGGGCTGGCGGGCAGTGAAGATATTCTGATTCTGGCCCGAACTCTTCAGGGAGCCGCCGCCGGGATGGTTCAACCCCTATCGATGGTGCTGATTTTCCGCAGTTTTCCGCCGGCCAAGCGCGGAACCGCCATGGGGGTGTTTGGCGTCGGCGTGATTATGGCGCCGGCCTTGGGGCCGGCTTTGGGTGGATTTTTGATCGACGAATTTTCATGGCGGGCGGTTTTTTATCTGGTGGTGCCATCCTGTTTGGGAGGGATCGTCTTAGCGCCGTTGTTTTTGCCCGAACGCGAGCACCAGGGGCCACCGCCGGCTTTTGACGGCCCTGGTTTTGTGCTGATCTCGGCGGCCATTGCGGCGTTTTTGACGGCGCTGGGTAACGGCCAGCGCCAGGGGTGGGATTCTGTTTTTGTCGAGGGTGCCTTTGGTTTGGCATTGGGGTGTGCCGCCGCTTTTGTGATGTGGGAGCGGCGGACGCCAACCCCGATTTTAGCGTTGAGCCTTTATCTCAATCCCCGCTTTCTGGCGGCTTCGGTGGTGGCGTTCATTCTCGGACTTGGGCTGTATGGCTCAACCTATCTGGTGCCGCTCTTCGTCCAAACTGTCCAGGGCTACACCGCGACGGCATCTGGTTTGTTGTTGATGCCGGCGGGGGTGGTGTTGGGAGTGGTGTTCCCGCTAGCGGGGCGGTTGAGCGACCGAGTGCGGCCCCACGGGTTAATCATGAGCGGTTTGTTGATCTTCGGGATTTCCAGTTTTTTGATGGTTGGAGCGGATACCTCCACCGATTTTACGGTGTTTGCCGGGTGGGTGGTGGTAGGGCGGATTGGTCTGGGATTTATTTTGCCGTCTTTAAATGTCGGGGCCTTGCGGGTGCTGGAACCGGCCATGGTTAGTCAAGGGGCTGGCGCCATCAATTTTGTACGTCAATTGGGCGGCGCCATCGGAGTCAGTGTCCTGTCGGTGTATCTGGAACAACAAACCGCCAACGCTGCCGCCGCGTTCAACACTCTTCAAAGTGGCAATCACGCCGCCGCCGATACCCTGGACCAGATTGCTCTTTTGCTGGGACAGGCCGGACTGGTCGATAATGTGAATACAGCGGTTCGAACTCAGGAAGCCTACCAGTTTTTTTCGTCGATGATCTCAGCCCAAGCCAGCGTCCTGGGGTTTCGGGAGAGTTTTTTGTTGGTTGCTCTCATCTTTTTCGCGGCTCTGATCCCGGCTTGGTTCATGCGGCCCCGCTCGCTCGGCTCTTGACGTGGTCTTCTTGTGATGGCGATTGGGCTCGGTTATAGATATTTTACGATGGCGTGCTTCGGCTCTTAATAAATCGATGAGGATCTCTGAATGCGTGTCAGTGTCGCTTTAGTGGTGATCGGGCTGTTGGTCGGCCTGCCGTTGGTATCGGCTCAGGCTGATGGTGCCGAGCCTTTTGTCACGGCCAAGCAACTCGACCTGTCCTTGGTGTTGCCGCCGCCCTCGCCGGTCGATTCCGACGAGATGAAAGGCGAATTGGCCGAGTTGCTGAAAATCCAGGCGACCCGCACGCCGGATCAGGTGGCCCAGGCTCAAGGCGATGCCGAGTTGACGGTTTGGCGTTTTGCCGATGTGCTGGGGCCGCATTTTACGAAAGAGGCACTGCCGAAAGTCGCGGCGTTGTTTGATCGGGTGGTGGCCACTGAAGGTGCCGTGGTGGATCCGGCCAAGGATCTCTGGAAGCGTCCTCGCCCGCACATGGTCAGCGCCGAGATCAAGCCGGTGGTCAGGCTGACGACGTCGGGCTCTTATCCGTCGGGACATGCCACTTTGGGCGCCTTGATGGGGATTTTGCTGGCTGAAATGGTGCCAGAGAAGCGCGAGGCGATTCAAACCCGGTCCCGCCAATTTGCCGAAAATCGCATGGTTGCAGGCATTCATTTTCGTTCGGATGTTGTCGCGGGGCGGATCGCTGGTTCGGCGATCGCATTTCGGATTTTGCCCAGCGATGCGTTCCAGGCTCTTTTTCAGCCGGCCAAGACCGAGTTGCGGGCGGCGCTTGGGTTGGGCGATTGACGGCGGCGTCTTCCTGGGAGCGTGGGCATCTTGCCCACCGCGAAAGCGGGGGAGCCTGCCCGCGTCCCCAGGCTCTCAGGACGGCGTTTAGCTGACTCTAATTCCACTCCTAAGCGCCTCCGCGTTGGCACCATCAAGCGCCTCCGCGCTGGCACCATCAAGCGCCTCCGCGCTGGGCGTCAGCCGTATCCTTGTTGAGACGGCGTTTAAGGCAATCTTGTGTAGGATCTCGCTGACTGTCGTGCAGCAGTCAGGAAGAACGGTGACCTTGTAAGCCTCTGCCGTTTTCGAGATGGCTGTGTGGGTAACGCAGTTTTGGGTCATCATGCCGCAGACCAGCAATTCATTAATGCCGAGTGACCGCAAGGTGGTTTCCAACGTGGTGTCCACGAAGCTGTCGGCGTGTTTCTTGGTCACCACCTGGGCATCTGGAGCCGCGATGAGGATGCGGGGATGGATATCGACACCGACCGTCCCTTCATTGAAGAATGGGGCGGCGCCCTTGGAGTTGTCGGCAATGTGTTGAACCAAAATGATTGGAATCCCGAGCCCCTTGGCCTTGGCAAGGGCTTGCTCGATATTGGAGAGGGTGCTCTCTGCATTCCACAACGGGAAATGGCCCTCCGGAAAATAGTCATTTTGCACATCGATGACAATCAAGGCAGGTTTTCTGGCAGGCATCGTGAACTCCCGTGCATGGGCGGCGTGGGCGTGATTGTCGGTAGAATCATGAGCAGCAACAAGTGATACCGGCGAGCCCTGATACTGACACATCGCCGGTCCTCGGGCCGCGACGGCGGCCCGGCGTCTGAGGGCGCCGCAGACGTGTCAACGTCCAAGGCCGTTGGTATAAAAAGTCAGGACAATCCTCGGGCATTCAGAAAGGTCTGGTAGCCCTTATCGGTTCCCTGGATATGCTCGATTAGCCATTTTTTCATCAAGGTTAACACCTCCATACACATGGGGGTGGTGGCCCCGGCGTTGTAACGCTGGCGAATCTCGAGGATATGACGCGCGAGGGCCTCGTGTTCCAAACGATGGGCGGCGAGGTCCGGGTAGCCGTATGTTTCCAGGATATTCTCTTCGGCGATCATGTGGGTTTTGGTGTAATCAAACAGGCGATTCAGCGTGTCCCCCAGAGCTTCTCGTCCCCGTCCGGCCTGAACAGCGTCAAACAGCTCATTGATCAAATCAAGGATGACATGATGATCTCGGTCAAACTGGGCGATGCCGACGCTTAAGGGGGCGCTCCAGTCGATCAGCGGCATGGCCCGCGTCTCCCATGGGGTTTGGGGGGATGTTTACGTTTCGGTTTTCGCTTCCGGCTCTGCGTCCTGGTCTTCGCGATAGCGGCGGAGCGCCGCGACGTCGGCGATGGTGATCTTTTGACCCTGGCAAGTTACGCCGACATCGCGCAATCGGGCCATGGCTCGGGACAGGCTTTCCGGGGTGATGCCGATATGGCTGGCGAGTCCGGCCTTGGTGACGCCGAGATGCACGGTTGTCGGTCCAAAGTCAACGGCGCTGAGAGCAAGCAGCGCCGCCGCCAGCCGTTGGCCGGGAGAGCGGAGTTTCAGGCCGCTGATCAGGCCGATCAGGCGGCGTTGACGGCGGGCCAGGGAGTCCATCATCTTGCGGGCAAGCGCAGCGTCGGCATCAATGCCGGCCAGAATTGCTCGGGCCGGGATTCGCACCAACCGAGTGCCGGGCGCGGCTTCGGCATTGACCGGAAGACGCCCACTGCCGAACATGGCGGCTTCGGCAAAGCTTTGTCCGGGGGCAATAAATTCGAGGATGCTTTCCCGGCCATCGGCGGTCAGTGTGAACAGCCGGACTTGACCGGCCAGCACCACAAAGACGCTGTCGGCGGGATCGCCCTGGGAGAACAACAGCGTTCGAGTTTCGAACAGAGCCGCGCGGGCGTCTCCAACGAAGGCTCGAGTCACCTCCGGGGCCAAGCCTTCGAAAAGCGGGGTTCGTTGGACCAAGGCAAAATCGGGCTCGCTCAACATTGATGGCATCCTTATGAGGCCCGAAAGACCTGCAACCGGGTCCGGTCCTCGATCAGGATCCCCCGTTTGCCTTGACTGCGAACCCCCAAGGCTTGCAACTGGCGCAGCGCGCGTGACAGGGATTCCGGAGTCATGCCCAAAATACGGGCAAGAATCCGCCGCTCGCAGGCCAATTCGATCCGTTGGGGGCCGGGGCGGGGCGTCGTCAACCCCAGCAGGAACGCCCCCAGACGTTGGGGAGCGGTCATCAGTTTCAGTTGGGTGATCTCGCGGACCAGCACCCGCAGCCGTGCTGAAAGGAAAGCCACCATGCGTCGCCGAAAGGGCGGCGAAGCGTCCAGGCTGGCGAGCACCGCCATGCGGGGAAAGGCGATCAGCCGGGCAGTGGTGATGGCGCGGGCTGCCAGCGGTGCGCGGCCTGTGTCGAACAGTCCGCCTTCTCCCACCACTTGGCCCGGCCCCAGCAATTCCACCAGACAGGAGTCCTGGAGATTTAAGGCGGCGAGCGTGCCAACGGTTCCGCCTGTCACCACAAACAAGGCGGTGGCGTCTTCTTCCTGCTCAAAGACACTCTCAAAGGGTGACACCTCCATCACCTGCGCCTGGGCCAGCAATGCCGCCAGAGCGTCGGCGGGCAACACCGAAAACAGACCGACGCTTCGCAAGATCGTGCAGTCGGCTTCGGTCAGTGGGATATCCTTCGTGGTCGTGGGGAGCGTGGTCATGGGAGGGCTTCTCCGCAGAAGGTGTGCCTAAAAAATAATCATTTGCATTGTATCTGTGCGATACTATGGCAATTTTGTGGGAGCTTGGCCAAAGATGCCCGCTCATACGGGCTTTCGAGCCGGACGGGGCGGGGCGAGCCTGCGTAATTGGTATGCAAGTGCTGAATCCGACTCGGGATTGATGCGTATTCTGGCAGCGGAAGAGACCAGGACAGCGGACGGGCCGAGCGTGTGATCCCGTGTTTCTTAGGCGGACTCTGGGCTTTTGGGCAATCGGCACGGTTCTTGAATAAAGGGGAGCCAGAACAGCTCCGCAGCCGCTCGGCCCCGGTATCCGGTGCCGGGGATGGGTTGAGCGGATCGGAGCCATCGCTTGCTGTCACCCCTTTGCTGGATGAGGAAGATCGATGAAACGTTGGGACTCCCTGGCTCTGCCCCTTGCGGCTGTTGTTGTCGGAGTGGCCGGCATGGCGACCGGCGCCTGGGCCGATGATGCGCCCGCCGCTGCGGCGGCTGCCGCTGCTGCCGCTCCCGCCACGCCAGCCCCGAAGCTGGACAGCGGCGATACCGCGTGGATGCTGACGTCGACTGCGCTGGTGCTGTTGATGACCATTCCGGGCCTCGCGTTGTACTACGGCGGTATGGTCCGTAAGATGAACGTGTTGTCCACCGTCATGCAAAGCTTTGCCATCACCTGTTTGGTGACGGTTCTGTGGTATATCGTTGGTTACTCCTTGGCATTCACCGAAGGTCCGACGCCATATTTGGGCGGCTTCTCGCGGGTTCTGCTGTCGGGCATGGCCATTGACTCCATCAGCAAGCTGGCGCCGACCATTCCTGAGTCGGTGTATATGAGCTTCCAGATGACCTTCGCGATCATCACCCCGGCGTTGATTGCCGGCGCGTTTGCCGATCGCATGAAGTTCTCGGCGATGTTCCTGTTCATGGCGCTGTGGTCGCTGGTGGTTTACGCCCCGATCGCCCATTGGGTCTGGGGGCCCGGCGGGTTCCTTGGCGACCTGGGCGTGCTGGACTATGCCGGTGGTACCGTCGTGCATATGAATGCGGGTATTGCTGGTTTGGTTGCCGCCATCATGATTGGCAAGCGTCGCGGCTATGGTACCGAGAATTTCTCGCCGCACAATCTGGTGCTGAGCCTGATCGGAGCCTCGTTGCTGTGGGTGGGTTGGTTCGGCTTTAACGCGGGTTCGGCGGTGACGGCGGGTACCAATGCTGGTATGGCCATGGCGGCGACTCAGATTGCTACGGCGGGTGCGGCTCTGTCCTGGATGTTCGCCGAGTGGATCGTGCGCGGTAAGCCGTCGGTTCTGGGCATCATCAGCGGCGCGGTGGCTGGCCTGGTCGCCATCACCCCGGCCTCGGGTTTCGTCGATCCCAATGGCGCCATTATCATCGGGTTGGTTGCTGGCGTGCTGTGCTTTTGGGCATCGACCCACCTCAAGTCCCTTCTCGGCTATGACGATGCGCTTGATGCCTTCGGTGTTCATGCCATCGGTGGTTTTGCGGGTGCCGTGCTGACCGGCGTATTTGCCAAGGCCGCGATTGCCGGCAAGACCGATCCGCTGGGTGTCCTGGAAGGTCACACCGAGCAGTTGCTGATCCAGTTGCAGGGCATTGGCTACGTTGTCGCTTGGGACGTGGTTGGAACCTTTATCATCCTCAAGGTCATCGACCTGATCATCGGCCTGCGGGTTGACCAGGACGTGGAGCGCGAGGGCCTCGATCTGGCTTTGCACGGCGAGACTGTCCGGTAAGAAGGCGACCTTCCTCTCTTTTTCGACTCTCCTCATCGACACCGCCGCCGGGGCCTGCTCCGGCGGCGGTTCGACGTTTGAGGGAGTCTCTTTCTATACAGGTAACCGGATAATCACTCGCAATCCGCCCTGGGGGCTGTCGTCTAGGGTGATGTCGCCGCCATGAGACCGAACCACGTCGCGGGCAATGGCCAAGCCAAGGCCGGTCCCGCCGGTTTCGGGATTGCGGGAGGTGTCGAGGCGGAAGAACGGCTTGAAGACATCCTCGCGAGCGGTTTCGGGGATGCCGGGGCCGTCGTCGTCCACCAGGATTTGGATGGTCATGGGGTCGCGGCGACCGACATGAAGCCAAACGGTGTGGGCATGGCGGCGACTGTTGGCCAGCAGGTTGCTGAGGCACCGTTTGAAGCCGTTGGTTCGGAGGGGCAGGGACAGGGTCTCGGCGATGGTCAGATTGATTTGGCTGCCGGCCCGGCGGGCGCCCACCACGACTTCGCCGACCAGTCGACTGAGGTCAGTTGGTTGCATCTGCTCGGTGCCTTCGCCCCGCGCAAAGGCCAGATAGGTCTCGATCATCGATTCCATCTCGGCGACGTCGTCCTTGAGTTCCTCGACCTCGGGATCTTCGTTGAGCATGGCGAGCGCCAGTTTCATTCGAGTGAGCGGCGTTCGCAGATCGTGGCTGACTCCCGCCAGCATCTCGGTGCGCTGGCGCATTTGGCGTTGGATGCGCTCGCGCATCACCAGAAAGGCAGCGGCGGCCTGACGCACTTCAGCAGCCCCTTCGGGTTTGAAGTCGGGGGTGTCGCGTCCTTTGCCAAAGCGGTCGGCGGCGATAGCCAGCCGCCGGATCGAGCGAATCTGGTTGCGCATGAACACGATGGCGATCCCGAACAGCACCAGCGCGCTGCCGGTCATCCACAGGATGAAGATGTAAGTGGTGGGGCTGAACATGCGCCGTTCGGGCGATAGGATCCGCACCACACCGTCGGGCAACTGGACCCGAATCTCGTACCATTCATGGGCAATGCGGGTGTTGATGGCAAAAGGCCGGGCCACCTGCTCTTCGAGAGCTGCGGCGAGCGTGCGCTCGAGCCGACCTGTCAGGGGTTGGAGATGCTGTGGCAGGCGGGCGCCAGGCTCCAGGGTGATCACCAAATCCGTCGTGCGTGCCGCTGCTTCGAGAATTTGTGACTGGGACGTGGGGTCGGGAAAGCGATTCAGTTGCTCGATAACCAGGGCAATGTCGCCAGCCACACCGAATGCCAGCCGGCGGGTCACGGTTTCCCAATGGCGGTCATAAAAAATCCAGGTGGCCACCAATTGAGCCAGTACCACCGGGGTCACGATGATTAATAAGGACCGGCCAAACAGGGTTTGCGGCAGCAGCCGCTTAAGGCCAATCGGACGTTCGAAGTGATCGGTGGTCAGCGCACCGGCATATTCTGAATCGGGCACGGGTATTTCCCTTCTGGCCATGGTGGCGTCCTGGGAGCGCGGGCATCCTACCCGCCCGCCCTGCGTCCTCGTGGACGCGAAGCCAAGGGCGCGGAGGCGCCCGCCCGGCGTCTGAGGGCCGCTTTAATGTATTAACATAAAGCTCGATGGTCTGACGTCTTCGCTTAGTCTGGCCGCAGAGCGTAGCCTTCTCCCCGGACTGTGTGTAAATACCGGGGTTGACGCGGATCGTCTTCGAGTTTGCGGCGTAGGCGCGTGACCTGGACATCGACGGAACGGGCGTTGCCATCGATACCGGCTCGTTCGGTCAGTTCTTCGCGGCTCAGGGTTGTTCCGGGATCTACCGCCAGAACCCGCAGCAATGCCGCTTCGGCGGTGGTCAGGCGCCAAATTTCATCGCCGCAGCGCAATTCGTCACGCTCGGGGTAATAGGTCCAGCGACCAAGACGCAAGGTTCGAACGGCCTCGGCAGGCGGTGGGGGTGGCAAACGCCGCAAAATGGCGTTGATCCGCAAGACTAATTCTCGCGGTTCAAAGGGTTTGGCGAGGTAATCGTCGGCACCCGCTTCCAGACCCGCGATCCGATCATCGGGTTCTCCTCGGGCGGTGAGCAACAGAATCGGAATTTCACTGGTGCGTCGCAAGGATGCGGTCAGCTCAAGTCCGGTTTCTCCTGGCATCATCACATCTAGCACGATCAAGTCAAAGCTCAGGCCCTCTAATTGGGCTCGGGCGTCGGCGGCGTCTTTGGCTGTGGCCACCACAAAGCCATGGTCCGACAGATATTTCCGCAACAGTTGGCGCAGGCGGGTATCGTCATCCACCACCAGAATATGGGGCAGTCCTTCGCTCATGCCGTCTCCGTCCGTGGTTGCGGTATTCAGGATCGCCGCTTCATGCAGGAAGGACGAGTGAATACCTGCTATTATGTCAGTCGTGTTGACAGGTTCGCAGCGGAATGTTACCCCACACGGCCCGCAAGCGACAGATTTGGCCGTGTCTGGGCCCTACCGCTAAGTCTATGCAAGGAATCGATGCGTTATGTCCATCCTGCCCTTCGACGATCGTGACGGCGTGATCTGGGTGAATGGGGCTATGGTCCCGTGGCGCGAAGCCAAAGTCCATGTCCTGACTCATGGCTTACACTACGGAAGCTGCGTCTTCGAAGGCGAACGGTTTTATCAGGGCCGCGTTTTCAAGCTGACCGAGCATAGCGCACGGCTGGTGGCTTCGGCAGCGGCGCTTGGGTTTGAGATTCCCTATTCCGTGGCTGAGATCGATCAAGCCACTCGCGACACCGTGGCCGCCATGGGCTTCCCTGACGGCTATGTCCGGCCCCTGGCGTGGCGGGGCAGCGAGATGATGGGGGTTTCGGCCCAGAGCAACCGCATTCATCTGGCCATCGCAGTTTGGCAGTGGGGGAGCTATTTCCCCATCGAGGCCCGGATGGCCGGTATTCGGTTGGAAACCTCCCGCTGGCGGCGCCCGTCGCCGGACTGTGCGCCCACGTCGGCCAAGGCTGCGGGGCTTTACATTATCTGCACCCTGTCCAAGCATACCGCTGAAAATCGCGGATGTCAGGATGCCTTAATGCTGGACTATCGCGGTCAGATTGCCGAGGCAACCGGCGCCAACGTCTTCTTAATTAAGAATGGTCAGATTCACACGCCGACACCGGATTGTTTCCTGGATGGTATCACCCGTCGCACCGTGATTGGGTTGGCCCGTCAGCGTGGGTTTGAGGTGATCGAGCGGGCGATTCTCCCCGAAGAATTGCCGAGTTTCCAGGAAGTGTTTCTGACCGGGACCGCCGCCGAGGTGACGCCCGTGGGGCGGATCGACGATGTGACCTTTACGCCGGGTGAAATCACGCGGGTTTTGATGACCGATTACGAGGCGTTGGTTCGATCTGGGAGCTGATGATACCGGCGAGCCCTAACAATGACACGTCGCCGGTCCTCGGGCCGCGATGGCGGCCCTGCGTCCTCGTGGACGCGAAGCCCCCGTGTGACTCTAGGCGGGCGCGGACGCGCCCGCCCGGCGTCTGAGGGCCGCTTGAATGTGTCAACATGAAAGCTCGATGGTATGACGGGATGGGGCGCCAGGGACAAGCATGGTTGACCTGACCCCGCAGCTCTTGCTTCAGGCATATGCCGAGGGCTTGTTTCCGATGGCGGAGAGTGCCGCCTCGGATGAGTTATATTGGTTCGATCCGGATCGGCGTGGCATTTTGCCCCTCGACGGCTTTCATGTGCCGCGCCGTTTGCGCCGGACCCTCCGCCAGGCTGTGTTTGATGTGCGTGTGAACACCGCCTTTGAACGGGTGATCACCGCTTGCGCCACGGTGCGCCCCAGCACTTGGATCAATCGGGATATTGTTCGCAGCTATTGCGAGTTGCACGAATACGGATACGCCCACAGTGTCGAAGCTTGGTTGGGGAGCCGGTTGGTGGGCGGGCTCTATGGTGTGGCGCTGGGCGGGGCATTTTTCGGCGAAAGCATGTTCAGCCGGGTGACCGATGCCAGCAAGGTTGCCTTGGTTCATTTGGTGACGCGGTTGGTTCGCGCCGGTTTTACGCTCCTTGATACTCAGTTTGTCACCGAGCATCTGAGCCAGTTTGGCGCCCTGGAAATCCCCCGCGCCGAGTACCGGCGCCGTCTGACGGCGGCTCTGACCATCAATGCGGACTTTGCGGCGGTGGTTCTGGAAGAAGGGGATTTTGAGCGCGTCTTTGCCCGGCAGTCAGTGTCTTCTGGAGCTTAAAGCATCGGGCCTTGATGTTGCCCCATCAAGGCCCGATGCTATTCCTTTTTATCGCCGCAACCCGTAACCCAGACATCGTAAATGGGATGCTCCAGCGCCGAGAGTGACGGCGACGATGCAAACATCCAGCCACTGAATCGGATCATCGGCTTCTCGTCGGGCTTGACCTCGCTGATTTCCAGAAAGGCCGTGGCTTCCGGCGGTTCAATGGGCGGGGCTTCTCGGCAGGCGCGCGGGGTGATCAGCAGCGTGCCGAAGCGCGCGGTTTCGCCAACAACGACTTCAAAGGTCGAGACCCGCGCCGTGATCTTGTCTAATCCCTGAAGGACAGCCACGCTTTTGTCGATCATCTTCGAGTCGTCAATCGGCTGTGCGTCATCGGCGGGCTTGCTGGAATCGGCGGGCTTCGTCGGGGAGTCCAAGCCCGCCCGTGCCGATGGCGTGACGGCAAGGACGAAAGCCGCCACCACCAGGAGCAGGGCACAAGGGCGGATGTGCAGGTGGTCGGAGAGGGGCACGGACAATCCTGATCTCGACGGGGGAACAGGGGGATTCTGACCCTCGGTTGCCCTTCAAGTCAAGGCTCATACCCTCGAGCCTTGATGTTGACTCATCAAGGCTGCCCTCAGACGCCGGGCGGGCGCATCCGCGCCCTTGGCTTCGCGCGCATGGGCGCGCGGGGCCGTCGTCGCGGCCCGATACCGGCAGTGTGTCATCGTTATAGCTCGCCGGTATCACACCGGCGAGCCCTGATGCTGACACATCAAGTCTGCCCTCAAACGCCGGGCGGGCGCATCCGCGCCCTTGGCTTCGCGCGCATGGGCGCGCGGGGCCGTCGTCGCGGCCCGATACCGGCAGTGTGTCATCGTTATAGCTCGCCGGTATCACACCGGCGAGCCCTGATGCTGACACATCAAGTCTGCCCTCAAACGCCGGGCGGGCGCCGCTCTGACTCTTCAATTCGGTCGACGTGGCGTCCTAGACGGGAGGTGCGCGGCGGCGTGCGGCTGGAGTCGGGGCGACGGATGGGATGGTCACGATGAATTGACAGCCTCGCCCATGGGTGGATTCGACAGAAATCCGCCCGCCGAGCACGCTGGAGACAATGTTAAAGGCCATATGCAGCCCCAGGCCGATGCCGCCCTGACTGCGTCGAGTGGTGAAGAAGGGTTCGAACAGGTGAGGTATGTCTTCGGAGCGGATCCCGATTCCGGTATCGGCAATGGTCAAGGTGACGGTGTTAAGGGTGGCCATTGCCGTGATCGTTATGGCGCCGGGTGTGTTAGGCGGAAAGGCATGAGTGAGGGCATTGTCGAGCAGGACATCAATGACCTGGCGCAAGGCTTCAGGAAAGCCGTTCAAGGTCAGGTGGGGCGCGCAGTCAACGATAAGCCGATGATCGGCAAGCCGTATCCGTTCGGCCATCAAGCCAGCCACCACATCAATATGTTCACGAATTCGAAAAATCTGCCGCTCATCTTCGGTAGGGGCGATGGCTACTTGCTTGAAGACCCGGACCAGATCGCCGGCCCGCTCTAGATTGGAACGAATGAGCGTCGAGACCTCACCGGCCATATCGACATAGTCTTGAACTTTGGATTTGCGTAATTGTCCGCTGTTGAAGCCCCGCGCGAACTCCTCGGTGCGTTCGGTTAACAGAGAGGCCGCCGTCAAACAGACGCCAATCGGTGTATTCAGTTCGTGGGCCACCCCGGCCACCAAGCCGCCTAAGGCCGCCATTTTCTCGGTTTGAACCAGGGCTTCTTGTAATTCGGTCAATTCACGAACAGCGTCTTCGGCCCGTGTCGCGGCGGCTCGTAATTCCGATTCGGCTCGTTTTCGCCGGCTGACGAAATGGCCAAGCGCCACCGCCATGTCGCTGATTTCGTCGTTTCCGTGGGCCGGAATGACGATTTCCCGTCCGGCGGCTTCGGCTTCCATGGCGCGTTGCAGGGCCAAGATGCGGCCAATGATCTGGCGTCCCACCGTATGCCAGCCGATGATCAAGGCCATCAGCACGGCGAGCGCGACGGCGAGGGTTTGGAGCAGCCTAGCCGTTGCGGCGTCGTGTTGGACATCCCGTGCCGTGTCTTCGGCGTTGGCTCGGGCCGACAGTAACAGTTGATTGACGGCTTCGGTTAAGGCCTCGGACAGCTTTTGATTTTCGACAACCTCCGCGTTTGAGGCGCGATCCAGGTCTAGGGCTTTTAAATGGCGGTCAAACAGGTTTTCGGACCCGAGTCCATATTGAAGCATCGGCGTGGTTAGCCCCAAAAGCACCTGATTTTCCGGGGTGGTGGCCAGATTCAGGCGGATCGCACCCATGGAAATAGTGATTTCGCCGAATCGGCTACGCAATTGGCGAATGCGTGCCGGGTCCGAGACCAAAATCATCTCGTTTAACAAGCCCGCAGCCAAATTCCCCGCAGCCGCCAGCTCTAGCAGCGCCAGCATCTCGCCGACATTATGGTTGAAGAGGTAACCAATCCGGCGTTGCAGCACCACCACATCTTGGTACGAGGTCGGAGCGGTGGCCGGTGTCGGGGGGGCGGAGGAGGGGGGCTTGGCGACATTGGGGCCCAGATCGTTCACCAGGGTTTTGATGCCGATGAACAAGGATCGGTACGTATTTTCGATGCGCGGGGTGACGGCAATAAGGAATTGCTTGTGGCTGTCGGCGAGCCGTGTGGCGTCGTCATAGAGTTGTGTGTTTAAGATAATTCGTTGATCAACAAGATCGCTTTGCCGGTTTAGATTGATTGCTAAGGTTGCAATGCGGTCCCGTAGAATGGTTAATATAGAATTATCAACTTTAAGTCGTGCCAGTTCGTCGAGTTGGATATTCAAGCCGGTGATGCGTCCGGCAAGGGTGGTCATGACGGCTGTTCGCTGGTCTTCGGTCGAGGCCGCTGTCAAAGTGTTCGAGGCCTGGGCGATCGCCGAGGCTTCCACCGCCAGAGCTTCGGCGGTGGTCATGGCCGGAACGGAATGTTGGACCACAATGGTTAGTTGATTTTCGATATGTCGGAGCGAAGCCCAGGAGACAATTTCAGATGTGATGGCCATGGCGACCACAACGAAAAAGGCAGCGGAAACCTTGAATAGAATGCCGAATCGTCGTCCTGGCTTGTGGCTTTGGGCGAAAGGCGGTTCGACGAGGGACGGAAGGGGGGCAGACGAATGAACCATTGTGTGGCGGGGCCTTCCTTACTCGGCTGCGGCGTTGTAGCCGAACCAAGTGAGCGACAACCGGGCTAAGGTGCCATCGGCTTTGGCCGCGTCGAGGGCGGCGTCGATCCGGGTTCGCAGCCCTTTGGCATCACGCGGCATCACCGCTCCGACGCCGTGGCCGAAAGGGCCACCCAGAAGAGCGGGGCCAAACAAAGTCAGTTCCGCAGTCCCGTCGCCTGTGTTGTTTCCAGCCAGAATGAATTCATGGAGGGCTGCGCCACCGTCGAGAATGGCGTCAAGCCGGCCATGGATAATATCCGCATATTGGTCCGTTTCAGAATGATAAATACGGATATCAGCAATATTTTTAAGATATTGATTAGCAAAAGTCTCATAAACGGTGTCAGTATGAACGCCGACCCGTTTATTTCGTAGTGCTTGTATAAGAGTCGTAAGGCTAGACTGATCATCGGCATCCATGTGATCAAGATCAAGCCGGTTTAAAGTAAGCAATGTGGTTAGGTCATTGCCTTTCAATGTTGCAAAATATTCTGGGGTTAGGGCATAAGGCTGGCTGAACAGGACTCTTTTCGCTCGTTCTGGCGTAATGGTCATGCAACCGATATAGATATCGAATTCTTTGGCATCGAGAGCTTCAAAAATATGCTCCCAATTGACGGCGGAAATCTCGCACTTTGCCCCCATCCGCTGACATAAGTCGTGGATCAGGTCAATTTCAAAGCCGGTAATGATGCCGGTTGGGCTGCTGATGGTCCAGGGCGGATAATGGCGGTAGGTTCCGATCCGAATCAGGTCATCGGCGCGGGCGGTTCCGGGGGCGGCGGTCATCAAAACCAACAGCGCCGCTAGGCCTGCCATCAGGAATCCACGTCTTGCGACTCGGTCAGCCATTCTGGCCCCCCCTTTTTCATCGCCGTCGCCATTGTTCTGGCGGCAGCCTGAATCTATCGCGGGCATCGCCACTGACCAAGTCCACATTGGCGAGATCAAGAGCGATAACGCGTCCCAATGGAACGATACATTAGCAATTATCGGAATTAGGGGCTGACCGACAAGGAGGATCAGTCGGGTTTGACTGCGGCAAATCGTAACCGGACATAATCAGCCCACCATCGCCCGTCGCCATCCTGCAAGGTCGGAGTCAAGGCGTCCGCGACGTCCGCTAGGTAGGTCTCGTGTTCGGCGACAGGTAAATAGCGCAGAAAAGGACTGGCGAAGGTGGTCAGCCAACCGGCAAGGCCGGTCGGGAGTGGGGTTGGCCGCTCGAACCGCTCCAACCGAACGTCCTGGAAACCGCCATGGATCAGGCGAGCGCGGTATTCATCGGGTTCGGGAAAGTACCAGGGCCAAGCCGCCCGACCGTCCAGACCGCGCCGATCCAAGCCGGCAACCAGAGCTTGGCCGATCTGCGCGACATTGCCGGCGGCTCCGAACTCGCCCACAAACCGCCCGCCCGGTCGCAGCAGTTGGGCGACACCAGCGATCACGGCGTCGGGGCGGCGCATCCAGTGAAGTGCGGCGTTGGAAAAAACCGCGTCGAAGGGACGGGAGTCGTCCTCAGAGGTGAAAAGAAGGCTTGGGTCGAGAGTTTGGCCGTCCAGCAATCGGGCATCAATGCCGCGTGCCCGTGCCGCTTCGACCATGGCAGGACTGGCATCAACGCCGACCACTTCGGCCCCGGCCTCCAGCAGCCGGGCGGTCAGCACGCCATCGCCACATCCCAGGTCGAGGATGCGTTCCCCAGGGCAAGGTGCCAGCGTTTGAAAAACCGAGGCTCCCAAATCCGCGACAAAGCCTGCGTGGCGCTGGTAATCCCCGGCATTCCAATCGGATACCGCCGACGCGCTGGGGGCCACGATGGTCATAACATCACTTTCCGGTTTTGGCGGGGCTGCCGTCGCTTCCCTGCGGCTTGCCGATGCTTTGCAAGCTGAAAATGACTTGGCCTAGCAACTGCTCAAATCCGGGTGTGGACTGAGTGTATTCAATGCGGCCATTTTCAGGAAGATGTTCGGCGTCGCCGCCGGGTTCCAGTGAGAGAAATTTGCCACCCAGCAAGCTCTCGCTGGCCACCAGTGCGACAGTGTCGCGGGGGAGCTGAATCGACGGATCAATGGACAGATGAACGACTGCCAAGTAGGTTGCGGGGTCGAGCGTCAGGCCGACCACGCTCCCGACCTTGACGCCGCTGATGCGGACATCGGCGCCGTTCTGAAGGCCACTGATGCTCGAAAACTGAGCCGTGAGCGAATAGCCCTTGACCTTGCGGAGGTCAGTGCTGGCATAAGCGAAGGCCAGGAAAAAGCCTGCAACCACCAGAACCACCGCGCCCAGCACGGTCTCGATGACGTTTTTCTGCATGATCCGTTCTGTATCTGACGCGGCTCACGCCAGGGGCATGAGCCGCGAGGGAATCAGGTCGGCTGCCAGGGCTCGTAATCGCCGGTGGCCTTGCCCCGTTGTCCGCCCATCAGGGGATGCCCGGCGGGTTGGTACGCAGTCTCCGTTCCGGTCGGGTTGGGCCGGTGGGGCTTGATCCATGGTTTGTGGAAGGCACTGCCAGCGGCCAACGGCTCGTCGGTGGTATAGTGCAGCCAACCGAACCACTCGGGCGGAACTTTGCTTGGGTCGAAGCTGCCTTCATACATCACCCAACGACGCTCGCGGCCGTCGGTCCGCTTCCGAGTTCCCCGATAGTAACGGTTTCCGAAAGAATCGGTTCCGACCAGGGTTCCCCGGCGCCAGGTGAAAAGCTTGATCTGGAGACTGTCAAAGGACGTCAGCAAGGATGTCAGGTCGAACATGGCCGCTCGCGCTGGGGCAAGGCCCCGAAAACAATTGCCGAATGGCGCGCACTATGACACCGCAAAGCGAAGGCGTCCAGACCTCAGCGTCGGGAAAAAGCCAGCGTCGGGAATAAAGAAGGAGGTGATCCCGACGCGCCCGGATGCGGACACAGCACCGATCCTCGGGCCGCGACTGCGCGGTCCCGTGCGCCCGACGTCTAATACCGGCGAGCTATAACGATGACACACTGCCGGTATCGGGCCGCGACGACGGCCCCGCGCGCCCATGCGCGCGAAGCCAAGGGCGCGGATGCGCCCGCCCGGCGTCTGAGGGCAGCCTTGATGAGTCAACATCAAGGCTCGAGGGTATAAGGGCCGCTCGCCGATCCGGCAGCAGCGGACAGGGGGCCGTCGATAGTATTCGGGTTCAATATCTCCTCAAAAGAAAACATTTTATTTATTCGCTTGGTTATCGATCGGATCGATGGGGGCTCTCTCGTGCGTGTACCTTGCAGAGAGATTGCATTCGCAGAGGAAAAAGGCATATTCATGGAATGCCGGTGGTGAGCGCGACGGGAACTGTCTGTCGGTTTGGTGCGGCAGGGCCGGGTTTATTAGTGCTGAGAATAAAAATAATAGAGTTTCGAGAGGAAAGTGATGGTGGAGATACAAATTCAGGTTGAAAATCCACAAATTGATATCGAAGGTCGCTGGGAAGTCATTCCTTGGAGTAGCCGATATCTTATTGGTCATCACGACATTGATGCAGATCATCAAAAACTATTCGAACTATTTAGTGAGTTTGTGTCAACAGTGAATGCCGGATCTGATATCTCTGCTTTATCTCATATTCTTGACGAATTAATGAAATATGCAAAATATCATTTTTCTCGAGAAGAGCAGTTGATGCGCGATAGGGGCTATCTAGACTATCAACGACATAAAAAAATGCATGACACTTTCACGCGCCAAATTACCGAGGCCGGTTCTCGTCTCGCCGTTGGCGGTAGCATGAGCGCTTTTTTACTCAGTTTCCTGAGCCAATGGTTGGCGGGGCATATTCTCGGTGCCGATCGCAAGCTCGGGGCTTTCCTCGCTGCCGATGAGGGGGGCAAGTCATAAGCCGGCCTGGGTCATAGCCGGCCTGGGTTGACGAAGAGCGCGCCCGTGCGCGCGATGCTAAGGGCGCGGAGGCGCCCGCCCAGCGTCTGGAGGAAGCTTCGATGGATCAACATCAAGGCTCCATGGTCACGATTCCTTTGACGGTTTGGGTTCGGTGCGTAGATCGGCGAAACGGGCTTCCATTGTTGCAATCAGGGCGCGGGTGGCTTTGGAGAGGGCTGGGTAGTGGGCCAGTCCTTTCTCCAGTTCGCTTTCACGTCCCATAATCTCAAGCTGCACGGCCAATCTCATGACGGCGGTGGCGCCGAAGCTGCCGGCGGTGCTGGATAGGTCGTGGGCCTCGGCGGTCATCGCGCGGAGATCCTGACGGGCAACCGCCTGATCCAGCCGATCGATGCGCGCAGAAATGTCATTGAGAAAACAGGTAATAATGGCGCGAACCTCGGTTGGGCGCACGGCTGTTAGCAGTTCGTTGAGCTGCTCCTCGTCGATCACCACGGCGTCGTCAGAGGAAGATTCGAGGAGATCAGGCTCATCGATGGTCTCTTTGACTTCGATTCCGGTTTGATTCGGTGCCCAGTGGGCCATCATGGTGATCAGCTCTGCCCTGTTGATGGGTTTGGCGAGATAGTCGTTCATGCCGGCCTCCAAACATTCGATTCGGGTCTGAGGCATGGCGTGGGCGGTCAGAGCGATGATCGGAACCTCGGCTCGAGGGCCATTCAGGGCGCGGATGCGTTGGGCGGCTTCCATCCCGTCCATGGTCGGCATCTGCAAGTCCATCAGGACCGCAGCGTAATCCCGTGATTGTGCCAATGCCACGGCCTGGACTCCGTCTTCGGCCAAGTCTACCCGGTACCCGGCGCCTTGCAACAAGGCCATGGCAAAGAGTTGGTTGGTGCGATTGTCTTCGGCTAGGAGCAACAGGGGGCCGGTGGGCTCTGCTGTTGTGGGGCGAGGTGCGGCTACGGCCAGGGTTTGGGGGCTGGTTGCCGATGGCGACGGCGCAAAGGTCAGGGCCGGGCAGGAGGCGATGGGGTCGTCAGTCAACGGCCCTTCAAACAACCGGGCCAGACAGGCCCTCAATCCACTGCGCCGAATCGGTTTGACCGCAAAGAGCAGGCGACACGGGGTCTCGCAGGTTTCACAAGGGCTGGAGCCGCGCGGGCTGTGGGGGTCGCGAATCCCGGCGGCCCATGACAATGGCACATCGTCGGTCTCCGACCGTGATCGCGGTTGCACGGTCTTGTGGACGCGGAGCCAAGGGTGCGGATGGGTTCGTCCGGCGTCCGAGGGCGGCCTTGATGTGTTACCATCAAAGCGCCATGGTATGAGGCACAGGATCGGGCATTCGGGAGGGATCGGCGGGGTTGTGGTCGGAAGGCCGCTTGGGGTGCCGTCACCAGCGCCGTTCTCCGTGCCGTCGGTGTCGATGATCACCGCGTCGAACTCAGCCTCGTCACGATCGGATCCCGCTTCGGATTCGCTCTGGGGAGGGCCAAAATGGCCAATCCTCACCGATAAGCCCAGGGATTCCAGGTGGCGAATCAAGACCCGGCGGCGCAAAGGGGGCGGGTCGATCACCAGAATTCTGCGTCCGTTCAGCAGAGCCAGCGGCGGGTTGGGCGCGTGCTGTTCGTCGGCGATTCGCTTCAGGGGCAGGGTGACGCGGAAAGAGCTGCCCTGGTTCACCACACTGTCGACGGTGATGGTTCCGCCCATCAGGGTCGCCAGTTGACGAGAGATGGCTAGCCCCAGTCCAGCGCCGCCGTAACGGCGGGTGATCGAGCTGTCGACCTGCTCGAATTTCCCGAACAGTCGATCAAGGGCGGCTTGGGGGATGCCGATTCCAGTGTCGCTGATTTCAAAATAAATCTCGTGCGGCCTTGATGAGTCAACACCAAGGCTCGATGGGATGACTTCGATGGCGACATGTCCCTTTTCGGTGAATTTGATCGCATTGGCGGTCAGATTGACCAGAATCTGGCGCAGGCGAGTTGGATCGCCGAGCACGGGCTGGTCGAACTCGGGGGCGACAAACAGGCTGATCTCAATGCCTTTCTCCCGTGCTCGGGGCCGTAGCGGCTCGATCACCTCGGACAGCAGTCGGGATAGGTCGATCGGTAGCTCCTCGATCGTCATCCGGCCCGCTTCCAGCTTCGAAATATCAAGAATATCGTTGATGATGGTCAAAAGGGCCGTGGCAGAGGTGCTGACCGCTTGGGCGAATTGGTGTTGCTCAGGGGTCAGGGCGGTATCGAGCAGTAATTCCGTCATGCCGATGATGCCGTTCATGGGCGTGCGAATCTCATGGCTCATGGCCGCCAGAAACTCGGATTTGGTGCGCGCTGCCGCTTCGGCTTCGGTCTTTGCCCGGCGCAGGTCGGCCTCTTGTCGCTTTTTGTCCTCAATGTTGGTGATGGTGCCGACCAGCCGATAGGGGTGACCATCGGCGGTCTTCACCGCCTTACCCTTGGCTTCAACCCAAATAAAATCCCCGCGCTTGTGGCGTAGCCGGTGTGGGTGAATATAGAGGTCGGTTTTGCCGTCAAGATGGTCTTGGATGTGCCGATAGGCGGCCATCAGGTCATCGGGGTGGATGTTGTCGGTCCAGGTGGTGGCGGTGAGTGGCAGTTCGTCGGCCTCGTAGCCAAGAATGTTGAACCAAACCGGCGAGAAGTAAATCGTGTCGGTGCGGAGATCCCAGTCCCAAATGCCGTCATTGGTCCCGGAAACCGCGAGGTCAAAGCGTTCGCGCGAGCGGTCGAGGTCTTCAGCCAGAGTCAGGGTCGCCGCCGCTTGGCGGGCCAGTTGTTCTTGGGCATCTCGGAGTTCCTGCTCGTATTGAACGCGCTCGGTCACATCACGGGATGACGTCACCAGCGCCGTCCCGGAAAAGAGATGCCCGGCATCGATCATCGCAACGGTGGTTTCCAGCCACACCGAGAACCCGGTTTTGTGGGTGATCCGGTATGATACCGATTGGACTTGGCGATGAGTCAGGGCCTCGCTGTGGGCGCGACGGACGCGGGCCTCGTCGCTGGCGTCCACCAGATCGTAAAAGCTTCGGCCCAACAAGGCTTCGGGGGGATGGCCGAGGATGCGTTGGCAGGAGGGCGACAGATACAGCAATTCGCCGGTAGGGGACTGGAGCGAAACCAGATCGGCGGCGTTGTCTGCTAACAGGCGAAACCGCTGTTCGCTTTCGGCCATGGCGGCCATGGCCTGCTTTTGCGCCGTGATATCGGTTCGGATGCCGACGATGCCACCGTCACGAGTTGGGTGGTCACTGACTCGTAACCAGCGACCGTCACCGAGCCGCAGTTCAACCATTCGGTCTTCGGGCCGGTAGGCGCCGGGCCGGGGATCCCCGGATTCCTCCAAGGTTCGGCCACGGGCGCGCCGCGCCGCCAGTTGTTGGGCAACCCAGGCGTCAACCCGACCGATCGCGTCGGCATATTGCCCTCGTTCGGCACCGATTCGGATAACATCTTCGAAACGGACGCCGGGGACCATCAGGTCACGGCTCAGGGCATGGAGCTGACGGTATTTTTCGTTGCACAGAACCAGGCGGTCATCGCTGTCGTAGAGGGTAAAGCCTTCCGAAATCGCTTCCACGGCATCGCGGAGCAACTGGCGGCTGCGGGATTCCTCGTTTTCGACGCGGCGTCGCTGGGTGATGTCGGTGACCATGATCAGGGCGCCGATATAGCGCCCATGGTCGCATACCAGCGGGACTGTTGACACCAGCGTCCACAGGTCGGCGTCATCTCTGCGCCGAAAACGGAAGTCGAAGCGTTCAGCAATGCCCAGGCGGCGACGGGCCAGAAAGCGGCCCGCGTCGATTCGAGCCTCCTCGTCTACGAACTCCAAAAGCGAGCGGCCCAGCATCTCGTCGGGCGTATAGCCAATCATTTCGGCCATGGAACGATTGGTGAAGGTGGTTCGGCCCTCGGCGTCGAGGGTCCATATCCCTTCAAGCGCGGTTTCGACAATGCTGCGGTAACGACGCTCGGTGGCGCGTTGTTCGGCTTCGGTCCGTTTGCGTTGGGTGATGTCCCGCAGAACGCCTGTGAACAAACGCTCGTTCCCGATGGTGACCATGCTGACCGAAAGCTCGAGGTCTACCGCATCACCGTTGCGGCGCTGGCCCCGGACTTCGCGACCGATGCCGATGATTCGCGGAATTCCGGTGGCTAGGTAACGATCAATGAACCCTTGGTGCCGGGACTGATCCGGTTCCGGGATCACGCAGGCCACCGGAGTCCCGATGGCCTCGGTGGCCGGCATCCCGAAAATCCGCTCTGCTGCCGTGTTGAAGCTTCGGATGATGCCGGTTTGGTCAATGGTGATCACCGCATCGACCATCGTATCGAGAATCCCCTGCAACCGGCTTTCACTGTCTGCCAGCGTTGGGGGCGATATCGACTCGGGGGCAGGGCTGAGGCTGGGGGGGGATTCGTGATCTTGGAACAGGGCTGAGACCATGATTCGGGGGACGGTACCCGCAAGGTCATATAATGGCGTTGCCACCAGCGATGACAGACGGTTCTGGGTCTGACTGTGGGCGTGGATAGGGGCCGTTGCCGGCGCCCGCGTGGCAAGACAGCGCCGCCCAACCGCAAGAATAGCCGCAGACAGCCCCGGAATCTGGTCGAAGGCCGTCACCGCCGCCGCATTGGTCACCAACACCGACTCCAGCTCCAGCTCCAGCGAGAGCCCAGGAACCGCGAGGGCGGCGGCGTCAAACACCAGCGTGGGCACGGGGATGGTGGCGAGTGCGCGGCGAAGGTCGTCCGGTGAGCAGATGGCCAGCATGGGGTCTCGTTTCGGGCGAAAGGGCGTCGGGGCAAAGGCAATCAGATCGGAAAGGGCGACAACCAGAGGCACGCTAGCACACCCGGAGACCGTCCCGGAGACCCTGTGTTGGTTCAAATTTGATCTCTACCGCACCGCAGCCATTGCCGTTATCCCGGCGCGTGATATAAACGCGCGTTTCGGCGATACAGCGGTATGAGGTTGAGTTTGCCCACCGACGCTTCGGTTCTGATCCTGAATGGTCCCAATCTGAACATGCTGGGAGTGCGCGAACCGGCGGTATATGGCTCTCAAACTCTTGACGAGCTGGAGGCTGCGTGCCAGGAACGCGCCGAGGCCCTGGGGTTGGTCATTGACTTTCGCCAGTCCAACAGCGAGGGTGAATTGGTCGGCTGGGTTCAGCAGGCGCGAACCGTCAACGATGGTATTATCGTGAACGCCGGTGCCTACAGCCATACCTCGATCGCTCTCTTGGATGCCTTGACGCTGGCGGAATTGCCGGTGATCGAAGTTCATTTGTCAAACATCTTCCGACGGGAATCGTTTCGTCATCACTCATACGTGTCTACGGTGGCCAAGGGTGTCATTTGCGGTCTTGGCGCTCAGGGGTATTTGTTGGCGTTAGACGCCATGGCATCGATTCTCGATCAAGTTTAGGCAACAGGATTTAAAGTATGGCGAGTTTTGATATAGACGGCGATCTGGTTCGCAAGCTTGCGGATCTGTTGCGCGAGACCGGCTTGGCCGAGGTGGAGTTCGCCGAAGGGGATCGGCGGATTCGCGTAACCCGCCAAGCCGCCGTGTCTACGGTCAGCGTGGCGCCACCGCCGCCGCCGCCAGTGGTCGTTGCCGGGGCGGCGGCACGTCCCGGTCAGGGGCCGCAGGTGCCAGCGGGGGCGGTGACGTCACCGATGGTTGGGACCGCCTATGTTGCGGGAGAGCCGGGAGCGCCTCCCTTTGTCAAGCCCGGCGATCCGGTTAAGGTCGGCCAGACGGTGATGATCATCGAAGCGATGAAGGTCATGAATCCGATTAAGGCGCCGAGAAACGGGATCGTTGGCCAGGTTCTGGTTGCCGATGCCCAGCCGGTTGAGTTCGGCGAAGTTCTGTTGATCATCGAATAATATATTGGTCGATCCCATGGCCGCTGGCTTGTTCGAAAAGGTGCTGATCGCTAACCGTGGCGAGATTGCGTTACGCATTCATCGTGCGTGTCGCGAGATGGGCATCCACACCGTGGCGGTGCATTCCACCGCCGACGCCGACGCGATGCATGTCCGGTTAGCCGACGAAAGCGTCTGCATCGGTCCGCCATCGGCTCGGGAGAGCTATCTCAATATTCCGGCGATTCTGTCGGCGGCCACAATTACGGGCGCCGACGCCATCCATCCCGGAATCGGATTCCTTTCGGAAAACGCTCAGTTTGCCGAAATGGTGGAGGAGCATGGCTTCACCTTCATCGGCCCGACTCCGGAGCATATTCGGATTATGGGCGACAAGGTGACCGCTAAGAAGACCGTGCTAGAGTTGGGGTTGCCGGTGGTTCCGGGCTCTGACGGTGCCGTCACCAGCCTGGAAGAGGCGGAAGACGTGGCGCGCCAGATCGGCTATCCGATCTTGATCAAGGCGGCTGCCGGTGGCGGCGGGCGCGGCATGAAAGTGGCGCGCAACCCCGAGTCGCTGCGTGAAGCCTATCAGTTGGCTCGGGGCGAGGCGCGGGCCGCGTTCGGCAATGATGAAGTCTATATGGAGCGGTATCTGGTTCGACCGCGCCATATCGAAATCCAGTTGCTGGCCGACATGCATGGTAACGTCGTTCATTTCGGCGAACGGGACTGTTCGGTTCAGCGTCGCCACCAAAAGGTCATCGAGGAAGCCCCGTCGCCGGCCCTGAATGCCGCCCAGCGCGAGCATATCGGCAGTTTGGCCGCTCGAACTGTTCAACAGTTCGGGTATCGTGGCGTCGGGACCATGGAGTTTTTATTTGAAGATGGGCAGTTCTTCTTTATTGAGATGAACACTCGGCTTCAGGTCGAACACACCATTTCGGAGATGATCACCGGCATTGATCTGGTGCGCGAGCAGATTCGGGTCGCGACCGGGGCGCCGTTGGGCTACGACCAGAACGATATCCGAATCCAAGGGCATGCGATCGAATGCCGGATCAATGCCGAGCATCCCGAGACATTCGCGCCATCGCCAGGGCGAATCGATGGCTACCATGCGCCGGGTGGTCTTGGGGTCCGAGTCGATAGTGCGCTCTATGACGGATATCGGGTGCCGTCCAATTACGATAGTCTGATCGCTAAGTTGGTGGTTCATGGGGCGTCGCGGAATGAGTGCTTGATGCGTCTTCGCCGGGCTCTCGAGGAGTTCGTGATTGGTGGGATTGAGACCACCATTCCCTTGCATAACCGCCTGATTGTTCAGCGCGACTTCATCAATGGCGACTATGACATCCATTGGCTGGAGAATTTCTTGGCTGGTAAACGCTAGGAATCGCTGGAATTCTTTCGGAATTCTATTGGCACGAGGTTGCTGGGGTGCAACCTCGTGTTTTTGCGTGGCCGTACATTATCTGTTGATTTTTCGGAAAATTTAATAAGACGAAGGGGGCGATCTAAAGAAACAGCGTTGTTGTAAAAAATAAAAGAGCGATGTGGTCGCGGCGCTAATGCTGCTGTAACCTTTAAGGGTCAGAGTTGCTTTCATCGCGCCAGAAGGCGCTTTTTATCAGGAGAAAACCGATGTCGATCGGAGCCGTCAGCAGCACCACCCCGTCCGCGCCCGTCCAGTCGGTTCGTCCCGCAGGCCGGGATAACGATGGCGACGAGGCCACCGAGTCCAAGGCTGCCAAGGCCAAGGAAGCCCAGTCCACTGCGCTTGCCACCAGCGGCAGTCGCGGCACCAAGTTGAATGCTTTGGTCTGAGGCCGACACAAGACCCTTGTGTTTCCGGGGGCATCGCCCCCGGATTCTTTGGGACTAGAGCCTCGTGGGCCACGCCAGTCAAATCGGCGGGCAAGATGCCGGCGTTCTTGTTGGATAAGCTGACGCAGCCCATTAGGGCCATTCTGTTGTTCTCGGGTTGATTCCAAACATTCGCCGCGCAAGCCCGGTCCTTGAGGCGAGGCGTTGTGTCGGGCTTTGCGTCCTTCGGTGCGTGGCGGCAAAAATAAACAACTCGCTCTCGGGTCGTTGGTTTCTTTGTACTCGCTCCCAGTGCTATTCTCGTCGGGCATCTTTCAGAGCCTGAGGTGATGAGATGAAATGGCATGTCCTGGTGGTTGCGGCGATCGGTTTGGCGATGGCGGTGCCAGCGTCGGCTCAACAGAAAAATCCCAACGCGCTGCTTCAGCAATTGGAAAACACCAGCCCTGACGATTTGGCCGCCCAGGCCAGCGAGGCTTTGAAGGCCTACAACCAAATGACGCCAGCCCAGCGGGCCGCTGCCGAAGCCGCCGCCCAGTCACAGGTTCCAGCGTTGATTGGTGCGGCGACGGATTGGTGGAATACTTTGACCCCGGAACAAAAAGCCGCTTATGAAAAGTCAATACGAGGCATGTCCGGGGCCATGAACGGCAAATAAGAGGCCTGCTTGGTCTTTGTCGGCATAAAGGGGGCTTTAGCCGAGCGATGAAACGACCGGAGATCACCGACGAGAAGTTGGCGCGGCTTTATGATTTGTGGGTCGAGAGATGCGCTGGGCGATCATTGCCAGAGCGGAATGATTTTGATCCGGTGCAACTGAAGCCGTGGTTAGGGAATTTGGCGTTGATTGAGGTTGGTGACGAGAGGCGTTACCGCTATCGGCTCTATGGCACCAATTTCGTATTTCGTTTCGGAGTCGAGATGACGGGGCGAACACTCGACGAGTTGCCTTCCGAGCAGTCGGCGGCGATTCGTCGGGATTACGACGCCGTGGTGCAAAGCGGCCAGCCTTTGTCCCGGCGGTATACCAACAGTTTTGACATTATCGACATGCATCGCCGCCTGGATTCACAACGGCTGGAAACCTGGGAGCGTTTGGTTTTGCCCCTTGCCAATGGCGGAAATGGGGTGGCTATGCTGATCGTTGCCGCTTATCAGATTTAGCGATTCGGGTAATACCGGCGAGCTATAACAATGACACACTGCCGGTATCGGGCCGCGACGACGGCCCCGCGCGCCCATGCGCGCGAAGCCAAGGGCGCGGATGCGCCCGCCCGGCGTCTGAGGGCAGCCTTGATGAGTCAACATCAAGGCTCGATGGTATAAGACCCGAAAGGCGGGCAGGGTGCCCGCGCTCTCAGGGACGCTTCTTTGGCCCCATCCGGGCACCCGTGGGGTCAAGCCCTTGGGACGCCGGGGGATGGCTGTGCTCAAGCCGCCTTTTTAAGCTGGTTGGCTTCGGCGAACAGCTTCAGCATTTGCTCAATGAAAGCCGGCAGGGTCTCGGCATCGCGGGCCGTCAGCACCGGACCATCAAGGGTCAGAAGGTCTTCAACCCAGCAACCGCCTTCGGCTTCCAGGGTCTCCCGTAGGGCTTCGGGTGCGCTCAACCGCCGGCCTTTGAGCTTGCGGGCCTGGGCTAGCAGAGCAACGCCCTGGTCGATGGCTGCGATCGGCTTGCCCGCGTCGAGGAAATGTCCAACGATCCGCTTGGTGTGGGGATTGGCCTTGAGCTTGGTGATGCTACGCTCACCGCCGGGCAGGAGCAGCATGTCGTAATCGGCCCCGAGAACTTCGCCGATCGCTAGGTCGATCGGGAAGAAATGTCCCCAGCCCTTGCCGTGCCAACCATTCGCCAAGCCCTGATCCGGCGAGATCGTCTTTAACTTGGCTCCCGTTTTGAGCAAGGCCCGCTGGGGCTCCGTCAACTCGACTTCTTCAAACCCGGAGGCCACCATGATGGCAATCGAACATCCGTCCAGCCGCTGATCCATTCGTGAGCGATCCCTTTGTTATCTCTTTTTCACGCATCCTTTTCGCCGTTGCGACACAACGGACCAAAGCGCCGAGCAACGGCGTTTTGGCGCGGATACCCAGCCTCTTTGAAATGCATAAGCGGAAAGTGGCGGGTTGTCTGAACGGTGTCAACCCCACATTTTGCAATGCTGGACAATGCCGGCCCAAGAGGTGGAAAGAATGGCCTTTGGCTCGGTCCCGCTGTTGTTTGATCTCGCACGGATCGCGCTGGCCGTACTTGTCTCTTGAAGGAGAAGCCTTGCATGCGAATCGAACCCAAATCACCCGACAGCGGCCCTTGGTACCTTTGGCCGTTCTTTTGGTCTCAGCGGCGGCGCTATGGCCGGACTCTTGATGCTGCCCGATTGTGGGCGCGTGTGCCACTGCTCTTTATAGCTGTTGCCATACTTTATGGTGTCTTAGATCGTCGCCGCTCGCCGATTCCGCCGGCTTTGCGTTCATTGCTGACGGTCCGGGTCTCGCAGATCAATCATTGTGCTTTTTGCGTGGACATCAATAGCGCCACCTTGTTGCGCCGGGGGGTTTCCGAAGCCAAGGCTCTCGCGCTGGAGTCCTGGCGGACCAGTCCGTTGTTTGAGCCCATGGAACGGGCGGCTCTGGAGTATGCCGAAGCGATGACCCGAAGTGATCGCGAGGTGGATGATGCCCTTATGAGCGAGATTCGGCGCTGGTTCGATGATGATGCGATGATTGAATTGACCGGACTAATCTCATTCCAAAATTTATCGAGCAAATTCAACGCAGCTCTGGCGGTTCCGCCCCAGGGATTTTGCCGGCTGCCGCCTCGCCCCTGAAGCCCGCCTCCGCGCCCTTGGCTTCGCGGCCACGAGGACGCGGGGCCGCGACGGCGGCTCGGTGCGTCCGTGCGCGCAAATCTAGAGGCGCGGACGCAGCCCATTCGATTTTAGGCGGCTTTTCAGTCTTTGGCCTTGGCGGGGGCGATTGTCGCGCCGATGTCGATGCCATACCCCAGCCGATCTGGGGCTGTTTTGGATTGAAAAGGGGGGGGACATGGATAACGGACCAACGGCCCCAGTACCGCATCCTTGGTTGCAGAGTTACCCGATGGATGTCGATTGGCACGCGCCTTTGCCCGGACGATCCATGGGGGCGCTGTTTGATGACGCTGTGGCCCGCTTTGGCGATCGGCCCTTCCTCGATTTTATGAATAAACGTACATCCTATCGTGATATCGCCCGTCAAGTTGATCATTTAGCCTCTGGCTTGCAGCGGTTTGGGATTAAAAAAGGTGACCATGTTGGTTTATTTTTGCCAAATACACCTTATTATGTAATTTCTTTTTATGCAGTTCTGAAAATTGGGGCTATCATTGTCAATTTTAACCCTCTTTATGCTGAACTCGAATTGATACACCAAATAAATGATAGTAATACTGAAATTATGATCACGCTTGATCTTGCAGCTTTATATAATAAGCTCCATCCGTTGTTGGGGCAGAGCAGCCTTCGGCGTGTCGTGGTGTGCCGGTTGGCTGATTGTTTGCCCTTTCCCAAGAATTTGCTGTTTCCCATTGTGCGCCGGGCGGATCTGGCTTCGATTCCCTCCGATGACCGTCACATCTCTTTCGCCCGCCTGACGGCTCACGCTGGGCCCCCCGAGCCGGTGGCGATTGACCCGGATCGGGATGTGGCGGTGCTGCAATACACCGGCGGAACAACCGGCTTGCCTAAAGGGGCGATGCTGACCCACGCCAATCTCAGCGTTAATACCCAGCAGTGCGTGTTGTGGTTCCCCGAGGCCGAACCCGGACGAGAGCGCATGCTGGCGGTGCTGCCGTTTTTTCATGTGTTCGCCATGACGGTCGTTTTGAATGTGTCGGTGGCGGTGGGGGCTGAGATTATTCTGGTGCCGCGTTTTGAGTTAGAGACTGTGCTGGGGATGATCGACGCCAAACGCCCGACATTGTTTCCGGCAGTGCCGACAATCTATGCGGCCATCAACGCCCATCCCCGGCGGGCCGAGCATGATTTGTCGTCGATTCGCTATTGTCTGTCGGGTGGCGCGCCGTTGCCTCTGGAGGTCAAGCGGCAATTTGAGGGCAACACTGGCTGCGTGTTGGTGGAAGGCTATGGTTTGTCGGAGTCGTCGCCGGTTGCCGCCGTCAATCCGATTGTGGGTATCCACAAAGAGGGGTCGGTGGGCTTGCCGTTACCCGGCACGGTGATCGAGATCGTCAGTCTGAACGATGATGAAACGGTTTTACCACCAGGACAGCGTGGACAGGTTTGTATTCGTGGTCCTCAAGTGATGAAAGGCTATTGGAATCGCCCGGATGAGACTCATTTTACGCTGCGCCATGGCCGATTATATACCGGGGATATTGGTCTGGTGGATGAGGATGGTTATGTTTTTATCGTTGATCGCCTCAAAGACCTGATCTTGTGCGGTGGTTATAATGTCTATCCACGGACCGTTGAAGATGCCATTTATCAGCATCCGTTGGTCGAGGAGGTGGTGGCTGCCGGCCTGCCCGATGCCTATCGCGGCCAGACGGTCAAGGCTTACGTTAAACTGAGCACCAGCGGGGCTCTGACCGCCGACGAATTGCGGGACTTCCTGAAAGATAAACTCTCTCCTATCGAGATGCCCAAGCAGATTGAATTCCGCGACGCCCTGCCCAAGACGTTGATCGGTAAGCTCTCACGCAAGGATTTGCTGGAGGAGGAGCGGCGACGGGCCGAAGCGGTGGCGGTTGATGAGCGGGACGTGACAGGTGATGGTTCTCCTTGGGCCCAGTATTGAGCCTTCGTTTGGGTTGGGCTCGGTATCGAGCCTTGGTTCGTGATTGAAAAGCGCGGCGGGCCACTGTTATCTTCGGCTGGTGAGGTCGGGGGGCGAAGCCGTTTTAGGACGACCATTGAACGGATTTGTCAGGCGGGCTGGGCTGACCGAGTCGCTTGTGGGCGCCTTTGGGTTGGCTTTTTTTGGGTTTATCGGAATTCCGGAGGGACGATGATGGGGAAAATCCTGGTTGTTTGCTGCCTGCTGCTGGTATCGGGAACCGCATTCGCGCAGACACCACCCGCCGCTCAGTCGACGGCGGATACGTCCGGGCTCAACTCGACATTGCTGGTCGGGGCGGGCGTGGTGGCGGGCGTGGTCGCTGCCGACCTGCTGACCGGGGGCACCCTGACCGGGCCGCTTTTTGGTCTGTCGCGGCAGGCGGCGGGGCCGATGTTCACGGCGGCTCAGACTCGGGAAGCGACGGCCTCCGGCGCGTTGATCGGCGAAGCCATTGCACCGGCCACAGCGCGACAGGACAACATTGCGCGAGCCGAGATGCTGCGCGTGTTGGCTCTGGCCGCTGGCGGTATCGCCGGTTGGATCGGTGTGAATCAGCTTACGGCCCCATAAACGGGACAGAGCATTTCGGTCGTTGATGCGGGGTTGTGAATCCGAAGGCGATTCTGCCGGGTGAAAGGGTGGGCTTTTCGCCCGGTGGGGTCGTATCGGCTGTCCGTGTTCTGGTGGGTGCGGCATCATACCGCAAAGCCCGCAGCGTCGATGCTGCCAGAACTTTAGGGCGGGAGTTGACAATCGCGTGGTTTTCGGCTGCAAATCCCACGACACGGTCGAGCGGCGCGCTCTTGAGAGTCCCGCAGTCGGCCAGGATTTCCAAGGGGAACGGCGCGCGTCATGTTTTCAAAGATCCTGATTGCCAACCGGGGCGAGATCGCCTGCCGAATCATCAAGACCGCCCGCCGGATGGACATCAAGTCGGTTGCCGTCTATTCCGAGGCGGATGCTGCGGCGCTCCATGTCGAGCTTGCCGACGAGCGGGTGTTCATCGGGCCGCCGCCTTCGGCACAAAGCTACCTGATCGCCGACCGGATCATCGAGGCGTGTAAGAAGACCGGCGCCGAAGCGGTGCATCCGGGCTATGGCTTCTTGTCGGAAAAGGCCCCGTTCTGCGAGGCGCTGAAGGCCGCCGGGATTGCCTTTATCGGTCCCGACGTGCCGGCCATCGCCGCCATGGGTGACAAGATCGAATCGAAGAAGCTGGCTAAATCGGCGGGCGTCAACACGGTTCCGGGCTATCTGGGCGTGATTGCCGACGACGATGAAGCGGTTACCATCGCTCGGGAAGTCGGCTACCCGGTGATGATTAAAGCTTCTGCGGGCGGTGGCGGTAAGGGTATGCGGATTGCCCGCAACGATGCCCAAGTGCGCGAAGGGTTTAAGTCGGCCAAAAACGAGGCGCGCTCCAGTTTTGCCGATGATCGGGTGTTTATCGAGAAATACATCGAAGAGCCCCGTCATATCGAAATCCAGGTGTTGGCAGACAGCTACGGCAACACGGTTTATCTGGGCGAGCGGGAATGCTCGATCCAACGTCGTCACCAAAAGGTGATCGAAGAGGCGCCTAGTCCGTTTCTGGATAGCAAGACGCGCCGTGCCATGGGTGAACAGGCGGTGGCGTTGGCCAAAGCGGTCAACTATCAATCAGCCGGGACCGTCGAGTTCATCGTTGATGCCCAGCGGAACTTCTATTTCCTGGAAATGAACACCCGACTTCAGGTCGAACATCCCGTAACCGAGATGATTACGGGCGTCGATCTGGTCGAGTTGATGATCCGCGTTGCTGCGGGCGAAAAGCTGCCCTTTACCCAAGACGACGTCAGGTTGCGGGGCTGGTCGATGGAAGCCCGGATTTACGCCGAGGATCCGACCCGAAACTTCCTGCCCTCGACTGGACGGGTTACGCGCTACCGGCCCCCGGTGGAAAGCCAGTTTGTGCGAGTCGACACCGGGGTTTACGAAGGTGGCGAGATCAGCATGTTCTACGACCCGATGGTCGCCAAGCTGATTACGCGGGGAATTGATCGGGAAACCGCCATTGGGCATATGCAAGAAGCCCTGGACGCCTTCCAAATTCGCGGCGTTGGCAACAACATCAGCTTCCTGTCTGCCGTGATGAAGAAGGAGCGGTTCCTGTCGGGACATTTAAGCACCAACTTCATTGCCGAAGAATTCCCCGACGGCTTTGCTGGTGTCGAGTTAGAGGCCGGAACCAGCGATCGCCTGACGGCGGTGGTGGCCTTTGTCCATGATCGGATCGCCGAGCGGAACCGCGTTTTGAGCGGCCAACTGCCCGGCTATCAGCCGGCCCGTCAGAATTTCTGGATGGTGCGGACCAACCGGGAAAATACCCCGGTTTTCGTGGATGAGACCGATCATGGAGCCGATGTTCGAGTCGGCGGCCAAGTTTTTTCGTTGATCACCAGTTGGGTCATCGGCGACCTGTTGTGGGTTGGGACCGTCGAAGGCCGCAAGATGGTGGTTCAGATCGATGTGCGCGGTGACGGATATCGGTTGCTCCACGGCGGGGCCGACATCCTTTGCCAGGTGTTGACGCCTCGGGCGGCAGAGTTGGCCGATCTGATGCCGGTTCGGGTGCCGCCGGATCGTTCGCGGCTGTTGCTGTCGCCGATGCCCGGCTTGCTGGTCCATCTGGCGGTCAAGGTTGGGCAAGAGGTCAAGGTCGGCGAGGAGCTGGCCGTGGTCGAAGCGATGAAGATGGAAAACATCCTGCGGGCCGAGCGCGACGGAGTGATCGCCAAGGTCAATGCCGAAGCCGGCAGCAGTTTGGCGGTGGATCAAGTCATTCTCGAGTTCGAATGAGCACGGATGCGGAGAAGACAGCGGTTCGAGTCGTCGTCGAGGGGCGGGTCCAGGGGGTAGGATTCCGCGCCTGGATGACGAAACGGGCTGGGGGGCTTGGGGTGGTCGGTTGGGTTCGGAATCGTTCCGATGGGGCGGTGGAGGCCGTGGTGGCCGGTTCGGTTGCCACGGTTGAGGCGATGTTGGCCGACTGCCGGATCGGGCCGCCTGCGGCCAGTGTCAGCCGGGTTTCGGCCATCGTCACCGATTGGCCCGGCGAAAGCGGGTTTGTTTGGAAGACCGAGTGATACCGGCGAGCCCTAATACTGACACATCGCCGGTCCTCGGGCCGCGACAGCGGCCCCGCGTCCTCGTGGACGCGAAGCCCCAGTGTGTGGACTCTAGGGGGCGCGGATGCGCCCGCCCGGCGTTTGAGGGCAGCCTTGATGAGTCACCTCAAGGCCCGATGGTATGATCCCGGCGAGCCATAATACGGCACTGGAGTTGGCTCTGGTCTTGGTTTTGGGCCTAGCTGTTGGGGTGGTTAAGGCCGATCCTTTGGTGCGCACCGATCCCATGCATCTGGTGCCGATCCCCGATGATCCGCTGCGTGACCACCCGCCGCTTCAACGCTGGCCGACTCCGTCCCAAGTGGTGGTTCGGTCCAAGAGCGAGTGGCGGCTGGGGGGCAAGCGCGATGTGGCAGCAACGTCAGCGTGTCGGGCGGGGCGGTTCCATGAGATCACGCCGATGCTGTATCGCGCATTCTTTAGTGACGGTACGCTGGGGGTGGCCTTCGGTTATGGATTAAATTTGTATGATCCCGATCATAAGGCGAACCCAAGCTTGATCTATTTATTTCAGTTTGATGGTTTGAATAATTGCCAAGTTTTGACCATTCCTAACCAGGATGCCCGTGTTCAGGGCGCAGGAGCCGCACGATAACATGCGCCTCGTTTTGTTTCAGCCCGACATTCCCCAGAATACTGGCGCGATGATGCGTCTGGCGGCCTGTCTGGGAGTTGGTCTTGATCTGATTGAGCCCTGCGGCTTCGTTCTGGATGACCGACGTCTGCGGCGGGCCGGAATGGATTATTTGGGGCAGGTTGAGTGTGTCCGCCATATCTCGTGGGGCGCGTTCGAGGCGGCACGGGGCGGGCGGCGGTTGGTGGTCTTGACCACCCGTGGTCGGTGCTCTTTTACCGATTTTGCGTTCCAACCGGATGATCTGCTGCTGGTCGGGCGTGAAAGTGCTGGGGTTCCTGAAGCCGTCCATGATGCCGCTTCGGCAGAGGTCGTGGTGCCATTGTGTCCGCCGGCCCGTTCTCTTAATGTGGCTCTGGCTGCGGCGTTGGTTTTGGGAGAGGCCCTACGCCAAACCGGGGGGTTGCCGCCGTTGTCGCCGCTTTGATCCTCTTTTGGGGCCGGTGGTCGGCATCGCCTCTTGGCCTTGGCCCGGACGGCCCATAGACTGCGGTTCCAAGTCACGGACGAACGGATAAGAAGAATGGCGCGCGCGGACTTGTTCCCACCCATTGCCCCCTATCAAAGCGGCATGCTGCCGGTGGACGAGCTGCATACCCTCTATTGGGAGCAATGCGGTAATCCGGCGGGAGTGCCGGTGGTGTTTTTGCACGGCGGACCCGGAGCCGGGGCGTCGCCGACTCATCGTCGTTTCTTCGACCCGGCCCATTATCGAATCGTGATTCTGGACCAGCGAGGGGCGGGCCGGTCCAGGCCGTTGGGGGAAGTGCGGAACAATACCACCGACTTGCTGGTGGCTGACCTGGAGACACTGCGCGAGACCCTGGGCATTGCCCGTTGGCACCTGTTCGGTGGGTCTTGGGGGAGTACCTTGGCCTTGGCTTACGCCCAAAGCCATCCCGAACGGTGTCTGAGCCTAGTGCTGCGCGGCATCTTTCTGATGCAGCGCCAGGAAATTGATTGGTTCCTCAACGGGATGGGAATCATCTATCCCGAAGCCTGGGCCGATTTCGTGAATTTTCTGCCTCCATCCGAACGCCAGGATTTGCTGGAAGGGTATTGGAAGCGGCTCGATTCGCCCACCCATGGGGTGCGAATGGCAGCGGCGCGAGCCTGGAGCCTGTATGAAGGGGCCTGTTCCTCCCTGCAACCCAATCCCGACCTGATTTCGGCGGCCTCGGAAGATACCCATGCTTTGGGATTGGCTCGCATCGAAGCCCATTATTTCCGCAACAATCTGTTTCAACCGGAGACTCGGCTGTTGGATCAGGTGGATCGGGTGCGTCATCTGCCAGCCGTGATCGTTCAGGGGCGTTACGACGTGGTCTGTCCGATTGTCACCGCTGATCGGCTCCATCGGGCTTGGCCTGAGGCCGAGTATCGGATTGTCGTGGATGCCGGCCATTCGGCCATGGAGCCGGGCATCCGTTCAGCGTTAGTCCGGGCCACCGAACAGTTCAAAAACATCGAGGGAAAATAAGACGATGTTATGACCAAGGGCTGTGAACTGTGTCGGTCGTCTAAAAAGCTGGTATAACCACGGTGGGCTGAAGGGACTGCAAACCGCAAAAGGGCGGGGCAGCAAAGGGCGGGAGGAAGATCGTCGTGAGTCTGACCTTGAAAACCAAGATGCTGGGAACAGTGCTGTTGCTCGGCCTGCTGGCAATTGCGCTGGCGACAATTGGAATCGTCGAGTTATCGAACATCGAAAACGACAGTCAGGCTTTGTCTTTGGCTGCCAAGAAGCAAAATCTGACCAGCGATGCTCGTTATCAGTTGAAATCATGGTTTCGGGCCACAGAGTATTTAACAAATAGCAGTATGAGTGCCGAGCTTCTGGCCTCTTTACGCGATCGGGCGAAAGTGACTTCAGCTCAGGTTGATGCTGACTTGCAAGAATTATCTCCTTTGCTTGTTTATCAGGGATCCCGTGAACGGGTTGAACGTGTTCGAGCCTTGATGCTCGATTATCGTAAGGTTGAGGCTGAGGCCAATAGCCTTTATGATAACAAGAAATTTGATGATGTCGAAATATTATTAATTAAGGCTGCACCTATTACCGAAGAGGCCGAGAAAATTCTCGGTGAAATTCTCGAGACGAATAACAAGTTGCAGGATACCGCCTTCGCTGATAGCGGACATAACATTCATAATGGCCGGGTTGGTTTATTTTGGCTGTCGGTGGTCGGTATTACAGCGGTTGTCTGTATGGCGCTGTGGCTGATTGTGTTTGGGGTGGTTCAGCCATTGGGTCGGATTACGGGGGCCATTCATCGGGCTGCCGATGGCGACCTGGACGTCCCAGTCCCCGGCTTAGGTCGAAATGACGAGATCGGCCAGTTGGCCGGGGCCTTGGAGACCTTCAAGCGCAATGGCTATGAACGCCGGGAAATGGCGGCAGATCAGCAGCGGCGGCAGCAGGAAGCGACGGAAGAGAAGCGCCGGACCATGAATCAGCTTGCTGATGGCTTTGAAAGCAGCGTCCGCAGTGTGGTGGAGG
>Ga0302267_10000266_pt1 | contig 69234 bp, 61 predicted proteins | sample III_Bog_E1_3_FD_194555 | JGI IMG/M metagenome (GOLD analysis project Ga0302267, IMG submission 194555) | Peat permafrost microbial communities from Stordalen Mire near Abisko, Sweden - III_Bog_E1_3 | ecosystem: Environmental > Terrestrial > Soil > Wetlands > Peat | place: Sweden: Abisko...
TACTACATCGTGGGGCAAGCTAGACCTCACGCTTTGCAGATTCATGCGGTCGGATTCGTGGTCCATCAACAGGCTGAAGAACGACTGGCTCAGCTCCATCGTGATGTCAAGCATGATGAGGTCCCGGGCCTCGACCCCGGTCACCTGGCATATCCAGCCCAGGTGTCTTTCGACGTCGTGCCGTACAACTGCTGGAGGAGACACCATGCCGACCATGAGCTTCTCAGGCAACGTGTTCATTGCTGACCTCCCTGTGGTGAGGTTGTCTTTGTCATGTTTAAGTCCTCTCTGTCTAAGGAAAGCAATGAGCTGTATTCATGCAGCCGGATTGTCTGGAATTCCTGCGTCTGCTGACTGTGAATAGGAGTCGGCAGCAAGCTTCACCAGCGCCTCATGAAGCGGGATCCAGAAATTTTCCCAATCGACCAGTCGGTCCTGCTTGATGCCATCCTCGTCGAAGTACAAGCCGAAAGCTCTCTGGTTGGCAGCTATCGGGTGGAGCAAAATTTGGACCCAACTCTCATCCCTGGTCAAAGGGTTCCTCTGCAGGCATGGAAATTCATAGAGGAGAGCGTTAGGCATGTCGGTGTACACGGGATTGGTGTAGCCGATGATGATGCCGCTCTGAAGAGAGCGCACCACCGTCCATTGCCTGGGGGGCGTGGAGATGCTGGCCAGCAGCGCCCGCAGGGAGTGGAGGCTGATGAAATAGCCAATTTCAACTTCGTAGCGGCTTTGGCTGGCCATTATCGTCCCCTCAATGGTTAAACTACAGGGTACCCACCCGATCGGAATTACTGGGGCCGAAAAAATCGGTTAGTGGGGATAGTCGGGTGGGAGAATCAACTCCTACCGAGCCCACCTGGGTACTGATCCGGCAATGGTGAGGCGCTGATGCCGTAGTGGCAGCGCGGGACAAGCAGATAGAGACACTTGAACAGCTAGTATGGGATGCCATTTACGCGTTGCAGATGAGGGCCTGTATGAGTCGGAGCCTCTGCCTACATCCACTGCATCTTGTTGACGTGTGCCTTGATGGCAGCGTCTCCCGATGGCGACAAGTAACGCATCACGGACTGAAGGTCGGAGTGGCCGGAGAATTTCATAACGGTCCGCAGGTCCATCCCACTGCGGAGCAGCGTGGTGATGCAGGTGGAACGAAACTTATGCAGCCACCAGCGCCTGCACTCCTGCTGCTCCTTACATCCAGCACACTGGCCGCAGTTCAACCCAGCCGCCTTCACCAGGCGCTTTAAGGTTCGCAGCAGTTTTCGATTTGGCTGGTCGGTGTCTGTACCGGTGACCAGACGATCTTTGGGGTGCGTCTTGCGGTAGGCATTGAGCCGCTTCAGCAGGTCGGCTGGTATGGGGAGGTCGCGTTCTTCCTTGTCCTTGATCGCGAACTCGTATTCGGGCTTGGATCTGACCTTGAGCGTGCCGGTGGCAAGGTCTATGTTCTGCCAGGTCAGGTAGACCGCCTCCTGCTCGCGCAACCCCGTCTTCAGCAGTATCTCGAAGATCAGGTAGAGCCGCGCGTCCTTGATCGACGCGAAGAAGGACTTCAACTCCTCCGCCGTATAAACCTCGGGCAGTTTCTTCTCGTACTTCGGCTTGATCGGTGCCAGCGCCTTTACGTCCAGCTTGCAGAAGCGCAGGAAGGCAGAGACGACGGCGTGACGGTTGGAGATGGTGCGCTGTGAGCATCCACGCCTGCGCAGCGACCGCTGGTGCAGCAGCAGGTCCTCAGGCTCAATCTCGTCGACGTAGGTCTTTCCCACGATGCGCAAAAACTCTTCTGACGCGGTACGGTTCTGCACGGCGGCCACCTTGGAGCCACGGTCCTCGGTCGCCTGCACGAAGCGCTTGAGGGTGCGTGCGAGGCTGACGCGGCCAGGTGCCTCCTTGACGATCTCGACCCCCGCCTTCTGGGCAGCAACCTGGGCCAACAGGCGATGTTCGGCCTTGGTGCGTGCCGCCATGGCGCTGGCGGCGTCTTCTCCCGCCTCCTGGTAGACCATGCGCGAGCCCTCGTAGCTACGCAACTGGTAGCGGCCCTCCTTGAACTCGCGCTCCTTGCCTTTGACCAAGGCATAGCCCGGCCGCAGGCGTCCGTTCTTGCCAATCACGGCGGGATAGCGTCGCCAGCCATTCTCCGTCTTACACAACCGCACCAGGGTTACTTTGATGTTGGCCACGCCTCTTCGCCTCCCTTGTCTACAGGAGAGCATATCACCATTTACCTTACAAAAACCTTACAAAATCAATTATTGAATGATTATGTTATTGTTTCTTTGTATAGTTATGACGATAGAGATTAGAGTCCCTCACTCTCCGCCATACATTTCTTTCTTGCATTTCAGATAACGAACACACGCAGTGCGATAGAGCAGCCGGATTTGTGGCGGAACGGGCGCTCGTCATTCTTCGCTGCGCTCAGAATGACAAAGCAAAAGCAGAAACAGGTCCCTCCACTACGCTTCGCTCCGGTCGGGATGACAGTATTGTGATGGGATGAGATTTGCCTGAAACAGCAATGCCGCTCCAGTGAGCGGCATTGCTGTTTGCTGCGGATGAGTGAGCCTGGCTTACGACTGGAAGACGCCGCCGTTGATGTCAATGCAGGCGCCGTTGATATAGGTGGACTGGTTGGACGCGAGATAGGTGACGAGCTGGGCGACCTCTTCGGCCTGGCCTTCGCGGCCCAGGGGAACGCCGGCGGCTACCTTGGCGCGGATCTCCGGCTTGGTAAAGTCGTCATGGAACTTGGTGGCGATCATGCCGGGGCATACTGCGTTCACGCGGATCTTGCGTGCGCCGAGCTCCTTGGCCAGGCCGCGGGTGAAGGCCATGACCGCGCCCTTCGACGTCGAGTAGGCGATGGCGCCGCCGCCGCCGCCATCGCGGCCTGCGAGGGATGAGAAGTTCACAATGGCAGAGCCGTCGGCCATCAGCGGAATCGCTCCCTGGCACATGGCGAAGGCAGAGCGCACGTTCAGGTTCATGACCTGTTCCCAGAAGGCATCGTCCATCTCCTCCATGCGCTTGCGGGCGACCATGCCGCCGACGACGTTGACCAGAACGCCGATGTCCTTGCCGGCCTTCTCGCGCGCGGCTGCGGCAAAGGCGCGCACCGCCTTGGTGTCCATCGCATCCACCTTGAAGGCCCATCCGGTTGAACCTGCAGCTTTGATGGCTGCGAGAGTTTCCTCTGCGCCGCCGCTGTTGTAGCTGAAGGCGACCTGTGCGCCGTTACGCGCGAGTTCCACGGAGACGGCGCGGCCGATGTCGCGGGCACCGCCAAATACAACAGCGAGACGATTTTCAAAGAGTGACATGAGTAGAGTTCCTTTCGTTGTGCGAGGTAAGAGATGTGCCGAGGTCGATAGGCTGAATCCGGCCGATGAGGAGAAAGAGAAGTATGGCGCCGATGGGCGAGAGGACGCCGGCGATTGTGAGGACGATGGCATAGTCGAAGTGCATCACCAGCCAGCCGGTGCCGAGATTGAAGAGCAGGCTGCTGATGCCTGCGGCGGTGCCGCCCATGCCCGCGACGGAGCCGACGGCGGCGTTGGAGAAGAAATCGCTGGGCAGCGTCTGCACGTTAGAGATCCACATTTGGAATCCGAAGAGCACCAGCGAGATGTAGATAAGGGCGTGAATGGCGGTGTCCGCGCGCGCGGCCAGAATGCCGAAGGGCATCAGCGCCGCGGCGGAGCCGATGACGATCTTGCGCGCTGCATTCACACTGTAACGCGCATGGATGAGGCGTCCGACCAGCCAGCCGCCGAAGAGTGCGCCCAGCGCGGCACAGAGATACGGCGCCCAGGCGAAGGCGGCAATCTGCTTGATGTTGAAGTGGCGCGCGTCTTTCAGGTAGATGGGTAGCCAGAGCATGTAGAGCCACCACACGGGATCGACAAAGAAGCGCGCCAGCAGGATGCCCCAGGTCTGGCGCTGGGCCAGCAGAATGCTGAGCGGCGGCGCCTTCTCCTGCGAGGTCTTGCTCTGGCCCTCGACGATGTAATCGCGCTCCGCGGACGAAACGCGCGGGTGCGAGGCCAGCGGGTGATAGTAATAGAGCCACCCCGCGAGCCACAGGAATCCGACGGAGCCGATGAGCAGGAAAGTCATGCGCCAGCCGACGACCTGGTCCAGCCCGCCGACAATGAGCGGGCCGAGCACACCGCCCATGGAGGCTCCGCCGTTGAAGATGGCCATGCCGATGGCGCGTTCGCGCTGCGGAAACCATTCGGCGATCACCTTGGCGGCTCCGGGCCAGTTGCCGGCTTCGCCAAAACCGAGCACGAAGCTGCAGGCCGCGAAACTGGCGAATCCGACCAGCAGGGAATGGGCCATGGCGGCGAGGCACCAGATGATGATGGAGACGCTGAACCCGATGCGCGCGCCATATTTGTCATACAGGCGGCCGGAGACCGACTGCGAAAGCATGTAGGCGAAGAGTAGAATCGCGCCCACGCGGGAGTATTGCTCCACAGAGAGGTGAATCTGCGGGCCGAAGACGGGGTAGAGCAGGGAGATGCTGGTGCGGTCCACGTAATTGATGCAGGTGGCAATGAAGATAAAACCGGCAATGATCCAGCGAAGATTGCCGGTCCGAGCGCCTGCCGTATTGTGTTGCGTCACCGGGTGCGGTGAATCGAAACTCTGCATCGTGAAACCCTGGCGATGGCTCGCCTTCCTAACCTAGCACTCGTTGTGATAACTTGTGCGAGTGATAACGCTAACACATTCTAGCGCGTCCAATCCATATGGCGCTGCGTAGAAATGAAATACAGGAATGATGGAGTTTGAAAATGCGTGGATTTCGACGGGTTCTGGTGGTAATGGCATGTGCACTGGGTACGGCATCGCTCTTCGCCCAGGGTGCGAATGAGGCGCTGGGGGCGAGTGTGGATCCCCACAGCAAGGCGATGCCGCTGGCCGCCGCGATGAAGAGCCTGCACTCCACGCTGCGGCCGGAACTGGCCGGCGTGCATCCGCGCGTGTACTTCACGGATGCCGAGCTGGACGCGCTGCGCACCAAGGCGCATGGTGAGCAGAAGGAGTGGTGGCAGGGGCAGCTCGCGAACCTGCGCGTGCTGCGCGGTACACCCCCGCCTCCTCCCGCGGAAGAACGCCGCGCCCAGAATGATGTGGCGCTGGCCATGGCAGAGGCCGCCTTCGCCTACAAGATGGAGCACAATCCGGAGTATTTGCGGCTGGCCAAGGTCTACATGGACGCCGCCGTCAGCTATGACGTGTGGGGCTATGCCTTCAACAAGCCGAATACGGATCTGGCCGCCGGGCACCTGCTCTACGGCATGGGCATGGCCTACGATCTGCTCTACAACGATCTGACCCCGGCGGAGCGCGAGAAGTATCGCAACAAGATCGCGAAGCAGGGCCATCTGATGTATGAAGGCTTCGCCCCGAAGGCGGGGCACGTGTACGCCTATAGCCAGAACCACACGTTCATTCCCATGGCCGGACTCGGCATCGCCGCGTACGCGGTGTACGGCGAAGTACCGGAGGCGGCGCAGTGGGCCGCGCTGGCCCGGGCGGTCTATGACCGCGTGCTGGCGACCTACTCCAAAGACGGCTACTACTACGAGGGCTTTGAATACTGGATATTTGCGACGCCGTGGATCATTCACTATCTTGACGCGCACCAGCACGCCACCGGAGAGAGCCTGTTCGACCAGCCGGGGCTGAAGAAGACGCATCTGTATGCCGTGCACACGTTGACGCCCGGAGGGCAGACGATGTTTGACTTTGGCGATGTGTATGAAGGGCCGCTGACTCGTGCGCATGGCGGCACGGAGTATGACCGCAGCCATCCGCGCGGTAAAGACGGCGTGGATCACTTTGAGACCAACTACAACCTGCTCTACGATCTGGCGCGGCGCTACCGCTCCAGTGAGATCCAGGGCGTGGCTGACTGGATGAAGAAGCAGGGTAACGTGAACGCGGAGGAGTGGTGGACTTTGGTCTGGCGCGACAGCAGGCTGGCTTCGCAGCCGATCACCAAGCTGCCGCCGTGGCACTACTTTCCCGATGCGGATGTAGCCTTCTGGCGCAGCGGCTGGAGCAGCGATGCCACCGCCGTTGCGTACAAATGCGGGCCGCCTGAGGGACATGCCGCGGCCAAAGAGGCCATCGCATTTCCGGACTGGCGGCAGGAGGAGGGCCACGTCCATCCGGATGTGAACAGCTTCATTCTGTGGGCGCATGGGCAGTATCTGACGGGGGTCTCCGGCTATGCGGGTGTGCCGCGCACGGACGAGGCCAACACGCTGCTGGTGGATGGCAAGGGCCAGGGCAACGATGGCGCCAAGGGGCACGATGCCTGGCTGGGCACGCCGTATGCGCGCTTGAACCAGGCGCATATCGTGAGTGTGCAGTTTGGAGCGAAGGGCTTTACCGCGACGGGCGAGGGTGCGGGCGCTTATAACGCCGCCACCGGACTGACCCAGTGGAAGCGGACGCTGCATCTGCAGCCGGGCAGGCTGACCGTGACAGACAGCATCGCAGCAAGTTCGCCGATGGTCTTCACGGAGTTCCTGCATTCGGATACGACGGCGGTGGCGCAGGGCGGGCAGAAGTTCCTGATCGACGTGAACCGGGTTCCGCTGCAGGTGGCCCTGCTGGCTCCGCCGGATGCAGTGGTGACGGCAGAGCCGAATATCGTGATGGGGCCGGGACGGCCGGGTTCGGTGGACAAGGGAACGCTGGAGCAGCGCGGTGAGCGGATTCGCGCTGCGACGGCGCAACCGGCGAAGACCGCGAGCTTCGACTGGCGTCTCACATTTTGAGAGGCTTTCCCGGCAAGCAACAGAACCTTCGCCGCGCGCGAGGGTTACTATCTGCTGTAGACGCGTCTGCGGGCGCGAAGGAGAGTTCATGCGTTTTCCTCGAATCATAAGCGCGGCAGCGGCGGTGTTCCTGATAGCGGCAGCGGTGAGCGGAAGCGGCGAGAGCGCGTTGCAGTCTTCCTCGGCCCCATTGAAGTCGCCGTGGGGAGCAGCCAAAAGCAAGCCTGCGGGCGGGCGATATGATTGCCCCGCGACCAGCGCCCTGCCGCACGACATTGCCGCGGCAGATTATTACAGCGACGCCAAGCACTCCATCATCGACCCCACGCGCTATGCTGCTTACAACGCCGCGCAGGAGCTGTATCGCAGCCAGATGGTGGCGGCGGAAGATGCAGCGGACACGTATCAGAAGACCGGCAAGCTCGCGGCTGCGATGTGTGTGGTGCAGATTATGAAGGCAGACGCCGCGGCGGACTCGATGACGGGAAGCATGTCAACAAACCAGGCGTACTACGTGCAGAACTGGACGCTGGGCGCGCTGGCTGTGAGCTACCAAAAGGTGCAGCAGAGCGGCGTAATGAGCGCGGAGGATAATACCGCCATCGCGGCGTGGATGGTGAAGGTCGGCCGCCAGGTAGAGACCTACTTCCAGGCGCGGCGCGAGAAGAAGACCGTCGATGGACGCAACAATCATCTGTACTGGGCGGGATATGCGGCGATGGCTGCGGCCATTGTGGGGAACGACCATCCGTTGTTTCATTGGGGCGTGACCACGTATGACGATGGCGTGCACTTTATCGATGCGGATGGCACGCTGCCGCTGGAGATTGCCCGCGGCCAGCGCGCGCTGCACTACCATCTGTTCGCGCTGGGACCGCTGGTGATGATGGCGGAGTTCGGCGAGGACAACGGCTTGCCCATGTATGCCGATAATCACGGTGCGCTGCATGCGCTGGTGAATCGCACGCTGGCGGGCCTGACGAATAATGCCTACTTCAGCACCAGGGCAGGCGCGAAGCAGGACACGCCGGAGGGCGGCAAGATCAAGTCCAATGATGTGCTCTGGGCGGTGCCGTATGTGAAGCGCTTCCCGAACCCCGCCATCAGCCAGATGATCCAGACAGTGCCACTCAAGGGATGGGATTATCTCGGCGGCATGCCTCCTATGTAGACAGCGAGTCAGCGCGGCGCTTCGCACCCGGCAAGTCAGCGAGTCAGCGCGGTATGATGCTGAGCATGAGATGTCTCTGTTTTGCATTAGCCCTGGTTGGGGTTACAGTGCCGGTTTCACTGCCTATTGCTGCACAGGGCAATCAAAATGTGCCTGCAACACCGGTGGCGTGTGCGGTGCTGCGCCCAGCGAATGGCGAGCAGGATACTGCGCGCATTCAGCAGGCGCTGAATGCCTGCGCCCCGGGCCGCGCTGTCGTGCTGGAGGCCGGCAATGCAAGGCAGGCGAGCGCATTTTATGCTGCACCGCTGATTCTTCCGCGCGGAGTCACACTATTCCTGGATGCGGACGTAACCCTGTATGCGTCGAAGAATCTGCGCGACTACGATCTCACGCCTGGAAGCTGCGACCCGGCGAAGAGCTTCGACCCCAATCATCAGACGCCATATTGCAAACCATTCATTTACAGCTATCAGGCAGCGTACAGCGCGGTGATGGGGCCTGGAACGATTGACGGGCGCGGCACTCCGCGCGAATTGGTTACGAGTTATGAGTCCCAGGGATTCACCGTGAGCGGCGTAACGCTGCGCGGCGCGGTGGGCACGTTGCTGGCGGTTTATAAGACTCCGCACTTTGCCGGTTCGGATATTGTGCTGGAGGCGAAGGGCGCGGAGACGGATGGGCTGCTGCTGAGCAATGCGGTAGAGCCGGTGGTCAACGATCTCTCCGCCAGCGTTCCCGGATGGGGCATGGCGGTGCGCGCCAGCATTCTGGGCCCGACGACGGATGCAGAGTTCCGCTTCATCCAGGTGACCGGCGGCAAGGGAATTCTGCTGGGCGACAGAGAGTTTGGCGCAATGAGCAATCTTGCGTTCTATACCGTGGATGTTTCGCATAGCGCTGCCGGAATCGTCACGGTGCAACATGCCGCGCAGGGCAAGATGGAATCCGTTGCGTTCAGCGATGTGTGCTTGCAGGATGTCTCCACGCCGCTGCAGCAGGCAGACGGTGCAGCAGTGGAGAGCAGCAAGCTGCCGGGCGTGAAGTTTACAAAGCTGGCGATGTATTCCGGAAACGATGCAACTCACTGTATGTGGCAGCGGCCCGCGTACACGCCGCCGCAGGTGGATCTCTCGCAGCTTCCGCATCCGGGAGTGAAGCGCGCGCTGACCGTAGCGGCTTCCGGGGCGGATTTCACCACGGTGCAGGCTGCCGTGGATGCACTGCCGGCCAGTGGGGGCACGATTCGCGTCATGCCGGGGACGTATAGGGAAGTGGTGGCCATCCGCAAGGCGCATGTACGGCTGTATGGCGCCGATGCGGATGCCGCAAAGACCGTTATCACGTACGGCAACTGCGCGCCGACCAGTGGCGGAACGTTTAACACGGGAACAGTATTTGCGGAGGCTGACGACATTACGCTGGAGAATCTGACCATTGAGAATGACTGCGACCGTCATGCGAAGGGACAGGCCGTGGCCCTGCATACGCAGGGCGACCGCAACATCTTCCGCAACCTGCGCATTCTCGGCTCGACGGATACTCTCTACGCCAGCGCGAAGCTCTGCTACGGCGACTATGGCCCGTGTGTTCCGGCGCGGCAATATTTTGCGGATACGTTCGTCGAGGGCGGCGTGGATTTCATCTTCGGCGACAGCGTCGCCTACTTCGACCACTGCACTCTGCATGGGCTGCCCGGCGGCAACGTGATGTTCAGCGCGCAGAGCAAGCACTATCCGGCGGAACAGAGCGGCTACGTCTTCGCGGATGCGCACGTCATGGCTGCCGCCCGTACCAATGGAGCGCTGGCGCTGGGGCGCGCCTGGCGGCCCTACTCCAGCGTGGTGTACCTGCATGCCCGGCTGGACTTGCCGCTGCCGTCTGCGGGATGGGTGGACTGGCCGCGGTTCGGCGTGCCCACATTGCCTACGGCCTTCTATGCCGAGTTTGAATCCACCGGAGAGGGCGCGAATCCCGCGGGCAGGGAGAAGTATTCGCACCAGTTGACCAGGGAGCAGGCGGCGCAGTTCACCCTGCAGCGGGTACTGGCGGGTGCTGACCATTGGAGTCCGTCACGCAGCGAAGCGCAGTAGATGCCGGGCCCGGGCTGACAGAAGACAGGCCCGATGAAACATTTCATTCCGGTCAAATTGAGTGCGGGCAGCGGAGAGATGTGTTGAAATAGACACATAACAAATATCTGGGTCCCCCGTGCCAAATTATGTCTAAAGAACTCAAGATTACAGTAGTAGGCTCAGGCTACGTTGGCCTGGTCGCCGCCGTGTGTTTCGCTGAACTCGGTCACCAGGTCGTTTGCGTGGATAATGACGAAGCCAAGGTGGAAGCGCTGCGCAGCGGCGATACCCTGATCCACGAAGATCATCTGCCAGAGCTGCTGAACCGCTACCGCAACAACCGCGTGCGGTTTGAGACGGACCTGGCAGACTCCGCGCGCGACTCTGACGCTGTTTTCATCGCCGTCGGAACGCCGCAGAGTGATACCGGCGACGCCGATCTCTCTTACGTGGAAGCGGTGGCGAGCGAGCTGGCACATTCGCTGGAGCATTACACCGTAATCACGGAGAAGAGCACCGTGCCGGTGTACACCAACCAGTGGATTCGCAAGGTGGTGGAGCGCAATGGCGGCGCGCGTGAGCTGTTTGACGTTGCCTCCAATCCTGAATTCCTGCGCGAGGGAACTGCCGTCTGTGACTTCCTGCACCCTGACCGCATTGTGATTGGCGTGGATTCTGAGCGTGCCGGCGTGGTGCTGAGCGCCATCTATGCGCCGCTCACCAGCGGAGAGTATTACACCCGCAAGAACGCTATCCCGGGCCGCTGCAGCGTTGCAGCGCCGCCGCCCATCCTGCTGACCTCCACCAAGGCGGCGGAGATGATTAAACACGCGTCCAATGCATTCCTGGCGCTGAAGATTTCATTCATCAATGCCGTCTCGAATCTCTGTGAAGCGGTGGAAACGGACGTGGAAGAGGTAGCGCGCGGCATGGGCATGGATGAGCGCATCGGCCCGCGGTTCCTGCGGCCCGGCATCGGCTATGGCGGCTCCTGTTTCCCCAAGGATGTGGCCGCATTCCGCTCCGTGGCAGAGCAGAATGGCCTGGAGTTCGGCCTGCTCAGCGAAGTCGAGAAGATTAACAGCATCCAGAAGAAGCGTTTCCTCTCCAAGGTGCGCTCTGCCCTGTGGACGCTGCGCGGCAAGAAGCTCGCGGTGCTCGGCCTGGCCTTCAAGGGCGATACGGATGACATTCGCGACTCACCGGCGATCGAACTGGTGAAGCTGTTTCTGGAAGAGGGCTGCACCATCGCTGCATTTGACCCGGCGGCCATGAAGCGCAGCGCCCAGGTGCTGGTGCCTGGTCCGCAATTGCGATATGCGGAGAGCATATTTGATGCGGCGACGGGAGCCGATGCCGTTCTGGTGCTGACGGACTGGAAAGAGTTCGGCGCCATCGATCTGGGGCAGTTGAAGAGCAAGTTGCGGTATCCCATCGTGGTGGATGGGCGAAACATGTTCGATCCCAAGACAATGGCCATGCACGGGTTTACCTATTTGAGTGTGGGCCGACCCATCGCACATCCGCCACGCGGGGCCAGCGGTATTCGCCCTGCTGTAAAGATGTAGTCAAAGGACAGTAAATGAGTCGACGTATTCTTGTAACTGGTGCTGCAGGATTTCTAGGTTCCCATCTGTGTGACGCTCTAACGGCTGAAGGTAATCGGGTGGTCGGGGTAGATAATCTCTGCACCGGCAGCCTGAGCAACCTGGAACAGCTCATGGACGAGCCCCTCTTCAGCTTTGAGGAGCACGATATCTGTCTGCCCTTTGACTACGGCAAGGTAGACCTGGTGCTGAACTTCGCTTCGCCCGCCAGCCCGGACGATTATGCGCGGCTGGGCATTGAGACGCTACGGGTCGGCTCCGTGGGCACCATGAACGCGCTGGAAGTGGCGAAGAAGCACGGCGCCGCCTTCCTGCATGCCTCCACTTCAGAGTGCTACGGTGACCCGCTGGTGCATCCGCAGCCGGAGAGCTACTGGGGCCACGTGAACCCGGTCGGGCAGCGCTCCGTCTATGACGAAGCCAAGCGCTTCTCCGAGTCCGCCACCATGGCCTACAACCGCTATCACGGGGTCAACACGCACCTGGTGCGCATCTTCAACACCTACGGCCCCCGGCTGCAGGCAGACGATGGCCGCGTGATCTCAAACTTCATGATGCAGGCCCTGCGCGGCGAAGACCTCACGCTCTTTGGCGATGGCTCGCAGACGCGCAGCTTCTGCTATGTCTCTGACCTGATTCGCGGCATCCTGCTGCTGGCGGCGTCAGACGAGCATCTGCCGGTAAACATCGGCAATGACAAGGAATTCACGATGCGCGAGTGCGCTGAGGCAGTGCTGGAGATTACCGGCTCAGCCAGCAAGCTCATCTGCATTCCGCTGCCGGAAGAGCGCACGGACGATCCCAAGCAGCGCCGGCCTGACCTGACCAAGGCGCGCACCCTGCTGGGTTGGGAGCCGAAGATCCAGTTCCGCGAAGGACTGGGACTCTCGCTGGACTACTTCCGCAGCTGCGTCGCCGAGCGTATCTCCTCCTGAAACCCGCGGAGGAACCCAACCGGGTTCCTCCTTCATTCCTGCCAGCTTCGGTGCAGTATACGCGCAGACCTGCATGCCTGTATGTTGCTGTGTCCAGTGGATTTCGCACTGTGAGACGGCGCACTGCATCGTACTCATGTGTCGTACGTCACATCGCCTTCAGGCTTTCCAGTTGCACACTAGGTGCAGGTCCCAACGAAGAGGATGGCCTTGAAGCAAAGCACGTCCTCTGACCCAGGCTGAAAGGCCGGGATGGGAAGAGGAGCAGCATGAAGAAGACAGTGATTCTGGACGCGAACGAGGCAGTGGCCTCCGTCGCTTATCGTCTATCGGAAGTAGTTGCGATCTACCCCATCACCCCCTCGTCGCCCATGGCCGAGTGGGCTGATCAGTGGAGAGAAGAAGGCAAGCCGAATATCTGGGGATCGCTTCCCCTGGTTGCCGAACTGCAGAGCGAAGGCGGTGCGGCCGGTGCGCTGCACGGCGCGTTGCAGGCGGGTGCGCAGAGCACCACGTTCACCTGTTCGCAGGGCCTGCTGCTGATGATCCCCAACATGTACAAGATTGCCGGTGAGTTGACCTCCGGCGTTATGCACGTCACGGCCCGCGCCCTGGCCACGCATGCACTCTCTATCTTCGGCGATCACTCTGACGTGATGAGCTGCCGCACCACAGGCTATGCGATGTTGTGCTCCAACTCGGTGCAGGAAGCGGCGGATATGGCGCTGATTGCGCATGTTGCCTCGCTGGAAACGCGCATTCCGTTTCTGCATTTCTTTGACGGCTTCCGCACCTCGCACGAAGTGAACAAGATCATCCCCATCTCGGATGAAGACATCCGCGCCGTGCTGAATGACAAATTTGTGATTGAGGCGCGCCAGCGCGCACTCACCCCGGACCGTCCCATTCTGCGTGGAACCGCGCAGAATCCTGACGTCTTCTTCCAGGCGCGTGAAGCCTGCAACGTCTTCTACAACGCAGCGCCTGACATTGTGCAGGACGTGATGGATCGCTTTGCGAAGCAGACGGGCCGCCAGTACAAGTCGTTCGACTACTTCGGCGCGCCGGATGCAGAGCGCGTCATCATCCTGATGGGTTCCAGCGCGGGAGCGGCAGAAGAGGCCATCACCCGCCTGACCGCGCAGGGTGAAAAGGTCGGCGTGTTGAAGGTTCGCTTGTTCCGCCCGTGGGACATCTCACACTTCCTGCGCGCATTGCCGCGCACGGTGACCACCATCGGCGTACTGGATCGCACCAAGGACCCGGGTTGCGTGGGCGAGCCGCTGTACCAGGACGTGATGACCGCTGTATCGGAAGGCTTGTCAGAGGGCACGCACCCGGTGATCGTAGGCGGACGCTACGGCCTCTCGTCGAAGGAGTTCACCCCGGCCATGGTTGCGGGTATCTTCGAAGAACTGAAGAAGTTCAAGCCGAAGAATCACTTCACCGTCGGCATTGATGACGATGTGACGCACACCAGCCTGCCGTACGATCCCACGTTCTCGACGGAAGATCCAAAGACGGTGCGGGCGCTGTTCTATGGTCTGGGTTCTGACGGCACCATCGGCGCCAACAAGAACTCCATCAAGATCATCGGCGAGCAGACTGACAATTACGCGCAGGGCTACTTCGTGTACGACTCCAAGAAATCGGGATCGGTCACGACCTCGCATCTGCGCTTCGGCCCCAAGCCGATCAAGTCCACTTACCTGATCACGGAAGCGAACTTTGTGGCTTGCCACCAGTTCTCCTTCCTGGAGCGGATGAATGTGCTGGAGTGCGCTGCACCCGGTGCGGTCTTCCTGCTGAACTCGCACTATGGGCCGGACGAGATCTGGAACCATCTGCCGCGTGAGACGCAGAAGACCATCATCGACAAGAAGCTGCAGTTCTATGTGATTGACGGTTACAGCGTGGCGGGTAAGACCGGCATGGGCAACCGCATCAACACCATCATGCAGACCTGCTTCTTTGCCATCAGCGGCGTTCTGCCGCGCGAAGAAGCGATTGAGCACATCAAGAAGGCCATCAAGAAGACCTATGGCAAGCGCGGTGATGCTGTGGTGGCAAAGAACTTTGCCGCGGTGGATGGCGCACTGGCCGAGCTGCACCAGGTCACGGTGCCGGCTGCGGTTTCGTCAACCTTTGGCATGCAGCCTGCGATCTCGGCCGAAGCGCCTGCCTTTGTGCATGACGTTCTGGGCAAGATTGCCGCAGGACACGGCGACAGCCTGCCGGTGAGCGCGTTGCCTGCCGGCGGCACGTTCCCCACAGGCACGGCGCAGTGGGAGAAGCGCAACATCGCACAGGAGATTCCGGTCTGGGATCAGGATCTCTGCATCCAGTGCGGCAAGTGCGTAATGGTTTGCCCGCACGCGGTCATTCGCTCCAAGGTGTTTGATCCGTCGTACGCCAAACTTGCGCCTGCCACAATGAAGTCGGCCAAGCCTAAGTGGAAGGGCATGGAGAACGATCTCTACACGCTGCAGGTTGCGCCGGAAGATTGCACCGGTTGCCGCCTCTGCATTGAGGTCTGCCCGGCCAAGAGCAAGACGGAGCCGAAGCACAAGGCGCTCAACATGGAGCCGCAGGTTCCTCTGCGCGAAGCGGAGCGGGAGAACTGGAAATTCTTTGAGAGCCTGCCCACGGTCAACCGAGACGTCCTGAACCACAACCAGGTGAAGGATGTGCAGTTGCTCGATCCGCTGTTCGAGTTCTCCGGCGCATGCTCCGGCTGCGGCGAGACGCCCTACGTCAAACTGCTGACGCAGTTGTTCGGCGACCGTCTCTACATCGCCAACGCGACCGGCTGCTCGTCTATCTACGGCGGCAACCTGCCCACTACGCCTTACACGGTCAACAAGCAGGGACGCGGCCCAACCTGGTCAAACTCGCTGTTTGAAGACAATGCCGAATTCGGCATGGGCATGCGGCTGGGCGCTGATCAGCAGGAAGCCTTTGCGAAGAATATGTTGACGCGCATGCTGCCTGCTGTAGGCGAAGAGCTGGGAGGCGCCATTCTGGCTGCCGACCAGAGCACTGAGCCCGGCATCAACGCACAGCGTGAGCGCATCGTGAAGCTGAAGGAAGTCCTCAGCAAGATCGATACGCAGGAGGCCCGCAACCTGGCTTCAGTAGCAGATGCGCTGGCTCGCAAGAGCGTGTGGATCCTCGGCGGCGACGGCTGGGCCTATGACATCGGCTTCGGCGGCCTGGATCATGTGCTGGCATCGGGGCAGAACGTCAATGTGCTGGTGCTCGATACCGAGGTCTACTCCAACACGGGTGGCCAGATGTCGAAGTCCACACCGCGCGGTGCGGTGGCGAAGTTTGCCGCCGGCGGCAAGCAAAACAGCAAGAAGGACCTCGCCATGGAAGCAGTGAGCTACGGCTCAGTGTATGTGGCCCGGGTGGCAATGGGTGCGAACGATACCCACACCATCAAGGCCTTCCAGGAGGCCGAGGCCCACAACGGCCCGTCCATCATCATCGCCTATAGCCATTGCATTGCGCATGGCTATGACATCACCTACGGCATGGAGCAGCAGAAACTGGCTGTGCAGTCCGGCTACTGGCCGCTGATGCGCTACAACCCATCGTTGCGCGATACCGGTAAGAATCCGTTCCAGCTTGACTCCAAGGCGCCGTCGATTCCGTTCAAGGAGTATGCGTACCACGAGGCGCGCTACACCATGCTGGCACGCAGTCACCCGGACATCGCCAAGGAACTGTTGCGCGAAGCTCAGGACGACGTGGAGCGCAACTGGCGGGTCTACACCGGGCGGGCCGCCATGCCCGGCCGCGGCGAGACACCAAACATTGCGCCGCCGGAGAAGGAAGGCGCGGTGACTCCGCTGGGCAAGGGAGGCAACGCGTAGTGACGAACCTGAGCACGGAGTACCTTGGCCTCAAACTGACGAGTCCACTGGTGGTTTCATCCACTCCGCTCTCGGAGTCGATCGCCAACGTACAACGCATGGAGGACCACGGCGCATCTGCCGTGGTCCTTACATCGCTGTTTGAAGAGCAGCTCGACCTGGAAAGCCTGGCGCTGGACCGTACTCTCTCGCGCGGCACAGAGTCCTTCGCCGAAGCCCTGACCTACCTGCCTGATTATGCCGACTATCGCTCCACGCAGGATGCCTACCTCGCGCATCTCGTTCAGGTAAAGAATGCCGTCTCCATGCCGGTGCTCGCCAGTATCAACGGCGTAACGCCCGGCGGCTGGGTACGCTTTGCGCAGGATGTGGAAGCAGCCGGCGCGGATGCGCTGGAGCTGAACACCTACTCGCTGGCCATCAATCCGTGCATCCCCGGCAAAGAGATTGAAAAGCAGCTGGTGGAGCTGGTGCGCACGGTGCGCCGGAGCATCAAAATTCCGTTTGCGGTGAAGCTCTCGCCGCAGTTCACCAGTATTCCCAACCTGGCTGCGCAGATTGATGCAGCGGGTGCAAATGGCCTGGTGCTCTTCAACCGCTTCTACCAGCCTGATTTCGATATTGAAGCGATGGATGTGCTGCCGCGCCTGGCCTTCAGCCGTTCCGACGAACTGCTGCTGCGCCTGCACTGGACCGCGATTCTGTACGGGAACGTCAAGGCTGATCTCGCCATCACGGGCGGCGTCCATACCGCCACGGATGTGGTGAAGGGAATTATGGCGGGCGCGAAGGTTGTGATGACCACCTCGGCGCTGCATCAGCAGGGGATTGAGCAATTGCAGGAGATGCGTGACGGGCTGCTGGAGTGGATGGTGGAGCATGAGTACGCGTCACTGGCACAGATGCGCGGCGCACTGAGCCGCACCAGCGTGCCGGATGCCTCGCCGTTCGAACGCGGCAACTATATCAAGACGCTCAGCTCATATACCTTGCGCTAGAGCCTGAGTCCGAAGTTCGCCGCATAATTGTTGTCATTCTGAGTGCAGCGAAGAATCTGCTGCCTGCCTGATTCGGCTGCGAACGCTACAAACAGGTCTCTCGGCTTCGTCCGCAAACAATCGCGGCCTCCGGTCGAAATGACAATGTTGGGGGATGGCAGAACAACCTGCCAATATGCCCTGGGTGCTTTAGGAATTCAGCAAGGCGGCGCGTACGGCGGCGATCGCTGCGGGCAGTGCGGCTTCCACCACCGGCGTCAACTTCTCTGACAGATCGAATGATGCAGCGCCCACGGTGACGGCGACAGCCTTCGCCGGACGGTGGGCATAGAGATCTTCGGCCATCTTCAGCAGCGATGCGGGGTCGAGATGATGGGTGAGAATACGCGGCAGCTTTTCGGCGGGCGTGATGGTCATGGTGGTGACAATGCCCGGCGCAGTCACCGCCGAACAATCCACAAAGACAACAGCGTCAGCTTCACTGATCGCGACCGCGTGCTCTGGAAGAAACTGCTGGGCCATGATGACCGTTAAAGCGCTGTGCGGTGGATTCTCATCCACCGCACGGGCGATATGCCAGCCAACACCGTCGTCACTGCGCAGCGTATTGCCGCAGGCCAGTACCAGGGCGCGTGCCGCTGTACCGGCGGTTGCCATTAGCGCCTCTGAACCGAGTCCAGCAGTTTGCCGTCGGGCGACTGCAGCTCAATGGAGAGCGGCATCTCGCCGAAAGCGTGGGTGGAGCAGCTCAGGCAGGGATCGAAGGTGCGGATCACGGCCTCAACGCGGTTGAGCATGCCATCCTGCAGCTTGTCAGCCTTTACGTAGCGCTGTGCGACCTGCAGCACGCCGCGGTTCATGGCGTTATTGTTCTGCCCGGTTGCGATCACCAGGTTGGCCCATGTCATCTTGCCTTCGTCGGTCACCTTGTAGTGGTGCATCAGAGTGCCGCGCGGAGCCTCGGCCATGCCTGCGCCTTCCAGCCGGTTCACGCCCGCGGTTGCGCGCACATGCGTGTCCAGGATGGACGGATCGCCGAGCAGCTGCTCGATGGTCTCCAGACCGTAGAGGATATCAATCAGGCGTGCATGATGATAGTAGAACGAGCCGAGGACTGGGCCGTTGGCGAGCTGCTTGAACTCCTTCAGTTCTTTATCAGCGAATGGCGTGCCTGCGTGGGTGGCGATGTTCAGCCGGGCCAGCGGGCCAACGCGATAGGAGCCGTTCGGATAGCCGAGCGCCTTGTAATACGGGAACTTCATGTAGGAGAACGGCTCGACCGCTTCGCCGATCACGTCGTCGAATTGCGCGGCCTCCAGCTTGTCGTGCAGCACCTTGCCAGTGGCGTCAATCAGCCGCAGCGTGCCGTCGGTAAACTCCAGTCCGCCGTCTTCGCCGACCATTCCCAGGAATGCGCCTGGAAAGTTGGCGAAGCTCTCGATCTCGTCCTTGAACTTACCGGCGATGCCCTTGTAGGCGGTGAGCGCCATCTTGATGTTGGCGTAGGCTTCGGGCAGCATGGCGAGAATCTCATCGCGCTTGATTGGGTCCAGTGGCTCGGTGACGCCGCCCGGAACGATCCAGCCGGGATGAATGCGCTTGCGGCCCAGCAGTTCAATCATGTGCTGACCGAAGCGGCGCAGGCCAACGCCGGCGCGTCCCAGCTCAGGGAAGGCTTTTGCGACGCCGAAGATGTTGCGGTCGGCGGGGTCAGCATCCATCCCCAGCAGCAGGTCAGGCGAGGCGAGGTAGAAGAAGCTCAGGGCGTGCGACTGGATGCTCTGGGCGAGATTCAGTGCCTGGCGCAGCTTGGCGGCGGTGGGCGGAATCTTGACCGCCATAATCTCTTCGCAGGCCTTGGCCGAGGCGATGAGATGGCTGACGGGGCAGATGCCGCAGATGCGCGCCATGAGCGACGGCATCTCGTAGTAGGGGCGGCCTTCGCAGAACTTCTCAAAGCCGCGCACCTGCGTGACGGTAAAGTACGCTTCGCTGACCTCGCCTTGTTCGTTGGTCTTGAGCGTGATCCTGCCGTGGCCCTCAAGCCGTGTTACCGGGTCGATCGTAATTGTTTGCGGCATATGCTCTCTCTCCTACGCACCAAAGCGGGTTAGCGTTGCAACGTCCGGCATGCGGCCGGCCAAAAGTTCAGACACTACGGTGAAGAAGGTGTCTGCCGAGGGCGGGCAGCCGGGCAGGTACAGATCCACATTCACAAATTCGTGGACGGGGCGGACCTTGTTCAGCAGCGCCGGAACGATCTGGCACGGCGTCTGCGCCTGCAGGCTGGCGTTCTCATGATAGGCGCGCTGCAATATCGGTTCCGGGCCGAAGGGATTGCGCATGGCGGGCACATTGCCTGTCACCGCGCAGTCACCGATGGCGACCAGCAGTTTCGTGTGGGCGCGGATGTGATGAATCTTGTGCTCATCTTCCACGCTGCTGATGGCGCCTTCGACCAGCGCGACATCCACCATATCCGGAAAGGTCTTGAAGTCGACCAGCGGGCTGTATACCAGGTCAAACTGGCTGCTCAGATCGAGCAGGCGCTCATCCATGTCCAGAAAGGACATGTGGCATCCTGAGCAGCCGTCCAGCCATACCGTTGCTAATTTAATTTTGCTCATTGTTCCTCTCGCATCATGTTGAGGTAAGGCAGGAACTCCGGATACTTGGGATGATCGGAACCCACTTTGCTCTTATCGAAGAGTGCACCTGTCGGGCAGACCTGAACGCACTTACCGCAACGCGTGCAGGTTGACTTGCCCCAGGGATCCATCAGGTCCGTGATGACCATGGAATCGATGCCGCGGCCCATGACATCCCACACATGCGCGCCCTCAATCTCAGCACAGACGCGAACGCAGCGGGTGCAGAGGATGCAGCGGTTGTGGTCGGCCACAAAACGCTCGTGCGAGGCGTCCACCGGCAGCGCGGGGCTGCGGTAGGGAAGCCGGATGTGGGTGAGCCCCTGCGATTGTGCGATGGACTGCAGTTCGCAGTGATTGTTGGAGACACAGACCGCGCAGACGTGATTGCGTTCCGCGAAGAGCAGCTCCAGGATGGTCTGGCGATAGTGCAGCAGGCGGTCTGAAGTCGTAGTGACCTCCATACCTTCTTCCACCTTCAGCACGCACGCCGGAAACAGCTTGGGCGAGCCCTTCACTTCCACCAGGCAGAGCCGGCACGCACCTACATCCGTCAGGCCGTCGAGATGGCACAGCGTCGGGATGAAGATCTTGTTCTCGCGCGCCACTTCGAGGACGGTCTGGTCGGCACGAGCGCTTACGTTCACACCGTCAATGACGAGTGTCTTGATATCGATGGCAGCGCTCATGCTGTCACCTCCACTTCTTTTTGCGCCTTGCTTCCGCAGGCGCAAACACCCGCAGGGCAATGCTTGTTGTCAATGTGCTCCATGTACTCGTTCTTGAAGTAGCGCAGTGTGCTCAGCACGGGATTGGGCGCTGTCATGCCCAGGCCGCACAGGCTGCTGTTCTTCACCACGTCGCACAAGTCGATGAGCAGATCCAGGTCAGCGTGGGTGGCTTCGCCGTCGCAGATCTTGGTCAGCAGACCATGCATCTGGGCGGTGCCGGCGCGGCAGGGAATGCACTTGCCGCAGGATTCCGTCATGCAGAATTCCATGAAGAACTTCGCGACGTTGACCATGCAGGAGGTATCGTCCATTACGATCATGCCGCCCGAGCCCATCATGGAACCAACGCCGATCAGAGCTTCATAGCTGACCTGCAGGTCAAGATGCTCTTCCGGAATGCAGCCGCCGGAGGGGCCGCCGGTCTGCACCGCCTTGAACTTGTGTCCGCCGGGAATGCCGCCGCCGATATCAAAGATGATCTCGCGCAGTGACATGCCCATCGGCACTTCGATCAGCCCGGTGTGAGTGATCTTGCCGGTCAGGGCGAAGACCTTGGTGCCCTTGCTCTTCTCCGTGCCGATGCTGGAGTACCACTCCGGCCCCTTGCGGATGATGGGAGCAATATTGGCGAAGGTCTCCACATTATTGAGCAGCGTGGGCGACTTCCACAGGCCCGACACCGCCGGATAGGGCGGACGAACCCGCGGCTGGCCGCGCTCGCCTTCAATCGATGCGATCAACGCCGTCTCTTCACCGCAGACGAACGCGCCCGCGCCGAGACGAATCTCGATGTCGAATGCGAAGTTTGTGCCGCAGATATTGGTTCCCAGGAAGCCGCGTTTGCGTGCCTCGCGCAATGAGGCGGTGAAGCGGCTTACGGCGAGAGGATACTCGGCACGGACGTAAACGTAGCCCTTGCTTGCGCCCACGGCATAGGCCGCGATAGCCATGCCTTCAATCACGCGCTGCGGGTCGCTCTCCAGAACACTGCGGTCCATGAAGGCGCCGGGATCGCCCTCGTCACCGTTGCAGATCACATACTTCTGTGCGCCTGCAGCCTTGGCGACCATGCCCCACTTCAGGCCGGTCGGGTAACCGCCGCCGCCGCGCCCGCGCAGACCGCTCTTGGAGATCTGCTCGATGACCGTCTGCGGGTCCATCTGGGTCAGGGCCTTCATCAGCGCCTGGTAGCCGTCGTGGGCAATGTATTCGTCAATCTTTTCCGGATCGACGTGGCCGGAGTTCTCCAGCACGATGTGCTGCTGGCCCTTGAAGTACTTCTCCAGGTGGGTCTGCAGCTTCTCCACCGGCTTGCCGCCCAGGCTGGCGACGATCGCTTTGGCGTCCGCTTCGTGCGCGTTGCCGTAGAGCGTCTCCGTGGGATCGACCAGCACCAGCGGACCGGCGGCGCAGAGGCCCATGCAGCCGGTCTTGCGCACATGGCAGCTCTTGCCGCTGGCGGCTACCTCGGCCTGCAGGGCATCGTGCAGCTTGTCACTATGCTGCGACATGCAGCCCGTGCCTTCGCACACGTTGAGTTCGTATTCAAACTTGCCGTGCTCGGCAGTATGCGTTTCCGCGATCTGCAACAGCTCTTCACTAGTCATTGGCTGCCCAACCTTCCAGGTGTTCCAGCAACTGCGCAGGCTCAATCAGCCCCACCAGTTCGCCGTCTTCCAGCACCACGGGCGCGCGGCCACATGCGCCCACGCAGCGCGCTGTCATCAGTGAGATATTGCCATCGGCTGTGGTCTCGCCTGCCTTGATGCCAAGATGCTTCTCCGCCTCGGCCACCAGCTTGTCCGCGCCCTTGATGTAGCAGGCGGTGCCGGTGCAGACCGTGCAGGTGTGCTTGCCGGCAGGCTTCATGCTGAAGTGGTGGTAGAACGTGACCACGCCGTAGGCCTGGCTCAGCGGCACATGCAGTGACATGGCGACAAAGCGGATGGCTTCGCGGTCCAGAAATCCAAAGGAAGATTGAACGGTGTGGAGTGTCTCGATCAGGGCGTTGCGATTGTAACCGTGGCGGCGCATCGTCCCGTTAACGATCTTCCACCGCTTATCGTCGGATGGAAGCGGGGGCATTGGGTAGGCTGGCAAATTTCCTCCTGCGTTATGCAGATCCGTAAAATCAGGCCCCCAACCAGTGACTGCCGGGAACCGCATCGTGCGTGTACCAACTACGTCAGACAATGTCTTTGTACAGCGGGGCCTCCAGCGCAGTCGGTGATAGCCATCACGCCTGTGCAATGAATCACTTCCGAGACTCTGCGCAGGTACCTCATTGCATTCGTATTACGTGCATTTCACATCATGAGAATCGGCGGGTGACGAACGTCACATCTTCGCCTGTCTATCTTCGCTACCATCGGTTGCAGTGCATGAACTCTCCATCGCGGAATCCATTCTCGACGGCATCCGAGCAGAACTGCTGCGCTATCCCGGCGCGCGCCCGGTGCGGGTGGGTGTGCGCATCGGTGAACTGGCCGCGGTGGATGTGGATTCACTGACGTTTTGCTTTGAAGCGGTGGTGAAGGGTACTGAGTGGGATTATCTGCGGCTGGATGCGCGCGTTTGCAGGCAGCAGAGGCGATGCAAAGACTGCGGCAAAGAGTTTGAGGTCACGGAGTACAACGCAACCTGCCCGCAATGCAGCGGCAGCGAGACCGCGCTGACCAGCGGCGATGAACTGGATTTTGACTACCTGGAGGTAGAGACCGATGGAACGCCTGCCGCTTAAATCGAAGGTGCTGAATGAGAACCAGATCATCGCGGAGCGGCTGCGTGAGAGTTATCGCGCGCACGGCATTCTGTGCCTGAACCTGATCAGTTCACCCGGCTCCGGCAAGACCGCCCTGCTGGAGCGCACACTCGCCAGCCTGCCCGCGGCGACGCGCGTGTGCGTGCTGACCGGCGATATCCAGACGGACAATGACGCACGCCGCCTGGCGCAGTACGGCTTTCCCGTGCAGCAGATCACCACCGGTGGAACCTGCCACCTGGACGGCCGCATGATTGAGAAGCACCTGGCCGCGTGGAATCTGGAGGATATTGATCTGCTCTTCATTGAGAACGTCGGCAACCTGGTCTGCCCGTCGAGCTACGACCTGGGGGAAGCGTCGAAGATCGTGTTGCTCAGCGTGACCGAAGGTGACGACAAGCCGCTGAAGTATCCGTCAATCTTCTTCAAGTCAGACCTGTTCGTTCTGACCAAGGTAGACCTTTTGCCCTATGTGCCATTCAGCGCGGAGCAGGCAGAGACCAATGCGCGCAAGGTGCATCCGGGCATGGAGATTCTGCATGCCTCTTCGACCGTGCCGGGCGGGCTGGATGCCTGGCTGGACTGGCTCAGGGTGCGCATGGCGGCGGCCAAAGAAGCTGCGCTGGCACCCGCGCAAATGTAATCCTGATTTCTGATAAAGTTCTTCTGCACAGGAGAACGTGTGATGTCACTCAAGCTAATCGTCAACCAGAAGCCTGTTGTAGTGGATGCGCCGCCGGAGATGCCGCTGTTGTGGGTGATTCGCGACTTGCTGGGGTTGAAGGGGACGAAGTTCGGCTGCGGCGAGGGCCAGTGTGGAGCCTGCACGGTGCTGGTGAATGGCCACCCCATGCGGTCGTGCCTTACCCCGGTATCCAGCGTTGCGGGCGACTCCGTGATTACAGTGGAAGGCCTGTCGCAGAATGGGGATCACCCCGTGCAGCAGGCGTGGCAGGCGCTGGATGTGCCGCAGTGCGGCTACTGCCAGTCCGGCCAGATGCTCTCCGCGGCGGCGCTGCTGATGCGCACACCCAATCCTACGGATACTGACATTGATGCAGCGATGAGCGGGAATCTCTGCCGCTGCGGCACCTACTCGCGTATCCGCCAGGCGATACACCAGGCAGCGGCCAGAGAGGCGCGCAAGTAAGAGGTGAATACCATGCAAAACACTTCTGACACTTCGATGCGGATGCAACGGCGCAGCTTTCTGCAGTTGAGTGCATTTGCGGGCGGCGGCCTTCTGCTGCGTTCTTACCTGAATCTTCCTGCCTTCGCGCAGCAGCACTCGCCGCTCACACCCGATGCCTTCATCCGCATCGCACCCGATGGAACAGTGACGCTGATGGCGAAGATTCCCGAGATCGGGCAGGGAATCAAAACCTCTCTGCCGATGATGATTGCGGAGGAACTGGATGCAGACTGGTCGAAGGTAAAGATTGAGCAGGCTGATCTGGATGAGAGCCGCTACGGCGGGCAGAGTGCCGGCGGCAGCACATCGATCCCTTCCAACTGGGAGCCGCTGCGCCGCGTGGGGGCTGCAGGCCGGTATCTGCTGGTGCAGGCTGCGGCGCAGACCTGGGGCGTGCCGGCGGCGGAGTGCACCACGGCTTCGGGCCGTGTACTTCATACCGCATCGCAGCGCTCGCTGAGCTATGGCCAACTGGCGGCGAAAGCAGCGACGCTGCCGCCACCGGATCTTGCTGCGCTGCCGCTGAAAGATCCGAAGGATTATACGATCGTCGGCCACTGGCAGACCGGCTGCGATAATACGGCGCTGTTGACCGGCCAGCCGCTCTTCGCAGGCGACATTACGCTGGCGGGTATGCTCTACGCGGCGTATGAGAAGTGCCCGGTGTACGGCGGCGTAGTGAAGAGCGCGAATCTGGACGCGGTGCGCAAGCTGCCGGGCGTGCGCCAGGTCTTCGTGGTGGAGAACATGCTGAAGCCCGGTGTGGTGGATACGGGCGGTGCGCATCCTCTGCCCGGCGTGGTGATACTGGCGCAGAGCTGGTGGCAGGCGCAGAGTGCGCGTAAGACGCTGCGCATTGAGTGGGACAAGAGCGGCTGCCGGCCCCAGAGCTCGAAGGAGATCGCGCAGAAGGCGGATGCGCTTTCGCACGCATCGCCCGTGAATATGCTGCGCCGGCAGGGCGATGCCGACGCTGCGCTGCAGCGCGCCGCGCAGGTGCTGGAAGGGGCATACTCGTACCCGTTCATCGCGCACGCTACGCTGGAGCCGCAGAATACGACGGCGCATTACAGCGACGGCAAGCTGGAGATATGGGGCAGCACCCAGGCGGGCGGCAATGGACTCATGCGCGTGGCGGACCTGCTCAATATTCCGCCGGAGAAGATCACCATCCACCTGCAGCGCGTTGGCGGAGGATTCGGGCGGCGGCTGGTCAACGATCCGATGGTGGAGGCAGCGTGGATCAGCAAGACTGCCGGTGTTCCGGTGCAACTGCTGTGGTCGCGCGAAGATGATTTTCGTCACGACTTCTTCCGCCCCGGCGGCTTCCAGTATCTGAAAGCCGGGCTGGATGCGCAGGGCAGACTCAGCGGATGGAAGCACCACTTCGTCACCTTTGGCGAGGGCGAGCACACTGTCTCCGGCGGCAATCTGGAGCCCGATAATTTTCCCGCCAACTTTGTGCCGGATTACACACTCGGCATGTCGCCGCTCCCGCTCTGGCTGCCGACGGGGCCGCTGCGCGCGCCCGGGCACAACGCACACGCCTTCGTGGTGCAGAGCTTTCTGGATGAGCTGGCCCATGCGGCGGGGCGCGATCCTCTCGAATTCCAACTGGAGATTCTGCGCGGCCACGCACACGGCGGCGGCGCTGCAGCGGATGAGCCGGTTGAAGGCCAGACCGCCGGAACCGCTCCCGTGCGCAAGCCCGCACGCTCCGGCTTTAATGCAGCCCGCATGCAGGCGGTGCTGGCGCTGGTGGCGGAGAAGTCGGGCTGGGCACAGCGCAAGCGCGCGCCGGGAGCAGGCATGGGTATCGCCTGCTGGTACTGCCATGCGGGTTACTTTGCAGAAGTGACTGAGGTCACGGTAAACGCCGCGAACCAGGTGCGGGTGCGCAAGGTATGGGCCGCGGGCGACGTGGGTAATCAGATCATCAATCCCAGCGGCGCGGAGGCGCAGGTGCAGGGCAGCATTGTGGATGCAATGAGCGAGATGACGCAGCAGATCACGCTGGAAAATGGTGAGATCATGCAGACGAACTTCAACCAGCATCCGATGCTTCGCATGCGCCAGTCGCCGGAGATTGAGGTGCATTGGAGCATGAGCCGCTACCCGGCCACCGGTCTGGGCGAGCCCGCGCTGCCGCCGGCCATCCCCGCCATCTGCAATGCCATCTTCGCGGCCACGGGGAAACGCATCCGCTCACTACCCATGACGCAGAGTGGATTCACCTGGGCGTAGCTGCTCCCTATCGCTTGCAGAAGCGCGCAGAATAACGGCGGGTTGCTGCGTCATCAGGGGCGGGTGGCCAGCTTGCTCACGCCGCCCGCTGTTGCAGGCAGTCCGGCAGCAATGGGCGTGATGGCCGGGGCTGCCGCGCCCACAATCTCAGTCAGCACTCCCCCCGGCTCTGAAGGGCTACCCGCTGAACCGGTATTGCCCACCCACACATTTCCAGCGCTATCCACGGCGATGCCTGCAGCACCGGCAAAGAAATAGGCAGCGGGATTGGATGCCTCGGTCGTCTTGGCGAAGCCTGTCGTTGTCGGGGAGATAGCAGCCCCGTGGGTATTGAACTCCGAGACCGATCCCGTGGAAGCAGACGAGGCATTCGTGACCCAAATATTGCCCGCGCCATCGATCGCTTCCTGCATGGAATTGCTCAGCCCGCCGCCCACATAGGTCGCGAGCACCGCGAGTGGAGCAGTCGAGTTATTCGCCTGCATCAATACCAGAGAGGGACTGGAGCCGTTCGCAATCCAGGCATTGTTGTCGGCGTCAATGACAACATTCTGCGGATTGTTGGCCGTCTGCGAATTGGCACTCGTATACTCCGTGTTGGCAAGATACTCTTTGACGCTAATGTGGCCGCTGGGCAGCCACACGTTGAAGCAGGAATCGAGTGCAAGGCTGCCGGCGCTGGTCTGTGAAATGCCGGAGTCAATGAGCGCAGGTGCAGTTCCGCTGGCTGCGCCATGGGGAAGCTTCATCAGCGCGCCGCCGCCCACGGTGTGGCCTGTGGGAGCGGTTGTGCCGGCTAAAACAGTGCTGCTGTCTGCGATGAAGATATTTCCGGCTTCGTCACTCGCCAGGGTCGCGGGGCCATTGCCGACGGGAAACGTGTTCACCGCGCCTGAGCCCGGGATATATTCCAGCACATTCGATTGATAGCCCACCGTGTTGTCTGCACTCGGTGTGGTGCTGCCCAGATTGGCAGCCCAGATATTTCCGGATGGATCGATCGCCAGGGAATGGCCTCCCCAGATGGAGGTTGTGGCGGCTGAAGTTGCGGTTCCTATCAGCGCCTGCGCCAGCGGCACTCCCACTGGACTGATCTCAATCAGGCTATTGCCCGCTGCATTCGGATAACCGGCATAGGCATTGATCCACCAGATATTGCCTGCGGCGTCGACGGCTGGATAGGCAGGATTGTTGAAGAGGTACACCGTGCCGGGTGTCTGGCTGGTACTGCTGTAAGCGATGCCCACGGTCCAATCCGATGGCGCTGCGCGGAGGCCCGCGCCATAGGGCGGATTCGCTGTGCCCAGGCCGTAGACCGATGCCATATTGGATACGCCGCCCACGGCGTCAGTGGGATTCGACGCCATGTAGTACGCGGCCTGCAGCGTGTTGGCTACAGCCGCCCAATTGACGCTGGAAAAGAGCGCGGTACACGGCGCAGAAGCTGCGCCCGCTGAGTTGACGCAGGCCGCCAGCACATTGGCAGCAGAGTATATCTTGGCGGATTCCGGTGTGGCTTTTACCGTGGTGCCGGCCACGCTGGCGGCTGTGCCTGTGAGCACGGTGGGGCCGGAGTATCCCTGCAGGTTGACCAGATTGGAGACGGTACTGGCTGCATGGACCAGTCCCGCGATGTTGGACGCGCTGGTGCCAAAGCTTCCGGTGGAGGGATTGTAGAACTGCTGCAGCGCTGTCATGCCCGCGAAGGTCGAAGCTTCATTGATCACCACAACCGGCTGCGCGGCGACGGCAGCCGGGCAATCGCCCAGCACAGCAAGCAGCAGGGAAGCAGAATTCACTCCACCGCCCGCATCTCCCCCTGCGATGGTGAGATAGAGTGTCTCGGAATATGCCGGGTCGTTTGCCGCCGGGCACGTGATGGCGCCATTCAAATTGAAGGAGCCGGTGCCATCCTTCGCTGTGGTGGTGTGTGCCAGTTGATGCGCCGGGCTGCCATAGCCGGTTTTACCGGCAACATAGGCATACACATCCGCGCCGGCAATCGGCTGACGGCCTCCGAAAGCGTTGCCGGCCAAACCTCCACCCGGTGCGTGACCAGAGAAGCCGTCACCGGCAGGCGCAGTGCCCACGAGCGAGCAACCCGTGAACGTCAGGGATGAAACGATGAGAGAAAAGATTGGAACCGTCAGGCGAGAACAAAACAGGCCACCGCAGTGCACGTATTCCCCCAATTAAAATGCGCGGCCTTTGGGGAAGAGCGACATGGCCCGTTATGTGTGCGCGAACCTGATGTTTTCCGGATCAGGTTCTGCTGAATTGGCACAAGTATACATGGCTATGCAGTTTGGTTTGTCTTGTAAGGGACGAGCTTCAGCTCGTCCGAAAAGTCAGACCAAAACATTGCGGGCTTTAGCCCCGGAGGGAATTGCCTCCGGTGCTGAAGCCCAATTGATTCTGTGACCCTTGCGGCGCGGCTCAAGCCGCGCCCTTTCAACGCCAAACTGACCCACTACCGGGAACCTGCCAAAACGCTGCAGCTCGGGCAGGGGGCAACTCAGGCAGGTGCAAGGCGCGTCTGATGATCCAGAGAGGTACAAACATATGCCGACTACATTCACCAACACCAACTCTGGCGAGACCGCATCGTCAGAGGCGCTGAAACACAAGGAAGGCGATGCCGTGAAGAAGAGTGTCGACTCGGTTGCGGATGACAGTGCCACGCGCGCGGGCGACCGCATGAAGAAAAACGAGAAAGATCAGCTGTTCACGAAATAGCAAGCTGGAGTGCAAAGAGAAAGGCGGCCTGCAAGTGGCCGCCTTTTCTTTTGTTTGATAGCCGGTAGCTACAGTGTCAGCAGGTCCTTCACCTTCTGCACCACCACGTCGCGGCTGATGTCAGAGATGGCTTCTGTCAACGGCAGTTGCTTGGGGCAGGCCTGGACGCAGTTCTGGGCGAAGCCGCACTCCTGCACGCCGCCGTCGCCGGCGAGCGCGCGAAGACGCTCTTCCTTCAGCACGGAGCCGGAGGGGTGATTGTTGAAGAGCTTGACCTGCGCGATGGTGGCTGCGCCGACGAAGTTGGTGTCGTCGTTGAACTGCGGGCAGACCTCCATGCAGATGCAGCAACTGATGCAGTTGCTCAAGGGGTAGAGGGCTTCCTGTACCTGGGGGAACTGGCGCGGGCCTTCGCCGAGATCGTAGGTGCCGTCGACCGGCACCCATGTCTTCACGCGCTTCAAATTCTCAAAGAGGACGGAGCGGTCCACGGCCAGATCGCGCACGACGGGGAACTTGGAGAGCGGCTCCAGCCGGATGGGCTGCTCCAGCTTATCCACCAGCGCCGAACACGCCATGCGCGCCTGGCCGTTGATGCGCATGGAGCAGGAACCGCAGATCTCTTCCAGGCAGTTGGAGTCGTAGGTTACGGGCGTGGTGGGCTTGCCGTCTGCCGTGACGGGGTTGAGGGCGATCTCGCCGAGCAGCGAGGTGATGTTCATGTTCGCGCGGTAGGGCACCTCGAACTTCTCCACGAGGGGCTTGCCTTCGGGGGTGAGCTGGCGGGTTATCTCGACCTTGATTGTGCGATCTGCCATATAGTTCCTGTGCTCCTATGAGCTGTTGAGATTCTTCCCCTTCGCGATGCTCAGGGTCAGAATGACAAATTATGTTGCTCAGAATGACAAACGTTTAAGCCTATGCGCTGGCCGCGTAGTTGCGCGGACGCGGCGTGATGTACTGCGTGTCGACCTCTTCAAATTCGAACTTCGGGGCGGTGCCGTCAAAGCTGGCCTTGGTCGTCTTCAGGAACTTCTCGTCGTTGCGCTCGGGGAAGTCGGGCTTGAAGTGTGCGCCGCGGCTTTCATCGCGCAGCTCCGCGCCTTGTACTATGACGCGGCCAAGCTGCAGCATGTTGTAGAGCTGGCGGGTGAAGGCGAAGCTGGTGTTGGCCCACTGGCTCTTGTCGCTCAGGTTCACATTCTTGTAGCGGTCCAGCAGCTCCACGATCTTTGCGTCTGCTTCGCGTAGGCCCGCGTTGTAGCGGATGATGGTGGCGTGCTTGGTCATGGTTTCGCCCAGCTCGCGCCATATCTTGAACGGATTCTCCGTGCCCTTGTTGTTGAGCAGAGCATGGTTGAGCTGCACCTGGCGGGCAAGTTCGGCAGCGTGGCCGCCGTCGCCTTCCATCGCGGGCAGGCTCTTGGCATAGGCCATGGCCGCAGGCCCGGCGACGAAGCCGCCATAGATGCAGGAGAGCAGCGAGTTCGCGCCCAGGCGGTTCGCGCCGTGGATGGAGTAGTCGGCTTCGCCGGCAGCAAAGACACCGGGGATGTTGGTCTGCTGGTTGAAATCCACCCACAGGCCGCCCATGGTGTAGTGCACGCCGGGGAAGATCTTCATCGGAACCTTGCGCGGATCGTCGCCGACGAACTTCTCGTAAATTTCCAGGATGCCTTCGAGCTTGCGGTTCAGCGTCTCGGCGTCAATGTGGGTGAGGTCAAGGTAGACCATGGGCTGGCCGTCGATGCCCATGCCGTGCTCGTACACCACCTTGAAGATGGCGCGGGTGGCCACGTCGCGCGGCACGAGGTTGCCGTACTTCGGATACCACTCTTCCAGGAAGTACCAGCGGTCGGCTTCCGGAATCGCGGTCGCGGTGCGCTTGTCATTCTTGTCGCGCGGAACCCATACACGGCCGCCTTCGCCACGGGCTGACTCTGACATGAGCCGGAGCTTGTCTTCGCCGGGAATGGCCGTGGGGTGGACCTGAATGAATTCGCCGTTGGCGTAGTACGCGCCCTGCTGGTACAGCGCGGATTGCGCGGAGCCGGTGCAGACCACGGAGTTGGTGCTCTTGCCGAAGATCGCTCCGTTGCCGCCGGTGCAGATGATGACGGCGTCGGCGGGGAAGGTGCGCGTCTCCATGGAGCGTAGATTCATCGCGACCACGCCGCGGCAGGCGCCTTTGCTGTCGAGCACGACAGAGAGGAATTCCCAGCCCTCGTACTTGGTGACTTTGCCCTCGGACTCGTGGCGGCGGACCTGCTCATCCAGCGCGTAGAGCAACTGCTGGCCCGTGGTTGCGCCTGCAAACGCGGTGCGCTGGTAGAGCGTGCCGCCGAAGCGGCGGAAGTCCAGCAGGCCTTCTGGCGTGCGGTTGAAGGGGACGCCCATGCGGTCGAGAAGGTCAATGATGGCGGGACCCTGCGCGGTCATGGCTTTGACGGGGGTCTGGTTGGCGAGGAAGTCGCCGCCGTAGATGGTGTCGTCAAAGTGCTTCAGGACGGTGTCGCCCTCGCCCTTGAGGTCTTTGGCGGCGTTGATGCCGCCCTGCGCGCAGACGGAGTGCGAGCGCTTGACCGGGACGATGGAGAAGAGGTCAACCTTGCCGCCGGCTTCGGCGATCTTGATGACAGACGAGAGGCCAGCCAGGCCGCCGCCGATGACGATGATGCGTGGTGTTGCTGCCATGTTCTTCGTTCCTTCCGGGGCTAAAGCCCCGTGTATTGCGAACCCATTTCAGTGGGCTAAAGCCCACTGCTTAATCCAAAACTACTTTTGCAGATCGGATGATGTGGTGTTGGTAGAGTCTGGCGGTGCGGCTACGGGTGCAGGCAGCACAACCCCTGCGGGCTGCGCAGGCATCACATCCGCGGGGGCGTTGGGATACTTGTAGACGACCGCGTAGATGCTGATCAATCCCATGACGCAGAGGATGGTGCCGAAGGCTCCGCAGACATAGCCGAAGCGCTTGCGGGCGGTGGTGCCGGGGGTGATGCCCCACTTGGCGGCGAAGAGCCAGATGCCGTAGGCGAAGTGCCAGGTGGTGGCGATCATCGCGAGGACGTAGACGGCGAGGATGAGCGGGTGCGAAAGCTCGGCCTGCACCTTGTGGAAGGCGGCGCCGGGATGCTCCGGCAGGCTGACGCCGTGGAAGCGCTGGCTCCAGACGTGGTAGCCGATGTAGCAGAGCGCGATCAGCCCGGTCACGCGCTGCATGAAGTACATGTAGTTGCCGGCCCAGGGATAGATGTTTACGTTGGAGCGGCCACGCCACCAGATGTACACGCCGTACAAGGCATGGAAGGCCAGCGGAATGAAGATGAACGTCCACTCCAGGATGCGGACCAGCGGCAGGGAGTTCAGGAACTTGACCTGCTGCGCATAGGCGAGCGGGCCGTTCCAGGTCTCAAAGTTGGAGACAATGTGCTCGATCAGGAACGCCCCGATGGGCACAATGCCGGAGAGCGAGTGCAGCTTGCGCCACAGGAACGAATTGCCTTTTCCCGCTTGCAGGGGTTGAACGCCAGGGGGAATGGAATGAGTGACTTGGTTCGTGGCAGTGGCCATCGTGCGGGGAGCTCCTGAGGGTCGTGCGTTGCGAAGGTTGCGAGTCATTATTTCGCTTGCGGGAAACCAGCGTCAAGTAAACCGTTTCGATTCTGCGCGATTATCGGGCCAGCTGGTCGAGCAGCGCACGAAAGGCGCGTCCCCGGTGGCTGAGCTGGTGCTTGGTTTCCAGGGAGATTTCGGCCATGGTCTGCTGCAATTCGGGCAGATAGAACAGCGGATCGTAGCCGAAGCCGCCGGTGCCGCGTGGCGCGGTCAGTATCTCGCCCTCCACGGCGCCCTCGGCGGTGTGCAGCACCTCGCCGTCACGAGCTACAGCCAGAGCGCAGCGGTAACGGGCCTGGCGGCAGTTGGGCGGCGCGCCATCCAGCGCGCGCAGCAGGCAGGCGTTATTGCGCTCGTCTATATTGGCCGCAAATCTCTGCGAGTTTGCGGGGGTGCTGGTGGGCGCAGCGGGAAAATGCTGGTCGTCAGCATAACGGGCAGAGCGCACACCGGGCGCGCCGCCGAGCGAGTCCACTTCGAGACCGGAGTCATCGGCCACGACCAGCAGGCCCGGCGCGTGCTGCGAGTAGTAGACGGCCTTGGCGCGGGCATTGCCTTCAAAGGTGGGCTCATCTTCCGGCGGCGCAGGAATGCGGTCAAGGCCGGGCAGCGGAAGCACGCTGATGCCGTGTACGGCGGCTGCAGTGGCGAAGTCGCGGAGTTTGCCGGGGTTTGAGGTAGCGGCGTAGAGCGTCATGACTTTCATATCGTAGCTGGTTTGGACATCCTTCCAACCCAGGTCTCAAACGCGAGACCCATTCGGCTTCGCTCAGGGCAGGCTCTGGGGCACCCGCTTCTGAGCCGCTGCGAGCAAACAGCAGGTCCTTCGGCTGCGCCACTCGCGATGAAGCTGCGAGCGGCTTCGCTCAGGATGACAAATTTTATATTTATCAGGCGCTGCATGACCTGCGTTGGCCGAAGTGCGAAGGGCCGAGTTACTGTGCTCATTATGCGCTGGACGGGATACGCACCCACGACTTTGAGATTCATTCGGCTGATTTAGCTTCTCGGTTGGCCTTCAATTCCAGCTTCCAGCCGAGAATCTTTGCGCGGGCAGAGGCTGCCTCCGCCTCCGGCACGCGTCCAGCGTGCTGCAGCAGGATGGAGAGGCTGGTCCACGCCAGAACATCGTCCGGCTGCTCTGCCACGAGCTGCTGGGCTGCGACGATGCCCTGGTCAAGCTGCCCGGCGGCATCGAGCGCCAGAATCAGCCCGTGGCGTGCGTCAAGATAATCGGGGTTCAGAGCAAGCGCGGCCTGAAAATCATCTACGGCAGCGGCGGGCCGCCCCTCGGCAAGGTGCTCGATGGCGGCATAATAGAGGTCGTCGGCGGTGCGCGAGGTTTTCTGCGGCGTATTGGATTCGTCTGGCACTGTAAACATCATAAAGACAGGGAACAGGGCTTAGGGAAAGACAGTGATTAAAGGTTAGGGATTAAGGGGTTAGAGTGGAACGAGTCATTCTGAGCGAAGCGCAGCGAGTCGAAGAATCCAGATGATGATATTCGCGGCACAACACTTCAGTGTTTTTTGGTTAGAAACTCTCAGGCTGCATTGCAAGGGTCAGCATTCTCTGGATTCTTCGCGTAGAGCGCTCAGAATGACACCCATTTTCTAACCCCTGATCCCTGTTTCTTACCCCTGCAATTGGAGCGAAACCATGAAGGTGCATACCGAGTATCTGACGATTGAGACGAAGAAGCGGTACGAGATGGTGCATCTCACGCCGCGGATTGAAGAGATTGTGCGCAAGAGCGGCATTGCGGATGGCCTGTGCTTTGTCTCGCCCATGCACATCACAGCCGCCATTTATGTGAATGATAACGAGAGCGGCCTGATTGAGGATATCGGCGAGTGGCTGGAGAAGCTGGCGCCACGCTGGCCGGGATACAAGCATCACCAGACGGGCGAGGATAATGCCGACGCCCACCTGAAGGCGCTGCTGCTGCACCATGAGACGACGCTGCCGGTGACGAATGGACGGCTGGATCTGGGACAGTGGCAGCGGGTGTTTTATGCGGAGTTTGACGGGCAGCGCAGCAAGCGCGTGATTGTGAAGGTGCTGGGCGTTGCGGCGGAGTGAAGTGCAGGCTTCGGCCGGAATCGCAAAAGCTGGATTTGGCCCGCTTTACTCTTTGCGCGGGCGGCGGGGCGCTGCTTCTGTGGCGGCGGTCGCGGCGCGGGCGCTGGCGGTAACGGAGAAGCCGGCAGCGGGTGCGAGTGCAGCGGCGACCGAGCCCAGACCCTGCAGCACATGAATGCGCCAGGCGCGGGTGCGCTCCGCCACGGTGGAGCAGCTCTCCGCGATGGCCAGTTTCTCGCCGGTGACCAGCGTCAGGATGGTATCGGGAACTGCTTCGACATACTGGATCAGATCCGAGTTCACGATCAGAGAACCTCCGTTGAGACGCGTCAGTTCAATCATGGCCGCTCCTTGAGCTTCTTTACTGTTATCGGCCATGAAGACCTGCAACATAAATACGCTGAAAGAGGGACGGCATCGCACCGAAGTCGTATGAACGTTTGCGGAGGTGGGATGCGTGGGGCGGAGCGGAGTGGCGCAGGCCTAGCCGGTGACGGCAAGCTCTTCTTCCAGCCGCTGTTTCTCATACAGGCTGGTGTAGTAGCCGTTGCGGGCCAGCAGCTCGTCGTGCGTGCCCAGCTCGGCAATGCGTCCGGCCACCAGCACGGCGATGCGGTCCGCATTGCGCACGGTGGAGACGCGGTGCGAGATGAAGATGGTGGTGCGCCCTTGCATGATGCGGCGCAGCTCATCCAGAATCTGCTCCTCCGTGTAGGTGTCCACGCTGGCCAGAGCGTCATCGAGCACAAGGATGCGAGGATTGCGGATGACGGCGCGCGCGATGGCGGTGCGCTGCTTCTGGCCGCCGGAGAGCGTAATGCCGCGTTCGCCCACGACCGTCTCAAAGCCCTGCGGAAACTCCAGAATCTCATTGCCGATGTGCGCGGCGGTGGCCGCCTGCAGTATGTCTTCCATGGTTGCACCGGGAGCGCCGAAGGCGATGTTCTCGCGGATGGTATCGCTGAAGAGGAAGGTCTCCTGCGGCACATAGCCGATGCTGCCGCGCAGGGTGGCGAGGGGAAAGTCGCGGATGCTGCGTCCGTCGAGGTACAGGGAACCGGCAGGCGCGTCGTGCAGCCGCGGTATCAGCCCCACCAGCGTGGATTTGCCTGAGCCGGTGGGACCGACAATCGCCAGGCTGGTGCCTGCGGGAACGTGCAGGTTGATGTGGTGCAGCACTTCGGTGCGGTGGCCGGCTTCATCCACATAGGCGAAGCTGAGGTCACGAAATTCAATGTCGCCGTTCAGCCTGGCGTCGGCTGCGATGGCCGGGTCGATCTCGTTGTCTGCGATCTCAGGCTTCTGGCGCAGCAGCTCATCAATGCGGGTGACGGAAGCGGTGCCGCGCTGGAAGAGATTGATGACCCAGCCGAGCGCGATCATGGGCCAGGTGAGCAACACCATGTACGTGTTGAAGGAGACGAAGTTGCCGGAGGTAATGTGGCCTTCCACGACCTGGCGGCCACCGACGAAGAGCGTGAGCACAAGCGAGAGGCCGAGGACAAACTCCAGCGTGGGCCAGAGCATACCCATCAGGCGGACAAGATGCAGCGAGCGGCCAATATACTCCTGGTTGGCGCGCTCGAAGGAGGCGATCTCCGGCTCCTCCTGCGCGAAGGCGCGGATCAGGCGCGCGCCGGAGAAGTTCTCTTCCGCGCGGGCGGAGATATCAGAGAACATGGCCTGAATGCGTTCAAAGCGATAGTGGATACGGTGTCCGAAGTACTGCACCATGACGGACGCGATGGGCAGCGGCACAAAGGCACAGAGCGTGAGCCAGGGGCTGATGTGCAGCATGAAGTAGAGCGCGCCGACCGTGAAGCAAATGGTATTGGCGCTGTACATGATGGCGGGGCCGAGCAGCTGGCGCACGGCGTTCAGGTCATTGGTGGTGCGCGCCATGATGTCGCCGGTGCGGTGGGTATGGTAGAAGCTCTGCGACTGGCGTTCGAGATTGGCGAAGATGTCGTTGCGCAGATCGAATTCGATATCGCGCGAGACGCCGATGAGAATCCAGCGCATCAGGAAGAGGAAGATGCCCTTGATCACGGCGACGGCGAGGATCAGCAGAGCATAGTGGAAGATCTTGCCGCGGGTGACGCCGTGGCGCATATCGTCAATGGCGCGCCCCACGATGAGCGGAAACAGCACCCACGCTGCATTGGAGACGACGACAGAAAGGCCGCCCAGAAGCAGGGCGATGCGATATCGCTTGAGGTACGGAACGAGCGGTCGCAGTCGTTTGAAAATGGGTACCTCGCAGGTGGCTTCAGGATAGAGGAGAGATTTTTCCCTCCTCTATCCGATGCCGTTGGGGGTTACTTTGTTTCAGGTTTTGCAGGAGCAGCCTGCGGTGCGGGCTTGGTGGCCGGCTCCGGTGGTGTGGCTGAGGCAGGCTTGTTGTCCGGCGGCGTAGCGGGCTTGCTGTCAGCAGCGCCGGCGGGCTTGGCCGGAGCGGCGGGCGGAGCCGGAGGCGTGGGTGCCTTGTCCGAGATGGCGATGAGCTCCACGTCAAAGATCAGGTCCGCCTTGGCGGGGATGACCGGCGGGCGGCCGGCATCGCCATAGGCAAGCTGGTAGGGGATGAAGATGCGGCGCTTGCCGCCGATGTGCATGCCCTGGAAGGCGGTGTCCCAGCCGGTGATGACCTGGTGCGCGCCGTAGGGGAAGGTGATGGGCGAACCGCGGTCGACGGAGGAGTCAAACTTGGTGCCGTCCTTCGCCAGGTAGCCGGTGTAGTGCACGGTATACCACTTCTGCGGCTCGGCCAGCGGACCGGTGCCCACGGAGATGTCAATGTACTTCAGCGCATAGAGCGTCTGCTTCACGCCCGGCACCTTGGGCACGTTCGGCGGAAGCGCTTCGTCAGCATCGGCTGCCGGATGCGCAGCGGTGGTGTGATGCGCGGCGGTTGTGCCGGTGTGGTGCACCGTGGCGGCGGGCTTGGCGGCGGGCTTCGCCGGTGCGGCAGGCGCAGTGGTCTGTGCCAGGGCAGAAGCGCCGGCAAGTGTGAGGGCAAGCAGGGGGGCGATAAGTTTCAAAACTGAGTTCTCCTTTAGATGACGACAAAAAGCCGAGTGCGGGCGGTGAAGAATAGTTTACGTCGGGGTGCGCAGCAGAAGATAGCTGCCAATGAAAGCGAAGAGCAGATCGGGGGACCAGGCGGCTATGGCCGCGGGTAGAAAATTCACATTGCCCAGGCCTTCGCAGATGTTGGAGATCACGACATAAGCAATCGCCACGCCGATGGCGACGGCGATGCCGGTGAGCGAGCCGCGCTTGCCCATGGAGAGGGAAAAGGGAACGGCCAGAATCGCCATCACCAGCGCGCCCAGCGGATAGGCGATCTTATGGTCAAGCTGCACCCGCAGGCGGATGGTGTCAAAGCCGCTCTGGCGCAGGTCATTCACATAGCGGCGCAACTCTCCGTAGTTCATCTCCTGCGCCTGCAGCTCTTCCTTCTTGAAGTAGTTCGGCGGCTGATTGATCTCCGGAAAGCTGGCGACGGCGAAGGGCTGATAGCTGGCGGTACTGTCTCCGCTGAAGGTGCGCTGCCAGCCGTGATCGAAATCCCAGCGGCCCTGGGCAGTGTCCCAGTGCGCGCTGGAGGCGAAGATGCGGCGCTGCAGCTGGAAGCTGTCAGGCTGGAATTCAAAGACGGTGATGTTGGCGAAGACGTCGTGATCGGCATCAAAAAACTGATAGTAAAAAATGGTGCCGGGCTCGCCGGGCTTCTGGTCGCCGAATATCCACTTGCGATCAGGCCGCAGGAAGGTCTGCGCGGGCTTGCCCTTGATGACGGAGCGCAGCGCCTCCTGCCGGCGGTTGGCGCCGGGCAGATAGAACTGGTCGAAGGCGAAGAGCGAGAGCGCGATCAGTGCGGACAGTACCAGAACCGGCGCAACCACGCGATAGAGGCTGGTGCCGGTAGCCTTCATCGCCGTAAGCTCGCTGGAGCGGTTGAGCACGCCGAAGGTGACGAGCACGGCGATCAGCACACAGAGCGGCGCAAGCTGGTAGGTCATGTAGGGGATCAGGTTCAGCAGGTAGTCGCCCACGGTCACCAGCGCGGTGCGGTTGCGGATGATATCGCCCAGCAGCTCAAAGAAGTTGAAGATGAGCGAGAGCATGATGAAGCTGAGCAGGATGACAAAGAAGTTGGTGAGGAACTCGCGCATCACGTAGTCATCCAGAATGAGCGGGAAGCGGCTGCGCAGGGCGCGGCGCGCGCGCATCACTGCGGAATCCTGCACGGCGTGCGACTCAGTCTGCTTTTCTTTCCAGCTGAAGCGTGCCAGCGTCTTGCTGATGCCGAGGCCGATGCTGGAGAAGACGCTCAGCGCCACGCCGCCGCGAGAGAGCTGGTTGAGCAGAAGCCAGCCTGCGAGGCCGAAGATGATGTTCGCTCCCCACACCCCGGCAATGACGGAGATCTTTTGCTGTCGCGCCAGTGCGACACCGACCGAGGAGAAGAAGTAGTACACGAAGACCAGCACGATGGTGAGTACGAATCCCGTGCTCTTGCCGCCGCGCTTGGAAGAGAGGCCCAGGGGCACTGCGACCAGCATCAGCACCAGGCAGGCGGCTGGATAGGAGAGCCGCTTATTCAACTCGATGGAAGCCGCCCGCGCATCGGGCCCATGGGCACGCGAGCGCCTCCACAGCGCGCGGTTAGAGGCTGCGAGAATCGGAGAATCGCTGCGCCCGAGATGGACATCATCCTGCGCGGTGATCTGAATGGGAAGATCCATCTCGCCGAAGGTGGAGATGTTGTACTGGTTGGCGTCGTTGGGCGCGATCTGGTGCTGCTGGCCGTCGCGCAGGCGCATATGCAGTGAACCGTCGCCGCCGTTGATGACGACGGCCTGCTCCGCCGTGGTGATGAGCGGTGATGCGGGCTGCGTGAGATCGGCGAGAAAGACGCGGTGCCACAGCGATGCGCCCGCGCCGGCACGCACATCCTGCACGTAGAGCACGTAGTTGCGGAAGTCTTCATAGAAGACGCGCGGCTGCACTTCAAACGAAGCCTGCGTGCTCTTGAGCGCGTCTTCCAGGTTCAGCAGCGCTTCCGTCGCTCTGGGCGCGACGTACAGCGTATTGAAAAGACCGAGCAGCCACGCCCCCGCCGCCATGAGCGCGACGATGCGCACAAAGGCGAAGACGCCTACGCCGCAGGCACGCATGGCGGTGATCTCGCTGTCTGACGCAAGGCGGCTGAGACCGAGCAGAATCCCCACAAGGACTGCCATGGGGATGGTTACGGTGAGCACGTTCGGCAGGGTGTAGGCGAAGATGCGCGCGACATCGCCGAAGGATGCGCTGTTGCGCACGACGAGCTCCAGGATGCGCCCCAGGTCGCGCATGAAGAGCACGAAGGTGAAGAGCACGCAGCCGATCAGGGCATGCGAGACGACCTCGCCGAGGATGTAGCGTCTAAAAATGCGCAAAGTAAAAGGCCCTGCTGTGCTGCATTAAGTTTACCGCGTCGCGCTGAATCGGCGCAGGCGCAGGCTGTTTGCCAGCACGCTGGTGGAACTGAGCGCCATGGCCGCGCTGGCGACCACAGGGCTGAGCAGGATGCCGAAGGCCGGGTACAGCACTCCCGCGGCGATGGGCAGGCCGATCAGGTTGTAGCCCACGGCCCAGCCAAGATTCTGGCGCATGATGCGTACGGTGCGGCGGGCGATCTGGATGGCCGGTGCGAGCGCGACCAGACCGTTGTGGGTGCCGCCGCTGAGCAGCACAATGCCGCCCGCAGCGCGCGCGATATCGGTTCCGGTCCCCATGGCGATGCCCGCGTCGGCTTGCGCCAGTGCGGCGGCGTCGTTCACGCCATCGCCGATCATGGCCACTTTGTGCCCATACTCCTGCAGGTTGCGCAGCATGGCGACTTTGTCTGCCGGCAGCAGGCTGGTGCGGACATCCGTGATACCGGCGCGGTCGGCAATGCTGTGCGCGGCCGCCACCGTATCGCCCGTCAGCATCACCACATCAATCTCCATCTGGATGAGTTGCCGGACGGCTTCCACGGCTTCGGGCCGCAGCTTGTCCTCCGCTTCGAAGGTGGCAACGTGCACGCCGTCAATGGCCATGTGCAGCGGGGTGTAATGAGTGGGTGCAATGTCCGGTGGAGTGGCGTTGACCTCAGCCAGCAGCGCCTTCGTCCCCAGCAGGATGCTGTGGCCATCCATGCTGCCGCTCACGCCGCGGCCGGGCAGGGCTTGAAAATCCTGCGGTGCCGGAAAGCTCTCGCCGGTCAGCAGTTCCACGCGGGCGAACTGGACGACGGCCCGCGCCAGTGGATGTTCGGAGCGGGATTCTAGCGATGCAGCATAGCGCAGAATCTGCTCGCGCGAGAAGGCGCTGTCTGCGGTGTAGAGTCCGGTGACCTGCGGCTCTCCCAGCGTGAGGGTGCCGGTCTTGTCAAAGGCAACGGTGTCGATCCCGGCCAGTCGCTCCAGTGCTTCGCCGCTTTTGATCAGAATGCCAAGCTGCGCAGCGCGGCCAATGGAGACGGTGAGCGCGGCGGGCACGGCGAGTCCCATGGCGCAGGGGCAGGCGATAACCAGCACGGCAACGGCCACGGCAAAGGCGCGCCCCGGCGTGTCAAAGGCGAGCCAGAGCAGATAGGTCACGGCGGCGAGCGCGAGCACGGTGGGCACAAAGACGGCGCTGGCGCGGTCGGCCAGACGCTGCATCGGCGCCTTGGCGGATTGCGCCTCTTCCATCAACCGCACCATCTGCGCCAGCGTGCTCTCCCCGCCGACGGTGGTGGCGCGCAGTTCCATGGCACCCTCAAGGTTCATGCTGGCGCCGATCAGCAGGTCGCCGGGATTCTTTGTGATGGGCAGAGATTCGCCGGTCAGCAGCGATTCATCCACACTGCTCGTGCCGGAGGTCACGACGCCGTCCACCGGCACGCGCTCACCCGGGCGGACCAGAACAATGTCTCCGGTAATGACGGCGTGCAGCGGTAGCTCGACCTCCGTGCCGTCGCGCAGCACGCGTGCTGTGGCAGGCTGAAGTGCCACAAAGCCGCGCAGGGCATCGGTCGTGCGCAGGCGGGCGCGTTCATCCAGCAGATTGCCGAGCAGAAGGAACGCGAGGATCAGGATGACCGATTCGTAGTAGACATCCGCGGAGAGGCCGCGAGTCTCAAAATAATTGGGGATGATGGTGGCCGCTGCGGAGTAGAGAAACGCAGCACCGGTGCCGAGCGCGACCAGCGTGTTCATGTTGGTGCTGCGATGGCGTGCGGCCTGCCAGGCGCGTTTGTAGATGTCCGCGCCGGCCCATGCCATCACCGCAAGCGTAAGCAGAAGCAGCAGCCAGCGAAGAGGTTGCGCAGGAAGATGCATCAGCCACGGCATAAAGCGCATCATCAGCGGATCGAGCGTGCTGCTGGTCCACGCCAGCAGAGGATCATTGCTGTTCGCCGTGGCGGCGTTCATCGGGCCTTCGTGCGTCATGCGCACGGGTGCACTCACGCTCATCAGCGGCATGGAAAGCAGCATGGCCAGAGCGCCTGCGGCGAAGGCAAAGATGGTGCGGCGCGGCAGGGTGGCGTCGTGCGCATCCGCCATATCCATTCCGGCCATCGGAAGCGAAGCATCGTACCCAGCTTTGCGGACAGCGGCGATCAGGTGCCCGGCAGTTTCAGCGGTCACGCCGGAATCCATCACCACGCGGGCAGTATGGGCGAGCAGATTGACGTTCGCCGTCTGCACACCAGGCGTCTGCTTCAGCGCGTTCTCCACGTGGATCTGGCAGGCAGCACACGTCATGCCTGCAATCTGGAGTTGAACTTCGTGCGTCAGCGTCTCCGGCATGGCTCAGGCATCCACGGTGGCGCGGAAACCGGCAGACGCCAGCGCGCCCAGTATTTCGTCCACCTTTGCAGAATCTGCCTGCAGCCTTGCCGCGCCGATGCGTACTTCTTCGGCGGTAGTGCCGGGGATGCTCTGCACTGTCTGCGTGACGCGGCGGACACACGAGCCGCAATGCATGCCCTCGATGTGGAGATTAATGGTTGCCATGTGAGATTGCCTCTGTCTGTACTTTAGAGTCTCGCGGCGCGAAATGCGATGCAAATGTGTGGCTAGCTGGCCTCGGGCTCGGGGAAAAAACGGTACCCTACGCCGCGCACCGTAAGCAAGTGGCGCGGATGGGAGGGATCGTCCTCAATATAGCGGCGCAGGCGGACGATGAAGTTGTCGATCGCGCGTGTGTCAGTATCTTCGCGAACGCGCCAGACCTTCTCCAGAATCTCTTTGCGCGAGATCACGCGCCGCGGGTGCTCAACCAGGAAGCGCAGCAGACCCATCTCCATCAGAGTCAGGCGCTCGGTGCGGCCCAGTGCATGAATCTCCAGATTGGTGAAGTCGACGGTGCGGCCGGCAAAGCTGTAGTTTGCGCCAACCGGCACGCCGACCTCGGCATTGCCCTCCGGCCCGGCCGCTTCGGGTGCGGACGCAGCGCTGCCCTGCCATTGCAGCCGCCGCAGCATTCCCTTGATGCGTGCCAGCAGAATGTTGAGGTCGAAGGGTTTGGTCAGATAGTCATCCACGCCGGAATCGAACCCGTGCAGCACATCTTCCGGGCGGCCGCGCGCGGTGAGCATCAGGATAGGGACAAAGTTGTGCGCCTGGCGTAGCTCCTGGGCGACGCCGAAGCCCTGAATGCCGGGCAGCATCACGTCCAGCAGTATCACGTCGACCTGGAGCGCGTCCCGCTTGTCTTTGGGTAACAGCCAGCCGAGCGCGGTCTCACCGTCGGCAGCGTGATGCACGGTGTAGCCTTCGGCTTCCAGATTGAAGATGAGGCCCTTCGCGAGATGCTCCTCGTCCTCGACCAGCAGAAGCACAGGCTTATCCGTTTTCATGCCGGTTCACCGATGGAGCTGGGCAGGGAGGCGGTGGTGGTTGCAGTTGCCGGGGCCAGCGGCAGTTTGATGGTCATGGTGCTGCCTTTGCCGGGGCCGTCGCTGCTGGCAAAGGCGTCGCCACCATGCTGGCGCGCAATGGAGCGCACGATGAATAGTCCCAGACCGGTACCGTAAATGCGCACGGCGGAGCGCGACTGCACGCGGTAGAAGCGTTTGAAGATGCGTTTCAGGTTCTCCTCCGCAATGCCGATACCGGAGTCCTGCACGTCGAGCATGACCCACACATCGCGTTCGATGTGCAGACGCACGCGCACATGGATGGATTCGCCGGAGTACTTCACGGCGTTGTCCAGCAGATTCAGCACGGCGGAGTTCAGTTCCACTTCATTGGCGATGACATAGAAACTCGCGTCCGGATCAAGCGGCTCCAACTGTATGGCCTCTTCCGGCAGATGCATGCGCTCGCGCGCAATGGCGATGCACTGCGTCACCAGCGTCTTCATATCCAGCCGCTTGCGCCCGCGGTCGCGGCGATTGTGCAGCGTCTCTGCCGCCTTCAGGATGGTGTTCACTGTGCCCAGCAGCCGCTCACTGTCAGAGAGCATGATGCGGTAGAACTCCTGCCGTTGCGCCTCCTCCAGCGGATGCCGTTGCAGCGTCTCCAGATACAGACGGATGGAGGCGATTGGCGTCTTAAGCTCGTGGGTGACAGTGTTCAGAAAGCTGTCCTGCGCGGCACTGTGGCGAATCTCGCGCACCAGGAAGATGGTGTAGACCACCATGCCCGCGACCAGCAACATGCCGAAGAGGCAGCCCAGGATATCGGCCACCAGACCTCGCCAGTGGAAGACCACCCAGCCGATATTCAGCAGCACGGCAACCCCCGCCAGGATGACTCCGAGGGTGATGAAGGTGGCGATGGCTCCGTTGCGGCGTGTGATGTTCATAGGTTCTTTTGCATGCGCGCAAAATAAAAGCGCCCGAGGAAAGTATATCCATCGGGCGCTGGGGAATGTATGGAAAGTATGTAGAGTGAGTTACATGCCTGCGGGCTTCGGGTTCTTCGGGTCAAATTTCGCGGTCTGAACCTTCTTGGCGATGCCCAGCCGGGCGAGCAGCCAGATGCCGTAGTAGTTGGGATCGAACTCATACCACGCCAGGCCATGGCGCGCGGAGACAGGATGCGCATGGTGATTGTTGTGCCAGCCTTCGCCGCCGGTCAGCAGCGCAACCCACCAGCTGTTGCGCGAATCGTCACGCGTCTCAAAGCGGCGCTTGCCGTAGAGATGCGTGGCGGAGTTCACCAGCCAGGTGGCATGCAGACCGAGCACAACGCGCAGGAAGATTCCCCACAGAACCATGCTCAGGCCAAGCCGCCAGCCGCCGGCCAGCGTGCCGCCGATGGCCAGGCCAATGCCCACCACGGTGAGCGGCAGCCAGTGGAAGCGGCTGAGCCACATGTGGAAGCGGTCGCGAACGAGGTCAGGAGCGTAGCGGCCCAGCAGTGCAGTCTCAGAGTGCAGCGCGCGGCCGGAGATGATCCAGCCCATGTGCGCCCACCAGGTGCCGTCGTTCGGGGTGTGCGGGTCGCCGTCATGGTCGCTGTGCTGGTGGTGAACGCGGTGCGTGGCTACCCAGAAGATGGGCCCGCCCTCAAGTGCGAGCGTGCCGCAGATGGCTAGAAAATACTCCACCGGCTTGGGAACTTTGTAGCCGCGATGCGTGAGCAGGCGGTGATAGCACATGCCGATGCCCATATTGATCGCCATGACGTAGAGCACAACGGAAGCAATCAGCGCGGGCCAGCTAAAGAAGAACAGCGCAGCGATGGCCAGCACATGGAAGAGGGCCATGAAGCTGGCGGTGATCCAGTTGGTGTTGGTCTCATTGTGCTCGCGGCCCATGCGCAGGTCGTTGCGTGGGTCAATGCGTGCGTCAGCCTTGTATGCGGGGACGGCGGGCTTTGCCAGTGTCTCGGTGGTAGAAACCGCGGTGGTCATCTCTTCCGCAAGGCTGGTGGATACGGGTGTCATAAGTTCTCCGGACGGGGATTGGATCGCTTGCGCGTATCGTTGTTGCTTTATAGAGCCTACAAGTAAGCGGAGCGGGCGGGTGTAAGAGTTCTGTCACCGGGCGGTGACACTTCGCTTACAGGGAAATGCCCGTGTTTTCAGCGGATTGACCGGCAGATCGCAAAGTTTTGGTAGTGTGGTGGGTACTATGTTGATTCGCCTTATACGTTCGGGTTGCGCTCTTCCGGTTGGTCTGACAATTTTTCTGCTTGCGCCCTGTGGGAAGGCACAGACCGGCAGCGGCACAATCGACCTCTCCAGCAGCAAGCAATTGCTGCTGCCCACGCCGGGGCACCCGCAGCGGACGAACAGCCAGCCGGTGCTGCTGGCGGTCTCGCCCGATGGCCGCTATGTGGTCTCAGTCAACACCGGATACGGCACCGTCGATTCCAACTACATGCAATCTCTCACGGTGGTGGATACGGCGTCGGGCGTGGTGAGCGATGTGCCGGATACGCGCACCATGGTGGGCGCGCCGCAGGTGCTCTTCTCCGGGCTCGCGTTCAGCCGCGACGGCAAACACATTTACGCCAGCATGGCTTCCAGCGTTGCGCCGGAGGGCGGCAAGGATAAAAACGGTGAGAATGCGACCGGCAATGGCATCGCGGTCTATGCATTCAGCCAGGGCGCTCTCACGCCGGAACGGTTTTTGCCCATCCCGCTGCAGCAGTTGGCGCACGGACGCCTGACGCGCGAGATTAACCATAAAGGAGCGGACAAGGGCGTTCCGTTTCCCGCAGGCCTTGCGGTGACGAAGGGCGCGGACGGCGCAGAGCAGATACTGGTGGCGGACAATCTCTCCGATGACGCGCTGCTGATGGATGCCGGCAGCGGAAAAATCCTGACGCGCTTTGAGCTTGCCGAATCGGACACGGTGCCCTCGACCTATCCCATTGCGGTCATCGCCACGCCGGATGGCAGCCGCGCGTATGTGGCGCTGTGGAACTCGTCTGACATTGCAGAGCTCGATCTGCGTAAGGGCAGCGTAGTGGGCACGTTGCAACTGCTGAAGCCCGCGAATCCGGTGAAGCCCGGTACGCATCCGGCTGCCCTCTGCTTCTCCGGCGATGGGCACACGCTCTACGTGGCGCTGGCCAACCGCGATGTGGTGGCGGCGGTGGATATTGCTCCGGGCAGAATGAAGCTGCGCGGATTGTTGGATACGCGGCTGCCGCACCAGACCTACTTCGGCGCGGAGCCGCAGGCCATTGCGGTGAGCGCAGACGGTGAACGCATGTATGTGGCTAACGGCGGCCAGGATGCGGTTGCGGTATTCGATCCGCGCCTGCTGACGCGCTCGGCCGCGGCGAAAGGCATGGTAGAGCCGCTGGGATTCATTCCGACGGAGTGGTATCCCACGGCGCTGGCCCTGAGCGGCGGCAAACTCTATGTGGCGACAGCGAAGGGTGTGGGTACGGGGCCAAACAATATGCCGCAGGCGCATCTGCCCGGCACGCTGACGCCGACAAAAGAGGTGAAGCACCTCTATCGTGCCTTCACGTATACGCTCACGCTGCTGCACGGCTCCATCGCCACGCTGGACGTGAGTACGATGGACGCCAGCCTGCCGCAGTGGACAGAGCAGGTGATCGAGAGTAACCGGATGAAGGCGGCGGAGGCGAATATTGCCTTCGCGCACGGCGGCAATCCTATCCGCCACGTGATCTACATCATCAAAGAGAACCGCACGTACGATCAGGTCTTCGGCGATTTGCAGCAGGACGGAAAGCCTGTAGGCAACGGCGATCCGGCATTGACGATGTACGGCGAAACGGTGACGCCGAATCAGCATAAGCTGGCGCTGCAGTTTGGCGTCTTCGATAATTTTTATGACTCCGGAGAGGTCTCGGGGCAGGGGCATGTGTGGTCTACGGCCGCCATCGTGAGCGATTACATGGACAAGACCATCATGGCCAACTACCGCAGTGACCAGCGTACCTACGATTACGAGGGCATGGTGGCGGAGGGTTATCCACTGCAGCAGGAGATCGCGGATGTGAACGAGCCTGCCAGCGGGTATCTATGGACGAATCTTGCGGCCCACCACAAAACATATTTTCACTTCGGGGAGTACATCTCCAGCGTCTTCTGCGGCGACAAGGCAGGGCAGCTGGTCATCAATCCCGCGCAGGGCGCCCGCACCACAACCGTTGCGGCGTGCCATCCCAGCGCCATTCACAAGGGCGACACAGTTCCTGCAATCTACGGCGGCGGCGTCAGCCGGTATCCGTGGGCGATTCCGCTGATCGCGTCTAACACGCCCACCAAGCCGGAACTGGCCGGGCACTTCGATCCGGACTCGCCTGACTTCAACCTGAAGGTGCCGGACCAGTTCCGCGTGGAGGTGTTTCTGCACCGGCTCGCGGGATGGAAGGCTGACCTCGCCGGGGGCAAAGACACCATGCCGCAGTTCATTCTGCTGCGTCTGCCGGATGACCACACGGCCGGCACAACAGTTGGTTCGCCCACGCCGAAAGCGTCTGTCGCAGACAACGATCTCGCCGTCGGTCGCGCCGTGGAAGCTATCTCGAACAGCGGCTTCTGGGAGGATACGGCGTTCTTCATCCTGGAAGACGATGCGCAGAACGGAGCCGACCATGTGGATGCGCATCGCAGTACAGCGCTCATCGTCAGCAAGTATTCGCCACGGCGCAGCCAGCCGTTTGTGGATAGCCGCTTCTACACCACGGTGAGCATGCTGCGCACCCTGGAGACGCTGCTGGGCCTGCCGCCGATGAACAACAACGACGCCTTCGCTCCGCTGATGGCGCAGGTCTTCAGCGGAACAGGGGATCAGCCTGCGTTCCACGCGGACTACAGCAATCGCGACAATGGGCTGATTTATACGGCCAATCAGAAGACCGCGCCGGGAGCGCAGGAATCGTCAAAGATGAACTTCAACAAGGCCGATCAGGCCGATGCGCGCAAGCTGAACGTGATCCTGTGGAAGGATGCGATGGGAGAGAAGCCGGTTCCGGCGATGATTCTGTTGAAGCCGAAGAAGGAAAAGGATGATGACGACTAAGGAGAGCTGGCAGCAAATTGAGAGGGTGGGGTTGAGCGAGAGATTTGCGCGCGTCGCGCGGCCCTCGCTAACGCGAGGCTATCCCACCCTAACGACGATAAGGCCGTCGTGAGGATGGGGCGCCCAGATTCGCGGCTGGAACGCTAGTCGATGAAATCAACTTTGGCCTTGTGCGGGATGATACCGGCGTCGTACCCCATGTCGAGCATCAGCTTGATGGCCTTGCGGCCATCTGCACCGTAGTCCAGGGTGCGGTCATTCACATACATGCCGACAAACTTATTGGCCATGGCCGGGTCCAGATCGCGGGCAAACTGCATGGCATACTCCAGCGCCGCCTCGCGGTGGTCCAGCGCGTGCTGAATGCTGTCGCGCAGCGCCTGGGTGGTGATGCGCATGGCTTCGTCGCCCAGCGAGCGCTTGATGGCGTTGGCGCCCAGCGGCAGCGGCAGGCCGGTCTTCTCATGCCACCACAGGCCGAGGTCCAGAATCTTGTTCAGGCCGCTGTCGCCGTAGGTGAGCTGACCTTCGTGGATGATGAGACCGGCGTCAAACTCCCCGGCATTGACGGCCGGGATGATGCGGTCAAAGGGAACGACCTCGGTCTGGATATCCGGCGCAACCAGCTTGAGTGCGAGATAGGCTGAGGTCAGTATGCCGGGGACCGCGATGCGCAGCTTCTTCACCTCGTCCAGTGAATACTTCTTCGGCGCAACGATCATGGGGCCGTAGCTGTCTCCCATGCTGCCGCCGCAGGCCATGATGGCGTACTGCTCCTGCACATACGGGTAGGCGTGGAAGGAGATGGCGGTGACGTCGTAGAAGGCGTCTGACATGGCGCGGTGGTTCAGCGTTTCAATGTCCGTCAGGGTGTGATGAAAGCGGTAGCCCGGCACGCGAACCTTGTTGGTAGCCAGGCCATAGAACATAAAGGCATCGTCCGAATCGGGGCTATGGGCAATTTTGATTTCGCGGACGGCGGCTACAGATTCTTTAAGCGTGCTCATGGTGAATCACAGATCCTTGGAAGTTCTTTCGGCAACCTTCATCATACGTTGCCATGGTGTGGAAGACTGCCAGACGTGCAGGCGCAGAGGGATGCTCCCCCTGAGATGACACGGTAGGGCGAAATGTTGTCAGACGGTGGGGCGGCGCAGATTCGTCCATGCGGAAGCGATGCCCGCCGCGGCCAGAAGCTTGACGGCTTCACCCGGCAGGAAGGGCACAACTCCCATCATCACAACGTGGGCCGCGCCGGTGTGCGTGAACATAGCCAGCCAAAGCGCGCCGCATCCGAGGACGATCTCCAGGGCCAGCGCACCTGCGGTGATGTTCGCAGCCATGCGCGGCATGAAGCGCGTCAGGCGGCGGGCAAGATATCCGGCGCATGCAGCGGCCAGGGGATACGAGAGCAGATAACCGCCTGTGGGACCGGCAAGCTGCAGAATGCCGCCGAGCCCTGTGGGCGCAAAGACCGGCAGGCCGCAGAGGCCTTCCATGAGATACAGCGCCAGCGTGGCTGCGCCCAGCGCCGGGCCAAGCGTAAGCCCGACCAGTACCACAGCGAATGTTTGCAGCGTGAGCGGCACGGGTGAGAAAGGCAGCGGCAGCGCAATGTGCGCGCACACGGCAACAAAGGCAGAGGCCACAACCACCAGACCGGTGCGGCTGGCCACGCGTTGCAGGGTGGGCTGGGCTGCGATTGCCGGCAGGGTTGCAGTGGTGTGATTCGTAAGGGAAGCCATGGTCAGTCCTCGATGTTTAACGGCGATGGTTGGTGGCGGAGCGGGCATTGCCAACGCTGCGCCGGGGTTGATAGGGGTCGCTTAGATCGCCAAAGTCTTTATTGAAATGCTGCCAGTCCGGCCGCTCCGTCTTGTCACCCTGGCTGGAGGCGGGAGGCTTGCGCAGATCGCTATCCGTGGACTGCTCAGGTGCAGTCTCGTGTGCAACGGGTGGTGCGGGAGAGGCGGGTGCCGGTACATAGGCGGGTCGAATGGTGGAGGCTGGTTTCACGAAGCGCGGCATACTGCGGCCGGGGCGCGGGTCGGCAAGATTTTCGGGTGCCCCGCCAAAGAAGCCTTTCTGCGTCTGGGTAGTGTGCAGCTCGCGCTTGAGCTCGGCTTCCATGGCCTGCAGATCCGTTCCCGGCGCTTCCTCATTGCGGCGGGCACGGGCGGCATCCAGAATATGCCGCCGGATGGCCAGACCGGCCCCGATCAGGGCAAGCAGGCAAACCGCGGTAATGGCGAACAGAACACGCATAGGCAATGGTCAGAATACCAGCGCAATCCGTCTTCCGGCTAGCAATTCGTTCTAAATTCTGTCTGCCTCGGCGGCATGGGCAGAGGCTTCCGGCTTCAGCTCATCGCGCAGCCAGGCCATGTACTCCGCTCCGCCGGTCTCGACCGGGATCACCAGAAACTCCGGCAGTTCATAGCTGTGGGCTTCGCGCAGGGCGGCATGCACGGCTTCTATCTGGGCGCGGCTGGTTTTGATGGTGAGCATCGTCTCTGCCGCTTCTTCAATCGCGCCCTGCCAGCGGTAGATGGAGCGCGCTCCGGGCACCAGGTTCACGCATGCGGCGAGCCGGCGCTCCACCAGCAGCTCAGCCAGCGTGCGCGCTTCATCCACCGTGCGTGCTGTGGTCAGGGCAATGCAGAGTTCGGCGGGCGATGTGTCACTCATGAAGAACCTCCCAATGCAATCTGCAACTTATATTTCGCCTCCATCCATCGTAGTATGGCTGTGGAAGAGATTGCGCGCGCAGCATCTTCCGCGCACTCCAGGCATACGAATCGAGAGGGATCATGGCGACGCAGATTAAGTTTGGCACTTCCGGCTGGCGCGCAATTGTGGCCGAGGAATTTACGGTGGAAAATATCCGCCGCGCTGTCACCGGCATTGCCCAGTATGTGGCCGCGCAGCCGCTGCCCGCAGGGCAGGCGCAGCACCGCATCCTGGTGGGCCGCGATCCGCGCTTCCTGGGCGAAAGCTTTGTGGAACTGGCCGCCGGTGTGCTGGCCGCGCATGGCGTGGTGCCGGAGGTGATCCTGGAATCCGCGCCGACCCCGGCGATTGCCTATGCAGTGCGCGAATTGAAAACCAGCGGCGCCATTAATTTCACCGCATCGCACAATCCGCCGGAGTACAACGGCATCAAGTTCTCCACGCCCGACGGCGCACCTGCGCTGCCGGATATGACGAAGCAGATTGAAGCCAATATCGCCGCGCTGGCAGACGATGCCGGGCTGAAGACGGGCGAGCCCAGGGCCACGCGCGCCGAGGCCGAGGTGAAGCCTGCATACCTGAAGCGATTGGCGGAGATTGTGGACCTCGCCGCGATTAAGAAATCGGGCATCAAGGTCGTTGTCGATCCGTTCTGGGGCGCGGGCCGCGGCTATCAGTCTGAACTGTTGCTGGGCGCGGGCGTTCCGGTGCAGACGGTGCATGACTATCGCGATGTGCTCTTTGGCGGCCATGCGCCGGAGCCGGATGGCGAACTGCTGGATGAGTGCCGCGCCAAGATGCGCGAGACCGGCGCCGCGCTGGGCATTGCCACCGACGGCGATGCGGACCGCTTCGGCATTGTGGATGCGGACGGCACCTATATCCAGCCGAACTACATCATCGCGCTGCTGCTGGATTACCTGATGGAGACGCGCGGCTGGAAGAACGGCGTGGCCAAGTCGGTTGCGACCACCAACATGATCAACGCAATTGCAGAGAAGGCGGGCATTCCGCTGTTTGAAACGCCGGTGGGCTTCAAGTACATCGGCGAACTGATTCTGCAGGACAAGATCGTGATTGGCGGCGAGGAATCGGCCGGGCTGACGATCCGGCACCACGTTCCGGAGAAGGATGGCGTGCTCGCCGGTCTGCTGGTGGCAGAGGCCGTAGCGGTCCGCGGAGCGAGCGTGGGCGAACAAATTCGCACATTATTTGGCAAAGTAGGTTCCTTTTACCCCGTGCGCGAGAACTTTCGCTTGACCCCGGAGGTGAAGAAGAAATTTACTGAAAAGGTAAAGAACGATCCGGCGGAGCTCTGCGGATTGAAGGTGGCGCAGGTTGTGCGCACCGACGGGCTGAAGCTGATCTTCACCGATGGATCGTGGGTCTGCTACCGGTTGAGCGGTACGGAGCCAGTTGTCAGGGTGTACACGGAAGCGCGTTCTGAAGCGGAGTCAGCCAAGCTGAGTGATGCCGCCAAGACCTGGGTCATGCAGTAGGGCAGGGAGACGATGAAACCGAATCGCCAGTTTATAAGCCGCAGCCGCATCGAACCGTACGTGCGGCGTGCGGTGGAGGCTGCAACCCATTCGTGGACAAAGCTGGCCACGGGTGCGGCGGCGGTGCTCGCTCTTTCGCTGGCGTTCCATGTCTTCTTCGGGCAGGACGGCATCTTCCTCTACGAGCAGAAGCGGCACGAAGCCCGCGACTACAGCAACCAGATCAAGACCCTGCAATTGGAGAATGACCGGCTGAAGGCGCATGTGGAGGAGTTGCAGAATGACCCCTCCGCCATTGAACGCCAGGCGCGCGAAGACCTGCACTACACACGTCCCGGCGAAGTGATCGTGACGCTGCCGGACACGCCCGCGAAGAAGTAAGTTCGCAGGCCAATTCTAAAAATCAATGTGAATGCGCACGGCTGTGACCAGCAGCGGGCCGCGGTCGCGATTGTAGCCGGGGTGGTCGATGGCCTGCGCGCCCAGTGCAGCGTACATTCCGCTCAGCATGTGGGCGTTGTAGTACATCTCCACAATGTTCTCGCGCCCGTAGTTGAGGCGGCCATCGCCGAGCAGGAAGCCGAGGCCGCCATCGGCCAGATAGTTCTGGTGATCGCGTTTGATCGCGTTCGAGACAAAAGCCACGCCGAGTTTGTCATTCGCGCGATGCCAGCGGTTCGCGGCATAATCCGCCGCCAGCTCCACGGTCTGATCGACCTCAGTGTAAGCAAAGGATTCATGCTGGCCTTCATTCCATCCGAAGCGCGCGGCGACGCGCAGGCTGCCGGTGAGTTCCTGCTCCATGTTGCCGCCGAAGCCATACTTCACCGCGCCGAAGTGCTCATGCTTTGTGATATCTGGCGTGGCGTCGGCATGGTTCAGGTAGGCGTTCACCGCCTCGCGGTAGCTGCCCATGTGCGCGTGATTCACAAAGCTGAGCGCGCGCCATGTGCCTTTGCGGCCGGCAATCAGACTGTGACGCAACTCAAACTCAAAGTTCTGCCCGCTGGCACGGCGCAGGGCATAATCCAGGTCCACTCCGTTGGCTACGGTCGGCATGGCCGCCAAGGCATAGCGCGCTGACCAGCAGTGGTCGTCATACTCCAGCACGGCGGCGGTGGTATAGCCGCGCGTGTCCGCCGCATAGTCCCATGCGCCGTTGTTGTCTACGGTCCAGTTCTGAAACTGCAGATGGCTGTCGCTGGCGATGCTGTTCAGGTCCAGCGCGTCCGGCAGGCTCATCTTGCCGAAGCGAATATCGATCCGGCGAGCAGGAACTTTCGTTGCCAGCGAGAAGGGCGTGCGTCCGCCATCCACATCCACCATTGTGCCGGTCAGCCCGATGGTCTGGTGTACCTGCGCACGCGCCATGTAGGGCGTTGAGCCGAGCGTGGGGTTGCGAACAACGTCCAGATTGGTGAATCCCGCCAGACCAAGCGCTTCGCTCAATCCGCGCCCGCCTGAAGCTTCTTCGTCGTAGATCAGGTCAGTGTTGTAGCGCAGGTTCCGGTGCGCCTGCAGGCCGAGATAGAGCGTCCCCAGCAGGGAAACCTTGTACTCGCCACGGCCCAGAAGGCTGTTTGCGCCTTCATACGGCGAATGAAACGGCGGATGCGCCTGCAAGATGATGTTGGCTTGCCCGGCGATGAAGTAGCGGGCGGCGTCAGGGTGAGGGAAGACGGTGGGAGTGGCGCCAGCGGGCTCGGGCTGGCCGGAGGCAGGGGACTGCGCCCGCGCACTGGGCGAGAAGGCTGCAGACACAAAAAGGGCAGAGCTAAGCAGAAGACAGGAAGTGATTTTCACAAGTAGTCCTAAGTCCAGTATCAGGCAGTGTGGGCAAGTATAGAGAAATACCTTGATTACTCTGTGAATCGGATATCCGTTGAGTCAAAAAAAGGCGAGAAGCAGATTCTTCGCTACGCTCAGAATGACAGAAGTTATGGGGTGAACTTCTACGCTCAGAGTGACAGCTATTATTATGCTGTGATTCTGAGCCCCAGGATGCTAGCGGAGCTTATGGAGAACGCCAGCCAGATCGAGGACGTGATAGCAGAGCATCAGCGTCATCAGGATCAGATAGCCGCGCAGGATGCGCAGAGAGACGCGCACACCCCGCGTCATGCGGATATGGCCGAGGCCTTCACTGGAACGCTTCTGCTCCGTGACGTCATCGAGCGGATGCACCACAACAAAGCGATTCATTTCGGGGGTAATTCTCATGGTCGACATAGTTCACCTCAGCTATTGAAATAGATTGGGCAGCATAACCTGTGCGGCCAGAAGCAGCGACAGGGCGAAGAGCACGATGATGATCGCCCAGTTGATGGAGTTGTTCCATGGCCGATTGACCCAGCGCTCACCCAGCAACTCCTGATCGTTCAACAGGAGCTGGAGAAAGATGATGGCCGAGGGAAGAATCAGCCCGGCGAAGACCTGCACGCTGATGATGACCAGTTGCAGCGGCACGTGCGGGATAAGCACAATGGCGGCCGCCGCACTCACGCAGCCAATGTATGTGGCATAGAAGCCCGGCGCTTCCCATATCTTCTTGTGCAGGGAGTGCTCCCAGCCTTTGACTTCGCCGTAGGCCCACGCACTGGCAAGCGAGATGGCGGTGGTGCCGAGCACGGCGGCATTCACCATGAGCAGAAGGAGCGCGTTGCGGGCAAAATGGCCCAGCGAGGGCAGAATCGCATTGGCAAACTGAGCGGGGTCCTGGAAGGCAATGCCGTGCTGGTAGCCGTAGTTGCCGACGAGCATCATGGCTCCGGCAACGCAGACGGTGAAGACGGAGCCGATCAGGGTATCCAGCCGCGCCCACTTGAGGTCTGCAAAGCGCAGGCGCTTTTCCGCCACGCAGCTCTGCTGAAAGAAGAGCTGCCATGGCGCAATGGTGGTACCGACGATGGCGATAACCAGGAACACGAGACTGCTGGTGATGCCTCCGGCGGGCATGCCCGGATGTACCGTGCTGCGAGCAACGCCGGCCCAGCCGGGATGCACGATGTAGGCCAGCACAAACCATGCAAGATCCATCAGGCAGAGCACGATGACGATGCGTTCCCAGCGCAGATAGCTGCCGGTGACGACCATGAGCGTGAGTCCGATGGCGGAGATGGGCACGGAGAGGTACGGGCTGACGCCGAGCGCGCTGAGGGCGAGCGAGATGGCGGCGAACTCGGTGATCAGCGTGAGGAAGTTGACGGCGAGCAGATCAATGAGCGAGAAGTGTCCCCACCACTTGCCGAAGCGCTCGTAGATCATGGCGGCGTGGCCCTTGCCGGTGGCAATGCCGAGGCGCGCCACCATCTCCTGTACGAAGTAGCAGATGGGCAGCAGCACGACCAGAAGCCAGAGGAGATGCAGGCCGTATTGTCCGCCCGCCTGCATGTAGGTGGAGACGGCGCCGGCGTCATTGTCTGCCTCCATCACGATCAGTCCGGGGCCAAAGACCATCAGGAAGCTCAGGACGTGCTTCTGCCAGGCATGCCGTACGGCAATGCCTTTTGGCGCGGCAGCGGTAACGTTGATTTCGGGTTCTGCTACGCGCATAGCCGCATCCTCCCTTCGCTGGTCTCTGCCGCAGGCGGGGCGATGCTGGTCAGGGTGGCGCTTTCAACAGGTGTCCATACGCAGGCGAGCGGGGCACGGTTGTTGCCGGTCAGGTGCCAGACGCAGGTCATGGGCGTCGCCGGGCGCAGGTTCATCTTCTTGTTGGTCATGGTTCCTCCTTGCGATCCAGCGCAGACCGATTCCGCGCCGCGAAGGCGCAGAGTGGTGGCGTGATGGATCATCAGTTCGGGAGGGGTGAGGCGGGGCGCAATCGCCGGGATTCTCACACGCTCAAGTCAGGGTCATATGCCGTGACGAGCGTGGAAGGCGCCAGAAGAGGCGTGCTAAACGCTAGTCACAACGCAGGGGAGCCAACGAAATACTCGGAGGTTCTTGTGCGGTATCTATACTCATAAAAGTTCTTGTTTCTCCTGTGGACATAGAACGGCCACGTGTTATTTTTACCATATCCCCCTAGGGTATAGTCAAGGAAAATATGCCAGAGCTTGCAAAAGAACAACAGAAACTGGTCGCCCGGATTAAACGCATCCGGGGGCAGGTGGATTCCATTGAGCGCTCACTCACTACGGGAGACGATTGCGCGGACGTATTGATGCTGCTGGCCAATGTTCGCGGCGGGATCAACAGCCTGATGGCCGAGGTGCTGGAAGACCACATCCGGCTGCACCTGCTCTCGTCGGAAAAGACTGCAGCGCCGCCGTATGAACTGGCGGAGGACCTTATCGACCTGGTCAGAGCGTATCTGAAGTAGTGGCTAGCTCTTCTTCGTACCGGTTGCAGCCAGTGCGATGCCGGCGATGAGTGCAATGCCGCCAACGATAGGCGATATGGGGATGGTACTGGTCTGCTTGTGTTCAATCTGCAGCGGACCCATATCCACGTCTTTCTTTTCGTGGGTGTAAGTGATGCCGCCTGTAATCAGTGCGGCCAGGCCGACGACGATCAGGACAACACCTGCGATCAGTGCGGCTTTCATATGCTTTTCAACTCTCTCGGTACAGTGGATTGGCGCAAATTCTGGCCAATGTGTGAGATGCGTCCAGTAAGCGGCAGGGATGCCATGCGCATGTGCTTGACGCGCTGGCCGGAAGGCCTTAGGCTCACACCTACACGGGAAAGGAGGATGGTCCAGCCTATGAAAATTGATGGTCAGAGTTACACAACCGTACGTGAGGTGACTGAGGCTTAGAGCGTCCCGCTCACCGCCTTGGCTTGTACATCTGCCGAGCGCCCGCGAGCTGCGGACGCCTCAGCCAATCTCAACAGATCACCCGGAGGGCCTGCGCGTCTACGCACACGCAGGCCCTCCGCTTTTGCAGCAAAGCGGGAAGGCTCCGTAGAATGGATGTATGGGAAACGCAGATTCGCTCGTCATTGCCGGCCGCAGTTTTGATTCACGCCTCATCGTTGGAACAGGGAAGTACAAGGACGGCGCGGAGACGCGCGACGCCATTGACGCCTCGGGCGCTGAGATGGTGACCGTGGCCGTGCGCCGCGTGAACCTGGACCGCTCCAAAGAGTCGCTGCTGGATTTCATTGACCCGAAGAAGTTCTTTCTGCTGCCGAATACCGCGGGCTGTTTTACGGCGGACGAGGCTATCCGCGCCGCCCGGCTGGGCCGCGAAGTGGGCCTGTCAGACTGGGTAAAGATTGAGGTCATCGGCGACCAGCAGACGCTCTATCCTGATGTTGCAGCCACACTAATAGCGACTGAGGTGCTGGTGAAGGAAGGCTTTACGGTTCTTCCGTATACCTCTGATGATATTGTGTTTGCGAAGCGATTGATTCAAGTGGGCGCGGCCGCGGTAATGCCCCTGGGCGCGCCCATCGGCTCTGGCCTGGGCCTGCAAAATATCGCGAACCTGCGCATTCTGCGCGAGCTGATCACAGAGGTTCCGCTGATTGTGGACGCGGGCGTAGGAACGGCCTCTGACGCCGCCCTGGCGATGGAGATGGGCTTTGACGCCGTGCTGATGAACACGGCGATTGCAGGGGCGCAGCAGCCCGTGCTGATGGCCCAGGCCATGAAGAACGCGGTAGCGGCCGGGCGGCAGGCATTCCTCTCCGGCCGTATGCCGCGCAAGCTTTATGCGACGGCCAGTTCGCCGCTGGACGGGATTTCGAAGTAAAAAGCCTCTCACCACGGATTTCGCGAATAATCACGGATTTGCTTTTGAATGAAACCAATCCGTGGCTTTTATCCGTGAAATCCGCGGTTCGTTTTTTGGGTGAATCTCCATCTGCAACATCCGGAGCGAAGAAAAAACGCACATCCTCAGGCTTCCGCGATAGCCTACACCCATGCGCGTCTTCGGCATCGATTGCGGCACGGAGTTCACCGGCTACGGCGTGGTGGAGATAGACCATGACGCCCGCGAGCCGAAGTTGTCAGCCATATGCAGCGGCGTGATTCGGCTCAGCAAGAAAGACCGCACTGCGCAGCGGCTGGCCCAGATCTATGCGGAGCTGAGCGCGCTGCTCATCCTGCATCAGCCCGAAATCGTAGCGATTGAGGAGGTCTTCTTCTCCGCCAATGCGAAGTCGGCGCTGAAGCTGGGGCAGGTGCGTGGCGTGGCCATGCTGGCCGCAGCAAATTGCGGTCTGGCCATCGCGGAATATGCACCGCTGTCGATTAAATCTGCGGTTGTGGGCTACGGTCTGGCGAAGAAGGAGCAGGTGCAGTTCATGGTGGCGCGGCTGCTGGAACTGGAGAGTCTGCCGGAGACGGACGCGGCCGACGCGCTGGCGGCGGCCATCTGCCACATCCACACAGCACGCACCCTGGCACTCCAGTCCTGCGCGGACGGCGAATAGCTCGCTGCGCTCGCAAAGAGATCAAAGGGATTCGTTCGGAGGTTGGCGCAGCGCGCGGTAGACAGCTGCCATTTGTTCCAGTGAGAGCGCTTCAGCGCGGGCTTCGCGCGGCACCGCAGCGGGCCAGTTGCTTTCCATCGCTTCCCGGGCAAATCCGGCCGATCTTAAATTGTTTGCGAGCGTCTTTCGCTTCTGGCCGAAGCTCTGCTTCAGGAAGGTGTCGAAGCCTTTCGCGTCGACTCCAAGCTCGGCGAAGCGCGGCGCAAACTCCAGCCGGACGACAGACGAGTACACCTCCGGCGGTGGCGAAAACGCTGAAGGCGGCAGGGTGAAGAGATTCGCCACCTGCGCATACATCTGCGTGGTCGCGGTGAGCAGGCCGTACTCGCGCACACCCGGCGCGGCGGACACGCGGTCAGCAACTTCGCGCTGCATCATCAGCACCGCCCGGTCAAAGAGATGGCCGGCGGCGAAGAGCGCAAGCAGAATGTCTGACGTGATGTAGTAGGGCAGGTTGCCGACCACGCTGGCTTTGCCGGTTTCGCCGCGCAACTGCCAGGCAAATTCTGCCTTCAGCACATCCCCTTCGGCAATCTCCACATTGCTGTGGTCGCGGAACCTGAAGCGCAGCTCCTGCGCCAGCGAGGGGTCGAGCTCGATGCAGATCAGGCGGCGCGCCCGGGCGGCGAGTATCTCGGTAATCGCGCCGTGGCCGGGCCCGATCTCGATGACCGTGCGGGCGCTGACGTCGCCCAGGGCATCGGCAATGCGGTGCCGCGCTTCATCGTCAATCAGAAAGTTCTGGCCGAGCTTTGGTTTACGCTTGTGCATAGCAACAGGTGTCAGTGTATCGAGTTTTCAGTTGTCAGTTTTTAGTTGTTAGAAAAGGCGGGAGCATCATTTTCAGCGGAGAGCTGAAAACTGACAACTAACATCTGATGACAGGGAGCAGGTAGACTGTAGCAGTTATGCATATCGTCTTCGCAGCTTCAGAGTGTGCGCCCTATGCCAAGACCGGCGGTCTGGCTGATGTGGTGAGCGCGTTGCCGCAGGCGCTTAGCGCGCAGGGGCATTGCGTCACTATCTATCTGCCGTACTACCGTCAGGTGGCCACCACCATGCCGGATTGTCCGGTGGTGCTGCGCAGCCTGACCGTTCCGTTCCGCTCCTACAACCGCTTTGTGCGGATTCTGGATGGCGGCAAGACGACCGACACGGAGAAGGGCGGCAGCATGCAGCTCTACTTTGTGGATTGCCCGGAGATGTTTGACCGGGAGAATTTCTACAGCACGCCCAGCGGCGATTACCCTGACAACGCAGAGCGCTTCGGTTTGTATTGCCGCGCCGTGATTGAGAGTTGCAAGCAGCTCGGTGTGCCGGATGTGTTCCACGTGCATGACTGGCAGGCGGCGATGCTGGCTGTGATGCTGCGGTCCATCTACTTCTTCGATCCCGTGCTACGCTCCGTGCCCTGCTTGCTGACCATTCACAATGGGGCTTACCAGGGAACGTTTCCGCCGCGCACCATGGAGACGCTGATGTTGCCGTGGAGCATGTTCACCATGGATAAGCTGGAGCAGTACGACGCTGTGAATTTTCTCAAGGGCGGCATTGTGTACGCGGATGCAATCTCAACCGTGAGCCGTAAGTATGCCGAAGAGATTCAGACGCCGGAGTTCGGCAATAATCTGGATGGTCTGCTGCGCAAACGCAGCGGCGACCTGGTGGGCATTCTGAACGGCGTGGATTACGAAGAGTGGAATCCGGCGACCGACCCGAACATTGCCGCGCACTATAGCGTGAACAAGCTGGCCGGCAAGAAAGAGTGCCGCCGCGATCTGCTGCATGCCTTTGGCGTGGAAGATGTGTCTGATGCTACGGCTGTGCTGGGTGTGGTCTCGCGTTTCGCCACGCAGAAGGGATTCGACCTGCTGGAGCAGATTGCGCCCGAGCTGATGCAGGAAGATGTGGCGCTGCTGATTCTGGGCAATGGCGAAGCGTACTTTGAGAACCTGCTGACGGAGCTTGCCGGGCGCTTTCCGCAGAAGATGCGGGTGAAGGTCGGCTATGACAATGTGCTGGCGCACAAGATTGAAGCCGGGTCCGATATTTTCCTGATGCCGTCGCGCTACGAACCCTGCGGGCTGAACCAGATCTATTCGCTGAAGTATGGGACCGTGCCTGTGGTGCGCGCCACCGGCGGTCTGGACGATACCATTGTGGAGCAGCACGAGGGGGCGGGGAACGGCTTCAAGTTCCACGGCTACGAGCCGCAGGATTTTCTGGATGCGATTCGCCGCGCTCTGGCTGTGCGTGCTGTGCCCAGGCAGTGGCTGGACATGATGAAGCGCGGAATGAAGCAGGATTTTAGCTGGGACGGACCTGCGCGCGAGTATGTGAAGGTGTACGAGCGCATCGCGCGCCAGCGGGCATAAATCCTAGAGCAAGTCTGCCAGCGTCTCCAGCGATTGCACGATCCGTGTCGCATCGCTGAGTGCGCGTTTGCCTACCTCGCGTTCAAAGCTATCCTGCAGGCTGTCAAAGGTGCGGATGACGCGGAGAGCGCACTTTCTGCCCTGCGGTTTCAATGCGAGCAGATAAGCGCGCGCGTCACCGGGATCAATCTCGCGGTGCAGCAGACCCTTGGCTTCCAGCGCGGAGACCGTGTGGCTGATATTGGCGCGGGTAGTGCTGAAGGTTCCGGCCAGCTCCGAAGGCTGAACGCGCCGCGGCGCTTCAAAAAAGATGGCGGCGAGGATCAGGCCCTCCAGAAAACTGAGATTGTCTGCCGCAAGAGCGCGGGTGGAGAGGGCATCGAACCGGCGTGCGGCGCGGGTGACGGCAAACATGGGGCTCTCTCTAAGAAAAGCATTGATGCGCATATCCGGCATGAAAATAGTTTAGCAAAGCAATTATTTTGTACTGTACTAAATCTTTCCCCAGCCGCCCGTTCCGGTAGATACAATCTCTGCTGGACATGAGATATCCCCGCGTAAAGACAAGCCGCTTCCTGTTCTTCCTGGCGCTCCTGCCGATGCCTCTTGTTGCGCAGCAGGCTGCAAATACCGTTCCCGCGACGAAGGAGACCGTGGTCGTACTGGGCAGTTTTGACCCGGTTTCAGAGGGCGAATCGGCCCGCCCGGTCGATATGATCGAGACGCAGCAGGAGCGGCTGGTGTTTCCCACGCTGCAGGATTTCCTGCGCACAGACAGCGCCGTTGCCCTGCAGCAGCGTGGCGGCGGCGGGACGCAGAGCGATATCTCGCTGCGCGGGACGACCTTCGAGCAGTCGCTGGTGCTGCTGAACGGATTCCGCCTGAACGATGTGGAAACGTCGCACTTCAATCTGGATGTGCCCGTGCCTCTGGATGCGATTGCCAGCATGAACGTGCTGCACGGCGCCGGTTCCACGCTGTACGGTTCTGATGCGATCGGCGGCGTAGTGGACGTGATGACCTGGAAGCCCACGGCCAGCTCGCTGCGCTACCGCACCGGCTGGGGCAGTTTCGGCGGACAGCAGCAGTCGTTGCTGGCGAGCTATGTGCGCGGTGCGTTCAGCGAAGTGCTGGCGGGCTCGCATGATGCGTCAGAAGGTTTTATCCCGGACCGCGATTACAGCAGCCGCCAGGGAAGTTCTGAGACGCGCGTCACCACCGCACTGGGCGAGACGGATGTGCTGCTGGCGGTGAGCGACCGGCCCTATGGCGCAAATCTTTTTTACGGCAACTGGGATTCATGGGAACGCACGAAGGGATGGTTTGCGGGATTGCACCAGCAGCTTGGGCCGCGGACCAGCGCCTCGGTAGCATACCGCCGCCATACCGATGAGTTCATTTTGCTGCGTGAAGCGCCCGCAGTGTATGAGAACAACCATGTGGATCAGAACTGGGAGGGAACGCTGCGCCGTGCAGACCGCATTGCAAGGAATGTGCGTGTCTACTACGGGCTGGAAGAGGGTACGGACCAGATACAGTCCACCAATCTTGGCAATCATGGGCGTAACAATGGCGCGGGCTACGCGCAGGTGGAGTGGCGCGTGCCGGAGCGTGGAACGCTCTCCGTGGGAGCGCGTGAGCAGGTCTTCAGCGGCGGGCAGAATGTGTTCAGCCCGTCGGCTTCGGCCAGCTATGACCTGCCGCACAGCGTGAAGGTGCGCGCCTCCGCCGGGCACGGCTTCCGCCAGCCCACGTTTCTGGATCTTTATTACTCTGACCCGTCACATCTCGGCAATCCGAACCTGGTGCCGGAGACGGCGTGGAACTTTGATGCCGGCGCAGACTGGTATCACGCGTCCAGCACCACAGCCTCGGCCACCTTCTTCTACAACCGGCTGCACAACACCATTGACTATGACAAGCCGTCCAGCGCACCGCCTGCGCAGCCGTACATGGCGGCCAATCTGGAAACGGTACGGTACATGGGCGTGGAGGCAGCGCTCATGCAGACTCTGCCGCGGCACCAGCAGATTCGGCTGAGCTACACGGGTATCAATGGATCTGCACCGTCGCTGGCGGGTTTTGTATCGCTCTATGCAGCGAACTATGCGGTGCATAATGCCAGCTTCGAGTGGATGAAGACGGTGCATGGAAAATTCCTCGTGCGCACCGGCGTTGGCGTGGAGCAGCATGTAGGGCAGACGGCGTATCCGGTGTGGGATGTGGAAGCGGCGAAGCAGCGCGGGCGGATACGCCCGTACTTGCAAATCGCTAACCTGAGCAACACGAATTATGCGGAGATACTGCAGCCGAGTGCGGTGCCCATGCCGCCACGAAGTTTTACGGGCGGGATGGAGTTTGATCTGAAGCGGCGGCGGAAGGAATGAGAACGCGGGCCAAAGCACCTTTCTCTTACGGATGCTATTCAGGGGCGTGAAGCCCCCTGCTCCCATCGGATAAGGCAAAAATAAACGCAAAAGCAGATTCTTCGCTGCGCTCAGAATGACAAGTGTGTAAAGGATATTTCAGGACGACGAGCATTGGTGGCGGGATGGAGATGTTCGCGCCCATTCGGCTTCGCTCAGGGCAGGCTCTGCGCGGCCGCCGCTTGCTCGACGCTATCCCAGCATTTGCGCAATAAAACTGCGCGAGGATGGGGCACCCAGAGTTGTGTTGCGATGAGACCGCCGTGAGGATGGGGCATTCAGTTTTTTTGAGGTCACTCGCCCAGCATGATGCGTTGAATGTGGTGGGCACGGCCGGTGGCGCCGTCGCACTGGATGAGGGCGGCGCACATCTTCGGATTGCCTTTTGCCGCTTCGAACTTTCCGGGCAGGCCGGTCAGGAAGCGGGCGAGCACTAATTCTTTCTCTACGCCGATCACGCTGTCATAGGGGCCGCTCATACCTACATCGGTCTGGAAGGCGGTGCCGCCGGGCAGGATGCGTTCGTCGGCGGTGGGGATGTGGGTGTGGGTGCCCAGAACGGCGGTCACGCGGCCATCCAGATACCAGCCCAGCGCGACCTTCTCTGAAGTCGCTTCACCGTGAAAGTCGACGAGGATGACTTTTGCGGTGATCTGCTTCAGCAGCTCGTCGGCCTTGCGGAAGGGGTCGTCAGTATTCGCCATGAAGACGCGACCCTGCAGATTGATGACGGCGTAGCTCTGCCCGTTGCCCAGGGCCCCCTCATACCAGCCGAAGCCGGGCGTATTGGCCACATAGTTGGCGGGGCGCAGCACGCGGCGGGCGCGTGCATGGCTGTCTGCCGGGACGCTGCCGATGTATTCAAAGATCTCGCGCTTATCCCACACATGGTTGCCGGTGGTGATCACGTTCGCGCCCCAGTCAAAGAACTCCTCGGCAATGGCGGGCGTAATGCCGAAACCGCCGGCTGCGTTTTCTCCATTGATGATAAGAAGATCGACCTGGTGGGTCTGCATCACATGCGCCAGATGCTCGTGGACGATGTGCCGCCCTGCGCTGCCAAAGATGTCGCCGACAAAAAGAATATTCACTTAGGAATGGTACCGCTTTGAGCGGCTTAACGGTGATGACGGTGATAAATGCGATTCAGGGCGAAAAGACGAACCACGGATTTCACGGAGAAACACGGATGAGAACTTTAATAGTTTTATTCGTGTTGATCCGTGTAATCCGTGGTGGACCTGTTTTTAGTGCGATGACCAGGTTTTATCGGCGGCGTTGCAGAGGGTTTCAATGGGGCAGTCGGAGCAGCGCGGTTTGCGGGCTACGCAGATCTGGCGGCCGTGGTGGATGACCTCGTGCGAGAACTGGATCCAGCGGTTCTTCGGAATGATCTGCACCAGGTCGCGTTCAATCTGCACGGGCTCGGTAGCTTTGGTCAGCTCCAGCCGCTGCGAGATGCGCATCACATGCGTGTCCACCACAATGCCTTCGGCGATGCCGAACCAGGAGCCCAGGACGACGTTCGCGGTCTTGCGCGCCACGCCGGGCAGCAGCAGCAGCTCTTCCATCGTCTGCGGAACCTTGCTGTTGAACTTCTCAACCAGCATCTTCGCCGCGCCCTGAATCGACTTCGCCTTGTTGCGGTAGAAGCCGGTGGTGCGGATCACTTCTTCAATGGCGGGCAGCGGGGCTTTGGCCAGAGCGGCGGGGTTGGGATAGAGGCGGAAGAGCTCGGGCGTGACCATGTTCACGCGGACGTCAGTGCACTGCGCGGAGAGGGTGGTGGCGACGGTGAGCTGCCACGCGTTTTCATGGTGCAGGGCGCAGACGACATTGGGATAGGCCTTGTTGAGGCCGTCGAGGATGGCGGCGACTCGCTCGGGGGCGAGTGGATTTTTTGTCTTGCCGGTCTTGGCTTTGGTTGAAACTCCTGCAGCGGATGGTGGCAATACTCCGGGGCTAAAGCCCCCTTTTTTTTGTGATGTGGCTACCGTGCGGACTGAAGTCCGCACTCCCCCGGCTGAAGCCGGGGGCTTAATCCGAAAGGCGGATGACTGGTCATTATCGTGCCGTCGGATGGCCTCATCGGAAGCCGGGGGCTTAATCCGAGAGGCGGCTGGCGAGGCTGGCTCTTTGGCGGCAATCTTGCGCGCACGCACGCTTGCCGCCTTCGGCTGACTCGCTGACTTGCTGACTCGCTCGTTCGCTGTCTTTTTCATCCCAGTCTGTCGAGCATCTCCATTGGTTTGAGGCGGACGCAGCTGAAGATGGGGAAGTCCTTCAGCGTGTACATGCTGATCTCAGTCTCGCGGAGCTGCTGCACGAGGTCGACGAAATCATCGGGGTAGTTGGTCTCAAACGCGACGACGAACTCCTGGTCATCAATGCCGAAGGAGTAGGTGGTGTTGAGCTTGACGCGGGGATAGAGCAGGCCGATGCGGATGTGCTCGTCCATCAGGCGCTTGCGTTCGGCCATGCTGAGGAGGTACCAGGGGCGCGTCTTCCAGAAAGGGTAGACGAAGTTGTACTTCTGGCCGCCGGGGCGGATGGCGCCGCGGCCTTCGCCTTCGCTCTCGTCTTCGCGGTCAATCTGGTACTGCGAGCGCTTGGTCATGGAGAGGAAGTTGTGCGGAGTGTTCAGGTATCCACCGAGAGGAGTGGACATCAGCTCAGAGCGCATCTTGTTCAGCTCATCCACCGCATAGCCAATGCTCCACACGCACATGTCCACGTCGCCGCGGGTTCCGATGGTGGAGTAGGTGATGGAGAGGAACTCGCCCGGCTTGTTCCAGCGGTCGAGCACGGCCACAAAGGCTTCTTTGTGCGCGGCTTTCTCCGCCGCAGGCAGGCGACGCCACTCCGGCATCACCTTGTAGAAGGCGAAGTTGACGATCTGGCGGCGAGCGGGCGGGCCTCCGTGGGCTGCGGGCCGACCGGCAGCAGCGGGCGCGGGTGCTGAGGGTGTTGCGTAGGTGGCATCGGCTGGTGGATTCACGGATGCGGGGGAAGCGGGACGGTCTGACATTCTAAAAGTCTCCTGGTCGAATCTTCATCGTAGCAATCCACGGCCCGGAACGCCAAAAGGGAGGCTGGCCAACGGAGAGAATTGTGGTGATGGAGAACCCGGGTCTCAGAGGCGGGACCCGGGGCACCCGCTTTTGTGGCCCGCTGAAGCCGAATCGGCTGAGAACGTATACTTGCAAGAGACCTATGTCAGAGAAAATTGTTGGAATTCTTGTAGCGCTTATTGCCGGTGGCGGATATGCCGCAGTTGTCATCCTGATGGCGCTTCAGTCGGCCTGCATCCCCATTCCTTCTGAAGTCATCATGCCGCTGGCGGGCTATGCTCTGGCGCATACGCAGATGCAGCTGATTCTGCTGGCCACGGTGGCGTCGCTGGCCTCGAACCTGGGGTCCATCCCGGCGTATTGGGTGGGTGCGCGCGGCGGCCGCCCCATGGTGGAACGCTACGGCAGCTACGTGCTGCTGAGCAAGCGCGATCTGGCGCTGGTCGATCACTTTTTCGCCAAATATGGCTCGATTACCGTGCTGGTTGGCCGCATGTTGCCCATTGTGCGCACGTTTATCGCCTTCCCGGCGGGCGTCGCTAGAATGAACCAGGCCCGGTTCCACATCTACACCTTCATCGGCTCATGGCCATGGTGCTATGCGCTGGCGTACATTGGCATGAGGCTGGGCGCGGCCTGGAACACTGACCCGCGATTCCAGCTTGAATTTCACCGTTTTCACCTTGCCGTGGAGGCTTTTCTGCTCGCGGCAATCATCTGGTTCGTCTGGACCCACTGGAAGAACCGCACCAGGGCCGCCTGAGCGCTGGTTTGCGCTTGCCGTGAACGGTTTGCGATACTAGTGTTTTGGCTGAGTAGATTCCCCGCAACAAGCAGAAGAAAGGTCGCACTCGCAATGTCCACACCCGGCGCCGCCAAGAACAGCGCGGCGAGCATTAAGCCAGCAACAGGAAAATTAGGCATTATGACTGTCGGCATGGGCGCCGTTTCCACTACGCTCATCGCCGGCGTAGAGGCAGTCCGCAAAGGATTGGCCAAACCGATCGGCTCGCTGACGCAGATGGGCACCATCCGTCTGGGCAAGCGCACAGATAACCGCACCCCGCTGATTAAGGATTTCGTGCCGCTCGCCGGACTCGACGATGTGGTCTTCACCGGATGGGATATCTTCGGCGGCAACCTGTATGAGGCTGCCAGGACCGCGTCCGTGCTGGACCGCGATCAGCTGGAAGAGATTCGTCCGTTCCTCGAAAGCA